>Ga0194051_1000499_pt1 | contig 22154 bp, 17 predicted proteins | sample SepL2320m_MetaG_FD_161275 | JGI IMG/M metagenome (GOLD analysis project Ga0194051, IMG submission 161275) | Anoxic zone freshwater microbial communities from boreal shield lake in IISD Experimental Lakes Area, Ontario, Canada - Sep2016-L239-20m | ecosystem: Environmental > Aquatic > Freshwater >... | reverse complement strand
GCAGCCAGATGGCGCCATCCTCGTCGAGCTTTGATCCGTCACCAGCGAAGTATTTACCTGCAAAACGCGACCAGTACGTCTCAACGTAACGATCGTTGTCGCCCCAGATCCCGCGAAGCATCGACGGCCATGGCTCGGTTAGTACGAGGTACCCACCACCACCATTGCCGACTTCACGTTCCGCATCGTCTACGACGGCCATGCTGATGCCAGGAATCGGGATCATCGCCGAGCCGGGCTTGGTTGCTGTCACACCAGGCAGTGGGCTGATCATGATCGCACCCGTTTCGGTCTGCCACCACGTGTCGACGATGGGGCAGTTATTGCCGCCGATCACGCTGCGATACCACATCCACGCCTCGGGGTTGATCGGCTCACCAACTGATCCGAGTAAACGCAAGGATGTCAGGTCATAGCGGTTGGGGATGTCATGACCCCACTTCATGAAGGTGCGGATCGCCGTCGGGGCCGTGTAGAGGATCGTCACCCCGTACTTCTGCACGAGTTCCCACCAGCGTCCGTTGTGTGGTGAATCCGGTGTACCTTCGTACATAAGTGACGTGGCGCGGTTAGCAAGTGGCCCGTACACGACGTAGGAGTGCCCGGTGACCCAGCCGACGTCGGCGGTGCACCAGTACACGTCGGTATCCGGCTTCAGATCGAAGACATTGCGATGGGTGTATGCGGCCTGAGTCAGGTAACCGCCAGTTGTATGCAGGATGCCCTTGGGCTTACCCGTGGTTCCTGATGTGTACAGGATGAACAGTGGGTGTTCGGCGTCGAATGCCTGTGGCTCATGTGTTGTGGGCTGTGAGCCGACAAGCTCGTGCCACCACACGTCCTTGGCCGTCCATTCGACGTCCTGCCCGGTGCGACGAACCACCAAGACGTTCTCCACCGATGGTGACGCAGCAACTGCTTCGTCCACTGCTGGCTTAAGAGCCATCGGCTTACCCTTACGGTTGCCGCCGTCGGAGGTGATGACGAGTTTTGCCTCGGCATCTTCGATTCGCGAACGCAGCGCTTCAGCGGAAAATCCACCGAACACCACTGAGTGCACCGCGCCAATGCGGGCGCAGGCCAACATGGCGACGGCCGCCTCGGGGATCATCGGCAGGTAGATAGCGACACGGTCTCCGGCCCTGATCCCAAGCGACTCGAGAGCATTCGCAGCCTGTGACACCTGAGTGAGGAGTTCGGCGTAGGTGATGGTCTGGGTATCACCCGGCTCACCTTCGAAGTGGTACGCAATCTGTTCGCCATGGCCGGCGGCGACGTGACGATCAACGCAGTTGACGCTGACGTTGATCTTGCCACCGTCGAACCAGCGAGCGAAGGGAGCGTTCGACCAGTCCAGCGTGGTCGTCCACGGGGCATACCACGAAAGTTCGTGCGCCTGCTTGTCCCAGAAGGCGAGCCGATCGGCCTTGGCCTCGTCGTAAAGGGCTGCCGTGGCATTTGCTTGCGCGGCAAACTCAGCCGACGGCGGGAATACGCGGTCCTCGTGCAGCAGGTTTTCGAGGGCTTCGTGGCTCACGGCTCGCTCCTTGTTAGGTCTGGTGCTTAGGTCTGGTACTTCACGTGCTCACCATAGTGAGATTCGGTTTTACCTCACCTGACCATGCTGCTGCTAGTGAACCAGAATCAAGAGTTGTGAATCACATCCACGCTTCGGCCTCTGAACTATCTCAGTAAGCAGCGTACGGTTGTAGTCGTGCCTGAGGATGTCTTTGCCCCGCTCGTTGAGTTGCCCGGTGTCGCGGAGGCGATCGACCGTGCCCGAGCGGCCGTTGATTCCGTTCTCTGGGATCGGGCGATGCGGCAGCGGGCCGCCGATATTGCCGCTGGATCGCGGCTTCGCGGAGCGTGGGCGACCGCTGCCATGGATGGGGCCGAGGTGCGTCCTGATGCGCTCGTCTCCGGTGATGCGCTGGACGGGTCACCGATCGGAAATGTGCTTGCCGCCACGATGGCCTTACAAGCAGAGATCCCTCGCAACGTCGACACTTTTGGCAAGGCTCCACTTCAGGTGATCTCAAGACTGCATGCCGTCGTCTCGGTCGATTTCGCTGCCGAGGAAGATCGCGGGCGTCTGCGCACCGATGAGGTGGCCGATGATCCACTGCGTCTGCCGGAACTGCCGACTGCCGCCGAAGCAGCATCCCGGCTTTCGGCTCTATCTCGACTGTTAACCTCACCCACCGTCGCCCCTGCACTGGTAGTCGCGGCGATTGTGCACGCGGAGTTGGCAGTTACCAGGCCGTTTGCTTGGGGGTCAGGGGTAGTTGCCCGGGCGATGACTCGATTGGTGCTCGCCTCACGGGGCGTTGATCCTGATGGACTTACTGTCAGTGAAGCTGGCCTGTATGCTGCTGGCCGTACGACGTACACGACTGCCCTGCGTGCCTACCAATCCTCGACGCCGGACGGTGTAGCGCAGTGGCTCATCCTGCACGCTGATGCTGTACGCGTGGGTGCGGACGAGAGCCGTCGGATTTTCGTCGATCTGCCTGCCCCACGTAGTACCTAGGTGCTCAGAAGACCCTTGATACGTCCGGCAACACCTGCATAGATGCTGCGGGAGAACGACTGAGTCATGTGGTGCTGGTCGCGGAAGACCACGGTGCCGCTATCGGTAACTTCGCGGCAGATCCGGCCTGGGCAAACCAAATCGGTGACATCCACACTGCTGGCATTTGAATGCCCGGCAAGACCGGCTTGCTCGGCTCCGATCAGGGCTCGCTCACGTGCACTCGTCACTCCGATGAACGCACACGCCGACGAATCCTGCATATGTGCCGACAGGCATTCCGTGCGATCAGATGGTGCCCAGGGGGTGTCTTGCAGTAGAGCGATTCGCTTTGCTCCGCGTAGATCGCGCAGCAGTGCAGTTGTTCCCGTTGCCCAAGCGCTCTGAGCATCGGCAATGTCGAGCGGTTGACCGTTTGCGTCTACGGCAGATGAACCAGATCCGTTTCCATAACCACCCGAACGACCGACGACCACGAGGTCGACTCCACCGTTAGCGCTGAGATTCCTGATCTGGTTCAGGGTGCTCTTTCGCCACGAGTCGCAGGCTGTGTATGCGCCACCGACCTGATTGTTGTTAACCGATACTTCAACCATCGGGCATGCGCTCTTCGTCCATGCATAAAGCTTCCACCCGTTGCGACTCGCGGCTCGCTCGAGCGCTGGGAACCAATGCTGAGCATGTGAGTCACCCACGAGAACGATGGTCTTGCTTCCACGTGCGTCACCGAACAGGCAATCGGTGGCCAGGGGTGCCGCGGGGAAAGACTGATGACAATCGCGCATTCCTGTCACGCCGTCATTGGAGGCATCGAGGGCGCTCATGTTCGGTGCGGTGTTCGGTATGGATGCGAGCACACTTGGATCGAGCGACGCGGCGTCCACCACTCCAGCCACGGTCGTGTTTGCTGAGGTGAATGGCCCCGGGAGCGGCGCCATCACTAGTAGTACCGGGATGGTTGTGAGCGCAGCTCCGAGGATCAAACTTGAATTGGTGTTGTCCTTGAAAAGCGGAGAGTTCCGAACTGGATTTTCGATAAATCGCGTGCTGATGATGGCCATCGCGAATGAGGCTGCGACCGCACATGCCATCGCCCACCAGGGAGCCGGAATCGGCTCACCGTCGATAGTGACCTGTGAGGTCAGGGTGCGCGCGAAGGTAAGTAGCGGCCAGTGCCACAGGTAGAGGGAGTACGAGATCAAGCCGATCGCCACTAGCCGATGGTGAGATAGGAGCAGCGGTGTGCCGGCATTTCGGCTGCGAACCCCGGCCATAATGACTAAGGCTGTACCGACGACGGGAACGAGCGCGGCGGTTCCGGGGTAGCTAGTCGAATCGTTGAAGTGCAGCGCGCTGAAGAAAATCATGGCGAGGCCACACCAGCCACCGAGAACCACGACGATGCGGGGTAGTCGACCAACGCTTCCGGTCAGCGCCGCGAGCCCGGCACCAATCGCCAACTCCCAGGCCCGTGCTTGCAGACCGTAGTACGACCAACCCGGCTGACTGGTTGTGAGTAATGCCGACCAGAGGAACGAGAAAACGCCAACTGCCCCTAGAGCCAGGACGATGCGTCGCAGGGCCGTTGTATCGAAGCGGTTTGAGCGAGCGACTCCGATTCCAAAGGCGCCGAGGATGAGCAATGGCCACAGCATGTAGAACTGCTCTTCCACGGCTAAAGACCAGTAGTGCAGCAGTGGGCTGGCATTGACTTGAGCGGCGAAGTAATCGGAGGTTTGCAGCGCGAAGTGCCAGTTTGCGACGTAGAGCGTTGAGGCAATTGCGTCGCCGTTAACCCGTTGGGCCGCCAGCGGCGACAGGATTGCGTGCGAGACAACGACCGTCACTGCCAGCACAAGCGCTGAGGCGGGGAGAAGTCGGCGAGCTCGACGGGCGTAAAAGTCGCGGATCGAAATTGTCCCTGTTCGTGCTACTTCCTGAAGCAGTAGTCCTGTTATCAGGAAGCCGGAGATGACGAAGAAGACATCGACTCCGACATACCCACCGCTGACGAATGGAACTCCAGCGTGGTAGGTGACAACGAGCAAAATCGCGATCGCGCGTAGGCCATCGATGTCACGACGATGGACGTTGGGCTTACGCGCTGAAGTGTTCGGAGCTGTCGTGCCCGGGCGCGTCAGCTGAACCCGCGGTCGACTATCGACGCGCAGGTGCTCACGTTCGGGAGCAATCGACACATATGAAGTGTCTACGACAGGTGGCGTTTGATCGGGTAACTGCGGTTCGAGTCGCGCTGTGACCTTAACTATGGACGAGATTCGTGCGGTGTCTCAGAGGTCGTCGTGGTGCGCGCAGTAATCACTGGTGAGGCTCAGCGCTCAGACTGCGTCAGCGCTCAGACTGCGTCAGCGCGCCGACGACTGGCCAGCCAAGCGATCCCGGCGGCAGCGGCTGCACTTCCCACCGCTCCTCCGACGGCAAGTGCATTGCGTCGGTTGTCGGGGGTGTTCAAATCATTGGTCAGATCGGTGATGCGCTGTCGCGTGGATTGAAGTCCCGCGGGCTTGGTGAAATCACGTATCGGCCACTCTCGCTCGATAGCGATCTCGCGCAATCGTGAATCGGCATTGACCGCGGTCGGGAAACCGACGGCGTCGAGCATCGGCAAGTCTGTGTGACTGTCGCTGTATGCGAAAGACGAGGCGAGGTCGTAACCGAACTCGTCGGCAAGTTGTTGCATGGCATCGGCCTTGCCCTGCGCATAGGCGTAGAAGGTGATCTCACCGGTGTATCTACCGTCGACGATCGCAACCTTCGTGCCGACGGATCGGTCAACCCCAAGCCGTTGGCCAATGATGTCCACGACATCGTCGCCAGATGAACTAATGATGATCACGTCGCGCCCGGCGGCTTTGTGCTCGGCAATGAGTTCGACGGCTTCAGGGAAGACCACTGGCGCGATGATCGTGTCGTACGTGTCATCGACAATCTGTCGAACTTGCTCGACATCCCACCCGGTGACGAGTGCTGATAGGTAACGCTTCATCTGCTCCATCTGCAGGTGCGTTGTGTCACTCGTCACGAAGGAAAACTGGGCAACCGCGCTGCGAAGTACGTCGGCGGGCCCGATCAGCCCACTTCGGTAGAAGGGTCTGGCGAAGGCCAAGGAACTCGATACGGCCAAAATGGTCATGTCGAGATCGAAAAAGGCCGCGCTGCGCTGCGTCACATCTCGATGGTAGGTGGGGTGGCGCTGGTTGGCTGGCTGGAAACACAGGACCTAGGCCAAGCGTGTCGTCCACAGTGCCCGCGTGCCCACATCTGAACGACCAGCCACGGCCCTGATTCTCGTTAGGTGGCCAAAGCAGATGAATCTCGAGCGATTCGACGAGTACTGATTGTTGGTGCAGATTTTCGGGTTGTTGAAGAGGTTCGTCGATGTGCCATCGCAGCCGGAGTCGAGGCTGATGAAGTTGTGTCTCTCATGCAAGCGCGCTCTCGATGGTCTGCCGCTGACCTGGTGGTTGTTGCAGACGATCAGATCAGTAGTCGGTTGTCTGGTTCCTTACCGTCTCGGTCGGGAGTGGTGGTTGCAAGTGCTGATCTAACTCGTTCATCCCCGTGGCAGTTGGCCGTGTCGCTTGGTGCGTCGCGAGTGATCGATGTGGTGGGGGAGCAAGCCGCACTTGTGGAACTTCTAACGGCCCGCTCACATCTGAAAGCCAGTGTCCTTGGCGTTGCCGCAGGATCTGGCGGAGCTGGCGCGAGCGTCACCTCGGCGGCACTGGTCATGACGGCTGCGGCACAGGGATTGCAGTCGGTGCTCATCGATGCAGATCCGCAGTCGCCGGGTGCCGATCTGCTGTTGGGGCTAGACCAGACACCGGGACTTCGTTGGGATCACTTCAACCCTGCTGCAGGCCCGCCACCCGGTGATCGTTTGTTCACCTCACTTCCTCGAACCGGCAACTGCGCGGTTCTCACTCGTGATCGAGCTTTGCCTGGACCAACTGATGCCTCCCTCATCCAATCAACCATCCACTCATTGTCCGCGGCTGTTGATCTCGTCGTTGTTGATATGGCTCGTGGTCGTGGTGATGTGGGCGCTGAACTTTTGCCCGCGTGCGATGTTGTTTATGTGGTTGTCACCTGTGATGTCCGTGGTGCAACCAGCGCCATGGCATTCATCGAGTCAATGCGCGATCGTGCAAACCTGCGCCTGCTCACTAGGTTGAGGCCGGGGGATTCACTTGATCCCGATGATGTGGCGGACTGGTTGGGAGTGCCAATCGCGGTGAATCTGCCTCATGAATCCGGGATCATTTCAATGATTGATCGTGGTGAGCCCGTAGGCAGTCAGCGTCGCTCGCGATTGGCCGCGGCCTGCTCGGAATTGATCCGCGGGATGCCGTCATGAGCGCCATCGATCCAGCGGCAGTTGACCGAGTTCGTCATCATCTGGTTACTGTTGGAAAGACGCCAACTGTGACTGATGTTGCCCGGGCACTGCGCGATGATGGGGTGCTTCTCGACGCAACGTCGCTCTTGGAAGAGGCGAGCAAACTGTTCGCCGAACTGGCCGGTGCCGGTCCGTTGACGAGCCTTCTGACCGATCCGCTCATCACGGATGTCTTGGTGACAACGCCAGAACACGTGTGGATTGATCGCGGGCAGGGGATCGAAAGAACTGATGTCACGTTCCCTGACGACGCCTCGGTTCGCAGGCTGGCTCAACGCCTCGCCAGCGCGTGTGGTCGTCGACTGGACGATGCAAGCCCTTTCGTGGATGCGCGACTCAGCGATGGAACTCGTTTCCACGCTGTGCTTTCCCCCATTGCCCTGTCGGGCACCTGCATCAGTCTGCGAGTGCCCCGTCGACATGACTTCGATATGGCTGCACTCGTGGCAGCCAAGTCGATACCCAATCGGGTAGTCCCGTGGATTCAGGCGATCGTTGACGCGCGCCTGAGTGTCTTACTCACAGGTGGGACCGGATGCGGAAAAACGACCTGGCTCTCTGTGCTCTTAGATCTCGTTGAGCCCGACGAACGCATTGTGCTGGTTGAAGATTCCTCCGAGTTACACCCTGCGCACGCACATGTGGTGCGGCTAGAGGCACGTCCTCCCAACATTGAAGGCTCCGGTGCCATTTCACTGCGTGACCTAGTTCGTCAGGCGTTACGCATGCGGCCTGATCGGTTGGTCGTTGGCGAGGTTCGAGGCGCCGAGGTTGTCGATTTGCTAGCTGCAATGAACACCGGCCATGAAGGTGGTTTTGCCACGATTCACGCGAACTCAGCGGCCGATGTTCCGGCTCGACTTGAAGCTCTTGGACAAGCAGCTGGGCTCGATAGGGCTGCGGTGCATTCCCAACTGATTGCCGGAGTGGACGTCGTCATTCACCTCCGACGGGATCGCGACGGACAGCGCCGGTGGTCGTCAATCTCTGTGGCTAGTCGCGCGGAGTCGGGCTGTGAGATTCGCGATGCATTGCTAATGCACAACGGCCGGCTCTGTCGAGGGCCCGGTATCGCTCAGCTACAGCAACGGTTAGGTGACTATGCACCCGATCTCTAGCTCCACATGGTGGATCGGGCCGGTCTTCGTAGCGACACTTGTGGGTTTGTTCGTATGGCTGCTCACCATCCGCCCGAAGGTTGGTCCGGATAACTCGTCTACTCGAACCGATGTCGCTGGCCTGATCCGTCGACGTAAGGGTGGTCGCGCACAGCGACTTGCCGAACGCAGGTGGATTGATGGATTGATTGGCGAGCTGACGGTTGGTCGAGACCCTGCGGGCGCCTTGGTGATTGCAACTGGGTCGTCTCATCCAAAAGTGGCGTATGACGCATGGGTCGCGGCCCGGATGGGTGGTGATGTGGCTGTTGCACTCATGAACGATCGATCTGAGTTTGTACGAAGTGTGGGGGCATGCTGGCTAGTGGCCTCGAACTCTGGTGCTGGCCTCGTGAAGTCGCTTACTTCGATTTCTGAATCCGCGCGGGAACGTGAGCGGATGCGTCAGCAGGTTGACGTAGCTATTGCGGAACCGCGGGCGGCTGCATTGGTCGTGGCTGTATTGCCGGTGATTGGTCTCGGCATGGGGTCGCTACTTGGGGCGAATCCACTGGGCTGGCTTATGTATACGACCGTTGGCCGGTTGATGGTGCTTGGCGCGATTACCCTTGAAGCACTTGGCTGCTGGTGGTCATGGCACATCATTCGATCAGTTGCCGAGCCCACATGACAGGGGCACCTTTCGTTGCGGCCGCCTGCGTCGGGCTCTTGATTCTTGTGGTCCTTCCGAGTGCCAGTTCTCGGCCACGTAGTCCATCGCGTTCAGGTGAGCGGGTGCTGCCCAAGTGGATCCCGCCTCTGTTGGTTCTGGTGGGAAGCACGATGCTGATTGGTGGCGTGGTTGGGGTCGTGACGGGTCTGGTGTTGGCCGCAGGATCGAGTCTTGTTCTGCCGAGGTTTGAATCAGCAAAGAATCGTCGCGAGCGGCTGGCCAGAGAACGGCAGCTACCTCTGTTTGTGGACTTGGTGGCTGCGTGCTTGTCTGCGGGCGTGCCGACCGACGATGCACTATTGGCGGCCAGTTCTGCAGTCGGTGATCCTCTCGCGGAGATTGTCACCACGGCCGTGACATCAATTCGCTGGGGTGCTGACCCGATTCGCACATGGTCATCGGTTCAGTCAATCGACGGGATGCGTGAGCTTTCGGGCGCGCTGATTCGGTCTGCCGATTCGGGTGCGCCGTTGGGGGAGTTACTCCCGGCGTTGGCTACTGACGCGCGCGAAATTCGGCGGTCGCGAATTGAGGCACGCACGAGGACGGCTGGGGTGCGGTTGATGGCTCCGCTCGGGCTCACGTTCCTCCCAGCTTTCGTGCTTATTGGCATTGTGCCAGTGGTCGCTTCCTGGGCGACCTTGATGCTCGGAACCCGATGAAACTTTTGGCCGTGCCGAACTTGGGACTGTCCGCGGGGTAGTCCACAGCGTTGTCGCGGCCGCGTGTCGCGCCCAAGCCAATCCGGATAGTCCTTGCAGTCCATGAGATAACGCGAGGCTGTGCTTGTCGGCGATGGACGCCAGACATGAGTCGAGGAGGACTGCTATGACCCGCGAAATCGAATGCACCCGCAGTGAAAATCAGCGATATCACCAGAGCGCGAAAGCCACTTTCGCCCGGACACTTCAGTGGCTAAAGCGTGACCGCGGTGCGGCTACGGCTGAGTACGCCGTCGTCACTGTGGCCGCTGCGGGGCTCGGCGGGATTTTGATCAAACTGCTGACCAGCGATTGGTTTCAAGAAATTCTCAAAACGATCTTGAACTGGATTGTGCGCATCGCGTTGAACTTCTTTGGATTTGGCGGCTAATTCATGGAGGACTGCCGGCCTTGTGTGCAACGTGTGAAGGGGATTTCACATGATGTCGGCTCGGTCAGCGTCGAGGCCGCGATGGGCATGTTGGCGATCTTTTTCGCCTTGCTCGTCGCGGCCTGGTGCTCCGGGCTACTGATCGCCCAACTGGCGGTGGGTGAAGCGGCGCGCGCTGGGGTACGAGTCGCTGCGAGAGGCGACGCGGCTTTCGAGGTTTCGGCCGAGGTGCATCGGCTCGTCCCGGAAGCCGAGGTGGCAATTACGCATGACAGCGGTGATGTGCACGTCGAGGTAAGCCGCGTGGTGCAACCGCCGGGAATGCTCAGGCATTTGGGAGTTGTGCGGCTAAGTGCGTCTAGCTACGCCGCAGACGAGGCGCAATCATGATGTGCGGCAAACAAATGAAAGTCCCGAAGCGTGACGATGGAAGTGTGGTCCTTGGGGCGATCATCTCGGTGACACTTCTACTCTCCATGCTTGTCGCCGCGACGACGTGCGCCGATCTACTGGCGGCTCGACAAAAGGCGGCCGCTGCAGCGGATGTATCAGCCTTAGCAGCGGCACCCAACGCGGTATTGTCGCCTGACATTGCGTGTATTCGGGCCCGCGACATTGCCGCTAGAAACGATGCGCGGCTTATCAGTTGCGAGATTCAAAACGATGAGGTCGTGGTTCGCGCGGCCGCGTCACCTCGCACTAGTTGGGCTCGTTGGATCGCGCTGCTGGTTGGGGATTCAACCGATCCGGCGGTTTCGGCCAGGGCCACGATGTCCGAGCCTTACGCGAGTGGGTGAACCCATCTGTCTACGTGACAGCAGGGGCGTCAGCGAGCACTGCATCGAGCAGTGTCACCGCTCCGGCCTTGTCGAGGGGCTCGTTACCGTTGCCGCACTTCGGTGACTGGACACAGGATGGGCAGCCATCGACGCATTCACAGGATGCAATCGCGTCTCGAGTGGCACGCAGCCAGGTCGTGGCCGTTTGAAAGCCACGTTCGGCAAAGCCTGCACCACCTGGATGTCCGTCGTAGACAAAGGAAGTAAGCCGGCCGGTCTGTTCGTGCAGCGCGGTAGAAACCCCGCCAATATCCCAACGATCGCAGGTGGCAACCAGGGGTAGCAGCCCGATCGATGCATGTTCCGCAGCATGGGCGCAGCCCGGCAGATCGACGTCGGCGAGTCCGATAGCAGCTAGTCGAAGCGGGTCTACCGTCCACCAAACCGCTGCTGTGCGCAGATTGCGCGGTGGCAGATCAAGCGGCTCTTCGCCGAGTACTTCGCCGGTGAGATATCGACGTTTCAAGAAAGCAACGACCTGTGATGAGACATCCACCTGACCGAGGTAGAGGTCAGCATCGCCCCACGATTCATGGAGCTCTTGACTGGCGATCGTGATGTTCGTGATGTCGCGTGCGGTGGTGGTGTAATCGACGTCCTCTCGGTGTACGAGAGCGACGCGGTCATCGAGTGAGAGATGATCGACGACATATGTGTTGCCTTGGTGCACATAGACGGCTCCGCGATGAACGGTTGAATGAGCAGCTCCGGGGTCGACGGTTCCCAAGAGTCGACCGGTTCCATCCTCAACAACTTTGATCACCCCGCCGCCCATTCCGCGAAGATCAGTCAGGTCACTTGCGCGTTCGGGACGGGTCCAGAACCAGCCGCCCGGTCGCGCCCGAAGTAAACCTCGGACAACCAACTCCTCGATAGCCGCTCGCGCGGTTGGCCCAAACAGCGGTAGGTCTGCTTCCGTCAGTGGTGACTCGGCGGCGGCTGCGGCCAAGTGAGGAGCAAGGACGTAGATATTGCTGGGGTCGAAAACCGTTGCCTCGACGGGCTGGCCGAAGATCGCGTCCGGGTGATGAACCAGATACGTGTCGAGTGGATCGTCGCGGGCAATCAAGATGCTCAGCGCGGCTTGTCCAGACCGACCAGCCCGACCAGCCTGCTGCCACAGTGAGGCGCGGGTACCCGGCCATCCACACATCAAAACGGTGTCGAGACCGGTTACATCAATGCCAAGTTCAAGGGCATTTGTCGCTGCAACGCCGAGTAGTTCACCTGATCGCAGGGAATCCTCTAACTCCCTCCGTTCCTCTGGCAGGTACCCGGCTCGATAGGCCGCCACGCGATGCATCAGATCTGGGTCCACTTCGGCCAACGTGTCGCGCGCCGTCATGGCGACGGCCTCAACACCTCTACGTGACCGAACAAAGGCGAGTGTGCGGGCGCCCTCGACCACGAGATCGGTAAGTAGTGACGCTGTTTCGGCGGTCGCGCTGCGCCGGGTTGGAGCGCCGTTTTCACCACCATGCTCACGAAGAGCTGGTTCCCACAGGGCGAACGTCATCGGGCCTCTGGGTGAAGCGTCCTGAGTGATCGCAACAACGTCTCGCCCAATCAATCGGGTGGCCGTAAGAGCCGGATCTCCGGAGGTGGCTGAGGCCGCGATGAAAGTCGGGTGTGCGCCGTAGAGAGCTGCCACTCGTTGCAGCCGACGCAACACTTGGGCCACGTGGGAGCCAAAGACCCCACGGTAGACATGGCACTCATCGACGATGACGTATTTGAGTGCTCTCAGGAATGACGACCAACGTGAATGTCCGGGAAGTAGTGAGCGGTGTAGTAGATCAGGATTGGTTAAGACGTACGAGGCATGTGAGCGAATCCATGTGCGTTCCTCTGTTGGTGTGTCACCGTCGTACGTCGACGCTCGTAGTGCGTCGATTTCAAGTTCGCGCAGGGCGCGCAACTGGTCGTTTGCCAGGGCCTTTGTCGGCGATAGGTAAAGAACAGTGGCTCCTCGCCCATTTGGCGCTCGGCTGCCTTCGAGTGTGGCTGTTAGGGCTGGCATGAGAAAGGCCAACGACTTGCCTGACGCTGTGCCAGTGGCGACAACGACGTCGCGTCCGCTCCACGCAAGTTCGGCGGCATCGGCTTGGTGAGCCCACGGGTTGGTGATGCCACGTCGACTGAACGCATCTCGAACTTCGACATCTACCCAATCCGGCCAGCCGACCGCGTTACCCACCCTGGCTGGTATCGATTCCACGTGAACTAATCGCTCTGGCTCAAGGCCGGTGAGGCGCCGTAAAAGGGCCTGCGGATCAGAATGCACAACTAGATCCTCGCCGACACGTGCACTTTTTGCGCAGCGGTGTGCCAGAGTTCAGATGTGGAAATAGATGTCACTACGCGTCAAGAGTCTGGTTGTACCGTCGTCACCGTCGTAGGTGAGGTCGATGTCTACACCGCACCAACGCTCGACGAAGCTCTCTCGGCAACGCTTGCAGAGGGCAATACCTGTGTGGTTGTTGACATGACAGGTGTGGATTTCCTCGATTCCACCGGATTGTCGGTGCTCGTTAAAGCACTCAAGCGAATCCGTGAAGCTGACGGCTCACTCGATGTTGTTGTGTCGGTGGATCGCGTCGCCAAGGTGTTTCGCCTCACCGGCCTCGACAAGGTCATCCCCCTGCATGCGGCCCTCGCCGATGCGCTCGACGGTGATCGCGCCGATGCGCCCGCAGCCAATTACGACGAATCCATCACCGGTGGGGAAGCCTGATCGTGTCGGGCGCCACGCTGACGATCCCTCCCCTTGCAGAGCACGTCCGGGTTGCGCGGGTCGTAGCGGTGGCAGCTGCACGTCGAATTGGGCTTTCGTCCGAACAGCTCGATGACGTTCGACTCGCCGTGGGTGAAGCCGTTTCACGTGCGGTGAGCCGGCATATAGCCGGAAATCTTGTTCAGGACATTTCTATCGACATCATCGAGGTGGGCTCCGAGTTCACAGTCGTCGTCACAGACCACGCTGGCGTAGGACTGCCAGAAACCGATGATGGAGTGGCATTAGCCCTGATCAGGGCCTTGGCACCGCGATTGCAGCTCGATGGCTCAGTCTTGACTTTGAGCTGGGCTACAGCCGCCTAGGCTCGCGAGCGGACAAGTTCGGCGCAAATGTGACCTAAACCGCAGCCGCATAATTGGTTGTGATGGTGGTCCAGATCACATTTCCCCATAGACTTCGGGCCATTCGCGGGTTGCTCATGTTGGGCAGACCCCTCTTCGTAAGCCAAGGAGTTCATGCATGTCTTCGTCCCTGATCGCCGCTGTGACGGTCTCCGGAACGAACCAGACGCTCGTAATCATCGTTGCGCTCATTGCGATCGCTGCGCTGGGAGTTGCCTGGGTTCTCGTCCGTGAGGTTCTGTCTGCTGACGAGGGAACCGAGAGTATGAAGGAGATCGCGGCTGCCATTCAAGATGGCGCGGCTGCCTACCTATCTCGTCAGTTCAAGACCCTCATCCCGTTCGCAGCACTGGTCTTCTTGGTGCTGTTCCTACTTCCTGCCGACACGACATCAGAAAAGATCGGCCGATCGGCCTTCTTCGTCATTGGTGCACTCTTCTCGGCCATTACCGGTTACACCGGTATGTGGTTGGCAGTTCGTGGCAACGTCCGCGTAGCAGCTGCTGCTAACACCACAGGTGAGCAGGATGCGATGCGTATCGCATTCCGCACCGGTGGGGTGGCTGGAATGTTCACCGTTGGCCTAGGTCTGCTAGGCGCGGCTGTTGTCGTGCTCCTGTACAAGGATCAAGCACCAACCGTGCTTGAAGGTTTCGGTTTCGGTGCGGCACTTCTCGCCATGTTCATGCGTGTTGGTGGCGGTATCTTCACCAAGGCCGCAGACGTCGGCGCTGACCTAGTCGGCAAGGTTGAGCAGGGCATCCCCGAGGACGACCCGCGTAACGCCGCGACGATCGCCGACAACGTTGGTGACAACGTCGGCGACTGCGCCGGTATGGCAGCCGACCTTTTTGAGTCGTATGCGGTTACCCTCGTCGCCGCGCTGATTCTCGGCAAGGCAGCCTTCGGATCGTTCGGACTTGTCTACCCACTTCTTGTGCCTGCGATCGGCGTGATTACAGCCGTTATCGGTATTTTCGCCGTGGCACCACGTGCCGGCGACCGCTCGGGTATGACGGCTATCAACCGAGGATTCTTCATCTCGGCCGTTATCTCAGCCGTACTCGTTGGTGCGATGACGTGGGTCTACTTGCCCGATTCAATGGCTAAGATCACCGATATCGATCCGCTCGCACTCGGACTGACAAACCCTGCTTCGGTTAACCCACGAATCCTGGCCATTAGCGCGGTGCTCATCGGTATCGTTCTGGCTGCTGCGATTCAGCAGCTGACAGGATACTTCACTGAGACAGACCGACGTCCCGTTGACGATATTGCCAAGTCATCACTTACCGGCCCGGCGACGGTCATCCTGAACGGTATTTCAATCGGGCTCGAATCGGCTGTTTACAGCGCGCTACTCATCGGGACGGCGGTTTACGGTGCGTATCTACTCGGTGCAGGATCGATCACTCTGTCACTGTTCGCCATCGCACTCGCCGGCTGTGGCCTGCTCACGACCGTCGGCGTCATCGTTTCCATGGATACGTTCGGCCCGGTCTCTGACAATGCTCAAGGAATTGCCGAGATGTCCGGCGATGTTCACGGTGATGGCGCTCTCGTCCTCACCCGCCTCGACGCCGTCGGTAACACTACGAAGGCGATCACTAAGGGAATCGCCATTGCGACGGCAGTTCTCGCCGCAACGGCGCTATTCGGATCGTTCCGCGATGCCGTGGTGAGCGCAACGAAGGTCGCGATAGCAGGTGGTGGAGTCAAGGTTCCAGACATCATCGACCGTGCCCAGTACGGTGCCGATCTCGACGTTTCGAACCCGCGTAACCTCGTTGGTCTGATCATCGGTGCGTCAGTTGTGTTCTTCTTCTCGGGTCTTGCCATCAACGCGGTATCACGCGCAGCTGGTGCGGTGATCTTCGAGGTGCGTCGCCAGTTCCGCGAACACCCCGGAATCATGGAAGGTACCGAGAAGCCTGAGTACGCCAAGGTTGTCGATATCGTCACCCGTGACTCGCTCCGTGAGCTTGCTACCCCAGGGCTGTTGGCAGTCTTGGCGCCGATCGCCGTTGGTTTCAGCCTGGGCATTGGTGCACTGGGTTGCTACCTCGCTGGAACGATTGCCACCGGTACGTTGATGGCCGTCTTCCTGTCGAACTCCGGTGGCGCATGGGATAACGCCAAGAAGTACGTCGAGGACGGTAACTTTGGCGGCAAGGGTTCTGATGCCCACGCTGCAACCGTCATCGGCGACACCGTTGGAGACCCGTTCAAGGACACCGCTGGTCCTGCCATCAACCCGTTGATCAAGGTTATGAACCTGGTAGCGCTTCTTATTGCACCAGCAGCAGTGTCCTTGGCCCTCGGGGGTCAGGATCTGCTTCGCTGGGGTATCGCCCTAGCGGCGCTGGCAATCATCGTCATCTCGACGCTGATCTCCAAGCGCCGTGGTGTTGCGGTGGAAGCCGACGAAATCGCAGTGCCTGTTTAAGTTTCATCGCTTGACGACTGTGGGCCCGGGATTCCTCAGGGCCCACAGTCATGTGTTCGGTGAACAACCAAGGCTGTCAAGCGAGAGACTGGCTACATGCTGAGTCCTGATGATCGACAGACAGCGGCTCGGCTGCGTGAAACCCTGCTCGACAGCGGATTCACTGCTGATGGAGTTCTCACCTTGATCGGAGCCCAGGCCTATTCGGCTCTATCCCGCGAGGAATTCGTGCCGGCGCGCCGGGCATTAATCGACGTAGTGAGTGTGTTGGCTGATCTTGTCCGTTTATTCGTCCTCGACGAGGAGCTTGAGGATGGCGCACTTGCTCCTGGCTTTCCGCTCGAGGATGTGCGTGCTCTCGGACTCGTAGAGGGAGTCGAACGAATCCATGCCGTCGTCGATGTGCGGCCCTATGGCGAGCCAGATACCGATTGGTATGTGGTCAGCGATCACTCTGCTGGCCGCGGCGCGGTAACCAAAGCTGAAGTTGACCAAGATCACGTACTTGGCGTAGGTGGTGCCTCATTGACCCTGGCTCGGATCACCCCGCGGACCCTCGTCAAGCGCGCCCTCGACATCGGTACGGGGTGCGGGGTTCAGGCATTGCATCTGAGCCGCCATTGCGATGAGGTTGTGGCGAGCGACAACAACGCTCGTGCGATTCGATGTGCGGACCTCAGCGCGGCTCTTTCGGGTTACGAATGGGATCTTCGTGAAGGATCGTTTCTAGAGCCGGTAACAGGGCAAAGCTTCGATCTGATCGTGACAAATCCGCCCTTCGTCATCTCGCCGGGGCAGCGTTACACCTATCGCGACGCCGGGTTCCCCGCTGATGATTTGGGCCGGCAGTTGACGGCTGAATTGCCTCGCTATCTAAACCGCGATGGCGTGGCGGTTTTGCTAGCAAATTGGCTGCATGTTCAAGGACAGGATTGGCGTGACCGGGTTACCGAGTGGGTAACCGATATCGGGTGCGCAGCGTGGGTTGCCCAGCGCGAAGTCCAGGATCCGACCGAGTACGTGGGTCTGTGGTTACGCGATGCCGGAAATGCGGGTGCAGATCAGGACCGGCGTTACGTCGAATGGTGTGAAGCACTTGAGTCGTGGGGAACTGAGGCGATTGGATTTGGCTGGATCGTTTTAACCAAGACCGATCATCCGTGGATTCAGGTCGAGGATGTTTCTGGTGCGCGACGTCAACCGAACGGCGATGAGGTCACCGCAGCGCTTCGTGCCTTGGAGATCCTAGAACGGACAGATGCACGCACCCTTTTGTCGAGCCGTCTTCAGGTTGCGCATGGCGTCGTGATGCGTTCTGAAGATCGGTATGTGGAGGGTGGCACGTGGGCGAGCGGACCGACGGTCTTGAGTAAGCCCGATGGGTGGCGTCAAGACCAATTCCTAGACGCGGTCACGCGTGAACTGATCGGACGTAGCGACGGTCAAGTAACCGTTGCGCAGATGGTTGAGCAAGCCGCCGTTGAGCTAGCGATGGATTACCAAGATGTGCTCGCGATTGGCCTGTTTCGGTTACGCGAGCTCATGTCGCGAGGTTTCTTGATCCTGTTGTGAAAGACATAAGTGCAAGCCTGTGACCTGCGACGATGTATTTTTCCTACGCTTGGGTTTGACAGAGCACCCCCTAGGGCGGTCAGACTCCGCCAAGTTAGTTTGATGAGATCATCGGCTACGGTGGTTCTACGTATGTCGATCAAAGCGCCAATGAAGGAGAGCTTGTGGCTGCTAAGGGCACATCCACGAAGGGTGATGGGGCTGGTACCCGTCGCCTTGTCATTGTGGAATCCCCAGCCAAGGCCAAGACGATCCAGGGCTACCTCGGGGAGGGCTACGAGGTTGAGGCATCCGTTGGTCACATTCGTGACCTGCCAAAACGGGCCGCTGACATTCCCGCCCAGTACAAGGGTGAGTCGTGGTCGCGCCTCGGCGTCGACGTCGATAACGGCTATTCGGCTCTCTACGTGGTTGATGCAGATAAGAAGACCAAGGTTGCTGAGTTGAAGAAGAAGTTGGCCGATGCCGACGAACTCTTCCTAGCAACTGATGAGGACCGCGAAGGTGAGGCAATCGCCTGGCACCTGCTCGAGGTTCTCAAGCCAAAGGTGCCCGTGCGTCGAATGGTCTTCCATGAAATCACCAAGGATGCGATCCGACGAGCAGTAGAAGAGACACGCGATCTAGATACGAGCTTGGTCGATGCACAAGAGACCCGCCGGATCCTAGACCGTCTCTATGGCTACGAAGTCTCACCTGTGCTGTGGAAGAAGGTCATGACGGGCCTTTCTGCTGGCCGCGTTCAGTCGGTGGCGACTCGCTTGGTTGTTGAGCGCGAACGTGAGCGCATTGCGTTCAGTGCCGCGTCGTACTGGGATATTGAGGGCCTGTTTGATCCAGGTGCATTCACAGCGAATCTGATAGCTGTCGATGGTGCTCGTGTAGCAACGGGTAAGGACTTTTCTCAGCAAGGCGTACTCACTCGCGCAGGTGCCGCCCATCTATCCGAGGCTGACGCAACCTCTTTGGCCGCCGGTCTGGTGGCGGCGACTTTCACGGTTCGCGCCGTTGAGGACAAGCCTTACCGTCGTTCACCGGCAGCACCATTCATGACCTCAACCCTGCAGCAAGAAGCAAGCCGCAAACTTCGCTGGGGTGCACAGCGCACCATGCGCGTCGCACAGGGCCTTTACGAGCGCGGCTTCATTACCTACATGCGTACCGACTCGACGACGCTTTCTGAATCGTCGATGACGGCGGCACGTTCCCAGGCTGCCACTCTGTACGGATCTGATCACGTCAGTGAAGTGCCACGTCGGTATGACCGCAAGGTGAAGAACGCCCAAGAAGCGCACGAGGCCATCCGTCCGGCTGGTGATGTGTTCCGTACTCCGGCCGAAGTGGCAGGTGAGCTTCGTGGTGACGACTTCGCTCTCTATGAATTGATCTGGAAGCGCACAGTTGCCTCGCAGATGGCCGACGCGCGCGGACAAACCGCGACGATCAAGCTTGGAGCGGTCGCCACCGATGGCCGCGATGCTGAGTTCTCTGCGAGTGGAACTGTTATCACGTTCCGCGGATTCCTTGCGGCGTACGAAGAATCGGTTGATGACGAAGCCGAGCGCGATGGAGACGATGCTGAGCGTCGTCTACCTCTGCTGGCTGTAGGTGATGCGATCACCGCGGTTCGTTTGGATCCAGATGGCCACTCAACAACTCCGCCCGCACGATTTACTGAAGCCTCGTTGGTTAAGGCGCTGGAAGAGCGTGGCATTGGCCGTCCGTCGACATACGCCTCGATTATGGGCACCATCGTCGATCGTGGCTATGTCGTAAAGCGCGGCTCCGCGCTGGTGCCGTCATTCCTAGCCTTTGCGGTAACACGTTTGATGGAAGAGCACTTCACCAGCCTGGTCGACTACGACTTCACCGCACGTCTCGAGGAAATTCTCGACACGGTTGCCGCTGGAGACAGTAATCGCGTTGAGGTTCTTGACCGGTTCTACCGCGGCGGCGGTAACGAAGACTTCGCTGGTCTGCACACCCTCGTCACTGGGCTCGGCGATATCGACGCCCGTGAAATCTCTTCGTTCCCGATCCGCGATTCCGACATCATCCTTCGCGTAGGTAAGTACGGCGCCTACATCGAGCGCGATGGCGAGCGCGCGAATGTTCCACCGGAGATTGCTCCCGACGAGCTTACAGCCGAGAAGGCCGAAGAGCTCATGGCGATACCGTCTGGTGATCGTGAACTCGGAATCGATCCGGAGACTGGTCGCATGATCATGGGCAAGTCTGGTCGTTACGGTCCCTACGTCACCGAGGTGCTTGAGGAGACTGCGCCAAAATCGGCGAAGCCTCGTACGGGTTCATTGTTCTCGACGATGAACCTCGACACCGTCGACTTGGATCAGGCGTTGAAGTTGCTGTCGCTGCCCCGCGTTGTCGGTGCGGATCCGGCTGATGGTGTGGTTATCACGACTCAAAACGGTCGGTACGGTCCGTATCTCTCAAAGGATAAGGACTCGCGTTCACTGCCAGATGAGGATTCGATCTTCTCTCTCACTATCGATGAAGCGCTCGTAATTTTGGCCCAGCCAAAACAGCGTCGGGGTCAGGCTGCTGCTAAGCCGGCTGTCATCGTCGGTGTGGATCCGTCGACCAACCGTGAGGTTCAGTTGAAGGAGGGGCGCTTCGGTCCGTATGTGACCGATGGCGAAACGAACGCGTCCCTTCGTCGTGCGGATGACCCAGCAACAATTTCGATAGATCGCGCTGCGGATCTGCTGGCCGAACGTCGGGCCAAGGATGCGAGCGATCCGAAGAAGGTCAAGAAGGCGGCTGCGAAGAAGGCACCCGCGAAGAAGACGGCAGCAAAAAAGACGGCAGCAAAGAAAACTGCTGCTAAGAAGACCACGGCGAAGAAGGCAGCTGCGAAGGCATGATGTCTTCGATGCTGTCAGACCAGGTGTCATAAGGTCAGGGTGTGACGCATACGGCCGGACTCTTCATCGCCCTCGAGGGTGGCGATGGGGCGGGCAAATCTACGCAGGCCCGCCTGCTCTCAGATGCGCTCACAGAAGCGGGATTCGATGTTGTGTTGACCCGCGAGCCCGGAGGCACGCCAGCGGCTGAAGCTATCCGGGCGATCGTTCTCTCACCCGAGTACGCCGGCCTTGATCCACGGGCTGAGGCTTTGCTGTTCGCTGCGGCCCGAAGCGAGCACGTTCACCGGTTGATCCGTCCAGCCCTCGCGCGCGGTGCCATCGTCATCACCGATCGATACGTCGATTCGTCCATTGCGTATCAGGGCGTTGCCCGCGGTCTCGGTGTTGATGTGATCGCGGAGATCAATCTGTGGGCTACGCAGGACACTTTGCCGGATCTGACGGTGCTTCTTGATGTGGATGCGTCCACAGGTCTTGATCGTGTGACCGATCCCAACCGACTCGAAGATGAACCGGCAGAGTTCCACCGTGCCGTTGTTGAAGCTTTCCGGACGCGCGCCGCGGCTGATCCAGATCGCTATCTGGTGATTCCAGCGTCCAACGCACCCGAGGCGATCGCGGCGCAGATTCTTGATCGCGTGCGTGTCGAGTATCAAAGGCATTCGCAGTGACGACCACCACCCACGATGTATTCAGCGAATTGATCGGCCAAGACGCGGTTGTCGCTCAGTTGAGAGCAGCAGCCGGCGACGCTCCCGCTGCGCGTGCTGGCATGCCGTCGTCGGCCATGACTCACGCCTGGCTGATTACTGGACCACCCGGAAGTGGACGATCAACTGCCGCCCTCGCACTTGCCGCCGCGCTTGTCTGCCCACAAGGCGGCTGTGGCGCATGTGAGGAATGTGATTTGGTCCGCCATTCCGGTCATGTGGATGTTGAACATGTGGCGCCTGAGGGAAACGAATACCTCAAAACCGAGGCCGACCAACTGATGAAAAAAGCTGCCTACATTCCCTCTAAGTCAATGTGGCAAGTGATCGTGGTCGAGGATGCGGATCGTTTCTCCGCAGCCGTCGGCAATGCCCTGTTGAAGAGTATTGAAGAGCCGGCCCCCGGAACGGTGTGGATCCTGTGTGCGCCGAGTTCTGAGGACGTGCTTGCGACGATTCGCTCGAGATGCCGCCATGTCATGCTCGCAACACCGAACACCACTGATGTAGCTGCCGCACTCGCCGCATCACTTGGCGTCGATCCGGCAATGGCGTCGTTCGCCGCCCGCGCTGCTCAGGGTCACATTGGACGCGCTCGCGCGCTAGCAACCGATGAGGATGCGCGGCTTCGTCGACAAGACGTGTTGCGAATTCCTCTGCAGCTCGGTGATCTCGGATCGTGTCTTGCG
>Ga0194051_1000496_pt1 | contig 22232 bp, 20 predicted proteins | sample SepL2320m_MetaG_FD_161275 | JGI IMG/M metagenome (GOLD analysis project Ga0194051, IMG submission 161275) | Anoxic zone freshwater microbial communities from boreal shield lake in IISD Experimental Lakes Area, Ontario, Canada - Sep2016-L239-20m | ecosystem: Environmental > Aquatic > Freshwater >... | reverse complement strand
GATGTAACCTTCCAGACGCTGCTCACCATGGCCAAGCGTGGAGAGTACGGGCCGGGCGATCCCCAGAAGCTCGCGAGTGACCGCGCACGCGGGATAAGCGAGGTCCTCCGCATCCAGCGTGAGGTGACCTACGAGAAGCAACTCACGACAGGCCGCTGGATCGAAGGCCGTCTCCGGGCACTCGACGACCAGGGTTACCTCGCGCTCTACCGCGACATCACCGACGACAAGAAGCGCGAGGCCGAACTGGAGCGCCAGTCGGCCCTGCTATCGACTGTCGTCTCCAATATCGACGGTGGCATCGCCGTCTACGACAAGGACATGCAGCTCGCGGCCTGGAATGACCAGTTCGCCGATCTGGTCGGCATCGATCCGTCGCTGGTACGCCGTGGCGTGTCGGCGCGAGAGCTCCTGATGTCGCAGGCCAAGGCGGGAGAATTCGCTCCCGATGACCCGGAAGAGGCGGTCGAGCGCCGCCTCGTGGGTTTCCTGGTTGACCGGCCGGTCGTCAGCGAGCGCACACGTCCGAACGGTCGAACCATCGAATTGCGGCGTCATCCGATCCCGGACGGCGGTTCGGTGACGGTCTACATCGACATTACCGACCGCAAGCACGCCGAACAGGTGCTGCAGGAACTCAATGCCACCTTGGAGCTGCGCATCGCCGGGCGCACCGCCGAGCTGGCCGAGGCCGAGCGCTTTCAGAGGGCATTGGTGGCCAGCGTGCCGGGCATGGTCTACCGCTCGAAGTGCGATGGCTATTGGAAGATCGAGTTTGCGAGCGAAGGCGCGCGCGAACTATTGGCCGTTGCACCGGAGCAACTTACCGACGGGACGGTGATTTACCTCGAACTGATCCATCCCGACGATCGGCCGCGAATCTGGCAGAAATGGCAGGACGATTCCGCGGTCGGCCAGACGTTTGAGCTTGAGTACCGCGTGCGACACGGCGATGGGTCGTGGCGTTGGGTGATCGACCGTGCGCACGGGGTTCGAGACGAATCCGGTGAAATCGTCCGGCTTGAGGGGCTCGTCATCGACGTAACCGCGCGCAAGGAGGCTGAAAGGGAGTTGGCCCGGGTACGCGACAATCTTTTAGACGCCATCGAGAGCCTCGACCAGAACATGATTCTTTACGACCGCGAGGACAGGCTGGTCCTCATGACCCATCATATCCAGGAACACTATGTCCAGGCGGACCTGTATTTCGTCGCCGGACGCACCTTCGAGGAGATTTTTCGGGCCACCGTTGAAGCTGGCGTCACCGCGGTTCCGCCGGATCAAACCAAGGAGCAGTTTGTTGCCGATCGTCTCGAGCGACACCGCCGGGCCGACGGCAGTGTGACGGTCCGTCGCCTTCCCGATGGCCGAGTGTTGCACATCGCCGAGCATCATTCTCAGAGCGGCGGCATTGTTGCGACCGGCCGTGACGTGACCGAAATGCTCGAACTCGAGCAGAAGCTGCACGAGGCGCAACGCATGGAAGCGATTGGGCAGCTTAGTGGGGGCCTGGCGCACGATCTCAACAACTACCTGGCAGTTGTCATGGGCAACCTTGACCTGCTTGCGGAATGTTCGCCGGCCGATCCGGACGTGCTCCGCTTCGCCAATGCAGCGCTTGCCGGTGCGCAACGCTGTGCCGAGTTGACGCGCAATCTGTTGGCCTTCTCGCAACTGCAACCGCTCAGCCCCAAGGTGCTCGATGTCGGCAAGCGTATCGGCGACGTGACGCGGCTGCTGAAGCATGGACTGGGTGAGGGGATCATCCTCGAAGTCCATGTTGATCCGGACTTGTGGCCGGTCGAGATTGACGGCACGCAGTTCGACAGTGCCATTACCAAATTGGTCAACAACGCATGCGAGGGCATGCCCGGCGGCGGCACGCTCAACATTGTGGCACGCAACACCTCGACCGACACGGCAGAAACGCCGGCGGCCGACGGTATTCTCATCGAGGTAACCGATACCGGAACCGGGATGGACAAGGAGACCCTGGCGCAGGCGTTCGAGCCTTTCTTTTCGACCAAGGAGGCTGGCCACGGTATCGGCTTCGGTCTCAGCATGGTCCATGGCTTCGTGCATCAGTCGGGCGGTGAAATCCGCCTTCAGAGCATCGTGGGCAAAGGCACGACGGTCCGACTCATGCTGCCAAGGGCGCCGGAACGGCGCACTGATCCGGCGAAGCCAGTGATCGGCAGCAGTACGTCGGGTGGAGCCGAGCGAATCCTTTTCGTCGAGGACAACGAGTACGTACGCGAGACGGTAATAGGACAGCTGAAGTCCTTGGGCTACCACGTGTCCGATGTCGAAAGTGGTGATGAGGCGATGGTACTCCTTGAGCAAAGTGCTGCGGAGTTCGACTTGGTATTTTCCGACGTCGTGATGCCGGGCACGATCGATGGCTCGGCACTGGCCAGAATCGTCGGCGCCCGCTGGCCAAGACTACGGGTACTGCTGACTTCCGGCTTCTCTGATGATGTGCTGGACAGTACGGACCGCAAAGCTTTCAACTTCCTGAGCAAACCCTATCGCAAGGCCGACTTGGCGCGTGCTGTCCGCGCGGCACTCTCGTAGGCTGCGGACTAACGTTCTGGCGGAAGCGAGCAGAAGTACCATGTCCGATTTTGGTGGCCTGCTGGCCGTACTCGTTCTTGTTGCGGCCAATGGTTTTTTCGTAGCGGCCGAATTCTCCCTCGTTGCGGTGCGCCGCAGCCGCGTGGTCGAACTGGTTGCCGCCGGAAGGATGAACGCCAAGGCCCTGGAGCGTGCGCTCGCCAGCCTCGACGCCAATCTCGCGGCAACCCAACTCGGCATCACCATCTCGTCTCTGGCCTTGGGCTGGATCGGCGAGCCTGCGATCGCGCATCTGATCGAGCCCGCATTGGCCGGCAGCATTGGATCGCTGGCCGGTGTCAGCGCCTATGCCATCGCCGTGGCGATCTCGTTCTTCGTCATCACCGCTCTGCACATCGTGCTGGGGGAACTGGCGCCAAAGAGCCTCGCTCTGCAGCGCAGCGAGGCCACGGCGCTGTGGATCGTGCGCCCGCTGTCCCTGTTCCGTTGGCTGCTCAGCCCGGCGATCACCGTCCTCAACGGGCTTGGCAACCTCGTGCTCCGCCACTGCGGCCTGCAGGCCGGAACCGGCGAGGCATCTCTGCATTCGGCCGGCGAGCTGAAGCTTCTGGTGGCGGAAAGCCAGGAAGCCGGCCTCCTGCAGGAGACGCAGCAGGAAGTGGTCGTGCGGGCGCTCGATATCGGAAACCGGCGCGTCGGCGATATCATGACGCCACGCACCGAGGTCGACTGGATAGACGCCAACGACGATCGCCAGGAGATTTTGAAGGACATCCTCGAAAGCCGACACGAGCAGCTGCTCGTCGGGCGCGGCGGCATCGACGAATTGCTGGGCGTGGTCGCCAAGAGGACACTGCTCGCCCAGGTGCTGGGCGGCTGCGAGCTCGACGTGCTGGCTGCTGTGGGCCGGCCCCTCATGGTCCACGAGAGCATGCCGATCTTCAAGGTGCTCGAGCAGTTCAAGCAGGCGCCAGTGCGACTGGCGGTTGTCGTCGACGAGTATGGCGGTGTCGAGGGAATCGTCACCCAGTCCGACCTGCTGGAAGCGCTGGCCGGCGATCTGCCCGACCAGGACGGCGAGCAACCCGACTTGGTGGCCTGCGACGACGGCACGTTCCTCATCGACGGCATGGCGGCTGCCCACGACATCTTCGAGCGCCTGGGTGTCAAGCCGCCGGCCAAGATCCGGTTCCACACCATCGCGGGCTTTGCCCTTGCCGAACTCGGCCATCTGCCCGAAGCCGGAGAATGGTTCATCCACGAATCCTGGCGCTTCCAGGTCGTGGACATGGATGGCCGGCGTATCGACAAGCTGATGGTGAAGCGGGAAGCGCCGCCGGTGCCGACGGCGTGACCTCTAGCGTACAGGCGGCGCGAGCGTGATCGTGCCGATGGCGGTGCGCGCTGCTTCGGCGCGGGTGCCGCCGATCTCGATGTATTTCAGGGCCTGCCAGCGGTCGACGAAGTTGCGCGCCCACGGCGACAGCATATTGCCCGATTGGCCCAGGGGGATGGCGAATCGGCTGTTCTCGAGATCGGCGAAATCGTAGACAGCACGGTAGCCGGCGCCGTGCACGGCATCGAACGGCCGTGGCCCGAGATATGACGGTTGCGCCCGATTGAGTGTCTGCGCGCCGCCGTCGGACGGAAAGCGCACTGAGGCGAGGTCGCGCAGCAGCGGCACGCCGTCGAACAGCGGATGGCGATGGACCGCGAGGTGCTCGCGGCCCCACTGCCACGTGTCGATGTCGGGACCCTGCAGGCGCACGATGCCGTCGAGCGCCCGCTCGAGCGAGCGGGCAATGATGTCGTCGCAGGTTTCGGTCACGCGCGTGCCGCCGTCGTCGCACCAACCCGGCTGTTCGCGCAGGATGCGCATCATCAGCGGCACGTTGGGCGCGGACAGCGATTTGTAGAGTTCGTCGCCCAGCTCGTCGGCCATCAGGCCGCGCTGCAGTTCGGTTATCCAGGCGGTGTAGATCAGCGGCTCCGCCCGGCTCGCCAGCATGAAGTGGTTCCACCGGCCGAGCAGGTCGTGCACCTTCACCGCCCGCGGGTTACGCGGCGCCGACTTGAGCAGTACTGGCACCATGTCGACGGCATCGAGCGAAAGATTGTCGGCCTGGATCACGATCATGCCGTAGACCGGATGGCGCTCGACCTCGCGCAGAAGCTGGCCGGCACGGCGCTGACGGTAAGGCTCGGCCCAGTCGCGGGTGATGAAGTAGCGATAGTAATCCGACACCACGCGGGCGTTGGCGTTGACCAGGATGCCGCTGGCCGGGTTGTAGGCGCGGGGCAGGGCGTCGAAGGGCACGAAGCCCGCCCAGTCGTATTCGCCCGTCCAGCCCGGCACCGGCATCGAACCGTCGCCCTTGCGTCGCATCGGCACGCGCGCCGGCGAGATCAGGCCGGTGTTTCCGGCGGTGTCGGCATAGACGATGTTCTGCATCGGCGAGACGATCTTGCGCGCCGCCGTCAGGAATTCGTCCCAGTTCTGGGCAAGGCCGAGGCGGGCGAAGCCTTCGGCCGACGTATCGGCGCCGTCGAGAGCGGTCGCCTGCAGCGCCAGCACGTGGCCGGCCGGGGTGAGGCTGGCCGCGTTCGGCTCGTCGGCGCGGCGGGCGATGAAATCGTCGATCACCACGCCATGCCGGGTCTGGCGCACGCGGAGCGGCACGGGATCACCCCACAGGACGTTGATCGTCTCGTCGCGGACCGCGAACGGCCGCGCACCATCGGGCGTGATGTAGCGGCTGGGATCGGTCGGATCGACGCGCTCGACGAACAGATCCTGGCTGTCGAGGTTGGTGGTGGTGAAGCCCCAGCCGATCGTGCCGTTGTGGCCGAGCACGATGGCGGGTGAGCCGGGCGAGGAGGCGCCACGGATGTCGAAGCCGGGCCCGATCAGGCGCGCGAGATACCAGATGCCGGGGAAAGTGAGGGCGAGATGCGGATCATTGGCGAGCAACGGCTTGCCCGACACCGCATGCGCGCCCGACAGTACCCATTCGTTCGAAGCCTCGCGCTTGCGCGTGGCGATGTTGTCGGTGCCGCGATAGAGCCGGTCGAGGTCGATGCCCTGCGTTGCCGCCCGCACGATCGCCAGCGTGGCGTCCGCATTGTCGCCCGACGGCTCGATCAGGAATTTTACGCCGGCATCGCCGATCTTCTGCGCGAGCCTGAGACGCAGCAGCTCAGCACGCCAGTTGCCGTCGAGGCCGAGCGCCATCAGCTTGGCCCAGACCAGCGAATCGGCGGGCCGCCACGGATCGGGCCGGTAGCGGCCACCCGACAGCAGTTTGATGAGGGTGAGTTCGAGGCCGAACTGCTGGTCGTCGTCAGCCAGCCAGGCGTTGACGCCGGCGGCGTAGGATTCGAGCAGGGTGCGTGTGCCGGGCGAGAGTGCGTTCACGCTTTCGCTGGCCTGACGGTAGATGCCGAGTCCGCGCATGGTCCGGTCGGTGTCGATCAAGCCGGCGCCGATCACCCTTGGTGGGATGATCTCGGAGAGACGTCCCTGGCCCAGGCGACGCATCAGCTCCATCTGCCAGAACCGATCCTGGGCGTGGACGTAGCCGAGGCCGAAGGCGGCATCCTCGATGGAGCCGGCGATGATGTGCGGCACGGCATTCTTGTCGCGCAGGATCTCGACCGGGGCTTTTAGCCCGGCGGCCTCGATATGGCCGCTATAAGGCGGCAGAGCGCCGCGCACCTGGAAGTAGGCGCCGGTGAGGAAGACCAGGATCGCGAGCGCCGTGCCCGCCAGGAACTTCAGCAGGCCGGTGCCGAGGCGACGCATGATCATCGCGAGGACGCCCGCACGGTCTAGCCGCCGACGTAGGACAGGATGGCCTGGCGGTCGCCGTCGAGGTCGGGCGCCGGGGGCCGCGTCGGCGGGTCGGCGAAGGCCGACATCTTGATCGGATTGCCGGCGAGTTTGAGCGTGCCGCCGCTGCCGTCGGGAACTTCGACCACCATGTTACGCGCCGCCACCTGTGGGTGCTCCAGCGCCTGGGCGATGTTGTTGATCGGCCCGCACGGCACGCCGGCCTTGGACACGACCGCGATCCAGTGGTCGGTCGTGTTGGCCTTCAGAACCGACTCGATCTCATGCTCGAGATTCTTGTGGTGCTTCTGGCGCAGCGCATTGGTCTTGTAGTCGGGGCTCGCCGAGAGATCGGACCGGCCGAGCGCCTCGCAGGTCTTGATGAAGAGACCGTCGTTGCCGGCGGCGATGATGATCGCGCCGTCGGAAGTCTTGAAGGCCTGGAACGGCGTGATGGTGGGATGACGGGCGCCGAGCGGGCCGGGGATCTCGCCCTCGACCGTGTAGCGCATGATGGCGTTCTCGAGCAGTGCCAGCTGGCAGTCGAACATGCCGATGTCGACCTTGGTGGATTCGCCGGTCTTGAGCCGGTGGACGAGGGCGGCGTTGACGGCGACTGCGGTGTAGAGCCCGGCACCGATGTCGCCGATCGACATGCCGACACGCGAGGGCGGCTGGCCCTCGTTGCCGGTGATGCTCATGATGCCGCCCATGCCCTGCATGACCATGTCGTAGGCCGGGTCCTTGGAATTGGGGCCTGAGTGGCCGAAGCCCGACGCCGCGGCGTAGATCAGCTTGGGATACTTCTGATGCAGCGTCTCCCAGCCGTAGCCCAGCTTCTCCATCGTACCGGGGCGGAAGTTCTCGACCACCACGTCGGCCTTCTCGAGCAGCTTCTCGAAGGTCTTCCGGTCGGCCTCGCTCTTGAGGTCGAGGGCGATGCTTTCCTTGCCGCGGTTGACTGAGGCGAAATAGGTCGACTTGCCGTTGACGAAGGGCCCGTAGGCACGTGCATCGTCACCGCCCTTGGGTGGCTCGACCTTGATCACCCGCGCGCCCATCTCGGCCATCAGCAGGGTGCAGTAGGGGCCGGCCAGGATGCGGGAGAGGTCGACGACGAGGATGCCCGACAGGGGGCCTTTAGCGTTCTGGGTCATGTTCCGTTCTTAGCCAGTGATCCGCCGCAAATCCAGCCGGTCATGACGGCCATTCATCGCACCGGGAGCTTGAAGGCATTGCGAAGAAACATGGCGACATCCTGTTCGGCGCGTGCAAGTGCCGCGGTATCGCCGCCCATGGTCGCACCGCGCTGCATACAGGTGCGGAAGTAGGCGGAAATGGTCGTCGGGTCGCGGAGCGCCTCGCCGGTGTCGAGCCGGCGCACCACACCGTCGTCGACATCGACCTCCGCTTTGCATCCACGGGCGCTTTGCAGGGCCGGCAGGAAGCGCGGCGGGTCGGCGATGTCGAAGTCGTGATACGCGCCTTCGTAGGCGATGACCTGGACCGGGACACCCTTGGCGGCAAACCAGGCGGCATAGTCGCGGCAAGCGGCTGCCGGTGTGTAGTCGTCGGCGCCGCCCAGCAGCATCAGGATCGGCGCGCGGCTCAGCCGCTCCGCGCGATAGGGAATGCTGCAGGAAGGGTAGAGCGCGACGTGGGCGGCAAAGCGGAGATCGCCGTCGATCATGCCGCGGCGCAGCGGTTCCAGGGCGCCGTAGAGGGCGACCTGGGCGCCCCGCGAGAAACCCATGACGCCGATCCGCGCAGGGTCGATGCGGGGGTGGGTCGCGAGGAGGCGCAAGGCGGCAAGCGCATCGGCCAGATTGGCCATCGTCGACAGCCGGCTCTGATCGCGCGACGTCGACTGCAGGCCGCGCGGCGTGAAACTGTCGACCACGAAGGTGGCGATGCCGAGTGCGTTGAGGCGTGCCGCCCAGGTATCCTCGCGGCCCGGGAGGATGCCGCCGCTGCCATGGGCGATGACCATCGCCGGCGTCCTGCGGTCAGCGGTATGCGGCATGGCCAGCGTACCGACGACAACCGATCCGGCCGCCGGATAGGTCCGGCGGACAAGTTCGGTCGGCCCGCTCGGCGTCTCGGAGCGAAACTCGATGCGTCCGGTGCGGCCGTCGGCGAGCGAGGAGATCGGTTCGGCGAGGAGTGGCGACAGCGCTCCCAGCAGCACGAAGACGGCAGCGACCGCCGATGTGACGGTTCTCATGTCCCCAGTCCTAGCCAGCGGGGCGCCGCGAATCCAGCCACACGTTGGCCGCGGCGGCGGCAATGACGATGCTGCCGCCGATCAAGGTGAGGTCGTCCGGCTTTTCGCCATCGAACAGCCATACCCAGACCGGACCCAGGACTAGTTCGAGCAGGCCGAGCAAGGCGGCGCGGCCCGCGGGAATGCGCTTGAGGCTCGCCATGTAGAGCAGCAGGCCGCCGGCAAGCTGGCCGGGACTGAGCGCCAGCAGCCACGGCACCTGGGACCACATGACCGTTTCGGGATGGGCGAAGGGGAGTGCGACCAGCCCCGATATCACGCCGGCCAGCCAGATCGCCGGCGCCATGCCGACGTCGCGGCGATGGCGGACGACCACATAGTTGCCGCTCATGCAGAGCACGACGATGAAGGCCACCGCCATGCCGGCCAGCGCGCCGGCCTGCAGCGAGCCGGCAACGCTGATTGCAAGCCCCACCACGGCCACCGCCATGGCGAGGATGGTATGGCTGTGCAGCTTCTCGCCAAGGAAGAGGCGGGCGGCGATCGCGGTGATGAATGGCGTCGCCCCGAACATGATCAGCACATTGGCAACCGGCGCCAGGCCAAGGGCGAGAATGAACGCCACGAAACTGCCGGCAAGCAGCAGTGCGCTCAGCAGCAGGGCAGGACCCGCGCTGCGCACGTCGATCCAGATCCGCCGCTGCTGCCAGAGCAGGAATGGCAACATCGTGATCACGAGGAAGGCCGAACGCCAGAAAGAGACATCCCAGGCGGGCAGCTCGATATGGCGCACGATGACGCCGGCAGTGCTGAAGATGGCGGCGGCGGCGATGGCGTAGGCCGCGCCCAGCGCCGCGGAACCTCTAGAAGAGCCTTGCGTTTTCATGTCGAGCAAACTGTGAATACGGATCTGTCGTGCCCCCGTCCATCGATTCCCTCGACCTGCCGCCGTTCAAGCCACGCTTTCCGTGGTGGGGAGCGGACCTGCAGACCATCTACAATCAGTTGACCGCGCCCAAGTCGGATCTCTCGCCGCACCGCAGCGAGCGCCTGTGCTTTCCCATGGCCGATCGCACCGGTGACATTCTGCTGGGCATGCTCGATCAGCCGGCGGAGCCAGTCGGCGACCGGCCACTGGTGTTGCTCCTGCACGGCCTGACCGGCTGCGAGGACAGCCCCTACATCCTGAGCGCGGCGCGGCACTTACTGGACTGCGGATATCGCGTGTTGCGACTGAACGTTCGCGGTGCCGGGCCCTCTCGGCCCTATTGCGGGGAGCACTATCATGTCGGCCGCACGGCGGATTTCCGACGCGTCCTCTGGCAGATTCCCGAGGAGCTGACGGACAACGGCATCGTCGCGGTCGGCTACTCGCTGGGCGGCGCCATGCTGCTGAAATATTTGGGTGAGGACGGGGCATTCTCGCCGCTGCGTGGCGCCGCCACGATCTGTGCGCCGATCGATCTTGCCGGAACCGGCCAACACATGCGCAAGCCGCGCAACTGGCTCTACCACAACTACATCCTGAACGGCATGAAGGCCGAAGCCCTGGCTGATGGCGCCAGAATCTCGCCGGAGGAGCGTGCCATCGTGCAGGCGGCACGCACGGTGTGGGATCATGATGAGCATTTCATCGCACCGCGTTACGGCTTCCGCGGCGCCGATGACTACTACGACCTCTGCGCGCCGGTGCGCTTCATGCCGGAGATCCGCGTGCCCACCATGGTGCTGGCAGCGTGCGACGATCCGTGGATTCCAATCGAGCACTATCGTGCCTTCGAATGGACCGACAATCCCTGGCTGCTGCCCGTCATGCCGCCGACCGGCGGCCACATCGGCTTCCACGGCGATGCGAGCCGGAAGCCCTGGTGCGATCTTGCGGTGGAGAAATTCGTCGAGCGGATTGCTACTATGGACGCGTGAGCTTCGATCTCCCGCCCTTCCGTCCGCGCTTTCCCTGGTGGGGCGGCGACCTGCAGACGATGGCGAACCGCCTGCGCGGCGCTGCCGTCGACCTGGCACCTCATGCCGGCGAGCGGCTGCGCTTTGCGCTGACTGACGGCACCGGCGATACGCTGCTGGCCACGCTGCACCGGCCGGCGGTGCCCAGGGCCGGAGCGGTTCTGGTGCTGCTGATCCATGGCCTGACCGGCAGCGAGGACAGTCTCTATATCCTCAGCCAGGCGCGGCTGCTGCTCGAGCGGGGCCATCGCGTGCTGCGCCTCAACCTGCGCGGCGCGGGTCCTTCACGGGCTTTGTGCGGCGGGCACTACTATGCCGGTCGCAGCCAGGATTTCCGCACGCTGCTGTCGCTGCTGCCGGCCGACCTCACGCAGGATGGGCTGGCGGCGGTGGGCTACTCGCTGGGCGGCGCGATGCTGCTGAAATACCTCGGTGAGGAGGGGGCTTCGTCGCCCCTGAAGGCGGCCGCCAGTGTCTGCGCCCCGATCGATCTTGCCGTCACCTGCCGCAACATCATGCGGGCGCGCAACCGGATTTATCATCACCACCTCCTGAGCCAGATGAAGATCGAGGCGACGGGCGAGGGCGCGATGCTGTCCGCCAACGAACGCGCGGCGATCATGAATTCACGCTCGGTGTGGGAATACGATGATGTCTTCATCGCCCCGCACTACGGATTCGGCAGCGCGGAAAACTACTACGAGCGCTGCAAGCCGGTGCGTTTCATGGCGGACATCCGCGTGCCGACCCTGATGCTGGCGGCGGGCGACGATCCCTGGATACCGGACAACCTCTATCGTGGCTACGACTGGGCGGCCAACAAGGCACTCGTGCCGTTGCTGCCGGAGTCCGGAGGTCATGTCGGCTTCCACGGCGTCGGCAGCGACCAGCCCTGGAGCGATACCGTGATCGCGAGGTTCCTCGAACATGACTGACCTGGAACCGATGACAATGATCGTGGGCGTCGCCTGCTCCCTGGTTGCCCTTGTCCTCGCGTGGCGCGCCTATCGCGGCGCGTCGGCCGAACAGGAGAGGCGCAAACGGGAAGACGAGGAACGCCGCCGCCGTTAGCCGCGGGTCAGCAGCGCCAGCAACGCCTTGGCGGCCGGACTGAGATAGCCGGTACGGCGGTGAATGGCGGTGATCGGGATGATGGTCCGCATCGTGGCGATATCGAGGGCCACCAGGGTGCCGCGTCGTAATTCATCGCGCACGCTGCTTTCCGGCACCAGCGCCAGGCCGAAGCCCGCCTGGGCGAGACGCTTCTGGGCCGTCAGGCTGTCGATCAGGGTAACGTCGGCCGCATCCAGCCCGGCGCGGATCAACTGGCGTGCGAGCACGTGGCCCGAGGAATCTCGTTCGTCGGGCGCCGGCGGAAAGCCGATCCAGCGCTCGCCTTGCAGCGCGCGGGCATGGCGTAGGCGGCGTCCGGCCAGGGGATGGTCGGGGGCGGCGACCACCAGCATCGCTTCGCCGCCGGCATCGAGCGAGACCAGTTCCGGCCGGTCGCTGGCGAAATAGCGCAGGCCGAGCGTGGCTTCACCGCGCCGCACCAGGCTGGTCACTTCGGCGCTGGAGGCGGTGCGAAGTTCGAGGCGCACGTCCTTCGAGCGTCGCGCGAACTGGCGCAGTACATCGACGATATGGGTGTCGGCAAGGGTGCCGACCAAGGCCAGAGAGATCGCGCCCCGCATCCCGGTCTTGAGACCATGGACCGCCTCGCGGCCGTCCTTGAGGGCCGCCAACGCCGCTTCGGCATGAGGCAGGAAGGCGCGGCCCGCCTCGGTCAATCGGGCGCGACCGCGGATGCGGTCGAACATCGGCGCACCCAGCTCGTCCTCCAGGAGGCCGAGGCGGCGGCTGATCGCGGGCTGCGAGCGATGCAGTCGGCGTCCGGCCTGGGTGAAGTCGCCAAGCTCAGCGATGGCGACGAAGGTCTGAATCTCTTCGATGTTCATGGATCAGGAATCCAGATGAGAATTGAAAGAACTATGCATTTTACAATGGACAGCGCAGCAACGAAGTTCGGGCGACCGATTTCACCCGAACGAGGAGACATGCAATGCGCAGCCAAGCGGAGAAAGCGGCGGCCTTCCGCGCCCTGCACGAGCGGCCCGGCGCCTTCATCATCCCCAATCCGTGGGACGCCGGTACCGCGAAGCTTTTGGCGGCGCTGGGCTTCGAGGCGCTGGCCACCACCAGCCTCGGCCTCGCCAACATGCTCGGCCGCGCCGACAGTGCCGTCAGCCGGGCGGAGGTGATCACCAATTGCCGGGCGATCGCCGAGGCAACGGACCTGCCGGTCAATGTCGATCTGGAGAACTGCTTTGCCCATGAGCCTGCCGCGGCGGCCGAGGCGATCGGCCTTGCCGCCGAGGCCGGTGCCGTCGGCGGCTCGATCGAGGATTCTACCGGCGATGCCAAGAACCCGATCTACGAGTTCGATCTGGCGGTGGCGCGGGTGCGGGCTGCGGCCGATCTTGCCCATTCGCTGCCGGTGCCCTTCATGCTCACGGCGAGGGCCGAGAACCTGCTGCATGGTCGGAACGACATGGCCGCCACCATCCGCCGGCTACAAGCCTATGAAGCCGCCGGCGCCGACGTGCTTTACGCGCCGGGCTTGCGCAGTCTCGACGAGGTACGCCACGTCACGAGCGCCCTGAAACGACCGTTCAACGTCGTCACCGGCTGGCTCGATCCGGCCACCACGGCCGCGCAACTATCCGACGCCGGCGTCAAGCGGATCAGCGTCGGCGGCGCTCTCTCCCGCCTGGCCCTCGCGACATTCGTCAGCGCCGGACGGGCGATGAAGGAGCAGGGCTCGTTCGCCTGGATGGGCGACATGATGGCTTTTGCCGAGGTTCGGAAGATGCTCAGCGCCGGGACGCCGGCTGGACCGCGTTGATCCCGGGCTGGATCAGGCGAGGACGATCGGTTCTTTCGGTGGGCCGTCACGCAGCAAAGACTTCAGGCGAACGCCGAGGTCGAGCGGTTCGAAGCGTTCGCTCGACATGGCGATCTCGTCCGGCGTCCACCAACGATGGCCGCGCGTCCAGCTTCGTTCCTTCTCGTCGAGGCCGGAGGTGTCGACCTCGGTCGTGGTGGTGCGGGCGAGGAAGAAGCGCTCCCTGTGCAGGACGTCCTTGCCGCGCCAGCTCATGCGGCGCTCGCGCGTCCATACCCAGCGCACGTCGCCGGTGACGACAAGGGCGGTCTCCTCGCGCGCCTCGCGGACGGCGGCCTCGGCGAAATCCTCGCCGGGATCGACCATGCCGCCGATCATCACCCAGAAGGGATCGAAGAACGGGTTCGCCGGATCGAACACTTTCGGGTCGTGGACATTGAACAGGAAAAGGCGGTCCTGCGGATCGAGCAGGACCAGCCGGGCCGAAGGCCGCTCTATCATGTCGACTTGAGCAAACGCGCCGCGTCGACCGCGCCGTAGGTCAGGATGCCGTCGCATCCGGCGCGCTTGAAGCCGGTCAGCGTTTCGATCAGCACCTTGTTCCAGTCGAGCCAGCCGCGGTCGGCGGCACCCCGCAGCATCGCGTACTCGCCGCTCACCTGGTAGGCGTAGGTCGGCACGCCAAAGGCGTCTTTCACGCGGCGCACGACGTCGAGATAGGGCATGCCGGGTTTCACCATGACCATGTCGGCGCCTTCCTCGATGTCGAAGCCCACTTCGCGCAGCGCCTCGTCGGAGTTGGCGTAGTCCATCTGGTAGGTCTTCTTGTCGCCTTTCAGCGCGCCCGAGCTGCCGATGGCATCGCGGAAGGGGTTGTAGAAGGCCGAGGCGTACTTGGCGGCATACGACATGATCTGCTCATGCTGGTAGCCCTTGACGTCGAGCGCCTTGCGGATAGCGCCGATGCGGCCGTCCATCATGTCCGAGGGCGCCTGGATGTCGGCGCCGGCCTCGGTCTGCACGATGGCCTGCTTGACCAGCGCCTCGACCGATTCGTCGTTCAGGATCCGGCCGTCGCGCACGATGCCGTCGTGGCCGTCACTGTTGAAGGGATCGAGCGCCACGTCCGTCATGATGCCGATGCCGGGCACGGCCTTCTTCACGGCTGAGGTGGCGCGGCAGACGAGGTTGCCCGGGTTGTAGGCCTCACGCGCGTCGGGTGTCTTCGCCCTGGGATCGGTCTCGGGGAAGATCGCGATGGCGGGGATGCCGAGATCGCGCGCTTCCTTGGCGGCCTCGACGAAAAGATCGATCGAGAGACGGTCGACGCCCGGCATGGACTCGACCGGCGTGCGCGACTTGCTGCCCTCCTGCACGAACACCGGCCAGATCAGGTCATGGACCGAGAGCCTGTTCTCGGCGATCAGGCGTCGTGACCAGTCCTCGCCGCGATTGCGGCGAAGCCGGGTGGTGGGGTAGTGGCCGAGGGTCGTGAAGCGCTTGGGCATGAGTGGCCTTATCGCGCGAACCGGGAAAGCCCGCAATGCGGCTTGTTTGCCTGCTTTGTTTGACTGCGGTGGGTCCCCCGATATGATCCCGCGCGCATGGATTTTAACCTTACCGAGGACCAGCAGGCTTTCCGCGATACGGCGCGCCAGTTCGCGACCGAGCGGATGCTGCCCCATGCCGCGCGCTGGGATGCCGAGAAGATCTTTCCGGTGGAAACCTTACGCGAGGCGGCGGCGCTCGGTTTCGGTGGGATCTACGTCCGCGACGATGTCGGTGGCAGTGGGCTCAGCCGTTTCGACGCTGCCCTGATCATGGAGGAGCTGGCGTCGGCGTGCCCCAGCACGGCGGCCTATATCTCCATCCACAACATGGCCGCCTGGATGATCGACGGCTTCGGCGACGACGAGCAGCGCCGGCGTTTCCTGCCCAGGCTCTGCTCGATGGAGCATTTTGCGAGCTACTGCCTCACCGAGCCCGGGGCGGGGTCGGACGCAGCCGCCCTTGCCACGCGCGCCGAGTTGCGCGGTGACCACTACATCCTGAACGGCACCAAGGCCTTCATCTCCGGCGGCGGGCGCAGCGATATCTATGTCGTCATGCTGCGGACCGGCGGGCCGGGAGCGGGCGGTGTCTCGACCCTCGTTGTCGAGGCTGAGACACCGGGTCTGTCGTTCGGCAAGCAGGAGAACAAGCTCGGCTGGAACAGCCAGCCGACGGCGGCGGTGATTTTCGAGAACTGCAAGGTGCCGGTCGCGAACCGCCTTGGCCCGGAAGGGCACGGCTTCAAGATCGCGATGATGGGTCTGGACGGCGGACGCATCAACATCGGCGCCTGCTCGGTGGGCGGGGCACGCGCCTGCCTGGAGACGGCGTCGCGCTACGTGGTCGAGCGTAAGCAGTTCGGCAAGCCGCTGGCCGACTTCCAGGCGACGCAGTTCAAGCTGGCCGACATGGCGACCGACCTCGACGCTGCACGGCTGATGATCTGGCGGGCGGCCTCGCTGCTCGATGCCAAGTCGCCGGAGGCGACGCAGGCCGCGGCAATGGCCAAGCGTCTCTCGACCGACACGGGCTTTCGCGTCGTCAACGATGCGCTGCAATTGCATGGCGGCTACGGCTACTTGAAGGATTTCCCCATCGAGCGTTATTTGCGCGACCTGCGCGTGCACCAGATCCTCGAGGGCACCAACGAGATCATGCGTGTGATCATCTCGCGAAGGTTATTGATGGGTTGATACACATCGTGTCATCCCGAGCGTAGCGAGGGATCTTTCGGGGCAGTTAAAGATCCCTCGCTACGCTCGGGATGACACCGGATTTGGAGTTGGAATTGGCTGAGTCGGAAATCCTGTTCGAAGTAAAAGACGGCCTGGGCCTGATGACCCTGAACCGGCCCAAGGCGCTGAACGCGCTGTCGTACGGCATGATCCTGGAAATGGAAAAGGTCATGCCCAAGTGGGAGAAGGATCCCGCGGTCAAGGCCGTGGTGCTGCGCGGCGCCGGCGACCGCGCCTTCTGTGCCGGCGGCGACGTGACCGGCCTCTATCGCGAGATGCGCGACAATCCGACAGGGACTCTGCGGCGCGACTTCTTCCGCGACGAATACATCGTCAACCGCCGGATCTACCGCTTCGCCAAGCCGTGGATCTCGCTGATCGACGGCATCGACATGGGCGGCGGCGTCGGCCTCTCGGTGCACGGCTCGCATTCTGTGGCGAGCGAGAAGTTCCTGTTCGCCATGCCGGAGACCACCATCGGGCTCTTCCCCGACGTGGGTGGCGGCTATTTCCTCTCGCGCCTGCCGGGTGCGCTGGGCACGTTCCTGGCACTGACCAGTCACCGCTTGAAGGCGGCCGATGCGCTATGGGCCGGTATCGTCGATGCCTACGTTCCGAGTGCCGCGATGAACGACCTGCAGGCGGCGCTGGGGGCCGCCGATCTTGCCGGGCCCGACGCCAACCGCAAGGTCGACGCGGTGATCGCCCGCTTCGTGGGCGACGCGGGCATGCCGTCGTTGCCGGCGATGATGCAGGACATCGACCGCTGCTTCTCCGCCGAGTCGTTGCAGGAGATCGTCGCCAGTCTCAGGAAGAAGGGCGGGGAATGGGCGGACAAGCAGCTTGCCGCCCTGATGAAGCTCTCGCCGATCTCGATGGCGATCACGCTGGAGCAGCTCAAGCGCTGCGCCAATCGTTCGTTCGAGGATTCGATGACCATCGAATACCGCATGTCGCAGCGTGGCATGCAGGAGGGTCACGATTTCTTCGAAGGCGTGCGCGCCCTGCTGATCGACAAGGATCAGAAGCCGAAGTGGAATCCGCCAACCATCGAGGGCGTGACGCGCGAACTCGTCGAGGAACATTTCAAGCCGGTATCGAACGATCTGTTCTTCGACTGAGCCGGAACCAGCAGGAGGAAGCCATGGCGAAAATCGCCTTCATCGGACTCGGCAACATGGGTGGCCCGATGGCCGCCAACCTCGCCAAGGCGCAGCACCACGTGACCGCTTTCGACCTATCCGATACAGCCGTTGCGGCCGCTGTCGAGAAGGGTGCCCATAAGGCCGCCACCGCCGCCGAGGCGGTGAAGGGGGCGGAGATCGTCGTCACCATGCTGCCGGCCGGCAAGCACGTGCGCGAGGTCTACGAGAAGGACGTGCTGCCCAACGTCTCCAAGGGCACGCTGCTGATCGACTGCTCGACCATCGACGTCGACAGTGCCCGCCATGTCGCCGCGCTCGCCGCCAAGGCGGGGCTCGATATGGTCGATGGGCCCGTGTCGGGCGGCGTCGGTGGCGCCACGGCCGGGACGCTCACCTTCATGGTCGGTGGTCCCGATACGGCGTTCGCCAAGGCGAAACCCATCCTCGAGAAGATGGGTAAGAACATCGTCCACGCCGGTGGCAGCGGCAACGGCCAGGCCGCCAAGATCTGCAACAACATGATCCTGGGCGTCTCGATGATCGCGGTCAGCGAAGGCTTCATGCTGGCCAAGCGCCTGGGCCTCGACGCCCAGAAGATGTTCGACGTCGTGTCGACCTCGTCGGGTTCCTGCTGGTCGCTGATCAACTACTGCCCGGTGCCGGGCCCGGTGCCGGCGTCGCCGGCCAACCGCGACTATCAGGCGGGCTTCACCGCCGCGATGATGCTGAAGGACCTGATGCTGGCCCAGCAGGCGGCGAACGCGGCCGGCGCCAGCACGCCGCTCGGCGCCGAAGCAGCACAGCTTTTCAGCCTGTTCGTGAACAGCGGGCACGCCGCCAAGGATTTCTCTGGCATCGTCAAGATGCTGGACGGCAAGTGAGGGCCACCATGATCACACTCTACGACCTCGTCGCACAGGACGACCGCCGACCGAGCCCGTTCTGCTGGCGCGCCAAGTTCTCGCTCGAGCACAAGGGACTGAAGTGGACGACGGTGCCGGTGGGCTTTACCGAGAAGGACAAGATCTCCTTCGCCGATTCCCAGCTCGTGCCGGTCATCAAGGACGGCGAGACGGGCGTGAAGGACAGTTGGGCGATCGCCCTCCACCTCGACGAAGCCTATCCCGACAAGCCGCTGTTCAAGAGCGAGATGGCGCTCTCCTATGCGCGCTTCGTGAGCGGCTGGGTGGACACAGCGGTGCAGCCGGCGATGTTCCCCCTCGTAGTGGGCGACCTCTACAGCATCGTCCGCCCGGTCGATCAGCCTTATTTTGCGGAGACGCGTGGCAAGCGGCTCGGCACCACAGATTTCATGAGTTTCCAGGCCAAGGCGCGGGAGAAGGGCGTGGCTGCCTTCCGCGCTGTCCTCGAGCCCGCGCGCCGCATTCTGAGGGAGCAACCGTTCCTTTCCGGCAATCAAGCGGCCTACCCTGACTACGCGCTGGCCGGTGCCTTCCTGTGGGGAGGCATCGCCAGCCCGCTGGTCCTGCTCGAAGCCGACGATCCGGTCCATGCCTGGCGCGAGCGCATGCTCGACCTCTACGAGGGATTGGGTCGCAAGGCCAAAGCGGCGTAGAAGTCGCCAGGATCAGCAGGAGACTCCCGTGCCGGATACCAACGCCAAGCCCTTCGATCCGGCCGAGCATCGCTTCGGGCCGGCCCATTGGTTCGAGGATCTCAAGGTCGGGCAGAAATTCTACATCAATTCGCGGACCCAGACCGAAGCGTTGTTCTCGGCCTTTCAGCTCGCCAGCGGCGACAACCATCCAATCCATTACGATCGCGAATACTGCAAGGGGCTGGGCCATCGGGACATGCTGGCACATGGTCTGCAAGTCGCGATCCAGGGGGCTGCAGGTGGCGGTATCTTCCCGCACATCGTGGGCGAAGCGCTGATCGGCTTCCTCGAACAGTCCTCGCGCTTCCTGAAGCCGGTCTATGTCGGCGACACGCTCTATCCCATGCTCGAGGTGACGGAGCTGAAACCCGGCCGCACCACCGGCGTCGCCGTGCTGAAGCTCACCATCCATAACCAGAAGGGCGAACTGGTGTGCGACGGCGCCCACAAGTACCTTATCAAGAAGCGGCCACAATAACGTTGGGAGCGAACTCATGATCGGCGTCATCGCGAAACTCACGATCAAGCCCGGGACCAACGCCGATTTCGAGGCGACGATGAAGGCGCTGCAGGCCAAGGTCCATGCCGACGAGCCGGGCAACAAGCTCTATGCCCTGCACAAGACGGCCGATGTTAATGTTTACGTCATGTTGGAACGTTACGACGACCAGGCGGCGCTCGATGGGCATCGGGCGGCGCCGCACTTCAAGGAACTCGGGCGCAAGCTCGGCGACTATCTCGCCGGCCGTCCCGATGTCCAGGTCATGCAGGAAGTCTGACGTCCGGGACGGGCGGCCAAGACGGATCGGCGAGAGTAATCATGGACGGCTTCTTCCACCGCCATACCAAGCCAGGCACGGCGCCCGGTACGCTTGCGGGCCGCGCACCGGTGGTCGACGAGGCGCTCGACTTCACCCTGGTCGAGTACACGCCGGATGACGTGCAGGTGCTCCACGGCGTCGAGGTCGACGAGTGCCGCTTCCATCTCGGCACGCCCGGGCACACCTGGATCGATGTCGCGGGTCGTCCGAGTTCGGAGATGTTGCGTGACCTCGGCATGGCCTTCAACCTGCATCCTCTGGCACTTGAGGACGTGTTCCACGCCAACCAGCGAAGCAAGCTCGATCTCTACGAGGGGCAGGGCTTCATCGTTCTCAACGATCCGGCGTACGAGGATTGCGAACTGAGGGGCCGGCAGGTCAGTATCTTCTTCGGCGACAACTATGTGATCTCCTTCCACGATCACAAGGCCGACATCTTCAAGGCGGTACGTGATCGCCTCCAGACCGCGGGATCGAGGCTGCGTACTTTCGGTGTCGACTACCTCGTCTATGCGTTGATCGATCTCGTGGTCGATCGCAAATTCCCGCTGATCGAGGCGCTGTCGAGCCATATCGAGGAACTGGAGGAAGAGGCGCTCGGCCATCCGACCAAGGATACGCTGGCGCACATCCACCAGGCGCGGCGCGCGCTGGTGGCGTTCCATCGCATCCAGTGGGCCGAGCGCGAGACGGTGCTGGCCGTGATGCGGCCCGACGTCCCCTACATCATGCCGGAGACGCGAACCTACCTGCGCGACTGCTTCGACCATGCGGTGGCGGTGCTGGATCTTGTCGAGAGCTACCGTGAAATGACCAACGGCCTGATGGAAGTCTATCTCATGGACTCGTCCAATCGCATGGCCGAGGTCATGAAGACGATGGCGATCATCACCGTGTTTTTCATGCCGCTCAGCTTCCTGGCCGGCATCTACGGCATGAATTTCGAACGCGATACCGGGAACATGCCGGAGCTCGGCTGGAAATACGGCTATGTCTTTTTCTGGGTGATGGTCGTCGTGATCGTGAGCATCATCTTCGTCTGGCTGAAGCGCAAGCGCTGGATATGAGGAAGCTGCCGTGACCGGCTCCTACAGGATCTTCGGCTCGGAACTGTCGCCCTACTCGGTGAAGGTCCGTTCCTTTTTCCGCTACAAGAACTTGGCCCACGAGTGGATCCTGCGTTCACCGGCGGTGCAAGCCGAGTTCCAGAAATACGCCAAGCTGCCGCTTGTCCCGCTCGTCGTGACGCCGGAAGGCGAGGGCGTGCAGGACTCCACACCGATCATGGAACGCTTCGAGGCGGCAACACCGGAACCCGCCACCGTTCCCGCCGACCCCGCACTCGCCTTCGTCTCGGCGCTGCTGGAGGAGTATGGCGACGAGTGGGGCAACAAGTGGATGTTCCATTACCGGTGGCGCTACCAGCCCGACGTCTGGTCGACCGCCGAGCGCATCGCCCTGCAGATGGTGGGAGCACAAGGCACGCTGGCGGTGGCGCAGGCACGCGCCGCGGTGGCCGAACGCATGACCGGCCGGTTGGGTTTCGTCGGCTCCAATGACAAGACGCAGCCGCTGATCGAAGCATCGTTCAAGCATGCGCTCGCCTTGCTCGACCGGCATCTCGCGGCGCGGCCCTATCTGCTGGGCGGGCGCCCGGCGATGGCCGATTTCGGCCTGTGGGCCCAGTTCTACGAGGCCGCCACCGACCCGACGCCCGGTGCGATCATGCGGGCGTCGGCCGCCAACGTGATGGCCTGGGTCCAGCGCATGGTCTCGCCCAAGGCGGACGGCCCGTTCGAGGCCTGGGCCGCCCTGGCGCCGACGCTGATGCCGCTGCTCAAGGACGAGATTGGCGCGCTCTTTCTGCCGTGGTCGGTTGCCAATTCAGCAGCGATCGCGGCCAGTGCCAAGACCTTCGACGTGGCGCTCGGTGGCACGGCGTGGTCGCAGGAGCCGCAGAAGTACCATGCGCGTTCACTGGCCGAGATCCGGCGCAAGTATGCAGCGGCCAAGAACGCGCCCGGCTTGGAAGCGATCCTGCGCGACAGCGGCTGCCTCGGCCCGTTAACGCAGGCTTGAGACGATCAGGCTCATTCCCGACAGGCCCAGCAGGGCCAGGACGATGCGGCGGAACTGCGCGTCGTTCACGCGGCCGTAGAGGGCGAGGCCGATGCGGGCGCCGATCAGAGTCGTGGGCACGCAGATGGCCGCCCAGATGAAGAACGTGCGGTCGAGGAATCCCGCGATCCCGGCCGAGACGAGGGCCAGCAACAGGACGCTCATATTGAAGGGCTGGTTGATGCCGCGCTGCTCGTTCTTGCCGAAACCGCGCAGCTGCGCCCAGATCGCCGGCGCGGGCCCGCTGAGG
>Ga0194051_1000494_pt1 | contig 22295 bp, 19 predicted proteins | sample SepL2320m_MetaG_FD_161275 | JGI IMG/M metagenome (GOLD analysis project Ga0194051, IMG submission 161275) | Anoxic zone freshwater microbial communities from boreal shield lake in IISD Experimental Lakes Area, Ontario, Canada - Sep2016-L239-20m | ecosystem: Environmental > Aquatic > Freshwater >... | reverse complement strand
CCGAGATGCCATCGCTGAAGTGGGCCGTGCCGATCCGGGTGAAGGCGGCACCGACGACATTGAATCCGGTGTTGGTGAGGTTATTGCCGCTGCCATCGATCGAGCGGTAGATAACTCCGGGCCGCGGCGGCCTGGGCGCAGGGGCAATGGCCTGCTGCGGCCTGGCGGCTGCCGCCGCGGACGTCGTGGACGTCGTGGACGTCGTGGTCGCTGTGGACGTCGTGGCTGTGGTGGATATGGTCGAGGCGAGTCGGGATGCCGTGCCGCGGGTCGCGCTGGCTACGGACCGGGCGGCCGCGCCACGGTCGGTTCGGTGCGTCGAAGCACTCGCACTTCCGGTCGATGACGCCGGCGGGGCATCGTCGGCCCAGGCCGATGCGGCTGCCGTCACGCTGCCGATCCCGAGGGCGATGGCGAGGGCGCCGATTCTTCCAATAGTGATAACTTTCGCGGTTCCTAACATGGCTTTATGCCTCTTTTGCTTAGCTTTTTCTGAGGTGATCAGATGTGGGTCTAGCTTCTGAGCCGGTGCGCCCGATCTGGATAGAAAGCACCTTTGAACTGCTCGTGTTATTCAATTAACGAGCACATAACATCATCTCTTGGCACTCAAGTCAAGTACTTCACGGTGCCAATTTCGGTCGCCACTGATCAGCAACCTGAGGGACTCGGTGTCCAACCTCAGGTTCGAGTTAGTGTCGGCGCCGGCCAGGTTCGGGCGATTGGACGGTTGCGTAGTAGGATGCGGAGCAGGGTTGGATCTAGGCGAATTCGACTGCATCCACATCCCTGAACTGCATGGTGAGCGACCGTGAGTCGACGCCATCTCGGCGAGGAAGGGCGGTGCTGTGCCAGAGCGAAAGCCCGACCCGACCGGAGCCAAGATCCTCGACGGTGCGATCCGCGTGCTCGGGGACTTCGGCGTCAAACGGGCGACCGTCGAGCTTGTGGCGAGTTACGCCGGCGTGTCGCACATGACGATCTACCGCCGTTGGCCGAGCAAGAACGATCTCCTCAAAACCGCCATCATCGGTGAGTTCACGACACTGCTCGACACCGCGTTCGATCAAACCGGCAAGCACGGCACCTCGTTCGCCGAGCGGACGCTGACCGCCTTCACCGAGACCGTCTGGGCAGTGCAGAGTCATCCGCTGACTCTTCGAGAGCTGAACATCGAATCCAGCGAGCAATTGCCGATGCTGTCGAGCACATCCAGCGCAGTCATGGAAGCGGGCGTGCCCCTGGTCGCTGGGCAACTCCAACGTCTCGGCACGACCGTCGAGCAGACGCCGGCGGACCTCGATTCAATCGCCGACGTGTTCGTCCGAATGGGCTACTCCTTGGTCGTCGTCAAACGACCAGGACAGCTGCTGACCACCCGCGCCGAGGTCGCAGAATACGCAGGCGAGTGTTTCGGCCCGTACCTGCAGGGCCTGACCGACAAGACTGGTCTCCCCGCCGACGACGCGGTCGTCGTCGACCTCGATCAGCATCGACTCGCGCGGAAGCGCTCTCAACGGCCCTACCTGCAGATCGCTGTCGCGAGCATCTTCAGCGTCCTGACACTTGGAGCCGGACTGACCGCAGTTCTCAATGGCAACGTCAAAATTCCATTCATCACCCCGGCCGGCATCAGCAAGCCCACGACCGTGGAGACCCCCACCGGCTACGCCCCGGGCTCCAGATCGGAGGGACCTGGCGCGAACTCCGAGCCGCAACTCCCCGGTGCCGCACCGGCGGAGCCGTCGTCGCCCGGCTCGCTGGACCCGGAGTTTGCGGCCCGGCCGTCCGCGATACCGGCACCCATCCCCCAGACCCAGCCCGGCCAGAACGCCGTCGCAGTTGTCGGTGCAATTGGGGGAAATTCCCCAGACAGCACCGGGCTCAATCCGGCCAATCCGGTGCCGGCAGCTCCGGCACCCCCCAACCCGACCCCGGGACCGCAACCCGCACCGGGACCGGGACCGGGACCGGGACCCCAACCAGGACCGGGACCGGGACCCCAACCGGGACCGGGACCCAAACCCGCACCGGGATCCCAACCGGGACCAGGACCTCAGCCAGGACCCAAACCGGGACCCAACCAACAGGGCCCCAACCAACCGGGCCCCAACCAACAGGGCCCCAACCAACAGGGCCCGGGTTCCAACCAGTCCGGCCAGGGCAATCAGTCAAACCAGCAGTCTGGACGATCCAACTGACCCAGCCGGAAGGCAACCGGTCGGTAAGCGCTCAGGCCAGGTAGCCGTCGGGCAGTTCCTGCAACATCTGCTTGACCATCCGGACCGCATAGGCCGATGAGCCGCCGCCGACTATGAGCGCTGCGAACGCCAGGTCGCCACGGTAGCCCGCGAACCAGGCATGCGAGCCGCCCTCGAACTCGGCCTCCCCCGTCTTGCCGTAGACCTCGCCGACGCTGTCAATCTCCCTGGCGGTGCCGTTGGTCACCACAAGGCGCATCATCGATCGCAGGCCGTCGAGGATCGCCGGGGCGGCCGGCGGGTTCTCACCGGTCTCGGTGGTCTGACTGCCCACGATCAGGTGCGGCGTCGGCGTCGTGCCGGCCGCGACGGTGGCCGCCGCGAGTGCCATCCCGAACGGGGTCACCAGAACCTTGCCCTGCCCGAATCCGTCTTCGGTGCGCTCGGCGAGGTTGACGGTTGGCGGCACGGTGCCGGTGACGGTGGTCAGACCCTCAATCGTGAAGTCGGCCCCAATCCCGAACTGCGAGGCCGCATCGGTGAGCGCTTTCGGCGGCATCCGGCTGGCCAGTTCGGCGAATGTGGTGTTGCAGGAGTTGGCGAAGGCCTTGGCCATGGGGACAGTGCCGAGGTCGAACCTGTTGTAGTTGGGGATGGTGCGATCGCCGATATCGATCTGGCCCGGGCAGCCCAGCAGGGTGTTGGGCGTGGCCATATTGCGTTGGATCGCCGCGCCGGCGGTGACGATCTTGAAGGTCGATCCCGGCGGGTAGAGCCCCGTGGTGGCCGCCGGACCGTCGGCATCGGCGGCCGCGTTCTGGGCGACCCCGAGGATTGCCCCGGTCGACGGTTTGATCACGACGAGCATAGCCTTGCGCCACTGTCCGTCGACCGCGTGCTGGGCGGCATCCTGAATACCGCGGTCCAGCGTCAGCGATATCGATGGCGTCGGCTTGGCCGGAACCTCGGCGAGGACGTCGACGTCGGCCCTGTTCCTGTTCACACTGACCACTCGCCAACCGGCCTCGCCGTCGAGTTCGTCGACCACCGCTTTCCTGACCTCGTTGATGACGGCGGGCGCGAAAGTCGCGTCGGTGGCAAGCATTTCAGCCTGGGGCGTGACGACAACACCGGGTAAACCGTCGAGTGCCTGAGCCACGCGGTCATGGTCGGCCGGCTGCAGCGTGATGAGTTCCAACGGCGCGTTGGACGAGCTGGCCTCCTCGGCCAGCCGCTGCGGGTTAAGGGTGTCATCGAATGGGCGGAGTACATCGCTGACCACCCGCGCGGTCGACATCAGTCTGGCGCCGGCCTTCGCGGCGTCAAGTTGGTAATGGAAGAGACTGCCGGGCACCAGAACCTCGGTGCCGCTCTGTTCGTTGACCGATGCCCGCCGCGATGGGTCGGCCCGCAATTCGAAGGTCTGATTCTCGCCGAGTTTGGGGTGCAGGGCGCTGGCGATCCAGCGGACGCGCCACCTGCCCTCGTCGCGGATCAGGTTCAGCACGCCATCGTAGGTCCATGTTCGCTTCTTGGGCAGGTCCCAGGTGAAGCGGTAATTCACACTGCCGGTGTCCTCGGTGTAGCGCGAGCCGAGGATCTTGGCATCCAGGTGCGTGGCTTGCAGCCCCGCCCACGCCTCGTTCAGCGCTGCGTGGGCCGCGGTCGGCAGATCGCTGAGCTGGGCCGCCGCCCCGGTGTCACCGTGGCCGAGGTCCGCGAAGAACTGCTCGGCCGTCGGCGTCGGGCCGTCCGGGCGCGGGGTGCACGCCGACAGCGTCCCGGCCGCGAGCAGCGCCAGCACCGAGGACAAGCCTGTGACTCGTGTGATTATTGGGGTGCGAGTTGCCATTGAGGCAGATGTTATGAGGCCGTGACCCGGATCTGAGGGAGGCGCACCGCCCGATCAGTGCAAAGTCAGTCGAGCAGAACGGTCGCGAAGGTGCCGATCTCGCGGAAGCCAACCCTGGCGTAGGCGGCACGGGCGACGGTGTTGTAGCCGTTGACATACAGGCTGGCGATGCGACCGGTTTGGACCACCGCCGCCGAAACCGCGGCGGTTCCGGCGGTGCCGAGTCCGTGGCCACGCCATTCCGGGTGTACCCAGACACCCTGGATCTGGCCGACTGACGGGGACTGCGAACCGATTTCAGCCTTGAACACCACCCGGCCGTGCTCGAATCGCGCGAAGGCCCGTCCGGAGGCGAGCAGACTGGCCACCCGTCGGCGGTAACCCCGGCCACCGTCACCGACCCGAGGGTCGACTCCAACTTCGCCGATGAACATGTCCACGGCGGCCACCAGGTAGGCATCCAACTCGTCGACCCGCACCCGTCGCACACCCGGATCCACCGCGCAGTGCGGTCGCGAGGCCAGGGCCAGAAGAGGCTGACGATCCCGCACATCGCGCGCCGGGCCCCAGCCATGCTGGAGCCGATCCCACATCGGCAACACCAGATCGGCCCGGCCGACCAACGATGAACATCGTCGCGTCGTGCTCAACGCCCGATCGGCGAACGCCCACAAATCCGGCAGCCCACCGCGAAGGGGCGTCAGGTTGGGTCCGGCGTAACACAGCGAGTCCTCCGCGTGCCGCCGCGTCCACAACTCCCCGCCGATGGCCGCCGGGTCAACCCCGTGATCGGCCACTCGGGCCGCCACCATGCACGAGCCCACCGGATCGGCGGCAAACACCCGGCTCACCGCTGCCGCGTCGCGCACCACCGACACCCGGCGTCCGTCGACCGAGCGGAGCAGTGGCGGAGCCGACATGGCAGTTCTTTCTGCGGGTTTCACCCGCGGTGAGGTTTGCCTCTTAGCCTACGGTGACCACCGGCGAACCACCGGCAGATGTATCAGTGCCACGCAACTCGTCGGCGATCCGCATCGCCTCTTCGATGAGCGTCTCGACGATCATGGCCTCGGGCACAGTCTTGATCACTTCACCCCTGACGAAGATCTGGCCCTTGCCGTTGCCGGAGGCGACCCCGAGATCGGCCTCACGGGCCTCACCCGGGCCGTTGACGACACAGCCCATGACAGCAACCCGGAGCGGTACGTCGAGACCCTCGAGCCCGGCGCTGACTGCATTAGCCAGCGTGTAGACGTCAACCTGGGCGCGTCCGCACGATGGGCACGACACGATTTCCAGGCCGCGGGGCCGCAGGTTCAATGACTCCAGAATCTGGTTACCGACCTTGACCTCTTCGATCGGCGGGGCCGACAGCGACACCCGGATGGTGTCACCAATACCCTGTGACAGCAGCGCGCCGAAGGCGACCGCCGATTTGATAGTGCCCTGGAAGGCCGGGCCGGCCTCGGTGACGCCGAGATGCAATGGATAGTCACTCTTTTCGGCCAGCAACTCATACGCCGCCACCATCACGACGGGGTCGTTGTGCTTGACGCTGATTTTGATATTGCCGAAGCCGTGTTCCTCGAAAAGCGAGGCCTCCCACAGGGCTGACTCGACGAGCGCTTCCGGGGTGGCCCTGCCGTACTTCTCCAGGAACCGCTTATCCAGCGAGCCCGCGTTAACGCCGATGCGGATCGGAATGCCAGCCGCCCCAGCGGCTTTGGCCACCTCGGCGACACGACCGTCGAACTCCTTAATATTGCCCGGGTTCACCCTTACCGCCGCACAGCCCGCGTCAATAGCGGCGAAGATGTACTTCGGCTGAAAGTGGATATCGGCGATCACCGGGATCTGGCTCTTGCGGGCGATCTCGGCGAGCGCGTCGGCATCCTCCTGCCGGGGGCAGGCCACCCGAACGATGTTGCAACCGGTGGCGGTCAGTTCGGCGATCTGCTGCAGCGTGGCGTTGACATCGTGGGTCTTGGTGGTGCACATCGACTGCACCGAGATCGGATATTCGCTGCCCACACCGACATCGCGAACCATCAGCTGACGGGTCTTGCGCCGCGGCGCCAGGGTTGGAGCGGGTGGTGCCGGTATGCCGAGGCCGATCGAGCCGGTGCTCATCGCAATCTCCTACTGGAACAATCTGATCGGGTTGACCAGGTCAGCGGTCACGGTCAGGGCCATATAGCCGACCACCACAGCGAGGATCACATAGGTGGCAGGCATCAACTTGGTGTAATCCACTGGGGCGGCGGGTAAAGCGCCGCGCACCGAGCGGAGGACGTTACGGATCTTCTCGTAGAAAGCGACGGCGATATGGCCGCCGTCGAACGGAAGCAAAGGGACGAGATTAACGGCACCCAGCACGAAGTTGAGCTGAGCCAGAAAGAACCAAAACGCCACCCACAGCCCGTGGTCGACGGTGTCGCCGCCGATGATGCTGGCGCCGACGATGCTGATCGGCGTCTCTGGGTCGCGATCACCGCCACCGATTGCATGCACCAATGCACCGACCTTGCTCGGGATGGTCGCCATCGACTTGCCCAACTCCACGGCAAGATCGCCCGTGAAGGCGAAGGTGCCCGGCACGGCTGAGAGTGCGTTGTAGTGCGTAGGTCCGAACTGCGCCGCGCCGATACCGATCGAGCCCACATCAGAAGAACCGGTGGCCTCACCGCCACCGGCTGGGGCGACCCAGCGCTTGGTGGTGGCCACGTCAACCGTGATGTCGATGTTCGTCGTCGTGCGGTCTGTGGTGCGCTCCACGACAAACGGGGTGGGGCCGGAGGACTTGCGCACCTCGGTCACCATCTCCTCGAAAGTCTTGACCTCGGTTCCGCCGACCTTAAGCACCACATCGCCGGCCCTGATACCGGCCAGCGCGGCTGGCCCGGTGCCTGTGCAGGTGCCGAGTTCACCCCTGGTGAGTTCCGGCTTGACGCAACTGATTTCGCCGACGAGCGCGTTGGTCGGCGGATGCAGATTCGGCAGACCCCACACGATGGCGATTCCGTAGACCAACACCAGACCGATGATGAAGTTCATGGCCGGACCCGCGAACAACACCGCGACCCGCTTCCAGGTCTTCTGCTTATACATCGCGTATGGCTCGTCCTCGGGCCGCAGCTGGTCCACCGACGTCATGCCGGCGATGTCGCAGAAGCCGCCGAGCGGGACGGCTTTGACACCGTATTCGGTCGAGCCGAGTTTGTTGGGCCGCATCGTCGACCACAGAGTGGGGCCGAAGCCCACGAAGTAGCGGCGCACCTTCATCCCGGTGGCCCGCGCGACCCACATGTGGCCGCATTCGTGCAGCGCCACTGAGACGAGGATGGCCAGCGCGAAGAGCACGATTCCGATTACGAACATCATCGCAGTGGTGCGACCTCCTGTGCGGCGACGGCAATGACGTCGCGGGCGCGTTGCCGGGCCCAGCGTTGGGCCTCGAGTACTTCGTCCACGGTAGCCGGTTCCGCGGACCACTGACCGCCAGCGCCGCAGACGTCAGCGATTGTTCGCACAATCGCCGCGAAGCTGATACGTCCGGCCAGGAAGGCCCCGGCGGCCTCTTCGTTGGCGGCGTTGTAGACCGCGGTCATACACCCGCCGGTCTCCCCGGCCCGGCGGGCCAGGTCCACGGCCGGGAAAACGGCACCATCAAGTGGCTCAAACTCCCAGGTGGAGGCGGTGCTGAAGTCGCACGCGGCCGCCGATCCGGCCACCCGGCCCGGCCAGCCCAGGGCCAGCGAGATCGGCAGTTTCATATCCGGCGGGCTGGCCTGAGCGATGGTCGAGCCATCGGTGAAGGTGACCATCGAGTGCACGATGGATTGGGGGTGCACGACGACGTTGATGCGCTCGTAGGGAACACCGAACAGCAGGTGGGTCTCGATCAGTTCCAGGCCCTTATTGACCAGCGAGGCCGAGTTCAGCGTATTCATCGGGCCCATATTCCAGGTGGGGTGGGCGCCGGCCTGCTCGGGAGTCACCGACTCCAGATCGGCGGCCGACCAGCCGCGAAACGGTCCGCCCGAGGCGGTGAGCACCAGTTTGGCCACCTCGTCGGCGGTGCCGGAGCGCAGGCACTGGGCGAGCGCGGAGTGTTCGGAGTCCACTGGGACGATCTGGCCGGGCCGGGCCGCTCGGACGACCAGCGGCCCACCGGCCACCAGGGACTCCTTATTGGCCAGCGCCAACCGGGCGCCGGTGGCCAGTGCGGCCAGCGTCGGTTCCAACCCGAGAGCCCCGACCAGAGCATTGAGCACCACGTCGGCTTCGGTGTCCTGAATCAGCCGGACCGCCGCGTCGGGGCCGATGTGGGTGATGTCGCCGACCTTCGCCGCCGCAGCCGGGTCGGCCACCGCGATATTGGTCACCCCGGTCTCGGCGCGCTGACGGGCCAGCAGGTCGGGGTTTCCGCCCCCGGCGGCCAAGCCGACGACCTCAAATCGGTCGGGGTTGGCGGCAATGACCTCCAATGCCTGGGTGCCGATCGACCCGGTGCTGCCGAGGACCAGCACGCGCAGTCGGTTGGCGGAGCTCACCGGATCATTGTGCCGCGCCGTTCTACCGGCGTACGACGCGCGTGCGGTCGCGGGCGCAGGTGTGACCGCCGTCACAGCTGCCAATCGTGTCTATAGTGGGAACGTATGTCTAACGTGGCCGGCCCTCGGTCGTGTTCAACCCGGACCAAGCAGGAGAACGAATAGATGATGTCCCAGCGTTCAGTACTCACCGCCGCGGGTTTGGCCGCCGTCACCGCCCTGGCTCTTTCGGGCTGCTCGTCGGCCACCAAGGAAGCCACTTCGTCGGCGACCGAGATGGCATCGTCGGCTGCCTCGTCGGCAACCTCAGCCATGAGCTCTGCGATCGCCGCGCCGGCTGCCGGTGAACCCGTCGGAGCGGGCTGCGCTGCCTACGCGGCCGCTAACCCCACCGGCCCGGGATCGGTCGCAGGCCTGGCCGCGGATCCGGTCGCAACCGCCGCCGGAAACAGCCCCGTGCTGACCACGCTCGCCTCGGCACTGTCGGGCAAGTTGAACCCCAACGTCAACCTGGTGGACACGCTCAACAACGGACAGTTCACCGTCTTCGCCCCCACCGATGATGCGTTCGGCAAGATCGACGCGGCCACCATCGAGAAACTCAAGACGGATTCAGCCCTGCTGACCTCGATCCTGACGTACCACGTGGTGAGCGGCCAGGCCGCCCCGACGCAGGTCGTCGGCGAGCACACCACCGTGCAGGGTGCCCCGCTGACGGTGACCGGGTCGGGCAGCGATCTGAAGGTCAATGATGCCAACGTCGTCTGCGGCGGTATCACGACTGCGAACGCCACGCTGTACCTCGTCGACACCGTCCTGATGCCGCCGGCCGCACCGGCGACAACGTCGATGGCGCCGTCGATGACCACTACGACAACGCCCTAGCAGAGCCACGTCAACAGGGAGGGCCGGTCGCGTAAGCGACCGGCCCTCCTTTCGCGCGGGGCGACAGGGCAACATGGGGGTATGCCGTCGACGCTGCTGTGGTTCCGCCGCGACCTGAGACTGCGCGACCTGCCGCCCATGCTTGATGCCGCCGCCGACGGCTCTGAGGTGCTGGCCTGCTTCGTGCTCGATCCACGACTGGAGGCGAGCGCCGGCGCGCGTCGGCTGCAATTCCTCGGGGACTCGCTGCGCGCCCTGAACGATTCTCTCGGCGGACGACTGCTGATCACCCGCGGTCGCCCCGAGGCGCAGATTCCACAGATCGCCGCGGCGATCAGCGCCAAGTCCGTGCATATCTCCGCCGACTTCAGCCCGTTCGGGACACGCCGCGACGCGGCGGTCGCCGCGGCGCTGGCTGGCATCCCACTCGTGGCCACCGGGTCGCCCTATCTGGTATCGCCGGGTCGGGTCACCAAGGACGACGGCAGCCCCTACAAGGTATTCACACCGTTCTTCCGGCGCTGGCGCGAAGTCGGCTGGCGCGCTCCCGCTCAATCCGATCCGGCCACCGTCAGCTGGATCAACCCGGACCGCTTCTCCGCGCTTCCAGACCGGGTTGATGCACCAGATCCCGTTGTGGCACTGGATGTTCCAGCTGGTGAAGCCGAAGCACGACGCCGGTGGGCAGAGTTCCTCGCGGGCACTATCGAGGACTATTCCACCGACCGCGACCGGCCCGACAAACCAGGAACCAGCCGGATGTCGGCACACCTGAAGTTCGGCACCATCCACCCGCGGACCATGGCGGCCGACCTCGGCTCGCACGACTCCGGGCCCGCGGCCTACCTCCGCGAATTGGCCTTCCGCGACTTCTACGCATCGGTGCTGCACCAGTGGCCGCGCAGTGCGTGGCACAACTGGAACCCGAACTTCGACGCCATCGAGGTCGACACCGGGCCGCAAGCCAAGGCGGCCTTCGAATCGTGGAAGCGGGGCCGCACCGGCTACCCCATCGTCGATGCCGGGATGCGCCAACTCACCGAAACCGGCTTCATGCATAACCGCGTCCGGATGATCGTGGCGTCATTTCTGGTCAAGGATCTGCACCTGCCGTGGCAGTGGGGCGCACGGTGGTTCCTCGAGCAACTCGTCGACGCCGATATGGCCAGCAACCAGCACGGCTGGCAGTGGGCAGCGGGCACCGGCACCGACGCCGCGCCGTACTTCCGGGTGTTCAACCCGACCACCCAGGGCGAGAAATTCGATCCATCCGGCGACTACGTGCGGCGGTGGGTGCACGAACTGGCCGATACCGCCGAAGTCCACAAACTCAAGGCCGGGCGCCCCCCCGGATACCCGGAGCCTATCGTCGATCACGGGGCCGAACGCGCCGAGGCGCTGAGGAGGTACGGGCTGCTTGGCTGAGGCGGATGTGCCACAATCAACGCGGACTCAAGGAACCCGGATTCAAGTCGACAGGAGGCCGCCGTGGCCAAGGCCGAAGTGGAACGTTACTCGGAGGTCGATTCCGCCGATGTGCCGTCGGCGGCCTGGGGTTGGAGCAAGATCACCTACCGCACCTGGTACGCGCTGGGCGGCTTCATTGTCGTGTTCCTGCTGGGAATGATGCACGGCAACCACATCGGCCACGTGGAGAACTGGTTCCTGCTCGCCTTCGCCGCGATCGTGGCGTTTGTGATCGTGCGGGACTTCGTTCTGCGTCGGCGCGGCTTCCTGCGCTAGCTTTCAGCAGCCAGCTGTCCACACGCGGCGGCGATTTCTCGTCCCCTGGTGTCGCGCACCGTGCATGACACCCCCTGCGCCAAAACCCGTCGTAGGAACTCACGCTCAACCGGCTTCGGACTGGCATCCCACTCGCTACCCGGTGTCGGGTTGAGTGGAATCAGGTTGACGTGCACCAGCGGACCCAGTGCGCGGTGCAAGATGTGGCCCAGCAGGTCGGCCCGCCAGCCCTGATCGTTGATATCGCGGATGAGTGCGTATTCGATCGATACCCGACGCCCAGTGACGTCGGCGTAGTAGCGGGCCGCATCGAGCACCTCGCTGATCTTCCAGCGATTGTTCACCGGCACCAGAGTGTCGCGCAGTTCATCGTCGGGGGTGTGCAGCGAAACGGCGAGTGTCACGCTGAGATTCTCGTCGGCGAGTTTGCGGATCGCCGGTGCCAGGCCCACTGTCGACACCGTCACTGCCCGCGCCGAGATGCCGAAACCGTCCGGCGGCGCCGCGGTGATGCGCTCGACGGCGCCGAGCACGCGGGCGTAGTTGGCCAACGGCTCCCCCATGCCCATGAACACCACATTGGACAGCCGGGCACCACCGGGTCCGTTTCTCGGCATGTCGCGCAGGGTGACCGCGGCGGCACGCACCTGTTCGAGAATCTCTGCGGCGCTCAGGTTACGGGTGAGTCCACCCTGACCGGTGGCGCAGAACGGACACGCCATTCCACAACCCGCCTGCGAGGAAATACAGACGGTGTTGCGGTTCGGGTAGCGCATCAGCACTGACTCGAAGGTGGTGCCATCGTGGCCGCGCCACAATGTCTTTCGGGTATCGCCGGCGTCACATTCGATCTCGCGCACCACCGAGAGCAGCGGTGGAAACAATGCGTCGGCCACCGTCTCACGGACCACCGCGGGCAGATCAGTCATCTCGCGCGGATCGGCGAGCAGTCGCGCGTAGTACTGAGCCGCGAGTTGTTTGGCGCGAAACGCCGGCAGGCCGAGTTCGGTGACGGCGGCGGTGCGAGCCTCGGCATCGAGATCGGCGAAGTGACGCGGCGGCAGCCCACGCCGTGGCGCCTCGAAGACCAGTTCCTGTTCCATCACGCCAGCAACGTCAGGACGATCCAGGTGGCGACCGATGACGGCAGGACGCCGTCGATTCGGTCCATCAGGCCGCCGTGGCCGGGCAGCAGTGTGCCCATATCCTTAATGCCGAGGTCACGTTTGACCTGAGACTCCACCAGATCGCCGAGAGTCGCGGTGAGAACGAGCATCACACCCAACGGAACGCCGACCCAGGCCGGCTTGTGCATGAGGAAGACCACGGCGATCACCGCCCCGGTGGTTCCGCAGATCAGCGAACCCGCGAAACCCTCCCAGGACTTCTTCGGGCTGATCGCCGGGACCATGCGGTGCTTGCCGAACAGCACGCCGGCCGTGTACCCACCGATATCGGAGAAGGTCACGCCCAGCATGAGTGCGAATACCCGGGCGTAACCATCCGACGGGTAGACCAGCAGTACGGCGAACGCCCCGCACAGCGGGATCCACGCGGCGATGAGGATCGTGGCGGAGACATCGCGCAGATAGTTGACCGGATGACCCTTCAGGCCCTGACCCAGCAGTCGCCAGATCAGACAGACCAGCACCGTCGCACCGAAACCACCCAGCGCACCGGCCGCACCGAAGGGCCAGGTCAGCCAGATCATTGCCTGGCCGCCAATCAGCAGCGGTAGCACCGGGATGGAGTACCCGGCCGTGCGCAGCCGCCGCACCACCTCGTGGGTGGCCACGGCCATCCCCGCGGCTACCAACGCGACCCACACCCTGGGTTCGAACAACAGGATGGCAATGATGGTGCCGCCCAGCAGAAGACTGACGCCTATCGCAGCGGGAAGGTCGCGGCCGGCGCGCGACGTCTTCGCCGGCTGTGTCGGCGCCTCGGGGGTGCGGCCCCCGGAGTCTGTGTCAGCCACAGTGGCTTGCTGTCGAGGTCCTCAAACCTCGAGCAGTTCGCCTTCCTTGTGCTTGACGTGATCGTCGATGTGCGCGATGTACTGCGCGGTGGACTTGTCGAGGTCCTTTTCTGCGCGACCCACCTCATCTTCACCCGCTTCGCCGTCCTTGCGGATGCGGTGCAGTTCCTCCATCGCACGACGACGGATATTGCGAACCGACACCTTGGCGTCCTCGCCCTTGGCCTTGGCCTGCTTGACCAGTTCGCGGCGGCGTTCCTCGGTGAGTTGCGGGATGGCCACCCGGATGATGTTGCCGTCATTGGTCGGGTTGACGCCGAGGTCAGAGTTACGGATCGATTCTTCGATCGGTTTGAGCTGGGATGCCTCGTAGGGCTTGATGACGACCATGCGTGCCTCCGGCACATTGATACTGCAGATCTGGGTGATGGGGGTGGGCGTGCCGTAGTAATCGATGACGATGCGGGAGAACATGCCGGGGTTGGCGCGGCCGGTGCGGATGGATGACAGATCATCGCGGGCAACCGCGACGGCCTTCTCCATCTTCTCTTCAGCATCGAAGATGGCTTCTTCTATCATCGGCGCCACTCCTCCTCATCGCTTCGCTCTGCATCGTCGTCGGCGCGCATCATCGGCGCCACTCCTCCTCATCGCTCACGTGCTGACCAGTGTCCCGATCTTCTCACCCGCGACCGCGCGGGCAATGTTCCCGCTCGTCAGCAGGTTGAACACCAGGATCGGCATTCCGTTGTCCATACAGAGACTGAAGGCGGTGGCGTCGGCAACCCGCAGGCCGCGATCGATGACCTCCCGGTGGCTGATCTGGGTCAGCAGTTCGGCATCCGGGTTGCTCCGCGGGTCGTCGGTGAACACCCCGTCGACCGCTTTGGCCATCAGCACCACCTCGGCACCGATCTCCAAAGCGCGCTGCGCGGCGGTGGTATCGGTGGAGAAGTACGGAAGCCCCATTCCGGCGCCGAAGATCACCACGCGTCCCTTTTCCAGGTGACGTCGGGCTCGCAGTGGGATGTAGGGTTCGGCGACCTGACCCATGGTGATGGCGGTCTGGACGCGGGTGACGATTCCTTCCTGCTCGAGAAAGTCTTGTAGCGCAAGGCTGTTCATCACGGTCCCGAGCATGCCCATATAGTCCGAACGGGTTCGCTCCATCCCGCGCTGCTGAAGCTGCGCGCCGCGGAAGAAGTTGCCACCGCCGATCACCACGGCCATCTGAACGCCGCTGCGCACGACTTCGGCGATCTGGCGGGCGACCTGTGCCACCACATCCGGATCCAGGCCCACCGAGCCGCCACCGAACATCTCACCACCGAGTTTGAGCAGGACCCGCGAATACCCGGGGTGTGGAGCAGGTACGGCGCCGTTCGTGGTCGTGGGCTCCCCCATCAGACTCCTCGGATTCGTCGGGGCTGGTATGAGAGTGCCGTTCCGATGGGGCCGGAACAGCGGTCTTATCCTGCCTCATCACCGCAGGCCCGTTCATCCCGGGGCTATTCCCGAATCAGGCCCTGGATTAGGCCGATGCCCCGGCCTGGATCCGAGCCCACGGCTTTGCCGCCTCCAGTTCGAAAGCCAGTTCCAGCAGTCGCCGCTCGTGGCCGAGTGGGGCGCTGAACATCATGCCCACCGGCATGCCCGGGACCGAGGAGTTCAGCGGCAACGAGATCGCCGGTTCCCCGGTGGCGTTTTGCAGCGGTGTGAACGCCACCCAGTCCACCAGTCGATCGATCACCTGCTGATAGTCCGCGGTGGGGTCGAGATGGCCGATGCGCGGAGTCTCCTCGGCCAGTGTCGGCATCAGCATGACGTCGTAGTCGCGGTAAAGCCGTTCGGTGACCTTGCGCAGCCGGCGCAGCCGGGTGATGGCCAACGGCAATCGGTGCAGATTGCGCGTCGCGTGACGATCAAGCCCGAGGGTGAGATTGTCCAGCCGTTCGCGATCGAAGCTCGGCCCGAAGGTGCGCTTGCCGGTGCGCACCAGGGTCATGGCCAGCGAGGCCCAGTAGATGAGAAAGTCGTCGGCGAAGGTGGCCGGGATCGGGTTGTTGTCGAGGTGGGTGACCCGGTGACCGAGGCCTTCGAGAAGAGCCGCGGTCTGCAGGGTGTGAGCGCGCATCTCCGGGCTGCAGTCGCGGTTCAGCGAGCGGGTAACGACGGCAATCCGTAGCCGCTCACGGCCGGGCGCGGTGACCGCACCGATGGGCAGTAACGCACGGTTGCGCCAGATACGTTCTCCCTCCCGGTAAAACGCCGCGGTGTCGCGGACCGAACGGGTCAGCACCCCGTCATTGACCAGTCGCACCGGCATCTGGCGCGACATCTTGTCCAGCGGCAGTCGACCCCGTGACGGCTTGAGGCCAACGAGGCCGTTGCAGGCGGCCGGAATCCGGATCGAACCGCCACCGTCATTGGCGTGGGCGATGGGCACCACACCGGCGGCGACGAAGGCACCCGACCCCGACGACGACGCGCCCGCGGTGTAGTCGGTGTCCCATGGATTGCGGACCGCACCGATACGCGGATGTTCAGCGGAGGCGCTGAAACCGAACTCCGACAGTTGGGTCTTGCCCAGCGGAATCAGACCGGTGGCCAGAAAGAACTTTGCGAAGTCACCGTGGCTGGTTTGCAGCCGCGGGTCCCAGGCGTCAGTACCCTGCATGGTGGGCATACCTTCGACGTCGACGTTGTCCTTGATGAACGTCGGTACGCCGTCGAAGTACCCGCCTTGGCGGGTGGCAGCCTGTGCCCGGGCCTGCTCGAACCTCTCGTGCGCCAATCCGTTGAGGTCCGGGTTGACCGACTGTTCGCGGGCGATCGCAGCCTCGACCAACTCCGCCGATGACACCTTGCCGGTGCGCATCGCATCGACCAACGCGACGGCGTCGAGATCGCCGAGTGCGTCGTCGCCGAAGGCGTTTACATGCCTCATATCGCGGACCCCGGCCCGTCAGGCCTGGCCCACCTCGAAGCGGACGAACCGGGTCACGGTCACGCCGGCCTCATCGAGCAGTGCCTTGACCGACTTCTTGTTATCGGACACCGACGGCTGATCGAGCAGCACGACGTCCTTATAGAACCCGGTGATGCGACCTTCGACGATCTTGGCCAGCGCAGCCTCGGGCTTGCCCTCGGCCTTGGCGGTCTCCTCGGCGATGCGACGCTCGTTGGCGATGAGATCTTCGGGCACCTCGTCGCGGGTGAGGTAGCGAGCCTTGAGTGCGGCGATCTGCAGGGCCACCGCGTGCGCGGCATCCTTACCCTGTGCGGCAGCACCGGATTCGAACTCGACCAGCACGCCCACTGCGGGCGGCAGGTCGGCAGCACGCTTGTGCAGGTAGGTCTCGACGTTGCCGTCGAAATACTGCGCCCGGCGCAGCACCAGCTTCTCGCCGATCTTGGCCGACAACTCGGCGATGGTCTCCTCGACGGTCTTGTCGCCGATCTTCGCCGCGTTGAGGGCGTCGACGTCGGCCGCCTTGGCGGCCAGTGCGGCGTCGACGACCTGCTCGGCGAGTTTGCGGAACTCGGCGTTTTTGGCCACGAAGTCGGTCTCGGAGTTGAGTTCGATCAGCGCGCCTCCCTTGGCCGCCACCAACCCCTCGGCGGTGGCCCGCTCGGCGCGCTTGCCGACATCCTTGGCGCCCTTGATCCGCAATGCCTCGACCGCCTTGTCGAAGTCGCCCCCGTTGGAAGCGAGTGCGTTCTTGCAGTCCAACATTCCTGAGCCGGTCAGTTCGCGAAGCCGCTTGACGTCGGCGGCGGTGTAGTCAGCCATCTCAGCCTTCCGTGACTTCGACGGTCACCGACTCGTCTGCGACCGGGCCGGACTCGGTCGGAGCCGACTCGATGGCCGCGCTGGCCAGCAACTCCTGCTCCCACTCGGCCAGCGGCTCAGCCGCGGCCCCGGAATCGGTACCCGCCTTGTCACCGCCTCCGGCACCGCCGCGGGCCTGCAGACCCTCAGCCACCGCCGAGGCGATGACCTTGGTCAGCAGCGCGGCCGAACGGATCGCGTCGTCATTGCCCGGGATCGGGTAGTCGACCAGATCCGGGTCACAGTTGGTGTCGAGGATCGCGATGATCGGGATGTTGAGCTTGCGGGCCTCCGCGACGGCGAGGTGTTCTTTGTTGGTGTCGACGACCCAGATGGCCGAGGGCACCTTGTTCATATCGCGGATACCGCCGAGGCTGCGCTCGAGCTTGTTCTTCTCGCGGGTGAGCATCAGGATTTCCTTCTTGGTGCGACCCTCGAAGCCACCGGTCTGCTCCATGGCCTCCAGTTCCTTGAGGCGTTGCAGGCGCTTGTGCACGGTGGAGAAGTTGGTGAGCATGCCACCGAGCCAGCGCTGGTTGACATAGGGCATGCCGACGCGGGTCGCCTCTTCGGCAACGGACTCCTGTGCCTGCTTCTTGGTGCCGACGAACATCACCGAACCGCCATGCGCAACAGTCTCTTTGACGAACTCGTAGGCCTTGTCGATGAAGGTCAGCGTCTGCTGAAGATCGATGATGTAGATGCCGTTGCGGTCGGTGAAGATGAACCGCTTCATCTTGGGATTCCAGCGTCGGGTTTGATGCCCGAAGTGAGCGCCGCTGTCAAGCAGCTGCTTCATGGTTACAACAGCCATGTCGTGTATTCCTCTATGTCAGTTGTCGCCTGGCTTCGTGTGAAGCCGGGCCCTGGCGACTGCGCGCATACCGACCCGTCGGAACGGGACCAACTGGCATACGCGGGCAAATGTCGGCTTGCGACCCTGCCATCAGGCGCGCGGAGTCAATCCACTTGCGCGAATTGCAGGTCTGAGTTTACACACAGCCAGCTGCTGATCCCCAATCGGCGATCACCGTGACAGAGTACCGATCGCGGGGGTGCTGAACTGGATTGATGCGGTTGAGTGCGGCTCTGGTCGTGGTGTTGGTATGGGCGGCGCCGGCCCGCGCCGACGATATCGGGCTGCGGTGGCCGCTGCGGCCGGGGGTTCCGCCCATCACCCGGCTGTTCGATGCGCCGTCACCGGACTGGCGGCCCGGCCATCGGGGTGTCGATCTGGCCGGTTCCCCAGGTCAGCCGGTGTATGCGGCCGGGGCGGGAACCGTGGTGTTCGCCGGGGTGTTGGCCGGTCGGCCGGTGGTGTCGGTGGCTCACCCCGGCGGGCTGCGGACCAGCTACGAACCGGTGGAGGCGGTGGTGCGGCCGGGTCAGCTCGTCGATGGTTCGACGCCGCTTGGTCGGCTCGCGGCCGGGCACCCCGGCTGTCCGGCCCCGGCCTGCCTGCACTGGGGTGCGATGTGGGGGCCGGCCTCTCGGGCCGATTACGTCGATCCGCTGGGGCTGCTCATGACGACGCCGGTTCGGCTCAAGCCGCTGAACCGGTAACGCGGGTCAGGCCCTCGGGTGGGCCTGGTCGTGGACGGCACGCAGCCGGGCGACGGTGACGTGGGTATAGAGCTGAGTGGTGGCCAGGCTGGTGTGGCCCAGGAGTTCCTGCACGACGCGCAGGTCCGCCCCACCTTCGAGCAGATGGGTGGCCGCACTGTGGCGCAGTCCGTGCGGTCCGATATCGGGAGCGCCGTCAACGGCCGCCATGGTCTGGTGCACCACGGTTCGGGCCTGCCTCGGGTCAAGCCGACGCCCGCGCGGGCCCAGCAGCAAAGCCGGACCGGATTCCGACGTCACCAGGGTGGGGCGGCCGTCGACGAGCCAGGCCTTCAGTGCTTTGCCCGCGGGCTTGCCGAACGGTACGGTGCGCTGTTTGTTGCCCTTGCCCAGGACCCTCAGCAACCGGCGGTCGCTGTCGACGTCGTCGACGTCCAGGCCGCACAGTTCGCTGACGCGAATTCCGGTGGCGTAGAGCATCTCAACGATGAGACGGTCGCGCAGCGCCAGTGGGTCGCCCTGCTCGGCGCCGAGGTCGGCGGCATCCATCGCGGCCAGTGCCTGGTCCTGGCGCAACACCGCCGGCAGGGTGCGGCGGGCCCTGGGCACCTGAAGCCGGGCGCCCGGGTCGACCGACAGCACCTCACGCCGCGCCGCCCACGCGGTGAACGTCTTGGCCGCCGAGGTGCGCCGCGCCACCGTGGTGCGGGCCGCACCCGAGCCGGCCTGGGCGGCCAGCCAACCGCGTAGCACCGGCAGGCTCAACGCAGTCAGTCCGGCACCGGGGGCTCGCTCGTCCAGGAAGGCGAACAGTGACCGTAGATCTGCCAGGTAGGCCCGGCGGGTGTGCTCGGATCGGCCGCGTTCCAGCGACAGATGCTCGGCGTACTCCTCCAGAATCGCCGCGTACCCGTCGTCCACTCTCCTACCGTCGCAGATCAGCGCCGGGCCATCAGTCAGCGACGCGGGCGTGTCCGGCTCCGAAACCGTCACGGACGCAGTCGTACCTGATGGCCTCAGGCGTGACAGCGCTGGGACTACGCGGACCGGCGAGCTAATCGCCACCTCCCGTCACGACGTTCGATGAGTCCGGCGATCTCCAGCATCGCCAGCGGACCTAAAATGGCGGCGGCAGGTAAGCCGGCCGCCACGGCGACCTCGTCGGGGGTACGGGTACCCCGGCCCGGTAGTGCCTCGTAGACCTGACGCTCGGTGTCGCTCAGTGCGTCCAGCGGATCGGTCGGATGCGGCTGCTCATCGGCGAGTTCGCCTGCACGGCCAATGATTTCGCGGATCTCGTCGGCACGGGTGACGAGTTCCGCTCCGGCTTGCAGCAGCACGTGACAGCCGGTCGAGGCTGATGAGGTAATTGGTCCGGGCACCGCACAGACGACCCGGCCCAGGGCACGCGCCCAGGCCGCCGTGCTCGCGGCGCCACTGCGGATACCGGCCTCGACCACCACGGTCGCCCCCGACAGCGCGGCCACCAGGCGGTTGCGGGTGAGGAATCGGTGCCGCGCCGGCCGCACACCGGGTGGGTACTCGCTGACTAACAGGCCGGTTCCGGCGATGCGGTGCAGCAGGGCGGAATGACCGGCCGGGTAGAGGACGTCGACTCCCCCGGCCAACACCGCCACCGTCATACCGTCAGCGGCCAGTGCTGCGCGGTGGGCTGCACCATCGATACCGTAGGCGCCGCCGGAAACGATGGCCACCTCGTGTTCGGCCAAGCCGGCCGAGAGATCCGCCGCCACATGCTCGCCGTAGGCAGTCGAGGCCCGCGTCCCGACAATGGCCGCAGCACGCTCGGCGACTTCATCGAGTCGCAGGGGCCCGATCGCCCACAACACCAGTGGCACCCGGCCCTGCTGCTTATCGCGCACCGGCGCCCCGTTGAACGAGGCGAACGCAAGACCCGGCCACTCGTCATCGTCGCGGGTGACCAACCGGCCACCGCGGCGCTTGAGGATCTCCAGATCCTCTGCTGCGCAATCGGAATCGCGTCTGGCCTCAGTGCGCTGCGACAGCGTGTCACCGACCTCGCCGCGCCGGATGCGCTCGGCCGCCTCCACCGGACCGACGCTGCGAACCAGAGCGGACAAGTCAGCGCACGGCGCCTCGACGACCCGGGAAAGGTAGGCCCAGGCCAGCGTTTCGGCCCCAGTGTTCACGGCGTAACCTCCGCCTGCCGAAAACTCAACGCCACCGACACATCGTTGAGATCCGGTTCGGTACGACCGGCCAAGTCCGCCAGGGTCCACGCGACTCTTAACGATCTGTCCACGCCCCGGATGCTGATCAGCCCGCGCTCCATCGCCGCCTTCAGTGGAGCCATCACCGGCGCGCTCAGGCGGAACCGACGCCGCAGGACCGCACCGGTGACCTCCGCGTTGGTGGTGAACCCGTAGGGACGCCAGCGTTCGGCGGCGGCACAGCGGGCTTGAGCCACCCGTGCCCGTACCTGCCCGCTACTCTCGGCGGCCTCAGCCGCGAAGGCCCCCGCGCGGACGGTGTGCATCGGCACTCGTAGATCGACCCGATCGAGCAGTGGACCGGAAAGCTTGCCCAGATAGCGGCGCCTCTGCAGCGACGAGCAGATGCAGTCCCGCGGATCGGTCTTCGCGCAGGGACACGGATTAGCGGCTAGCACCAACTGGAACCGGGCCGGGTAACACACCACACCGTCGCGGCGAGCCAGCCGAATCTCGCCGTCCTCCAACGGTGTTCGCAGCGCCTCCAACGCGCTGATCCTGATCTCGGCGCACTCGTCAAGGAAGAGCACACCTCGATGGGCGCGGCTGATCGCCCCCGGGCGGGCCAGGCCGGAGCCGCCGCCGACCAGTGCGGCCACGCTGGAGGAGTGGTGCGGTGCGATCAGCGGCGGCCGGGTGACAAGCGGCATATTTTCGGAGAGCAGACCGGCAACCGAGTGGATGGCCGTCACCTCCAGCGCCTCGCTGTCGGTGAGGTCCGGCAGCAGGCCCGGAAGTCGTTGAGCCAGCATGGTTTTGCCCACACCGGGCGGTCCGGTGAACATGAGGTGGTGGGCGCCGGCAGCCGCAACCTCGACCGCGAAACGGGCCTGGGCCTGTCCCACCACATCGGCGAGGTCGGCAAGCGGCTGATCATCGGGGGGCGGTGTCGCAACCCTGTCGTCCAACCCTGCACCGCTGTCCAGCCACTGCTGCAACTGGCGCAGCGTGCGAACCCCGAGCACCTCGATCCCGTCCACCAGGCTGGCCTCGGCCAGGTTGCCGATCGGAACCACGATGGCGGGCCAGCCCTGACGCTTGGCCGCCAGCACCGCGGGCAGCACGCCGCGCACCGGGCGGATCCGGCCGTCGAGGGCCAATTCGCCGAGAAGCACCGTTTTCTCCAGCCGGTCCCAGGGCTTCTTGCGCCCGGCGGAGAGCACCGAGCAGGCCAGGGCAATGTCATAGAGCGACCCGGTCTTGGGCAGGGTGGCCGGCGACAGTGCCAGTGTCAGCCGCGACATCGGCCAGGTGTTGCCGCAGTTGGTGATCGCTGCCCGAACTCGATCCCGAGACTCCTGCAGAGCGGCGTCAGGTAGCCCGACCAGGTGCACACCCGGAAGACCCGAACTGATATCAGCTTCGATCTCCACAATGTCCCCGTCGAGGCCGCGCACCGCGACCGAGAACGCCCGTCCTAGGGCCATAGATCCGCC
>Ga0194051_1000491_pt1 | contig 22372 bp, 21 predicted proteins | sample SepL2320m_MetaG_FD_161275 | JGI IMG/M metagenome (GOLD analysis project Ga0194051, IMG submission 161275) | Anoxic zone freshwater microbial communities from boreal shield lake in IISD Experimental Lakes Area, Ontario, Canada - Sep2016-L239-20m | ecosystem: Environmental > Aquatic > Freshwater >... | reverse complement strand
AATTTCACCCGACGGCAACGTGATCTGCGCCCACTGAGCCTCGCGGGCCACCAATACAGCCGACGAGCCAGCCGACCGACAGAGCCGACCGCCGCGTCCGGCCTGCAACTCAATGTTGTGAATCTGCATGCCCAGAGGAATGGCCGACATCGGCAGGCAGTTGCCCACCTCCGGCACAGCGGTTTCTCCACTTTGTACCGTGGTCCCGACCAGGAGCCCCTCCGGTGCGAGAATGAATCGCTTCTCACCATCGGCATAATGCACCAACGCAACCCGGCAGGTGCGGTTGGGATCGTATTGAATTGAATCCACTCGTCCTGAAACACCATCTTTATTGCGACGAAAATCGATCAATCTGTAATGCTGTTTGTGCCCACCGCCGCGATGACGGGACGTGATCTTGCCTTGATTGTTGCGACCGCCAGTTTTTAACTTGCGAAAACGCAGATGCTTAGGCACCTCGGCGCCAGGCGTGAGTTCGGCAAAATCACAAACGCTTGAATTGCGTCTGCCGGGACTGGTCGGATTGTATGTACGAATGCCCATAACGGTGAATTTTCTCTTAGAACAGATTAATCTTGAAATCAGGCTTGAGCGTTACGATCGCCTTCTTCCATGCCTTGGTGCTGGTGCGCCGCATCCGACTGCGACGCATTTTTCCGACTCGATTCTGCACAGCAACTTTTTCAACCTGAACGCTAAACAGCTCTTCGACAGCCCGGCGGATGTCGGCCTTGTTGGCCGCCACAACAACCTCAAAAGAATAGGCATTGTGCCTGTTGGCACGGTGCATGCCCTTTTCAGTTACCAAGGGACGCACAATCACCTGATGAGGCGTTAAGCGGGGCGAAAAACTCGGCGCCGGAGGAGTGGGGACAGCCATGCTTAGAGCTTTCCTTTCTCAGCCACTTCGGCCAAAGGCTTGGCCGCGGCCCGGGCAGGCTTGGTCAATTTGTCGACAACTATCCTGGCCTTTGCTTTTGGCTTTGGCTTTGTCACTTTTTTGCCTCTGGGCTTTGTGGTCAGGCTGCCATCGGCCACCAGCGGCTTAGCCCGCTCAGCGACCGTGGCCCTAAACGCATCGATTGCCGCGGTTGTCATGAGGATTTTACGCGGTCTCAAAATCGAATAGGCATTCAACTCACCCACCGGAGCAACCGAAACGCCCTCGATGTTGCGTGCACTTTTCCAAAGATTATCGTCGTGCTTTTCTGGCGACACAAGCACCGTATGCTCATCCAAGCCAAGCACATTGAGCAGGCGAGCCATAGCCGCCGTCTTGGGCTCGGTGAATGGCAATGTATCGATGAGCTTGACCTCGTCGTCTGCGAATTTGGCGGCCAACGCCATGCGAGTAGCGGTCCTGAGAGCCTTTTTAGGCATGCGCCAGCCAAAGTCACGGGGACGCTTGGCAAAGATATGACCGCCGCCCCGCCGCGTACCACTGCGACGACCACCGGCGCGGGCGTTTCCCGTGCCCTTCTGGCGATAGAGTTTCTTCGTGGAACCGCGCACCTCGCCTCGAGTTTTAGTGCGCATCGTGCCCTGCCGCAAATTAGCCTGATACATCACCACTGCATCGTGCAGCAACTGCTTGCTGATGGACGGCGCCAACTCAGCCGGATCAATGTCGTAGGTGCCAACCTGCTTCCCAGAAATGTCGTAGACGGCAAGATTCACTTGGCACCCGCCTTCTTCTTGGCTGCGGTAGCCGGCGCAGTGCCGACCCTACGGAGCATATTTGTTTGTCGGACCGTCACATAACTGCCGTTAGGACCTGGGATTGCCCCGCGCACCAGCAGCAAATTTTTCTCGCGGTCGATGCGCACAAGCGCCAGGTTTCGCATGGTTGAACGTTCGTTACCAAAACGACCTGCCATTCGTTTCCCCTTAAAAACTCGACCCGGGGAAGTGTTCATGCCAGTGCCGCCTTGATGACGGTGGACCTTTTTGACGCCGTGGGAGGCACGCTGACCGTGAAAGCCATGACGCTTCATCACGCCCGCTGTGCCGCGGCCCTTACTCGTGCCGGTGACGTCAACCGACACCACGCCCTCAAAGAGATCAACAGTCAGCACCTGCCCGACCGCTGCCCCTTCAAACACTCCACGCAGCTCGCCGACAAGCCGCTGCGGTTCGCAAGCGGGCTTGGGAAGAAGCGTCACACCACCGGCCGAAAGACGCTTGCTGCGCTTGCTGTCGAGCTTGGCAACCTGGCCTCGAATCGAGCGACTGGCCAGCCGGCGGGGCTTGTCGAGAAAACCGATCTGAACGGCGGAATATCCGTCCCGCTCAACCGACCGCACCATCGTGACCGGGCAGGGACCAGCTTCGATCACCGTCACTGGAATCGCGGTGCCATCAGCGGCAAAGACCTGCGTCATTCCGATTTTTCGGCCCAGCAAGCCCTTGCGTCCAGGAAGCTCGCGAGCAGTCACTTTTTGTACACCCATCGCTACCGCAATTGAGACAATTTTTAGCGGCCGACTGTCAGCAGACAGCCGTCCGGAAATAGCTCGCGATCACGCTCGAAGCCTTTGGCTGCAGGAGCACCTAGGCGAAAGCCGCCCAAGCCTTACCCACACCACCTTCCAAGCATGCCGTTTTCTGCGCTCCTATTCCTAAAAGTGAAAATATCTAAACTTGAAAAACTTTTTTTCTGCCTCGAAGAACTACCGCGAGGAAGCTTTGATTTTAATATCGACACCGGCGGGCAGGCTCAGCTTATTGAGAGCCTCGATTGTCTTGGCAGTTGCCTGCACGATATCAATCACCCGCTTGTGCGTTCGAATTTCGTACTGTTGACGGGCTTTTTTATCGACGTGAGGGCCGGAGAGCACGGTGTAGCGCTCAATCCTAGTCGGCAATGGAATCGGGCCATGCACTTCAGAGTTTGTACGTTTGGCAGTATCCACAATCTCCGCAGCACTTTGATCAAGCACGGCGTGATCGTAGGCCTCCATACGGATGCGAATAATTTCCTGCGTTGGACCAGCCACGGCAAAACTCCGAAGAAAAAATCGATGCAGACTCTCAAACCACTCGGTTTCCACATGTGCGTCCAATCCACTGGTCCTGTGCCTGTGAAGCACAGTCCTCTGGAATCGACGAAGAAAGCCTCCGAAAAGGCTTCCTTTTGCGACTTTCCCGGCGGCGCATGCGCCACGGGCCTCGCTGCAGGTGGAAAGGAGAATCTAAGAATCACCACGCCCCATGTCAACACACTGCAATTTCTCGGCATTCATCCGACCAAAGCCACTGGAAATCGTCCCAGGCATCCTCATTTTTCAGACAAAAGCCTCTGCGGCCTCTGTGGATGCGGGGCCATATTTAAGCGGTGCCATCGTGAAACTTGCACGCCCCTGGCTCACGCTGCGCACGGCGGCAGAATAGCCAAACATGCTGGAAAGAGGGGCCTCGGCATCGAGCACCGTGACACCCCCTCGAATGGAAGAACTCGTAATGATTGCCCGACGCTGCTGCAGATCATTGATCACATCGCCTAGATACTCCTCCGGCACGCTGACTTCCACCTTCATGATCGGCTCCAATAGCACCGTGCCCGCTGCGGTGAGCATGTTTTCGATCGCATCGGCAGCAGCAATACGGATTGCCACGTCGGAAGGAGGCGGGTCGGGCAAGAGGCTCTCTAGCAGAACAATTCGCAACGCCCAGAGGGGGCAACTCTTGAGACCGCCGCGCTCAGCCGATTCCCGAACGGCAGTTGTCATGGTGGCAGCGATTGCGGCAGACACTTCGGACTCCGGAAACCAACCCTGCTCCACCTGCACACTGGCCTGATCATCGATTGGTTCAGCGCGCAGAGTGACGGTGGCAACAAGCGTTTGTCCTGCCACCTGTCGATTGGCATGGCCCGTGACCTGCACGAATTTTTTCAGCGTTTCCTTGTAACTTACGCGCGGTTTGTGCACACGGCAGTGGAGGTTAAATTCCCGTTCGAGCCGGTGACGAATCACCTCCAGATGCAGTTCTCCCATGCCAGAGATCAACGTCTGCCCAGTGTCCTCGCTCTCACTAGCGCGAAAAGTAGGATCCTGACGCTTCATCATCTCAAGCGCTTCCGAGAGTTTTTTTCGCTCTAAACTTGTTTCCGGCTCGATGGCCATTGAGATCACGGTTTCCGGAAACTGAATCGTCTCCAACAGAATCGGTGCGGCAAAATCGCAGAGCGTGTCACCGGTCATGCTCGCCCGAGGACCAATAACACCGATGATATCGCCCGCTTCACCGGAGTCGACCTGCTCGCGCCGGTCTGCCTGCAAGTGCCAGAGCTGCGCGATGTTTTCTTTTTTTTGTCGCAGAGGATTCCACGCCCGACTGCCCGCCCTCAGCGTGCCTGAATAGATGCGAACGTAGTGTAAATCTCCGTGTTTATCGGCCACAATCTTGAAAACGAGTCCACAAAACGCGGCCTTTGGATCGGGCTTGCGCGCGATGGTAGTCGGGTTTTTCTCAGACACGTCCAAGCCCTCCACCGGCGGCACATCAACTGGGCTCGGTAGGTACCACGCTACGGCATCAAGCACCGCTTGCATCCCGATGCAAGCCAATGCCGAACCAGCCAGCACAGGCACGACCTGCCGGGCAATGGTTGCCTGTCGAATCACTTTCCGCATCAACTCAACGGGAATCGGCAACTCCGCCAGCACCAGTTCCGCCACCTCATCAGAGAAATCAAAGAGTGCTGCAATCAGATGCTCTCGCCATTGGGTAGCAACAGCGACCATCTCCGCTGGGATCTCTGAATGCATCACAGTGGTAAGGGCTGCTCCGCCAGAGAGCGTCTCCTCCTTCGGCGGAAATGTTACTAACCGCATCTCCACCAGATCGATCAGCCCACGAAAGGGCTCCTTAACGTGCGCCGGCCCAAGGCCCAGCGGCACATGCAGCACCAGCGGTCGTGCGGCGAGCCTGTTTGTGATCTGGTTGACAGTGCCAAAAAAATCGGCTCCTTCTCGATCGAGTTTGTTGATCAGTGCGATCCTGGGCACATGGTATTTATCGGCCTGCCGCCAGACCGTTTCGCTCTGCGCCTCGACTCCTTCTCGTGCTGAAAAAACGACTACTGCGCCGTCCAGCACTCGCAGGCTGCGCTCCACTTCAGCCGTAAAATCGACGTGGCCAGGCGTGTCGATCAGATTCACCGTTACATCCTGCCAACGAAAGGTCACCGCAGCAGAATAGATCGTGATGCCGCGTTCCTGCTCCTCGGGGTCGAAGTCGGTTATCGTTGTACCGCGATCCACCTCGCCCAGCCGATGACTGGTCTTGGTGTAAAAGAGCATGCGCTCTGTGAGCGTAGTCTTACCGGCATCAATGTGAGCAACGATCCCGATGTTGCGGATATTTTCTAGCCGGCTCATGGTGACTATCTTGATCCCTACTTATTACATTTTCTCAACAGTGCCAATGCCGAGGAGTTCGAGTCCTTTGCGCAGAATACGGCCCGTCAGATCGCAGAGCATCAACCTGTTGTTGCGGTCATCACCTGCGGCCTTGAGCACCGGTAGTGCATCGTAAAACGTTGAGTAAAAACCGGCCAAATCGTAAAGCCAGGCCGTGAGCAGATTCGGCCGGTAGTCGGCCTCGACATCCTCCAGAACCTCGCCAAATCGTAGCAACTCTAACGCTAACGTGCGCTCGCGACGATCGGCCAACCGCACCGCTTGTGTCGCCGTGCGCAGTTGTTGGCGGTCGATACCTGCCTTGGCAAAAATCCCTTCCACTCGCGCCACCGCATACTGCATGTAGGCGGCTGTGTTGCCGGTCAGTTGCAGCATTTTATCAAAACTAAAGACCGAGTCTGTTGTGCGGTTCTGCGCGAGATCGGCATATTTGATTGCACCGATGCCCACCGTCTCGGCAATGTGGCGGCGGTCGTCATCGCCCATCCCGGTGCCGCCACGCCCTTCATCGCTGTTGCCCAAGATCTGTCTCGCACGCATCACCCCCTCATCCAGCAAGGATTCCAGCCCCACCGTGTCGCCGGCCCGCGTCTTGAACGGCTTTCCATCCTCCCCGAGCACCGTGCCAAAGGCCACGTGCACCAACTCAACGCCGCCAAGCCCCCAGAGCTTGGCGGTGGCAAACAACTGACTGAAGTGCTGCCCTTGCCGATGATCGACCACGTAAAGAATTCGCGCAGGATGCCAGTGCTCAACACGCCACTTGATGGCCGCCAGATCCGTAGTGGCGTAGAGAAATGCACCGTCGGCTTTGCGGATTAAAAGCGGCGTTTCATAACCGTCGAGAAATACGGCCGTTGCACCGCGACTCTCCTGCGCAAGCCCCTGAGCGAGAAGTTCCGCTACCACGCCTGCCAAGAAGGGCTGATAAAAACTCTCCCCAAGCGTGTGATCGAATGCCACGCCTAAGCGACTGTAGATGCGGTCAATTTCAGCCCGGCAGACCGGCATGAACTGCTCCCAAAGGGCGACGTTTTCAGCGTCCCCCTCGTGTAGCTTTAACGTTTCGGCAAGCACGGCTCGGCCAACATCCGGATGGTGCGCAACCAGCGCAGCCACCTCGGCATCGCACGCCATCTCTTCCGGCTTGGCGTCGATTAGCTTGCGCACGAGCCGATAGAGCCGGCTCAATTCGGCGGTCGGATCAGCAGTAAAATGGTCTTCTTGGCGCAGGTGCTTCCAGCCCCAAACAATCATGCCAAATTGGGTTCCCCAATCGCCGAGGTGGTTGTCAGTGATCGTGTTATGACCGCGAAACCTTAAAATTTTTGCCAGTGAATCACCGATCACAGTCGAACGAATATGTCCTACGTGCATCGGTTTAGCGACGTTGGGCGAACTGTAATCGATCACGATTGTTTCGGGCCGTTCCACCGGAACGACCCCCACACGCGGATCGTGCACGGCGGCAACGATTGCGCAGGCCAAGGCGTCGTCCCGCACGCAGATATTGATGAAACCGGGGCCAACGGGCTCGTTCGGTTTTTCAAAACGCTCTAAGAAACCCGGTACGCTTTCGATTCGGGCAATGATTTCCATCGCCACTGCACGCGGTTGAAGGCCCGCCCGCTTGGCCAGCGCCATCGCCATTGTGGCTGAATAATCGCCAAACTTTGCATCGGCCGTCTTGCGCACCTCGGCGGCAAGACCTGCGAGTTCTTCGGGCTTTATCGAAACCACGCCATCCGCAGACAGCCGCTCCAAAGCCGAGCGGAACATGCGACGCAGGTCACTGCGAAAGGATGGCAGACAGACTGGCGCACGGTTAGAATCGCCTTCTGACCCGCTCATCGCACAGCCACCCCGTCCGCAGGCAGGGCAATCCGCCGCGCATCGCTCCAGAGTTGTTCGAGATCCCAGTATTCTCGCGCATCGCTATCGAAGAGATGAACGACCACGTCACCAAAATCGATCACAATCCAGCGGCCCTCGTCGTAGCCTTCCATCCCGCGGCGCACATCTTGCAGATCCTTCTTGAGAACCTGCGAAATCTCGTCAGCCATTGCGTGCAACTGCCGACGACTCGTGCCGGTGGCGATGACAAAATAATCGAAGACCTGCGTCAACGCGCTGAGATCGAGCACCTGCACATTGGTGCCGCGTGTCTCTTGGGCCACTTGGGCAGCGGCGATGGCCCGTTCGCGAGCATTTCCCAATGCGCGCATGCTCGGTTGGTCGGATGAGTTTGTGTTGGGGGATATTTCGACGATGCTCACTGGGCTTTTTCGTTCTGTTGAATGCGGCGCGGGTTAGACAATCTGTAGCAGTCTAACCGCCGAACGTCGCTCTGCTCAAAAGGCCAACGCAGACCGGCCGCAGGCCTGCCAATGGGGCTCCTGTTCTCGCCTGTTATCGGCAAACCGTCTGAGATAGCAGACTGTAGCTTAGCGAGCGCATGCTCGACTGGCAGCCAGTGCAATACCGGTCAGAACAAGATCTGGAATCTCGATCGCATTAGGCAGCACATCTCGTACGGCTCCGCACCAGCCTCCGGTGAGAATCACAACCGCATCCTTGCCCAGCGATCGGCGGGCCTCCTCCACAAGCTTGGCAATTGCTCCCCGTATGCCCCAGCCAATTCCAGCCGCGATCGCTTCCTGCGTTGAGCGGCCCGGCATGGATGGCGGCAGCGCGCGTTCGAGGGCTGCCACCGCCGGCAACCGGCTTGTGCCCTCTGCCAGCGACTGTGCCCAAAGCGTTGGCCCCGGGAGGATCGCTCCACCTAAAAATTCACCCTCATTCGATACCATGTCCACCGTCGTCGCCGTGCCGCAATCGACGATGATTGCCCCGCATCCAGAGGCGGCCAGCAAGTGCGCTGCTGCAGCGGCTGCCAAGCGATCGATCCCAACCTTGTGCGGTTCGGCAAGCTGGATGCGCAGCGGTAGATCGGCGTACCCAATGCGGCGCTGCCGCAGCGAACGGTGCCGCGTAGCCGACACCTCCGCCAGTGCCGCCTCAAGCCGCACCGCAGCTGCCTCGTGCACGCTAGCGACGAGCACAACGGCCGAACCGCCAGCCACCGTATTGAGCCAGTTTTCCAAATGTGCAGGACGAAATCCGCAGCTTGTCAGATCGTGCCGCTTGGAAACACTGGGCAGACGCTGCGCAGTCGACCCGCCATTTTTTTCGGCGGCGCTCGGATCATCGACACTGCTATTTACAAGCAAGGCGAGCTTAATGCGTGTGTTGCCCACATCAGCAAGCAGCACCGTATCAGTTGGGCAAATGGGGGGGATTGTCGTCGCCATGCTCTGCCTGCAGCCTCATTCCAAGCTGTATGCAACCGGTTTTTTCGGCTGGTCCTTTTGGCGGTCCATCTCTACGAGCACTGCCCTGAGTAGCTTGTCGAGTCCTTGGCCAGTCACGGCACTGACCGCAATCACTTCTCGACCGACCTCGAGGGCAAGCGTTGCCAATAATTCCTCCGCGCCAGGCAGTTCACACTTACTGACAACCAGGATTTCCGGTCGCTTTCCTAACTGTTCATTGTACAGCACCAGTTCATCGCGAATGGAGCGATAGTTTGCGAGCGGATCGGTGCCGTCCACCGGGAGTGGTTCGACCACGTGCACAATGATTCCCGCTCGCTCCACGTGTCGTAAAAATTCGTGGCCCAAGCCGATGCCCGCGTGGGCCCCTTCGATAAGGCCCGGTAAATCGGCGAGCACGAAACTCCTGTCCCGCGACACCGACACGATTCCGAGCATCGGTGTCTTGGTGGTAAAGGCATAGTCGGCGATCTCCGGACGGGCCCGCGACAGTCGCGATAGCAGCGTGCTTTTCCCTGCATTCGGCTTGCCTACGAGCCCAACATCGGCGATCACTTTAAGCTCCAAAATGAGTCGCCGGACCTCGCCCTTTTCACCGAGAGTGGTCTCGCGCGGGGCGCGGTTAGTCGATGTTTTAAAGTGAACGTTACCCTTCCCGCCTGCCCCCCCCTTCACGGCAATAATAGACTCGCTAGCAACAGCAAGATCCTTGAGCGCAAGCCCGGTCGACTCGTCGATGACAATCGTACCCGGTGGCACAAGCAGCACGATGTCTGCAGCCGATCGTCCATGACAATTACAGGGGCCGCCCGATTGCCCATGCTCGGCTCGCCACTGCCGTCGGTGCGCCAGTGCTGCCAGTGAATCCACACCGGCCTGCGCGCGGAGAATGACGCTGCCGCCGTCGCCACCGTCGCCGCCGTCAGGCCCGCCACGTGGTATGTATTTTTCACGACGGAAGCTGGAACTCCCACGCCCCCCATTGCCGGCAGCGACTTCGATATGCACTCGATCAACGAACACGCTCGTGCCTCACCGTTTCATAGGGGGAATCTGTCGCCGAAAATTGTGGAGACAATTTCAAAATTGCGCAGACAATTTCAGTCAGACAATGAATCCCAGCAGAAACAACCTACCAACGCTGGGGCCTCGAGTGTATGGCGGCGAAAAATTTCTTCCGCAGATGGCCGGGCATGCTTGGGCCAAGATCCTTAGACCCCGGTAAACACATTGATGCGACGCCCCTCGCGGTCGAACGTCACCACCCCGTCAATGAGCGCAAATAACGTGTAGTCGGTGCCCATCCCGACATTTTTGCCCGGATGAAACTTGGTGCCAACTTGACGGACAAGAATGTTGCCCGCCCGGACTTCTTCGCCACCAAACTTTTTGACGCCGCGTCGCTGCGCATTGGAGTCTCGACCGTTCCGGCTGGATCCCTGACCTTTTTTATGTGCCATAGCAATCTTCCCTTAAAAATTTTAGCTGATCTGTAGTTGGGTGTGGTGCTTTGCCGGTCGCATAGTAAGGCGGCCAGCAGGCGGCCAGTTCGGGGCTTTGGGGCGACGAACGACCGTTCCTATCAATCAGTTTCGTAGCGAAAAACCCAAGAATGGTCAATGCCCTCGTGCTCGAGCGTGGCTGCCGCGTACAGAGCCGGACCTTTTGTGCCAAACATTCCCTCTAACATGCGCTTGCGCGTTTTGGCATCGGGTTCTGCATCGATCAGCGTTTGCAGCGAGGTAAAAGCGGATCGGGCAGTGCCGCTGGTGATCGCCTTCCAGTCCGCATCAATCGTCTCAAGCACCGCCAGCGTCCGGGCCATCTCAAGGTCTCTGGCCAACGCAAGGATGTGCCGCTGTGCCGGGCCAAATAGTTGCTCTGCCAAACGACTCCGATCAGCGGGCCGCTGAATTGCATCGAGTGCCTTGAGCACTTCGGCAAGCGACTTCAACGGCGCTGATTCCACCACTTCACGCGAGAGACCGACCTTTGTCAAAGCCGCTGCGCGGGCCGCCTCGCGCTCAGCCACCACCGTCGCCGTTAGAGCCCGCGAGAGTGCCGCAAAGTGCTCGACGCCAATGTCGCCAAACAGGTTGCGGACAGCCGGACCACGTCCGGCGGAGTCTTTCATGGCCAGTAATTTTCGAACGACTTTTTCGAGCGGTGCGAGATTGGAACCGGGCCCCTCCAGCAGATCACTCCACTCCAGTCCCAGTTGAACAAGCCCTTCAACGGGACTCGATTGTATCAGCGGCGGCCTGCCCACTGCCTCTATGAGTCGCGTGCCGAGCGTCATGCGTTCAAAGAAGCCTGCATAGCCCACGCTCATTTCCTGATCGCGGTTGCGGCCATCGTCGCCCGGCCGCCAAAAGTCGAGTCGCAGGCATTCAAGCGTCTGCTCCATACTGGCCCCCATCGGCTCATTTTTAGCAAACGTTGCTCTTGCTTTTTCACGCCAGCGAATTGAATTAGTCAGGCCTCGCACAAAGATCGAAAAGAAGTCGATGCGCGAGTCAACGTCCTCCCAAACGGCCACTCCCCAGCGTTCCTCGCCAGGGGCAATCGGCTGGCTGGCCATCTGGGCGCTATCAAATAATTCACGGGCCTGATCTTCGCGCATCCGGATCGGTGCCATTGCACTGGGTACCACGCGATCGAGATAGCCGCGATAAGAGGTTGTGCCTTCGGCATCGCTGAGCGCCTCCAAACCTTCCAGCACAAAGTGCGGCAGGAAGAGCACAGGGCCTTCTAACTTCTTGGTCGTGCGTTTGGAGGGATCTATTTTATCGACTACCGTGCGTCGCCCCCCAGTATTTTTCACGCGATAAACCAAATACCAAAGCCGTTTTCGCTGCATGCGTTGATTCAACGTTGGCACATCAACATCGATCGTACGCGGCGGCTTGAAGGCAAATTCGAGGTACCAAATATCTCTTTGGAATTCGAGATTTTTAGCGCGTTCAATCAACGTTGTGTTGGAAGGAGCCTCGTTGGGTTTCCACTTGCTGTCGGCACGACCACGCGTGATCTCGAGGAGGTCGCCGTGCTGCTCCGTGTCATCGGCTGAGGTATCAGGCGGAATCACCGTCAGCACTCCGGCGGCAAGTTTGCGAAACCCCTTGTCAGCCGCAACAGCCCGGTCGTGGCAGGCGGACATGCCCATCACTCCAGCAGCCGTCAGCACAGTCGGCACAATCATTCCCAACACACACTGCCGACAAGCAGAGACCCAAAAGGGTGCCCAGCCTTTGCAAAGAACGAGAGTGTATTCGGTCGATGTGTAGCGTCGTTGTGGCAAACCAGAGCGGGTAGACGCAGGGGGTCGGCGAACGCTCAAGGAGCGTTGAGCCACTGCGGCCCACAGCAACGAGACTTTTGCCACCCTCGAGCAGGCGGCACACGTAAACCGAATGCGCTCTAGCCAAAACATGGGTGCAAATGTCCTCTCCTGCCGAAATGATACAAAAAAAACGTTTTTTACGGGTAAAAGCAGAGCTAAAATAAATTGCCCAGCCCCACTTGATTACCTAAACTACCTGAAGCATTATTTCGTCATTGTCGTTGTTGGACAGGAATATTGGTCTTCGCTCATTTCGTCTGACGAAAGACACTCCTGCCCCCTATAGGACGCACTGAGTTGGTTGCTTTATCGGTTTTTTAAACCCCCACCGTCACCGTCATGCTGCAAAAGAACCGCCTTCAACCGCCGCGAGACTATGCACCGGATGCCATGAGCATGCCGGGCAGGATGGCGGGTTTTGAATCCCAAGGCAATCAACTCTTTGTCTCCGCGGAAGATTTTGACTGCACGGGTATCCTCGCCGGTGTGGATCCTTGCGAATCAAATTACTGGTGGATCCCGGAAATGTATAGCTCTACGGTTGTGAGGGCGGAATCTTTTTCTCCGCTGCATGGCATCTCCGCAGGCATTCTCGAGGCCATGCTGCAGAATCCTCCTCATGCCGTGCGCCGCACCGCTTCACGCACTACGGCAGCAGCCTGATCGACTTCAAGCGCGAGGGCCGCATAATCTTCTGCACCGTTGGAATCAGGTGCGTAGTCGAAAATGGATTGGCCAAAGCTTGGTGCTTCAGCCAAGCGAATGTTGCGGCGAATCTTGGTGGCAAACACTTTTGCATTGCCCCAAGCCGGATGCTGAACCGCACCCGAGGAGAAAAAGTCTTGCACATCGCGCCCCACTTCGCCGGCTAACCGAGTGCCACTCTCGTACATGCACAGCGCGACTCCCAGCAAACGGAGTCGTGGATTCACATGCTCGGCAACCATTTCAATAGTTTCTAAAAGCTTGCTGAGGCCGTGCAGAGCCAGGAAATGTGGCTGCAGTGGCAACAGCACCTCGTCCACCGCAGCCATCGCGTTAAGCGACAAAAGCCCCAGCGAAGGTGGACAGTCGATAACCATATAGTCGAAGGCGGAGCCGTCGCTAGCAGTGCCGCAACACCGTGGATCGGCCTCCATTCGCCGTTTGAAAATCGACTCGCGACCTTTTTTTGCGGTGAGCGCCACTTCCACAGCCGATAAATCGATGTGCGATGGCACGACGCACAGATTTTCGCTGACCTGTATGTAGGCCGCAGCCAATGGCTGATCCGCCACGAGCACGTCATAGGCCGAGATTGCCTGGGCTCCCAGCATCGCGCCGGCGTGCAGCGTGGCATGGGCCTGCGGATCCAGATCGACCAAGCACACCTTCCTTCCGGACCGCGCCAGCGCCACCGCTAGGTTGACCGATGTGGTCGTCTTACCGACCCCACCCTTCTGATTAGCGACGGCAATGGATCGCATGGAGCCAGACGGCATGGAAGTAAGCCTCGGTGCACTAGGAACAGGAGTCAGAGGAAACAACCAGAAGAATAGGCTGCGCAGCTCACACTCAAAAGCCCGATTTTCTAGGGAAAACGATCGTTTTTACAGTCCCACTCCTGCCTTGGTTACCCCAATCCACTTTTCTAAGCCGCGTCCAATCCGTCCCAGTCCAATCCGGCCCGGCCGCCCGACGACCGTCAGCGATCCCCGCTCGTCGAAGTCAATCGCCAGAATTGTCGGTTCCACAGATTCGGCCCCCTGTTTTTCCGTTGTAAAAAATACGAGTGCCACATTCCACGCCTCGGCCGGCAGCGGCCGATGGGGGGCAACGCTTTCGCTCCCGTTTGAAAGGCGATCAGGCCAGCTAAAGTTATCGTCTTCCACGAGTCCACGGCGCAGATGCACCAACCCACTCGCAGCCGAGATGTCCCGTCGCTCTGCGGCCACTAAGCGGCCGACACCGCTGCCCGGCTTGAGCAACCACAGTTCCACTCGCGGGGCCGAGGAAATCTGTCTCGCAGTGGCCGGCCCGTAAAACGACAAGCACCGCCGCGTTTGTCCCCACTGAAACCAAATGCCCGTGACGGCCGCGAAGAGGCCCAGAAAAATGAGGCCGACGACCAGCCACGTGCCGCGGTTTTGCGGCGGCACGAAAGCCGGTGAATGTTCCTGCTGCATATCTCGATTCTCCAGTGCCCTGCCGCCGTCGTTCGCCGCCTCGAATGCCATCGGCCTCACACAGCGGCGGTCCGTGGGGCAATGTATACTCTTGTCAGACCCGTTTTGAATTTTTCTGACTACCCATTTTTTTGTTCCTCGCAGCATCACTGATCGGCTCTTGTTGATCGTGGTAGCGAGAATTCTCCACATGCTTGCAGGAGCCCTGCGAATGCCCAACGTATTCGATTCCTACCGCGAAGCGCTTGTCGTTGAAAACCACACCCTCTGGCCGGAAGACTACGAAGACTGGTCGCGGGCTGACAAAATGCGCGTCGAGGCCCTCCTCCACGCCACGCCACGTGAGGCCGCCGAACTCGACTACCTCCGTCAGCACACTGGCTTCGCACGAATCATCACCGTGACAGCAGGTGATGTGGATCGCCTCAGCGTTTCCTGACGGCCAGCCGCCTCCCTTTATTCCGTTCTTGTATTGCACCCTTGCTTGGACTCGTCTCGTGTCTGCCTTCACTCGCACCATTGGGATCCATCTCTCCGACGACGCCGATCGCTCCTACAGCGTTGTCATCGGCTCGGGAGTGCTGGCCTCGATCGGCGCTCTGCTGCATCCACCCAGCAACGAGGCCTGCGGAGATCGCCGCGCTATTATCGTGGCCGACTCTGCGGTGCTCACCTCCCACGCCGCCCGCGTGGAAGCTTCGCTGCAGGCCGCTGGCATCGGCGTGACGGTGCTGCCGGTCGTGGCGGGTGAAGCCTCCAAATCAGTGACAGAGGCCACGCGACTGTGGAATGAACTGGCTCGCTTGGCCGTCGATCGCCAGACGCAGATCGTTGCCGTGGGCGGCGGAGTGATCGGGGATTTGGCGGCCTTTGTGGCGGCAACATTTGCCCGGGGCTTGCCGGTCTGGCACGTGCCGACCACGCTGGTTGCCCAAGTCGACAGTGCCATCGGTGGAAAAACTGGCGTCAATCTTGCGGCCGGAAAAAATTTAGTCGGGGCGTTTTGGCAGCCGCGTGGCGTTGTCGCAGACATCAGTACGCTCGACACTCTCCCTGATCGCGAGTTTCATAGCGGTCTGGCTGAGGTCATCAAGTACGGCATGATCCTCGACGCTGATTTTTTTAGCTGGCTGGAGGCCAACACGCAGCCTATTCTTGCACGGGATGCCAACGCGATAGTGCACCTAGTCGATCGCTGTGTCAGCTTGAAAGCGCACGTTGTCCAGCGCGACGAGAAGGAGCGATACGGATTGCGGGTCGTCCTGAATTACGGTCACACATTTGCCCATGCGTTGGAAACAGCGGCTGGCTACGGGGTGCTGCTGCACGGCGAGGCCGTGGCCATCGGCATGGCGTGCGCGTTGCGGCTGGCAGAAAAAATGGGCCGTGTCGACCCCGTGCTCGTGGCCCGACAGGATCGTCTGCTCGCAGCATTCAACCTGCCGAGCCACGGGCGTGCTCTTGCCCCCGCAGCACTCAAGGCGTTTGCCAGCAATGACTTGCTCGCCATCATGGCGCGGGACAAAAAGACCCGTGCCGGTCGACTGCAATTCGTGTTGCCGAGCGGACTGGGCCGAGCGGAACTTGTGGAAAACGTCGAAACTGCATGGGTTCATGACGTTTTAGAAGCCACTTTCAGGCCCTGCTAACCCACGCCGTGCCTTTCGGCCACCGCCGGGCTATAATCCGCCACTGGGTTCGTGCGGGCACACGCACCTCATGGGGAATGTTTGTGCAGATCAATTTGTCGACCGGTATTGCAATGGATCGCCTCGTGGGTGGTTTGAATCGCCGTGTTTCTGGCATCTATGGCTGCACCCGGCACGATCGATTTCCCTTGCCAAGCAATCGTCACCGGCTTATCCGTTTGGCGAGCATGTTGGCGACCGTATTGCTGTTTTCCCCCTGCGCGTGGGCGGTTGTAGGCAGTACCTCGGGTTCGAGCATTTTTAATGGCATCTACATCAACCAAACAGTGGGCGCTACCACCTTCTATACCATGGGCTTTAGCGGCAGTCGAGCAATTGTGGCTAACATCGAAGCGGGGGCCATCTGGAACGGACACGAATCCCTCAGCGGTCGTGTTTCACAGTTTATCGCTGGCCCAACTACGGCCAACACACAACTCGGCCAGTACGATTGGCACGCCACAATGGTGGGCCAGACCATCGGTGGCAATGGTCTCTATCAGCACGAGGTCGGGATTGCCCCGACAGCCCAACTTTGGTCGGGATCGATTGCCACGCAGTGGGATGCAACTACTGGTCAAGACTATTCCGGTTCATTTGAAATTACAGATGACAGTTTTTTCTACGCCTACTCAAAGGCCATGCGAACGGGCATTTCTACCACGAGCGGCAGCACCACTACCACGCTAAAGGCCAACATCATCAACAGCAGTTGGGGCTTCAGTGACTCGGCCGGAAGGGTTACCGAAACGATCGCCATTGATGCACTGCTGAAGGAAAATAACGTGGTGGGTGTTTTTGCTGCCGGCAACGAAGGCCCAACGATCAACTCTGTCGGCGGCCCTTCCTCCGGCTACAACGGCATTGCCGTGGCAGCCATGACGGGCGACTCACTCACGCCACCATTTTCACAACTGGCTAGTTTTTCCAGCCGTGGTCCTGGCGATTTTTTCAATCCCGCCACACAACAAACTCTCAGCAGCGTACGGCCAGTTGTGGACATTGCTGCACCGGGCGACAATCTAACGCTCGCATTTTACCGCGGTGTCACCGGTGGCCACGTTGCCGGCACCGATCCAACGGCTGGCAACGCTGGGGCGTACCAAGATCAGTATTACATCCCCGACATGGCCGGAACGAGCTTTGCCGCCCCGATCGTAGCCGGGGCGGCTGCCCTGTTGGTCGATGCTGGCACGTTATTTGTCAGCGGAAATGCCGCCTCCAGCGAGATGCTCGATGCGCGCGTGATCAAGGCCACGCTCATGGCCAGCAGTACGGCAACCACCGGTTGGAACAACGGTCAGACACTCGTGAACGGTGTGCTGACCACCACTCAGGCTCTGGACAACTCCGTCGGGGCCGGCATGCTCAACCTCAATCAAGCATACGGGGTGTACATTGGCGATCCATCGAGCCTGCAAATCGGTACGACAAACTACGTCTTTGCCGGCGAGCACACCACGCTTGGAATTGCTGGCAACGGCGGCGGCAGTAACCTTGCCTTGCGTGGCTGGGATCTGGGCAGCGTTGTCAGCCTGACCAACGCGACGGGAAATACAAATAGCTATGCGTTTGGACAAGAACTGTCGGCGGGCTCCACGCTCACAGCAGCCCTGACGTGGTTTGCCGATCGTACGCTGGGCAACACGCTCTTGAGCGCCGCCGATATCGGCCTCAGCAATTTGTCGCTCGAACTGTTACGCACGGATTCATTCGGCGGCGAATCGCTTGTTGCACAGTCTATTGCAACCTATAGCAGCAGCGAGTTCCTGCGACTTTCGGTGCCGGCAACCGGCTCCTATTCGCTCCGCATTGTGGGTCAGAATCAAAATTATAATCTCGCCGCCTCACCAACGCTTGCCACGAACTACGGTCTCGCCTGGTCGGTGAGTGAGGCAGCGGCTGTTATCGTTCCAGAGCCGTCGCAGTGGGCACTGCTCGTAGGTGCCGGTCTGATGCTCGTGGGTCGCCGCAAAGCCTAGGAAGCCTCTGCTTCACGCCGTTGCATGTGAGCCGGCAGCCGTTCACCACTTCATCTCGACGGCAATGCCACCCATATCGGCGATCGGCAGTGGCACAACGCTCACCTCCATCCCGCTGTAGTGAATCTCCGTGCGATTGACAGCCATCGAACTGGCCCACGCCAAGTACCAGCCCAGAAAGACCTGTGAGGGATAGTGGGAGTCGGTGGTCATGCGCGAGAAGCCAACGAATGTCGAACAGACGTAAAGCCCGCCTTTGGCCCACGGATTCTCCACCATCTCTGCCGCCGCCAGAAAAGGAATCGCGCCTACAAACGCATGGCCGCTGACGCCATTGTCGTCCTGAAAGAATTTCCAGCCGCTGCCTACGGAACTGTTGTCACTGGGTCGCGAGCCACCGGTTGCCAACTGCAAGACATAGACCGGCGGGGCACCAACCGCAAACATCCGCAGCGACCGCGAGCCCCATTCGCCAATGATGTCGCCCGAGGGCCGCCCCTCCAAGAGCAAACCCGTGACAGCTGCCGCCCCAAAGATAGAGAGCGCGTACCGGCCTTCTCCGATCGGCTTACAGTTGGAAAAAAATGTACCCACGCTTGTGGGCGTAACGCTTTGTTGCCAAGCGTTTTGCATGGTTGTGTCGAAGCCGGTGTTCGCCATAACCGCACCGGCACCAAAGGCGGCTGTCACGCAGACGAGGCTCTCGCAGGAGTAAAAATTACGGTAGTCCTGCAGCACCTTGTGGCCAGCCCGGGAGAGTCGCGGGTATTGGCTATGGGCCCACGGGGGCTCGTTTTGTCTTGACGCAAACATGCCGTCGCTCTCCGGCGGTGGCAGGGAATAGATGGGATCGGTGGACGGCGCCATGCGCGCAGCAAGAGTGGTGGTGATATTGGTGGAATCACCTCCGACGCTCTCGCTCGGCCAACCACCGGCCAACTCAATGCGTCCCGGGCCAGCCGTCGCATGGGATTCGGCGATCGACTGCGTTTCCACAATCGCATCGATCCACGCCCCGTTTGCTGCCGGTACAACACGTACCACCACTCGCTGCCGCCGTGGAGGCCACGCCTGTGCGAGCGGCAAAGCACCGGGCGCAGGCCGATCACTTTTGGGCTCTATCCACGCCGATTCAATCATGCCTTCGCGCGGTGGCATGGATTGAAAATCTGGTTCCAATGTCCGTACGATTGGCCAGTCTTCCGAAACGGTGGCCAGCGTCTGCCGCCAAAGCAGCGCTCCACTTTCGCTGGGCAGAAACATGCCGCTGGGTAACGACGACGCTGCTGCCGGTTCTCCAGCCGGTAGGCAGGGCGAGAGCAGGAGCACCATCGCCAGTGCGGGCACAAACCTGCGCATGCTCTTGCAACGCTGCACCGCAACGGAAATGAATCGGCATTTTGTGAACATGGGTCGGGTGGAGAATGTCCCAGCCACACCGCTTCAGAGCAAGGCATGTTTGCCCCTGAAAACAAGCGTTTTAATCAGACGATTGCCTGCGGGGGCACGGCTGCTTTGCGCACGCTGGCAGAAGTCGGCGTGGGCCCGTCCAGTTGTGAGCTGGATTTCTGAGCAGCACTTTTTCCACAAATCGATCGCTCTGGTCGTGTCGCGCAGCGATCACCGGCGCGAAACACTCCGAAAACAGCGCTCGGGCGACGTCCAACTCCGGGCGACATCCAACTGGCTCTGCACGTTATGGCAGCAACTCTTGCCTTACCTGCTGCAGGGCTGTGGGTTCCGCTTCGATAAAAACCTCCACCTGCTGGCCAACAAAGAGTGGCAATCGGTCGGTGGGATCGAGTTCGTAAATCACCTGCAGCACGCGCGTGTCCACGCGTTCGCTGTTACTGCCGCTGAGTGATTTCTTGGGTACGACAAAGGGCTCGATGCGCACAAACTCCAGCAGATACTTTTCCTGCAGATTCCCGCGGGGCACAGCATATGCCCCCGCCGTACTATCGAAGCGGGCAATGTCGAATTCATCGATGTCTACCCGCACGTGCAGAGTGTTGATGTTGCCGAGAATCACGAGCGGTTGACCCGGCGGCGCGCCCACGAATTCACCCGGATGCACACTCACCTGTAACACACGCCCCACCACAAGAGACCGCACCGTCAGGCGGTCAATCTCGATCTCGATCTTTGTGAGTTCCGCCTCGGCACGGGTCACCCCCGCCCGCGACACATCGCGATCGTACTCCCACGAACCGGCCTGCAAAAGGTCGAGGTTGGCCTGCGACATGTCGAGAACGGCTCGCGCGGCCGCCAGCGACTCACGCCTCGCAACCAACTCCTGCTCGGAAGTGACCTTGCGTAAGAAGGTGTCTTCCGATCGCCGCAGCGCATCGGTCTCACGGGCAACGACAGCCCGTGCCTCGTTGACCTGCGCCAAGAGAACAGGAATTTTTTCCTTGCGGGGTTCCGCTTCGAGCCGCACCAATTCACTTTTCGACTGTGAAATGACAGCGCGTTGCACTTCCATCGCTGCTTGCAGCTGTCGATCATCAAGCCGAAACAGTGGCGTGCCCTGCTGCACTTCATCCCCAACGCGTACGAGCACCTGCACGACAACGCCCGGTGTTGCCGATCCAACGGCGATATTTTCCGTCTGCGCTTCCACCACACCGGAGGCCGCTAGCGTGTCGGCGTACGGGCTCCGTGCAGGCTCGATCGGCGGTAATGGCTGCCGATCGATGGGCTGAGTTGTCATCACGTACCAAACGGCAAATCCCAGCAGAGCCAAACCCGAAACGGGCAGAGCAAACTGTGTGAGAAAGTCGGCAAACGTGCGGGGACGATGGGTGCGAGTGTTGGGCATGAATGTATCGTAGCAATTAAGCTGGGTTAGCCGGGTGGGCCTGATGCATTCCGGCCTCGACCGATTCGATTCGACCATCCTCCATCAAAGCGATGCGGTCCGCAAAGGAATACACTCGCGAATCGTGAGTGACAACAATCACCGCTCGATCTGGCTGCACAGCAATCCGCGCAATGAGTTCCATTGTAATGCGACCATTTTTTGCATCCAAAGCGCTCGTTGGCTCGTCGCAAACAAGCAGGCGTGGTTGGTGCACAATGGCTCGCGCAATGGCCACCCGCTGCTGCTGCCCACCTGAGAGCTCCGTTGGCAGCCTCGTCAGCCGGTCTCCCAGTCCCAATGTATCGAGAACTTCACTGGCAGCTTCTACCGCCCGCGCCCGACGCCAGCCTGCAATCAAAAGCGGCACGGCTGCATTTTCGGCGGCTGTCAATGCCGGCAGCAGGTTGTAGCTCTGAAAGACAAACCCCACGTTGTCGCGGCGAAATCGAACCTTGAGCCTGTTGGGCATCGCGATTAAATTCTTGCCCAACACAACCACATCCCCATCGGTCGGCGCAAGCGTGCCGGCCACGATGGAGACAAGTGTTGTTTTTCCGCAGCCGCTAGGGCCGGCCAGGATGAGCATCTCCCCGTAGGGCACATCCAAGTCGACGCCCCGCAGGGCCTTTGTCAGCGACCCTCCTGTGCCAAAATCTTTTGTCACACCGCGAACGTGGACAGCGACATCGCTAGGCAATGCGTTGTTGGGTCTGGGCTGATCTGTTGTCATCATTTTTCAAATACCATCAGCCCCTAAATACAATCGCTGGATCGACCACAAGCACGCGACGGATCGAAAGTAGGCTGGCCAAAACCACGATAAAGAATACGGCGACCGCTGTGATCGCAAGCACCTGCCAGGGCATGAAAAAGGCAAGCTTTGTGAAACCGCGGCTGCCCCATCCAAAGAGGGCCGCTAGCCCAACCCCCAACCCGTAGCCGATCGCGCCAACCTGCATTGCCTGCGCGAGCACCATCACAAGAATCGTCCAGTTGCTCGTGCCCATCGCCTTGAGCGCGCCAAATTGCTTGATGTTTTCCACCGTAAAAAGATAGAAAGTTTGTCCTGCGATCGCCGTGCCGACGATGAATCCAAGTAAGACGGTGATGGCAAAGTTTACAGGAATGCCAGTCTTGGCGAGGAAGTGCCGGATGGTCTTCTGCATAAAAGCTTCGCGAGTGAGGGCCTGCAGACCCGTCTGCGCTGTAATCTCTTGGCAGACGGCTGTTGCGTTGAGGCCTGGCCGCGGTTGGGCGAGTACGAAGGAGAGCACTTTACGTTCAGGCGGTGCAAAGAGCACCGCGCGGCTGTAGAGCGTGTAGACAATGGGGAACGTCTGGAACGTACGACTGGCCTTGGTGATGCCAACGACCACCGCGCGGCGATCGTTCATCTCAAACACACGACCCAAAATGTAGGGCTCCCCTGGCCAGATTTGCTTATAGCCGGCGTCGTCTAAAAGCACAGCGTGCGGTTTGCGCAGGTCGGCAAGCGATCCCATAAAGATTCCTTCAGGTGCGCCGACGAGCGTGGCATCATCGATGCCCAGCAGGATCATTTGATGAAACTCTC
>Ga0194051_1000488_pt1 | contig 22416 bp, 17 predicted proteins | sample SepL2320m_MetaG_FD_161275 | JGI IMG/M metagenome (GOLD analysis project Ga0194051, IMG submission 161275) | Anoxic zone freshwater microbial communities from boreal shield lake in IISD Experimental Lakes Area, Ontario, Canada - Sep2016-L239-20m | ecosystem: Environmental > Aquatic > Freshwater >... | reverse complement strand
TACTGCGAATGCATTTTATGGAGATGGAAGTAATCTTACTGGTATTACTTCAGTATTTTCAATTGTTGGAACTAACAACATATTAAGCTCAAACTCAACAACAACTGCAGGGACTGGTTGCAACAACTTTTTTGCAGGATATCAGGCGGGATACAACAACACCACTGGTTGCAACAACCTTTTCTCAGGTTACCAATCTGGCCGCTACAACACCGAGGGCTCTAACAACTCCTTCTCAGGTCAATATTCTGGCCTCTCCAACACCACTGGTTGTAACAACACCTTCTCAGGTTATCGATCTGGCTACCTCAACACCACAGGTTGCAACAACATCTTCTCAGGTTATCGATCTGGCAGCTCCAACACCACAGGTTGCAACAACACCTTTTCAGGTTATCGATCTGGCCTCTCCAACACCGCTGGTTGTAACAACACCTTCTCAGGTTATCGATCTGGCTACCTCAACACCACAGGTTGCAACAACATCTTCTCAGGTTATCGATCTGGCTACTGCAACACCACAGGTTGCAACAACACCTTTTCAGGTTCATATTCTGGCTACTTCAACACCACAGGTAGCAACAACATCTTCTCAGGTTTCCAATCTGGCCTCTCCAACACCACTGGTTGCAACAACATCTTCTCAGGTTATCGATCTGGCCTCTCCAACACCACAGGTTGCAACAACTCCTTCTCAGGTTTCTATTCTGGCTACGCCAACACCACAGGTTGCAACAACTCCTTCTCAGGTTTCTATTCTGGCTACGCCAACACCACAGGTTGCAACAACATCTTCTCAGGTTTCTGTTCTGGCCGCTCCAACACCACAGGTTGCAACAACATCTTCTCAGGTTTCTGTTCTGGCCGCTCCAACACCACAGGTTGCAACAACATCTTCTCAGGTTACTATTCTGGCTACGCCAACACCACAGGTTGCAACAACATTTTCTCAGGTTTATGTTCTGGCCGCTCCAACACCACAGGTTGCAACAACATCTTCTCAGGTTATCGATCTGGCTCCGCCAACACCACTGGTTGTGACAACACCTTCTCAGGTTACCAATCTGGCCGCTACAACACCACAGGTTGCAACAACATCTTCTCAGGTTACCAATCTGGCTACTACAACACCACAGGTAGCTACAACTCCTTCTCAGGTTTCCAATCTGGCCGCTACAACACCACAGGCTCCAACAACATCTTCTCAGGTTCATATTCTGGCTACCTCAACACCACAGGTAGCAACAACATCTTCTCAGGTTCTCAATCTGGCCTCTCCAACACCACTGGTTGTAACAACACCTTCTCAGGTTATCGATCTGGCAGCTACAACACCACAGGTTGCAACAACATCTTCTCAGGTTTATATTCTGGCTACTGCAACACCACAGGCTCTAACAACTCCTTCTCAGGTTATCGATCTGGCCAAGGCAACACCACAGGCTCTAACAACTCCTTCTCAGGTTTCTATTCTGGCTACGCCAACACCACAGGTAGCTACAACATCTTCTCAGGTTACTATTCTGGCTACTCCAACACCACAGGTATCAACAACTCCTTCTCAGGTTATCGATCTGGCTACTCCAACACCACAGGCTCTAACAACTCCTTCTCAGGTTACTATTCTGGCTACCTCAACACCACAGGTTGCAACAACATCTTCTCAGGTTACTGTTCTGGCTACTCCAACACCACAGGTAACAACAACTCCTTCTCAGGTTATCGATCTGGCCTAGGCAACACCACAGGCTCTAACAACTCCTTCTCAGGTTTCTATTCTGGCCTCTCCAACACCACAGGTTGCAACAACATCTTCTCAGGTTACTATTCTGGCTACGCCAACACCACAGGTTGCAACAACATCTTCTCAGGTTATCGATCTGGCTACTCCAACACCACAGGTAACAACAACTCCTTCTCAGGTTATCGATCTGGCTACTGCAACACCACAGGCTCCAACAACTCCTTCTCAGGTTATCGATCTGGCCAAGGCAACACCACAGGTATCAACAACATTTTCTCAGGTTTACTATCTGGCTACTTCAACACCACAGGTTGCAACAATGTCATCATCGGTAACTGCTCTAATGTGGGATCAGGAGCACTTTGTGGAGTTGTCGGTGTAGGTAAATCTATTACTCTTTCTGCAAATTACGCGAGTGCTTTTGGCTCTTGCCTCACCAACGCCACCAGTTCCTCAGCTAAGATAGGATCAGGCTCTGGTTGGCTTAACATACTCTCAAACGGCAGCGTATGCTCTTCAACAGGTGCATGTCTATCCGTTGGAGGAACATGGACCAACGCCTCAAGTCGTGACTTGAAGGAAAACTTCACAGATGTAAACTCTGATGATGTCCTAGCAAAAATCAATGCTTTAAATATCCAAAAGTGGAATTACAAGAAAGAAGATTCATCAGTTAGACACATCGGTCCAATTGCAGAAGACTTCTACGCAGCCTTTAACCTTGGTGGTTCAGACAAATCCATCTCTACAATCGACCCAGCAGGTGTGGCCCTTATCGGTATACAGGCGTTGTCAAAACGCCTAGATTCAATACAAGGACCAACACTCTTTGATTCACTCTCAGTCAACCTTGCAACCTCAACTCCTGAAGAAACTTCATCATGGAATAATATTTTCACTGCACTTAAAAACTTCGGTGCAGAAGTTATCGATGGCATTGCATATTTGAAAAATGTGTTTATTGAAAAGTTAACAGTGAATACAGTGAAGGTACAAAAGGGAATTGAAATGAAGAGTCCTGACGGCACGACTTATTGTGTGACAATCGATAATAATGGAGAATTCCAAAAAGATAGAGGAGATTGTGATGCGCCTGATCCAGTGGTGCCTACAGTAAGCACAGGTGGTGGATCTTCTGATACAGGTACACCTGCGCCTCAACCTACACCTGATACTGTTACATCATCAAGTACAGGTTCAACAACACCGCCGGGAGCAGAGGTGATTCCAGAAGTCGCTCCGGTGGTAGAGACTCCGGCTGAACCTGCACCAGAGGTTGTAGTGCCAGAGCCAACTCCTGAACCAGCGCCAGCGTCTGTTTCAGAACCCGCACCTCCTCCAACTGAATAATTTTATAAAGATTTAGAATACAACAACCGCCTGGTTTGTGACATCTGGTACCCCGTATGCATTGCTGATCAGGCTTTCTGTGCTCCAGTATTTTGCAACATCACCTGTTAATGGATCGCTTACATAAAAGCCTAATGGGTTATCAATTGTTCCTCGTACTCCGACAACCACTCGAGCATGTTCTCCTTTAAACGCCTTTACAACCTGACCTTGGGGAGAATTCCACAAATACGAAGGTTCAGTTAAAGTTGTATATCCCCACAGTACTACGGGGTGTCCATTTCGAATTGATTTAGCAAGAAAAGATGGAGTTATGTTTGTTTCGTATGTTCCGTTACGTCCAAATGATTTCGCTGCCTTAAGTACTGGTTGGCCATAGACACCATAACCTTGATTTCGATCTGTGCCATCAACATCACCAACGAACATAAGCTGGGGGTCATCCCACACATTATTTGCAACATCCTTCATTTTTGGGTCGTAGCCAAACTTTTGAACAATATCTAAATCTGTTGCGTTTATATTGTAATAAGCGAGAGCCATTCGAAGTGCTGCCGCTTCACAGCTATTTTTATGTTGTTGATAAAAATAAGGAACATCAAGTTTTACCACTTCTGCATCGGTAGTAAATACCATCGATGTTGTTGTTGCGGATTCAAATCCCCGTACCGCCTGTACTCCTGGTTTTACTGAAACTTTGTACACTGTCTGATACGAAAGTTTTTTAGGAGTGAATGTCATTTGGTTTTCATTCCATGAAAAAGTACCAAGTGTTTTAGGAGTGATGTTGAAAGATTTTTCAGCTGTAACAGGATCAACCTCTTGATTAAATTCTATATTGATTGTTGATTTAATTGTCGGAACCTTTGGCATGGGTGTAAAAGTGGCAGCTACGTGCGATGCTGAACGAAGCGTGTATACAATGTTTTGATCATTACTTCCTCCATCTTTAGTTACTGAACCTTTTTCCAGGGTTACGGTATAAGTTGTTTCTGGGTCTGGCTTCACAACTTGAATTTCGTAAATAGAGGGTTCGAGCCAAGCTCCACTTCCAGGTATGTCGAAGGCTATTGTTGTAGAAGCTTCGGACATAGCTGTGTTGAAATGGATACGCACGGAGTCCCCGGCAACCAGTTGTTCTGGGAATTCAATTTTTACTATGGCTGGTTTTGTTACAGTTTTCACCGGAACAAGAGGGGTGGCTATCTTGGTATCCTGGCTAGACTTAGAGGTTGTAGTTTTATAAAAAAAACTAAAATATATATAAGTGGAGAAAAATCCAATAGCAAATGTTGCTATTACTGAAATGAACATTGCTTTCCAAGATAGTGAATTAGAAGGTTCAGGGGACATGTATAAATTAAGTATATCAAAAAACGGCGCCTCTCGGCGCCGTTTTAAGTTCTTCTTTTTCTCTCCCTTACCCCATCACCTGCTTCACCAAACTTTCAAAACTTGGGTGAGCATTTTCTGCCAAATCAGCTAGAATCTTTCGGTCAACCATTACTCCTTTCTTTTTCATTGATCCGATGAATTTGCTGTATGAGAAACCTAGGGGTCGCAAAGCCGCGTTGATCTTTACGTTCCACAATCGGCGCATATCGCCCTTCTTGTCTCGTCTGTGGATGAAAGCACTTGCCCATGAATGAGCGAGCTGTTCGTAAGCCAACTTTTCCTTTGTAGATCGTCCGTGTCTGAAGCCCTTCGCCATCTTTAGGATGTTTCGGCGAGTCTTCAGCGCATGCATTCCTTTCTTTACTCTTGTCATTGTATTGGATTAGTTAAATTTAGCTGCGTTTGATAAAAACTGTCGTTTCTGACGAGTTGTCATATGGAAGGGAACAGCTCGACCCTTGGCTGTTTGTTTTCGTCCGCTTTCCTTTGCATTGTAGTGGTTCTGGCCCGTTGCTCTTCCTAGAATCTTTCCATTTTTGGTGATTCGGAGTCGCTTAAGAAATGATTTATTTGTTTTCATGTTTTTTTACTCGAGGCGTTGCAGATTTCCTGCAAACTTCTAGTGCCTTGTTGTGGATAATAATTTTCGAGAGTCTCTAGGCTTTTTCGATAATGATGGTAAGACCTTTCAAGCTCTTCTTGGCTGGATCTGCGATTTTGTAATCTACAGTTACCAATTTTAGAAGTCTGTCTAGGCGTTCCTTTAGGAAGTCGACATTAAGATATTTGGTTCGTCCTGGGAGGAAAAGGTCCATCTTGATTCGATGTCCTTCTGCTAGCCATTCCGAAGCCTTTTTGGCTTTGAGGATGAGGTCGTGTTCACCTGTACCGATTTTGACCTGGAGACTCTTGACTTCAACTACGTGGGCTTTGGCTTTTGACTGCTTTAGCTTCTTGTTTTCGTCGTATTGGAATTTACCATAATCTGCGATTTTTGCAACTGGGGGGTTCGCTTTTGGAGAGATTTCAATCAAGTCCAGTCCTGCCTCATGAGCCTTGTTTAAAGCCGTAGAAAGGGAGATTACGCCTAAATTTTCGCCTTCAGGACCGATGACTCGAAGTTCGCTTGCTCGTATTTGGTGGTTTATTCGTACGCTTGGGGTATACACAGGTTGGGTGAAAGTTGTTTTGGTGGTTATAGAGTAACACTAGAGGGGTGTTTTTGCAATGAACTCGAGGTAACGAAACTATTGACTTTTAAATAATAATATGCTATTATATTAAAGTTAAGGAGGAGTCTATCTTCTCTTTGGCTACGTACATTGAAATAACGAAAAAAGACACAAACACCCAAGAATCCTGAAAAATGAATAAAATCACAGAAACTCTACAGACGCTGTTCTCGGCCGCTCGCTACTCGTTCGCATTCTGCTGGAAAAACAGCCGGTTCGACACGATCGCTCGATTGCTGATTTCAGCATCAAGCACACTCATCCTCTACGCAACCATCTACGCCACCGGCCTCATTGTAAATGCGGTTCAAGGCTCGATGGGAAAGTTCAAGGCAGAAAACCATTCGTTCGTGGAGTTCGCCACTGGCGACCTAGCAAAACCAGTTATGCTTCTGCTCGGTGTCCTACTCTTCGGAGTGATGCTGGGTCGGCTCAACTGGTTCTTCCGAAGTCGTTGGAATCAACGACTTCGCTATGCAAACGAACAACAGTTCAACGACCACCGCGCAACTCTCGATGTTGCACGTTTCCGCAGCAAGGAATACGACGATCTCGAAAAGCGCATCGGCGAGCTCCCGACTTCATGGCAGACGAGGATATGGTTCTCTGACGAGATGCTAAATCTCTTCACGACTACAATCTCGTTCTTTCTCTTCGGAGCTTCGTTGGTTACTGCAAAGCCAAGCTATGCAGTCATCCTCGTGGTCACTGCACTTCCGATGATGATTGTTGAGTTCTATATCGTGAGCAAGTGGTGGAATCTTTTCCAAGAACTTGTTCCTCATCACAAGAAACGCAAGGTCCTTGAAAAACCTTACAAGAGTGTGAACTCTTTCGTTCAAGCTCTGATGTTTCAACAAATGCCCTCACTCAAGAGAGATATTGAAATCAACGTCAACGGAGTACTGGACCAATACGATGAAATCCGCAAGGAAAGCGTTCGCAAGGAGATGTTCACTCATTTCTTGGCAATCGTCGGGCTCTGTGGAGTGATCGTTCACGCTGTTTGGCAGATCGTGAAATATGGAGGAGAGATCGGAACGTTAACTATTCTCATCGCTGCTGCTCGCACCTTTCAGGGAAACCTGGAAGCCATTGTCTCGCTCGTCGCGGAACAGTGGAATAGTGCGAAAGGTGTGATCCTAATCGAGAAAGACTTTCTGGGTCTTAAACCCGTCTTGACGACGGTCGACCCAGTAAATCCGCATTTCAGCGGGCCACCGTGCATAAGGTTCGATAGAGTGAACTTCGCATATCCAGATACCGACACATTGGTATTGAAGGATGTGAGCTTCATAATCGAGCCCGGAAGTAAGGTGGCCATCGTCGGAAAAAGCGGTAATGGAAAGTCCTCAATCGCCTCACTCCTTATGAGGCATTACGATCCGACCTCAGGTGCAATCTATGCAGGAGACATCAACCTGCAAAACATACGCCCAGAAGTCTGGGCCGACTCTGCCTCCGCTCTCACTCAGGACTACACTGTCCTCGAGCGGACAATTGCAGGGGAGATAGCATCCTCACGTCTCGACCGCCCTCTTGATATGGAGATGGTTGCAGCATCAGTTCGCTTTGCCAACTTCGAAGACGTTGTCGATTCTGACCCGAACGGGTACGAGTCGCAAATTGGAATCGAGCACGGCGGGCGGGACTTCTCTGGAGGTGAAAAACAGCGGCTTGCTCTGGCCCGCGTGTTCTATCGCGGGACACCAGTCCTTATCCTCGATGAGCCTGATGCAAAGCTCGATCCCGAGTCTGCGCAGAGGGTCATTGATCACGTTTTTGCCCTCAAGGGTGTGACTGTGATCATCATCACACATCATGTCTCTCGCGCGGAACCGTGCGATAAAGTCATCATGATGGGAAAAGGTGAAGTGGTAGAGCAGGGCACGCATCAGGAATTGTTGGCCAAAGGAGGATTCTACGCCAAGATGTTCGAAAGGGACAAGAAGCGCCTTGGTCACTGATAGTATCGGATAATCCGATTGGTTCATGGTTTACGGAAGCCAGAGTTAACCTAAAACTTAACATTCAACCACCGCGTTGCCTTCAGAAGGTAGCGCGGTGTTTTTTTTTGCAAGTAGACTTAATACAAGTTACACTAATTGAACATGCAAAAACTCTCCCTCATATATAAAAACATAAAGAGGTGTGTGGGGCTTTCCTACAAATGGATGCCTTTTTATACCGTGATGCTACTGGCGCTGAGTGTTGGTATTGCTATCATTCCGATCATTCAAGCCAAGGTTACAGGGGATATCGTTAACTCTATTACCGATTCTGTCACTAAAGGTCAAGGAATTCGCACTGTACTATTTTTAATATTTCTTTACGTTTTAATTAGACTTGTTTCCGACCTACTCTCAAGTGTAAATACATTCTTTGACAAAAGATGGTGGAATAAATTTTCTAATGATCAGGAAATTTTCGAAATGGAATCAATGTCAAAGCTTGAACCCGGGCACCTTGAGGATCCAGAATTTAAGGCGCTGCTCTCGACTGTAAAATTCAAAGGTTTTTGGAGTATTATTTCTCTGACCTATGCTCAATTTACAAGTCTTCCAAACCTTGTGGTTCTCCTGACTACTTCTGTAATCGTCTTCAGAGTTAATCCTTACATCATTCCAATCTTAATTGTGGCAACGTCTTTTGAATTTTATTTACAGCTTCGATATAACAAACATATCTGGATGATTTGGCAGGAAGGGGGAGATAGGATGAAAGTCTACTCGCACCTTAAGGAAAATGTGACTCAGAAAGTTGCAGTAACACAAAATCGTCTTTTAAAGTCCCTAGATTTTATTGTTGATAGGGCTCGAGGAATCTTAGATGCTTTTAATAAGGAACAGAAAAAAGCAGATTGGGAAAAGATTATCCGGTCATTTTTAGCGCACGGCCTTGCCTCACTCGGTTTTGGTTTTTCTTTCTACTTGATTATTAATCAAGTATTCACTGGTAAGATTAATGTCGGTGAAATGGTGTTCTATTTGGCGGTTTTAAGCCAATACACAGGAACGATTGACCAATTCTTTAACAGTATTTCGCGTCAATACAAAGATGCGCTCGAGGTTAACGATATATTCAAAATTGCAGACGTGACCCCATTTATTAAAGAAATTGAACATCCTGCAAAGCTTGCCTTGGAGGGAGCACCAAGTATTGAATTTAAAAATGTATCTTTTTCTTATGCAAATAAAAAAGAAAAAATTCTGAATAACTTTAATCTAAAGATTGAAGCAGGAGAAAAAGTAGCCCTTGTGGGTAATAACGGTGCAGGAAAAACTACTTTGATAAAGTTGCTTTGCCGTTTCTATGATCCAACCGAAGGGCAAATTTTAATCAACGGAATTGATCTAAAGGATTTAAGCAAGGCCGAGTGGTATGGATACTTGGCATTATTATTCCAAGATTATTCTGCATATTCGTTTACTGCCAAAGAATCAGTGGCGATGGGTCGCGTTGAGGAAGAAATTGATATTGATAAAGTTAAAAACGCTGCTGTACATTCAGGAGCTAATGAATTTATCTCTGAATGGAAGAATCAATATGATGAACAGCTAGGAAGTGAATTTAACGGGATTGCTCCATCCCAAGGACAAGAGCAAAAAATTGCCATTGCTCGAGCCTTATACAGAGGTGGTTACGTATTGGTATTGGACGAACCTACAGCCTCAGTTGATGCATTGTCCGAAGCTGACATTTTTGAAAAAATTAGAACATCGACTGAAAATCGCACACTTATTTTGATTTCGCACAGATTTAATACGGTAATAAATATGGATAGAATTATTGTTATCGAGCATGGATCTGTAGTTGAAGAGGGAAGTCACGCCAAATTGATGAAAAAGAAGAATGGAGTGTATGCAAAAATGTTCAATAGTCAGGCGGCTGGGTATTCGGCGGCCTAAAGCAACTTTCTAAACGGCCACATGATGACCTCTGCGATCTTGTCGCTGAGGCTTCTCTTGTCCCAATCTTTTTGAGTTAGCAACTTTGCCTCGTCCCTCAACATATTCATAGACCTTTCGACATCAGCTACAAATTTGTCATCTCCAGAAACTATTCCTGATTCAAAATTGTATCGAAGACTTATACCATCCATATTCATGGTTCCAATCGTTGCCCATCTGCTGTCAATTTCCACACCTTTTCCGTGAATCATTTTTGGGTGACGATAGATGTCTATTTTGTTATCTAAAAAGTAATTCATATAAGTATGACTCGCAATATCAACAAACGGGTGATCAGTTTTATGTGGAATGATAATTGTCACAAGCACCCCACGTCGGCGCGCGGCCACTAATTTTCTCATAAGCCTGTGGGTTGGTAAAAAATAGGGGGTAGTAATAGTAATATGCTTTGTGGCCTTTCCAATTCTATTAATCAATGCTCGGTAGAGCTGATGCTTGCCTGGCATAGGCGACTGAGTGATGTACATGAATGGCAATCTCACATCAGCATTCATCAGTTGATCTTTTTCTTGAATAAGTGCTTTTCTCTCCGCGTAATATTTTTTAAGACTTCCTTTTAAGTCTCCAACATCAATATTTACCCAGGAAACTTTTTTAGATTCGGAGCGGGACCAAATGTTGTCAAAAGCTTTCTGCATCGAAGTTATTGGATGAGGAAGAATGGTAATTGTCGGAGTCGGCGGCAGTTCGCTTTTTCCAATAGAAAGCCTAACATTCAAGTCTAGCCACTTTTTAACAGGCTCTCCAATGCAAATTCCACCGTGGTAAACAATGCATTCTGGGGTATTAAAATCAATGATAAGGATTCTTCTGTGGTTTCTAAAAAAACCAAATCGATGAAAACCTTTTGTGAAGGGGACAAGCCAATTAAAAAACTTTATCTCTATTCCAGCCTTTATCATGTCATGATAAGTTTTTGAATTATTAAATCCAAAAGCCCCCGCCGAATCAAAATGACAGCGGATTTTGACTCCGTTTCGTGCGCGTTCTATCAGCGCTTCTCCGAATTTGTTACCGATTTCATCTGCAATAAAGTAAAACTGTTCAAAATCTATAGATTTTGTGGCTCTATGAATATCCTCTAATATGCTCTGCCATGCATCATCGGTCGTTGTTAGAAGTCTATGCTCTAGGGGGAATTCAATCATATAGTTCGCTTTTTTGTTAATTGTATTATAATCTAAATATATGCAAATCGCATTTATTCTGCTTACCTTCGTTTCAACTGTTTTAGGGGGTCTCGTGGCTTTAAAGTTTAAAGACCGCCGGCATTTATTGTTGGGCTTTACGGCAGGGGTTTTATTGTCTGTGGTGGCGTTTGATTTATTGCCAGAAATTTTCGAAATGGCGCAGTCGGTTGGATTTGATGTACGTATGGCGATGGTTGCTATGGTTCTTGGGTTCTTAATTTTCCATGTTGCAGAAAAAGTTTTTTTGGTTCACCATTCTCACGAAGCAGATTATGGAGAACATAAGCATCACCATTCTTCACTAGGTTCATTGTCTGCAAGTGCTCTTATTGCACACTCATTTTTTGATGGAGTGGCTATTGGCCTGGGCTTCCAGGTTTCAACAGCTGTCGGTATAACAGTTGCGCTCGCTGTATTGGCTCACGATTTCTGTGATGGCCTTAATACAGTTTCACTAATAAAAGCACACAATGGATCAGACGCTAAGGCCAAAAAGTTTTTACTTCTCGATGCTATCGCGCCTGTGTTGGGAGGATTGTCGACACTATTTTTCACGTTTTCTTCAGGTGCCTTGATTATGTACTTGGGATTTTTTGCCGGATTTTTAATTTATATGTCAGCATCGGATATTTTGCCAGAGGCGCACAGTAAGGATTCTTCTTTGTGGACGGTACTTGCGACAATTGTTGGGGTGGTGCTTATGTATGTGGTAACGGGGGCTTTGGCAGGGATACATTAGATTGACACTTAAAACCATAAAAGCGATAATGTACTTATGAAATATGACATAAGTACATTTGTTGATGAATTAATAGAAGCCAAAGGACTCTCAGGTTTAAACGATGAGGTGGTAGCACAGATGAAAAAAGACCTTACCGTCAGAATAGAAAATAGAATTCATGCCATTATTGCGACTAATATTCCAGAAGCATCACGAGAAGAATTTGATAAATTAATAGACTCAACTGTTTCAGACGAAGAAGTTTCGAAATTCTGCGCCGAAAAAATCCCTAATTTACAAGACCTTGTCGCGGCGGACTTGGTACAGTTTAAGAATGTGTACATAGGAAGCTAATTGAGGTTTTAAATACATGAAAGAATCATTATCCCCACAAGACGAAGCGCTCCGAAAACTTACGGAAGAAAAAGAATTCCTGACTGGATTTGAGAATGAAGAAAGAAGAAGGGTTTTAATAGAGAAACGAAAAGAATTGATAGACCAGCTAGAAAACTCTAATCGTGATGGTTATCTATCAACAAGATATCATCATTCAAGTGATTATATGGAACAGGCTAATAATGAGGTGATTCAGCTTGAAAAGGAAATACATGCTCTTGAGGGTGCAGAACGGGAGTATAGGAAAGGTGAAGAAATTCAAAAACGAAAGTACAGGATAAAGGAGATTGATAAGGCCAATGGTGCTGGTAATTTAGCCGCCGAGTATAACCACGCACCTGATTACATGGCTAAGGCAGATGCTGAGGTGGTACAACTAGAGAAGGAAATCCACGAGCTAGAAAACCCTGGAAGCACTATGAAAGTGAAAGAACAGCCAGAAGAAGTTAAACCAGAGGAAGAGGAAAAACCGCCAGAGGAAAAGCCAAAAAAAGAAAAGAAACCAAGAAAGCCTCGAGTAAAAAAACCGAAAGTAGAAGTTGAAGAACCAAAACCAGAAGAGTCCGTAGAGGGGGAAAAGAAAGAAGAGGAAAAACCAGAGGTTCCTAAAGAAGAACCAAAGGAAGAGAAGAAAGAAAAAGGAAAAGAGACCTTGGCTGAAATGATTGCAAAAGCCCAAGAAAAAGATAGAAAACTGAAAGAAGAAAAACAAAAAAAGCGCCAGCTAGGGGCAGTTCAAACCGACCTGATGGAAAAGCGCGCTCGCGAAGTTGGAACGGAACGAATGAATAGAAATACTGCAGAAATTGGAAGCTCGTGGAATCCGGTCAATCTTGTTAAAAAAGTTTGGCACAATATGACAGGGGAATACAAGCGTGTTAAAGAAATACAAAGAGTAAGGGAGGAAATGAGAACAGCTGGCAGTACCCAAGGTATAGAGGATGCTGATGGTACGGTAGACAGCAGAATCAAAGGTGCAATCCTAGAGCGATTCCTGAAAGATACCCCAGGATTAGTGCACGAAGCGGCAGGAGAGCATAAACTAGAAGGTTTAGCACCAGAAAGAAGGGCTACTGCAGAAGCTGCTATCCGTGCGGCTATTATTGCCTATGCTTCTGACGCTAACCCTAATCGTGCGATTTCAGAGGGAAACCTTACAGAAGCGATTAATAGAGCATATGCAGATGTTTTTGCTGACCCTGAGGGAAATAGAAGTTTCGAACCATTAAACATTGCCGATAACATCAAGGAATATGCGAGGGAAATGAGAGGTCAAGTTGAACACGGTATCGCTGTAGAGAATCTCGACCTGGATTTCGAAATGACTTTCGGAAAAGCTACAACTGGTGCCAGAACGGAAGAGGTCCACACTTGGCTTGAGGACAAGATTCAAAGAATGGCCAGAAACAAGACTGGTAGATTTATCAACGAAACCAGTGTTGCCGCTGCTGTTTGTGTTGCAACTGCTCTTGTGACCAAAAGTTCACAGTGGGCATTCAGGACTGTCGCAGGAGTTTTTGGAGGAGGCCTTGTCCTCGGAGGTGCTTTGGCTGCCAAGAGGGAGGGTGCCCAAAATGAAACTGACCGAGCGTCACATGCACGTTCAATGGCTGCAGGCCGAATGTTTAATGCAGAAAACTCACCGCGCCGTAGGGAAATGAATGAAACGACTTATCAGATGACACCGGTTGGAAGAACGATTGAGAATTTAGCTAGGATTAGACAAGAGATTGAAGCCTCAAATCATCCAGGAGAGGCAGAGACGGGGGTGAGATCTTTGATTGGAATTTTAGGGGAGATTGATACCCGAATCGCTCTTTCAGATCGCGACAATATTGACCTGCTCGCATACAGTAACCCAGAGGATATTGAAGTTGAAAGAACTCAATTAGATATTGCAAGAGCCGAGGCTAAAGTTTTTGCCCGCCAAGTCTATGAAGGGCTAGGACTTTCTGCTAGTACGAGAGATTTTGACCACCATCTAGCTTCAACTGCATCAGCTTATAGCGAATCAATAACAGAAGAAATTTCAGCTAAAAACGAAACTTTTGAAGCTCTCAAAAAGCGCCGAAGGAACGCAGCCTTTGTTAAGGGTGCAGCTACAGCCGGAGTGGCAGGATGGATCTTCCGCGAAGTTATTCACTTGGGAGACTCAGGGTATGAAAAGTTAACTGCAGACCCTCTCACACCAAGCGAAAGTGTTTCAGTAAAGGGTGCACCAGATACATTTCAGGCGATGGACACCCACGGGGTTCATCATGAAATTACAAATATAAAATCTGGTTCATTAAAACTGCCAGAAGGTTTTCATATTGTCGATAACGGTAATCCGGACGAGTATACTATTGTCAAAGGCGGACATTTCGATGTAAACGGCGATATTGTCGGAGGAAAAGTTGTGGCCGAGAACATTGCTTTTGATAAAGCGGGTGGTTCATACGAATTGACCCAGCCATCAGTTGATACACTAAACAAAGCAGGCTTCTCATTCCTGAAGCATCCAGAATCAAACACGGCAATTTCAGACTTTACAATAGAAGAGACCAAGAATTTGACTCCTCAAGAGTACGCAGCAGCGCATCCTGAAGAATTTACAAGGTCACATCGCCAAGGATGGGCGGATAATAATACAGCAAAGTTTGATAAAAATGAATTGCGCTTGAATGATCCAGTTATAGGAAAAGACGGACAAATCCAGATCTCAATGAGAGGAATGACCCATCATGGTTCAGTTATGGGGAATAAACATTTTGATGTACCACGGCTTGTAAAAGGGGGGCAAATGGAAATATGGGTTTCTGCTTCGGAAGATTCGCAATTCACCCCAGCGCGTATTTCTGTCGGTCCAGATGGAATCGCGCGTATTGATCCAAATAGTACAGTCGGAAAATTATTTAAATTTGACGCGCAGGGGCATATAATTGACCGTCCTCGTTTTACTGAGGCGGCCGCTATTACAGGAGAACAAGATGGGATAAAGAGTGCTGTCATTTGCGCCACAGATGAAGGACCAAGGGGTGGTCACACTATTTCTGAAAAAGTCACAGTGCAAGGAGTGAGGGAGGTGACAACGTCAAATACTGGAACAGAATTGGTGTATGAAGGTCCTCAGGAACCTGACACCTTAAACCCTTTTGTACCGATTCCATACTTTATTCCAAGAACACCGATGGAGAGGTTGAAGCAAAGGGAACAAGGGCTTGTCGTTCCTCCTTACTATTATGGTTATGGCGAATCGCACGAAATGAATGAGTGGAAAAAAGACTTTTCACCGCGCCTTCAAGGTAATCCAGAAGCGAATCTTGATCCAAAAGAAGAAGTGAAATGGTATTTTGAAGCTCAGGAAAAGCGATATCCAGGATATATGGAGAAAGAATTAAAAGATCTTGAAGGTCAGAATAAAGAGCCTATGGGTAAAAATGTAGAAGGAGTAGTTTGTCTCGCTGCAGCAGGTCATCAGGAACATGAAAATATTTATAGAACTCTTGAAACATACAGAGTTCAGCAAAATAAAAAAGGCGAGAGTATTTGGAAAGGTAAAGACAGTCAATTCGAGATTTATTTATATGTTAACTGGCCGAAAGGAAAAGATCCCAAGAAAACAATTGATGAAATAAACAGATTCAAGGAGGCACACCCCGAAGTTCCAGTTAACGTCTATACAGAAGAAATAAACAATGGAAAAGTAGAAGTAGGTTGGTACAAAAAGAAGGCTTTCGATCTTGCCTTGAAAAAACATTCAGAAAATGGCACTGACAAGGATCTCATACTAATCGCTAACGACGCGGACATGACTTATAGTAATCCTAACTATCTTGAAAGCGCATTAGGCGAAATAAACAGCGAAGAGGGTAAAAAGTGTGATGCTATTTTGGGACGTTTTGACTTGGATCCTTCAGTTTATGAAAAATACCCAACCTTCCACGCCGCTATGAGGTTTTGGCAATTTATGGAGGCCACAATGAGAAATAAACACGGAATTATTGGAACTCAAGGAAGGAACACTATAATGAAAGGGTCAAGCTATGCAGCTGTGGGTGGTAATAGGACAAAGGATTTTTGGGCTGATATAGAATTTGGACAGCTGTTTGTACAAGCTAGAAAAAAGAACACTGTAGCGTATTCAAACAAGGATTGGGTTATGGTTGATCCTAGACGTGAAATTGATAAATTCAAAAGCGGAGATAAACTTGCGGGTACATGGAATGATTTCAACTCAAGAGAGGTTAGGGGAAACAAGAGTTCTCATAATATTCCAGAGAATCTTGATACCAAAACTCTCTCTTCTGTTCCAGAGAATGATCCTGTAGTTGTTCAATTCAGGGAAAGGCTTCAGGATGAAATTCAAGGAATTGCGGATATGTTCTTGCGAATTTCACCTGACTATGGAAATTCAAAAGCAGTGCATGAAAAGCAGATAGCAGACGCTCAAAAGGTTGTCAAAAGAGCTGCAGGGTTGATTGGTTTGAAGACAGACATCAAACGTGATGGTGACAAGATTATAATAAAAATTACTAACACTAAAAAATTAAGAGAGGATCTTAGAGATTACGAAACAGAAAACAAGAAGGAAACCAAGCTGAACTTTGGCGGCAAGAAAAATCCTCTATTTTAGTAATTAAATTAGAATATTTGGCTCTCTTGTAATTACTGGTGACAGGGGCTTTGGCAGGGATTTAAAATTCACATAAAAGTAATAAATGCGCTATAATTGTTTAGCTTATTAAATAACTTAATATATACAAATGTCATTAACATCATCAGTCGGAGTCGGTTACGGAGAAGACGCTTTTTCAGCAGGAGCCTCAGCAAGTCAGGATGCAGTAGCAAGATTGGGTTCAGGGGTAAAGCCAGACGCTTTTATTGTTTTTTCATCATCAAAATATGATCAGGAACAAATGTTAAAAGGGGTGAGGTCAATTAACAGCGAGGCACTTCTTGTTGGTTCATCAACAGCAGGAGAAATTAGCACAGAAGGTCCAGTTGGAAGAAGTTCCGTCGTGGTAATGGCTCTGTCATCTCAGAGTGTAAAGTTTTTTGCCGCAGTAGGTGATCCTGTTTCAAAAGGCCCACACAATGCAGGTAAAACGGTCGCTGATGCGGTAAAGGCACAAGCAGGAGGGGACTTAAAAACATTCATAATGTTACCTGATGTGTTGAATGGTAATGGTGCAGAGACAGTGCGAGGGGTCTTGGAATCGTTAGGTGAACACTTTCCAGTAGTAGGCGGTGCGTCGGGTGATGATTTTCAATTTAAAAAAACTTATCAATATTTAAATGACAAAGTCTACAGCGACTCGGTTGTTGGTTTGGGATTGACAGGGGACTTTAAAATTGGAATCGGCGTAAAGCATGGCTGGATTCCAGTGGGCGCACCAATGAAAGTTACAAAATCAGAAGGTGGAGTTTTGTATGAGGTAAATGGGATGCCTGCCATCAAGGTCTATGAAGACTATTTCGGAGTAGAAGAAGCATCAGTTTTAAAAACAGAAACGTTGGCAAAATTGGCGATCACGTATCCACTAGGAATTAAAGTAGAGGACAGTGAAGAACTTTTGATCAGAGACCCACTTTCAGTTGATGCTAATGGATCAATTACTTGTGCTGCTGAAATTCCAGAAGGATCGGACATTCGCCTTATGATTGGAAGCATCGAGGAAGCCGTAAAAGTGGCTAAAATGGCCGCAAAAAACGCTCTTGATCAACTTGAAGGTGCTACTCCAAAGGCGATTATTATCTTTAACTGTATTGCTAGAAACAAATTGTTTGGATCAAGGTCAGGTGAGGAGATTACAGCTATCCAAGAAGTGTTGGGTAGGGACGTTCCATTAATTGGCTTCTATACTTACGGTGAACAAGCCCCTATGAATGGCGAAGTTAAAAATATCAATCAGTGTAATTCAGCCTTCCATAATGAAACGGTCGTGGTTGCAGTTTTAGGATAGATAAATAAATGAACGAACAAGAAATAAAAATTTTAGAATTGAAAAATGAACTTTCTGCGTGCAAAGACCAGATGCAGAAATTGATGGTGGATCAGCAAGAAGCCGCCAAGCTTTTGATTCGTCGAGACCTGGCACTTAGTCGAGCCAGCGAACAACTGCAGGCCTTGGACTTGGCAAAATCAGAATTTATCTCCATCGCTGCGCATCAATTACGAACACCCCTCTCTGCGATCAAGTGGATTCTTCACATGCTTGTTCATAATGAATTCCAAAATGAAGGTGAAACGTTAGAATTTACGCAAAAGGCAGCACAGAGCACTAATAGAATGATCGACCTGGTTAATGATTTGCTTGAGGTAGACCATATTCAGTCTGGAAAAGACCAGTTTGTGTTCAAGCCGTTGGATGTAAAAGCCCTCATTGAATCTATCGTCCTTGAGTTACAAACAATTGCAAACAAGAGAAAAATTAACTTCGATATTGATTTGAAAAACTGTGTCGAGATTTCTGGAGACGTAACAAAGCTTCGTGAACTTTTCCAAAATTTAATCGAGAACGCTATAAAGTATTCTCTGGAGGGTGGTAATGTAAAAGTTACAGCCAGTCTTTCCGAAGGATTCTTGGAGATAGCAGTCAAAGACTCGGGTATAGGAATTCCTGAAGATCAAAAGTACAGTATATTTTCAAAGTTCTTCAGAGCTGCAAATGCTATGAAAGTAGAAACTGTAGGGTCGGGACTTGGATTATTTATTGCAAAAGAGATCGTCGTAAGGCACGGAGGTAAGATCTGGTTTGAAAGTAAGATGGGTGAGGGTACGACGTTTTTTGTGGAACTACCACTTCCTAAGAAGGCTTAAATCGTCATTTTAGGATATAATACAAAACACATGAAGAAAATCTTAATAATTGAAGACGACGAACTCTTGGGTGACCTTTTATTGCAAAACCTAAGTACCGCAGGCTTTGACTGCGAGCTAGTTAGAGATGGATTGAAGGGCTATAGCAGAATAGGTGAATTAATGCCTGATCTTGTAGTGTCAGATCTATTCCTTCCATCTTTAAGTGGTTTTGAAATTCTTTCTCAGAAAAGACTGGATGTTAAAATTGCCACAGTACCAATTATTATCCTCACTAACTCTTTAAGGCCAACAAGTATCGGCTCAATAGAGAACTTGGGTGCAGATGATTTTATGGTAAAATCAGACGTAACACAGGAGGAAGTATTAAAAAGAGTTAAAAATATTTTAAATAAAAAAACAGATATGAATCAAGATCAGAATCCCGTACAAGGAACTAAAAACATTTTAGAAGGCAAGAAAATTCTTGTTGTAGAAGACGATAAGTTTATAGGCAGTATTCTGGTCTCTAGACTTGTAGGTCAAAAAGTTGATACAGCATACGCAAATAGCGGAGAAGCGGCTTTGGAGGAAATAAAAAAACAGGTTCCAGACATAGTCCTTCTCGATGTGCTATTACCAGGCATAGATGGTTTTGAAGTTTTAAAACAAATTAGAGCAAATCCATTGACTGAAAAAGTCCCAGTTATGGTACTTTCAAATTTTAATCAAATGAAAGACAAGGAAAAAGCTGAATCTATGGGCGCAGCTTTTTTAGTTAAAGCCTTGGTAAATCCAGACGATATTGTCGAACAAGTAAGAAAGATGCTGAATGTCTAGGATCGGCAGGATTTGTAATAATCATTTGCCAAAATCCCTCTAATTCACTACACTAGGACCACATGTATTCTCTCGCAGAAATTATCGAATGGTCAGGTGGAAAACTTTTCGGAGATGGTTTTAAACTTACAACAAAAGCAACAGGTGTTTCGATTGACACTCGCACTTTAAAATATGGAGATATATTTTTTGCCTTGAAAGGAGAAAAAAATGATGGTCATGAATATATTATTAAGGCTTTTGAGAAAGGGGCACTGGCAGCGGTGGTTGAATCTTCTATGAATATTGGCCTGCCGCAAATCGTAGTGCCGGATGTTTTGAAAGCTTTTCAAAATTGCGCGCGAGAATACAGAAAAAAGCTTAATATTAAGGTTGTTGGTGTAACTGGAAGTAATGGAAAGACAACAACAAAAGACATGATTACTGCTGTCTTGCGCACAAAATATCAAGTTTCTTGCACGGAAGGAAATTATAATAATCATATGGGTGTACCTTTATCTGTTTTGTCCGCAAAACCAGATTCACAATTTGGGGTTTTTGAAGTGGGCATGAATCACCAAGGCGAGACTGCACCTTTGGCTGAAATTATTGCACCCCAAGTCACGGTTATAACTGGTATTGGGATGGCTCATGCTGAAGCTTTTCAAGATACTAAATGTGTTGGAGGGGTTTGCGAAGCGATTGCTAGAGAGAAGGGTGATTTGGTACGGGCACTTTCTAAAAAAGGATTACTGGTTATTCCTGAAAAGGAAAAATTTAAAGATTTGATTTCAAGTTTCGCTCCGACGGCAAAAGTCGTAGGCGTTTCAACTGCAAATAAAGAAGCGATAGAAATTCAAGGTGAGCTGATTAAGGGTGGGTTTATTTACGCTACAGCTGCGCACATGATTCAGAATGCGCTTTTGGCTATGGCAGTAGGCGCAGAGTTTGGGGTTTTAAAGGAAGACGCAATCAAAGCTATTTCGAAACTGGAATACGAGGAAGGGCGTTTTACAGAGAAAACTGTTCAAGGAATTCATATTATAGATGATACATATAATGCTAATCCGGATTCTGTGTGCGCAGCAATTGATGCTTTGGGAAAGATTAACAAGAAGGGAAAAATGGTATTGGTTCTGGGAAAACTTTTAGAACAAGGAAACAGCCTTTTTGATGGATATCAGAGAATTTATGAAAATGCTTTTCAAATCGGAATAGACACTATTGTTTTATGTGATATTGATTGGGATCCGACAAAGTTGCCAGATGTGCTTATAAATAAGCATGGAGGAAAAGTGGTTCCAAAAATAATTCATGCTGGTAATCACGAAGAGTGTGCTGAAAAGGTAAAGGATATGTACAAAGAAGGGGATATTGTCCTATTCAAAGGAAGTAAAAGTTCCGAAATGAAAAGGGTTATAGGGATGTTATAGTAGAAGAGATTGGTAATAGAAACTGAACCAACTATCACACAAACAATTAATAGTTTGTTATAATCAAAGCATGGTCAAGGAGAAAAAAACTAAATTGTGGTTTCGAGCAAAGCTGTATGGCTGGGGGTGGACGCCGGTTACGTGGCAAGGGTGGCTTGTGACTTTAGGGTACGCGATCGTCATTGCTGATCAGATTACAAGTACTGTTAATTATGACAAAACTGGTTCTGGTTCGGTTAGTGATACGATGATTTATTTCGGCTTGAATTTTATTCTGTCAACGGTTTTATTGTTGGTTATCTGTTATATGAAAGGCGAGAGGGCGGGATGGAGATGGGGAGGAAAGAAGTAGGGTTGGGGTTTCTAAGAGGCAAGGGGTAACACTATTTAACGTCTCTAATTTTTAATGAAAAGTCAGGATCATTCGCGTGCTTTATCGCGCGGTCATTTATAAAATATCGCTCACGCGCATCCTCAAAAGAAAGATCTGTGTCGATTAGCCCTAGGTCGTATGCAAGCTTGTCAGAATTTGCTGGGAGTAAGATACGAAGATTAAACAGGGGTACTCTGTCAGGTGTAATTTTATCGACATGTTTTACAATGTTTGTTGTACAGGTATTTGTAACTGTATTATAAAACTCTGGGTGATCCTTTAAATCGTTTGTTCGATTAATCATGTCTAAAAATAGTCTCTGAGCTTTTTCTTCAGTTGTCTTTACAGGGTATACGTATACAAGGTCCTTCCTATAGTTAGATCGTAATTTTATGACATCTTTTTCATCAGCGATAACGTACATCAGTTCGTACTTGTTAAACAAGCCTTTAATAGGGTTGAATGCTTCTCCTTTTTCTTTACGAATTTCTACAGAAATAGAAATAAACTGGTCGTTCTCAAATTCAAAGCTTAAGAATGTGTGAGCTGAGCCAGGAATACCTGAAAAAGGTTCCACAATGTACCAAACTTTTTTAAGTTTATTTAGGTCGAATGTTTTATTGTAGTAATTCGGTGAGTAGTTTGATGTTGATGTGTATGAAAAATTTCTTATGTTATGTATTGATATTAAGTTGTCTTTAATTTCTGCGTACGGAAGTGAGTTTTGGTCGTCGTTCCAGTTCCTATCATTCGATGGGGTAGTGGAAAAATGTACTACAATAAATAGGCAAGCAATAAGTGCAATGAATATCATAAATAAGTAGATTATTCTTTTAAGCCACTTTAGGAAAGTTTTCATTATTTAAGTATACCAAAAAACCTCCTTTCTCTACTTAACCAGTGCTTTTTCTATCTCCCCAATCACCGCATCAATTGCCGCAGTAATCGTTTCTCTCCCAGAAGTTTCAATAGAAAGGGTAGGTGATTTAGGAACCTCGTATACATCATCAA
>Ga0194051_1000487_pt1 | contig 22464 bp, 17 predicted proteins | sample SepL2320m_MetaG_FD_161275 | JGI IMG/M metagenome (GOLD analysis project Ga0194051, IMG submission 161275) | Anoxic zone freshwater microbial communities from boreal shield lake in IISD Experimental Lakes Area, Ontario, Canada - Sep2016-L239-20m | ecosystem: Environmental > Aquatic > Freshwater >... | reverse complement strand
GTGAATCTACAGCCTCCAATTAAGGAGGGCATGGTAAGACTGTACCACGGTGGAAAGAAACCAGTGGGTCCGGTGGACATAACGCCCCGGTTCGACTATGCGAAAGGATACGCTGAAAAATCTGGTGAAGGGGTTTGGTATGTCGATATTCCGAAAGATTCTCCATGGCTGGTGAAGGCATATGACGACACCGGGCTACCGACACCTGCTCCAATAGCGCACCAAACAGTGCCGCTCGAAGTGGTGAAGAACTTCAAGGAGATGTCATTCTCCAAGCCCGGTGTCCCGGAGGTGAAGCGCGTGGAGAATCCTCGGGCGGTGTTGGCGGGGGCGCGGAGGTTGTCGCTGACGAATCCGCAGGGGGTGGTGGCTCCAAAGGTTGAGCCGAAAGCAGTCACACAGACACCAACACCGGAAACCTTCAACTCGGTGGATGAACTACTAGCCTTCCGTAAGAAGCGGTTGGCTGAAGAGGTGGCCCTGTACCGCCAGGAGATCGGGCTCACTCAGAAGGAGGCGCAGGAGCTTCACGATTTAGTGTTCCGGGAAGCCTCGACCAAGAAGTTTGAACAGCGCATTGGCCCTGAGAAGGCTGCCCGCATGGAGCAGTTCTTCGAGCACTCACCCTACAACAAGAAGGGCCACCCGTTTGAATTCTGGGAGGGTGACAAGCGGATCAACCCGGAAGAGGTTGCCAGCGAGAATCCTGATGCGCTTCCATCTGCGCTCATTTCAGCCGTCGTGCGTGGCGTCGATGAGCGCGTCACCAGTGACCGCTATATCAGTGCTGCCATTGCTGCCCGCAGGATGGCTGAGAATGGCATCACGAAGTCCGATCTGATCCGCGAGATCGACAAGTACACCACGCGGGAATCCAGCAGCCAGGGCGACAAGATCGAATTCGCCAAGACGATCACGGATCGGGTTTCCAAGTTCCTTGAGTCGGTGGGAGTGAACCTGCCGGATGGTGATCTCAAGAGGACGCCCAAGGTTGAGCAGGCGTCGGGGAGATTGTCGCTGACGAATCCAAATGCAAAGTTGACATCTGGCCCAGAACGGTCCACGGTGGTCCGCATGAATGAAGAACTCAGCATCAGCAATGCGGATCAGTCCCAATCGGCTGGCGAAAAGAAAATGCAGGAAGGTCTTGCTGCCGGACTTTCAAATCGCGAGGCGAATGCGCTTGGTGCTTTCACTGACATCGCGGCCATGATGAAGGAGATCACCAACCGGACTCCCGATCAGATTAAGAGTGACTGGCTCAAGTCGCTTAATGACGGGTTTGAGAAATTTGGCGGCAAGGCTCCGCAGCACGCTCCTCAAAGTTCACTCTTTGCCAGTGGTCAGTTCGTTGACTTTGTAAAGCAAGAGGATGGGTCCATCAATGTGGTGGCAGGGGAACCGACTTGGACTGCTCCCGGCGAGAAGCCAGCTCCACAGTATAAAACTGGAAAGGTTGTCGCTCAGTTCCAGAGTGCTGAGGCTCTCTTCGAACATGTTCTAAGCGAGGTTCAAAAAAGGAAGCATCCCGCTGAACCCTCCCCCACCCCGCCCGCCTCCCCCAGGGTGGTGCCGCAGGAGATGGGCAAGGAGGGGGGTGCTGCCGAGCAAATAAAGTCGTCAGGAATTGTAGGAATACATGGATCAATGGCTGTCGAGACTGAGCTTTTAAAGCTTGCCAGGGATGCAACTCCTGCGCACTCATGGGATCTCGGAACCGGAAGGAAGGTCATCTCTGGAAACGGTTTATACTTCCTGAACGCGCTTGACCTGTTCGAGAAAACCAAATCAATCGACAGGGTTGCGGAGTATCTCAAGAAGATGGGTCTGGACCGAGACTACAAGACATTGCTTGAGTCGGTGGTGTCAAAATCGAAACCGCCTGAATACACCAAGAATCCAATCTCAGAAACAGTGTACCGTGGTGAAACCGGAGGAAGCGGGGAAGGCCACATCGGAACATCTGTAACCACTTCAGAGGACGTGGCTAAAAGCTACGGGAAGGTGTCGAAGTACAAGCTCGAAGCGGATGACGTGCTAAGGCATGACCAAATTGTTTCTGAAAACGATCTACTTGAGAGGGGGATGGATAAAATCACTGTCATAGGACTTCCAAGAAAAATAACTGGAATAGACGTGGTTGAATCGGTCACAAAATACCTCCGTGACAAGCATGGCGAAACCTCTCCAAAAGCTGTCGGTGACTATTTGAATGCGTTGGGATGGAAGGCTTACAAGCTGGCTCAACAGTCGTTTGTGTTCGACCGTAGCGTCCTAAAGCCTGAACAACCCTCCCCCACCCCGGCTGCACCTCTCCCCCAGGGCGTCACGCAGGAGGGTGCGCTCGGGAAGGTGGCGGGGGTTCATGCTGAAGAGACAGTTGGTGGAACGCATTACCAGTACCGGCTCAAAAAGGATGGAGACACTCATAAGATTGAAGCCAGAATCGTGCGCCCTGATGGTTCATTCTCGGAGTGGGAGAGCGGCGGATTTGGGAGCGGAACCAACCGCTACGAAACCGCCTATCGATTTGTTGAGCGTCATCCTGATGCCACACTGCATGACTCAGCCTTCAAGAATGCCAAGACCGAATACCTTGAGCGCAAAGCCACGCGGGAAGCTGCTGAAGCAAAGCAAAAGGCGGAAGCGGAGGCTGAGTCCAAGCGCCGTTCTGATTACGATGCCGAGGTGAATGCAACTGAACTACCAAAGGCTGAGAAGAAAAAAATCCTCACTACCAATAGGGATGCAGGAAAGACAGAAGTTGACGCCACTGTTTATGGAGGAATCGCAATCATTCCTACTGGAAACAAGACTGGACCATACAAGTTCAAGATCATTCATGTTGCGAGCGGCCTTGGGCTTGGAAACGATCTGAAGATTCCAACCCTCGCGCAGGCCAAGCAGTTCATCAAGGCACTCATCCATTCTGGCGCTGACCTCACGAAAGCATCGCCTTCCAATGAAGACCTGATGCGGATGTCGGAGGCAAAGCGGGCGATGTTCTCCGAAGATGTCACCGGATTCGACAGGTCTGGAAAGCCTCAGATCGTGTCAAAAGCCGACAGGTCGCCTCCAAAGTGGTACGAATCCCCAAAGCCGGAACAGGTTACAAATGAACCGGCTCCGAAGCCGCAGACCAACGACCTTATTCCGCAGGTAAGCGATGAGGTGACATGGAGGACCGGTGCCGGGGACATGGCTCGCGCTACCGTGCAGCAGATTACGAAGATGGTGAACGATCAAGAACCGATGGCTACTGTGGACTGGTTTGGTAGCAAGCGTGTGCCAATCTCCCAGCTTGAGATCGTTAAGAAATCTTCCCGAAGGGTTGCTGAAGAGCAGCGGACTTCAGCTAAACCCCTCACCACCGACGCCGCCATCGCCGCCATCGACAACCTCCAGAAGAAGCTCAAGGGAAAAACCTTCTCGGACCCGTTCCTGTCCACCGTATGGGGGCCGGTCGCCCTGCAAGTCGCCAAGCACATCCTCCGCGCTGGTCGCCCGCTGGAAGTCGCCATCCGCGAGGCCGTGGACAAAGTGCGCCAGCAGTTCCCCGCCAGCGGCATTGATGCGAAGTCTGCCGCGCAGTCCATCCAGCAGGAACTCGCCGCCGAGAACGAAGCCCTCAACGCCGCCGAGCGCACCGCCGTCAACCAGCTCGAAGTCAACGCCGCCACCGAGGCCATCCCCCAGCTTGCCGCCCAGCAGTACGCGGACTTGGAGGATGGCTACAGCACGCTGGACAAGACCGCCTTCGAGAAGTCGCAGTTCCGGCAGGCCAAGTCCGCGCTGTCCACGCTGGTGAACCTGGCCGATGGAGCCATCCGCCGGATGCCCGAGGACCAGCGCCACCCGGACCTGTACCCCAAGGTCACGGACGGCATCGCCACCGTCGGGGGCCGCATCGTGGTGGATGACACCTTCAGCAAGAAGCTCACGGCCCTGGGCATCCAGCACAACCCGGACAACGTGAAGGCCATGCAGGCCGAGCTGTACTTCGAGCACCTGTCCCGCAAGGCATCCGATGCGCGGGAGCGCCTGCAAGACCTACGTGACCGGCTGGCCTACTACCAGAAGATCAATGCTCCGGCCTCCGAGGTGAAGCGCCTGCAAGACTTGATTGCGCTGAACACGGCTGCCATCGCCAACTCCGAAGCCACCGTCCTGGAACGCAATGGCGCAGACGCCGCCGTCGGGGACCGCGTGAACGAGCTGAAGCAGGCCGAATCCAACCGCATCGAGGCACAGGCCAAGGTGGACGCACTGCACCTCGGGCCGGTGGCCGACTTCTTTGGCGCTGGCATTGCGCGCCTGCGGAACCTCTTCGACAAGGCCAAGGCTGCCCGCGATCTCATCGACGAGCTGCGCAAGACGACCACCGACCCAGAGAAGCTCAAGACGCTTGCTGACGAGTACCGCCGCTACGGCGATCTCCCGGCCACCATCCAGAACGCGATTGAAGAGAACACGCCGCTGGACCAGCGCCAGCAGGATGCCGTGGTGTCGGAGTTGCAGAAGGCGTTTCTGGAGTTCGATGATGCACGCCAGCAGATGAACGACCTCCTCCAGCAGGAGCAGGTGGACATCATCAAGCAGATCGAGGATGCGCAGAAGTCCTTCAGCAAGTCCGCCAACGACACGCAGGAGAACGAGGCGCTGATTCAGGCCGCACTCAACGCCGCCAAGGGCGATCCTTCGCTGGCGCATTCGGTCCTGACTGCCACCGAGGTGGATTCGCTGCTGAACAACGTCACCGCCATCACCAACCTCGCCAAGCATCTCGGTGAGAATCTCACCCAGAACCGCTGGCTCTACGACTTTCTCTCCGGATGGCGCGCGTCGCCGGGTGGTTCCGTCACGTTCTCGCCCATTGATGCCACCTCCTTGAACGTCTCCCCCGAGGTGCTCCAGAAGGTGATCGACGTGGCGGGCAGCTCCCCGCAGTTCGCCTCCAGCATCGTGGCCTTGGCAGATGCCGCAGCGGCAGCCAAGGCGGCCAGCAACCCGGCGCAGCTTGTGGGCGCGCTACCGAGCATTGCCGATGCGCTGAAGCTGGGTGGCAAGCCCGGCCTGAATGCCGCCGCGCAGATTGCCAACCAGCTTGGCCGCACGGTAAATCCCGCTGTGGTGGCCTCGCGGGCCGACAACCGGCAGGCATCCCGCACCATCAACAAGCTGCTCACGCGGCTGACGGCGCTCAACCATGGCGCGGACCTGTTTAACAATCTCGTGGCATCGCCGCAGTTCCAGACGCTGCGCGGCAGTTTGGATTACGCCTCCAAGGGTGGGCTCCAAAGCATGATCGAGCGCCCGCCGTCCGGCTTCGTGTTCAAGGAGTTTGGCACGAGCGGCCAGACGCCGAACCATCAGGAGGTGGTCATCAACGTGGCACAAGACCCGTCCACTCAGGAGGCTGCGCGAAAGAAGATGCTGTCGTGGTTCGATGCGGCGGAGAAGTACTGCGATGATTACGATAGGGCATACTTCCTGAGCAAGCTCGACCCGACTGCCAAGACCCCCGAGCAGCTCGGCTTCAAGGAATCCGTCGCACGCGGGCTCCGCGCCGAGATCGGCAATGGACGCGGCGAATTCCTTGACACCGGATTCAACCGCCTGAAGACGGCCACCATCAGCCGCCAGCTCCAGAAGCTGCCCTGGTTCCGCCAGCACGAGGCGGCGGTCAAGATGGTGGGCGGGATCATTGGCAATGCGTTGCGCACCAGCATGGGCCGCTGGATTCAAGGCACGCTGGACAGCAAGCGCGTCATGTCCCGCTTCGAGGATCTTCCCAAGCTCACTTCGCAGGCGATGCACTCGCACGAAGACCCGGCGAATCCTAATGACAACTCGCACAAGAACTACGAGGTGTACCGCCAGCGGGTGTTCAATCCCATGGCGCATGAGGGCCGCAAGTTCGGATCTGAATTGAAGGTCGGATTCCAGCTCCCCACCGGGGCCATCGTCACCAAGGAAGACATGGCCCTGCTGCGCCGCCAGCTTCAGCTCAATGGCTTCCAGCGCACGGAGGTTTCCGAAACGAATCCGCTGCGGGGTGTGCGCTTTCAGGTCGGTGGCGACACGTTCATCCGCAAGAGCGGATCGGTGGGTGACTACGGCATGGACCGCCACCTGAACCAGCATGTCAAGTCCTTCATCGCCAACATGGCAGAAGCCTACAAGACGGGTGGATTCGATGCGGCCACGGACCTGACCAATTCCTCCTCCAATCCGGTGGTACAGTTCTGGAACAGCAACAACCAGATGCTGATCGACCACATCAATGACAGCGGGCGCACTGACCGCACCATGAAGCTGGACCCGGCCATGCAGGAAGCGGAGAAGCGCCTGGCCGCGCTGTGGAAGTCTGGTGCGGAGGTGCAGCCGTCGAACCTGTCCGAACTGGCCTCCCAGCTCGCCACCACCCTGAAGCCGCTCGCCGGGGTGAATCCTGTGTCCTACGTCACGGAGCGCCTGAATTCAGAACTCGCCCAGTACGCCAAGGAAGGTGCGCGCATCCAATCTGAGCGTGATGAGAATGAGCGGAACAGCGGCATCAAGGTGGCGCTCTCGGCGGACAACGAGTTCACCAAGCCTGCCAAGAACCTCGAACTGCCATCCTCGCTCTACAACTACGGCGCGTTGACGCCTGGCGAGCGCATCGCCAAGCAGTCGGCCGCCAATCATCAGAACATCGTCGAGTACGCCAACTCGCTGCGCCGGGCGGTTGGTGAGTTAAGGAGCCGTCTCGATGGCTACAACCGAACCGACGCCAGCAGGCTCTCCGCCAAGGAAGCCGCTGAACACTATGGCGGCGACATTAACGAGTTGAAGGACACGCTGCAAATCCTGTCTGCCATCCAGAAGGACTTCGAGGCGGCCTTCACCGTCAACGATCCGTCACTGCTGCCCTCCCGCATCGCCAGCGAGATCGCCAAGTTCGCGGTGTCCGGAGTGCTGGCGCTCCCGACCGTCAACCTTCGCAACCTCACCCAGGGTCAGCTTCTGGTTTACCTGTCCGACATCGCCATGGGCATCACCATGAACCGCATGGCCCTGTGGCACGCGGTGGCCAACATGCCCCGTGGCCTTGCCCGGTTGGGCTACGTGTGGGCGAACGGGGCCGCCAAGTTCGTGGACAAGAACCTGACCCGCAACAGCAATGCGCTGGAAAAGGTGGTCGATGTGATGGCCGATGCCATGCTGGCACCGGCGCGGGCCGCACTCAGGAATCCCGCCATCAGTGCGGCAGGCTGGAAGGCTGATCTAGAAGCGGTGAAGCAGCTCGGGTACGACACCAAGCAGGGCTGGACCGACGCCATGAAGGCGGCATGGCTGGAGTCCGCACTGTTCACCAACCGTGACGATCAGGAATGGGCCGCCCGTAATCCCAAGCTGGCCGCAGTCCAACGTACTGCGCTCACTGCCGCCAAGACCATCAACGCCTTCCTTGGGAGCGTGGGCGTGGAGAACTCGGACCAGGTGCTCAACTCCCTGAACCTCGCCCGTGCGGCGGCGCTGGAGCAGCGATTGACGGAAGTAGCCATGCAGTATGGCAAGCGGCTCGAAGACGCCGGGCACACTGACTTCAATGTCTCCGATCCCGCGTTCCAGTTGAAGCCCTCCGAGTGGAGCACCACCGGCAACGAGCAAGCCCGCAAGGACGCCATTGAAAACGCCCGGCTGCTGTTCCAGACCAGTGCCAGCGCGGAAGGGTTCCAACTGGAGAAAGCCCTGTGGGATTACTACCAGAACCAGAAGGCTGGGCGCGACATCCCGATCTACACTGACCGCCAGCGCGATGCCGTCTCGCGTACCCTGCTGGCTGCCATGAACTCGTCGCTGCCCAGCAACCGCGCCAGCGTTTCATCCGGCAGCGCCATCTGGCGTTCCGTGCTCACCCTGCAAGGCTATCCGGCTGACGCCATGCTGAAGCTGCTCAACATCCCGCTCTCCGGCACGCGGGACCGGCGCACCGCCGCTACGATTGCGGCCAAGCTGCCCATGCTGTTCGGCATCGCCACCATGATGTTGCTGGCCGGGGCCGCAGCGGACGGCGCATCGGAATACTGGAAGCGCCGGATGCAGGGGATTCAATCCTCGCAGGCAGGCGTACTCGACAAGGACTTCTGGGACAACAAGGACAAGTTCGCCTCCGGGGTGGGACGATTCCTCGCCTCGAACATGTTCTACATCGGGGACATCATCCTCGGATTGCAGAACCAGATTCAGGGCAATCGCGGATTTGATCCCGCGAGCCGCGTGTTCCTCGTGTCACTCATCCAGGCAATGTCGAATGCAGTGACAGGCGCATATCAGACTGCGCAGGGCGCTGGTAAGGGATCTGACTTCGCGGTGCCACTGATCGACGCCGCGAGCCGCCTCACCCCCGGCGCGCAGGAGCTTCGCAAGCTGTTCGGTGCTAACACCGACCTTCGCCGCTCCTCCCAGATCACCGCCGCTGAAGCGCGGGCTCTGAACATGGAAATGCCCCGGCCCGGTGCCGCGCCTTCCTTTGGGCCGACCACCGTGGTGCGCCGCCTCTTGCAGGAGTCCGTCGGGAACATGGCCCGAGCACAGGCTGAAGGCGACGCTGCTGGATACGACAAGGCGGTGGCCTCCGCACAGGAGCAAATCACCAAGCTCACTGACTTCTACGTTGAGCAGCGCACCAAGCTTGGGGACACGCCCGAGGAGGCGGCCAAGCACGCCAAGCAGGCGGTCTGGCGCGACTACCAGGAAACGAATCCAGTGCTGGCGGCCCTCGGTGGTCGCCGCGTCACCAATGCCGAGTACCAGTCCCTCACCTCGGGTGCCACTGGCGAACGCGCTGAAACCCAGCAGCGCGGCATCGAGGCGTGGCAGGCAGGAGCGCAGGCGCTGTTCGGCCGTCCGGGAGCGATCACCAAGGAAGAGGTGGCGGCGACGCGCGGCGGCAGCGGCGTTTCAGCAGTGGCGGCCACGGCGGGTGGCGGTGGCAGTGGATCGGTGGGAATGATCTCCGCCGGGCGCGGGGCCGGGCCGGGTGGCAGCCGGGGTGTGCGCGTTGGCCGGTTGACGCTGCGGGGCCGCGCTCCTCAGCGGGCACGGGTGTCAATGGCAGGAGTGAGCCGGTTGCAGCGCCCCCGTGCAACAACCTTCAAACGGCTGTCACTCACGCAGAAACTAGCTTGACAACCCGCCAAGTTTGGCGGACCATTTCCACAGCATGAGCCTATTTGACCCAAACAATCCCGACCCCATCGGCCTTGAGCGCCTGTTCCGCGCCCTCCCTGGCATGGCCCACGCCACCGTCTCCAAGGGCAGCTTCAAGAAGGCTCCTCCCGAGTTCACCCGCTGCTGCCCGATCTGCTACGAGATGTTCCGGCCAGCTACGCTCGTGGGCACCGGCCAGTTGAAGGCTGAACAGTGCAATGCCTGCAAGCAGAGCCTGGCGGCCGGGCTCACCGCGTTGACCACGGCTAGTAAGCGGTCCTGCTTCGTCAACCTGAAGGAGATCGCTCCGGGGTCCGCTGGCACCGTGCAACTCGTCACGGATGCGGAGATGGATGCCTTCAAGGCGCGCGACATGGCGGGGCGCATCTGGAAGGTGCTCGTGAAGCACTGCGGGTGCGATGCTGCCGGGGTGGTAGCGTTCTTCCAGTTCGCCGTGGAGAATCCGCCGCCGTTCGATTATCCACTGGCAGATGGGTATGTGCTGCACTTCTCCGGGGAGGGGATGCTGGGTGTGACCAATACGCAAGGTCGTGAGTGCGGGGACGCGAACAAGGAACTGCTGGAGCTTGTTGAGGAATGACCCTGCTCCAGAAGCTTGACCGCATCCCGCCGTTCCTGTGCATCGCCATTGCGACGGGCCGGAAGGACTTCCTGACAATCGCCCAGGTGTCAGCGTACTCCAGCGTACCGCTCCGCACCATCGAACGAATCTCTACGCGCATGTCATGGGGGAAGGTGAATCTGGAAACCGCACACCGGGTGACGAACGCCTGCGGCATCAATCTCCTCCACCCAGGAAAATCCCTGCGCTATCTCAAGAACACCATCCAGTCGAAAAGCCCGCTGCCAATGCTGGGAGCGGTGCAGCGCCGGGCTTTCAATCGGAGGTTTACGGAGTGGCGACAATCACTCAAACCTGCATCACCCGCGCCTGCACCTGCACCCGTGAAGCGATGAAGGAAGCGCCGACCGGTGGCACCACCTGTCCAAACTGGTCCTTGGAGATCGCCGTAATCTCGTAGTACAGAAACCTCCCCTGCTCGAACAGCGGCCAGTTTCTCCCCTCGCTAGGCCGCGTGTTATTGGCCAGGTACTGCGCCTCGGTGTCTTTATCAACGCAGTGGATCTCCCGGTCGGACTGGAGATGCCAGAGCACCTCGCAGTAGCCGCCATCCGTGGAGAACTCATCCACGTAGGCCGGTGCCAGATCATCCCCTGGGTACGCGAACGCCAGCACATTGCCATCAGGGTTGGCGTCCCGCGCCTCGTAGGAAGTGCCGATCCTCAGCCTCCAATAGTTGAGCGGCCCGAGCAGAAAGTCCTGCTTGGCGTTCAGGAGGAAGTCGTTGATCTGCTTATCCCGGTCCATGTTGCCAAGCGGGAACATGCCCCGGATGATCGAGAAGTAGCCGTCTGACTGATACTGACCGACGAACGGCTGGAAGGTGCCATCCGGCCCGAGCGTGCCCGTCCCCGTGGCCGCGTTGGTGCAGGTGTCACGGTGATACGAACTGCCAAGCTCCTTCAGACACCAATCTTCCGACGATGCGCCGACGATGATCTGCTGGGCATTGCACTCCTGACAGAACTCGATAAGGCGCTTGTCGCCGAGCTGTGCGCAGAAGGTGCGCAAGTCCACAGTGCAGGTGTCCAGCAAGTCGCCAATGGTCATCTGCGCGTCCGACCGAAATGAGGTGAAGGCCGTGAATCCGTGGTCGATGATGTGGGCCGTCAGGGAGCGGAGGTTGGCATGGATGGTCCGGTACGGCTGGCAGTCAGTACCGCTCCGGGGCCACGACCACAGGATGCTCTTCTTCTCCGGCCAGTACTGGCCTACTGGTCCCCGGCAGCACGTCTGGTCGATGTTGTCGAAGACGAGGTTGGAAGAACGCCACAGCCAATCTGGACGATTGGGCTGCTGTACGTAAAGATTCCATTCATAGAATCCATCCCGCCCAGCGTACCAGCAGTTGGAGCCGTCCGTGACCAGCGTGTCCGGGTAAACGAGACAGCGATCCTTGCTGACGGGCTCCGTGTAGGTGCGGGTGAATCCGAAGGTATTGCCGTTGACGTAGCAGCGGTAGATCGACCTGTCGGTGAAGATCACCAGGTTGCTCTGCACCTCGATGGCTCCGAGGATCGTCTCCGTGTACGGCAAGTCCTGAAATCCTGCCACTGTGTCCAGCCCCGGCACCCACGTCAGCGGCTTGTTGACGCCGCTCCAGCGCACCCGGCTTGGATAGAAGCGCCCGTCCTGGGTGACACCCATCAGGAACACGCAGCCGGAGAACTGCGTGGCGATGCGCGCCTGCGTCACCTTGAGGGTATTCAGGTCCGCCACCTCGGACACAGAATTCATCCCGCACGCGGCCGGGGACACGCCGATGACGTGCGACTGCGGCTTGTCGATGCCGTTGGTCAGGATGAGCGTGTCCACCGACTGGCCAGCACTCCAGCGGATCTGCGTGTCCGTCGCCGCGCCACCGCCGAATCCGCGCGCCACGGTGGTCCACGACCCATCACTCTCGTTTAGGAAGGCCAGCCGGGAGCGCGTGCCATGGTACAGCTTGCGGGCCTGGTCCGTGCGGGTAAACTCGGAAAGGAAGGTGATTGGCTCGCGCGTGGGGGAGGTGTCGTAACAGTCGCCCTGATCGTGGGCATCCTGATTGGAGTAGCGGGCGGCATCGTGGAGCAGCCGGTCCCAGCCGTAGCCCCGCGCCAGCCGGTCGCTGGTGTCCACCTCCATGTTGAGCTTGAAGCGGAAGGACAGCGGCGGGCAGTCCTCCGGGTTGGAGCGCGAATCCATCGGACCGGTCAACGGGCGCATCACCACGGTTTTGAAAGGCGAGGCCATTACGATGGGATGCCTCCAGCAGCAGTCACGTCAGCCATGGCCGTGGAGCCGAGCATTTTGAGCGCGGCTGGAGAGAGACACCCGGAGCCGTCGCGGATGGAGTACAGATCGCCAGTGCCAGTGTAGAACACCATCTTCTGGCCGCCCTTGATCGCCAGCGCATTGAAAGTGCCACACGGGTTCACGGAGCCGCAGGAGAGCGTCGCCACGAGCGCGAGCCCATATGACGGGTTCGGAGTGGTATTGATCGTGAAGAGCGTTCCTGCCACCGCGCTGCCATCGCAACCGTACCCGTATAGGATTCCGCTGGCGTCAAAGCTGATGGAGTCCGGCTTGAGCGTCCCAGTGCCACCCCAGTAGATGCCAGCGCCCAGGGCCGTGGGTACTCCGGTGGTCGTGTTGACGGTGTAGATTTGCGGAGCCCCGAGGCGATTGGACATGAACAGCGTGCCGTCAGCGCGGAAGCACAGCGAGTAGTCAGGATTCGGGAGCAGGCCGCCACCGGGGACCGTGATTGCAATCGGTGTGATGACGCCGGTTGAAGTGCTGATCGTGCCGAGCCATAGGTCCAGCGGATGCACTCCAAGTGTCCAGTCGTAGTAGAGCACGAACACCTTGCCATCGGAAGGCCGCACAGCAATTCCTGTGATGACCTCGTTCATGCTGCCGTTGATCGTGCTGTAGGTGAACGAGGAGGAGTCGATGTAGAAGAATCGGCCCCGGTACACGCCGCTGTCGAGGAACCGGCTGGCCATGTACAGCGAGACGCTGCTGGAAGCCCCGGTGGTGGATGATCCGGTACCACCGCCCGCGCAGCCCGTAGCGCAAATCTTGTCGATAAACTCCTGGGTGAACGAGCCGTCCGGGTTGTAGATGTTGGCGTACCAGTCCGCCACGTAGTTAATCATCGCCACGTAGTTCTGGAGGACCGTGCAGGCGGGATCTCCCGAGGTGACGCGCAGGGCGTTGAACTGGGACGGTGTGGGGAGAGCGGGTAGGGCCATAATCAGCAGGAGGTGGCGCAGATTTGGGCCACAAGGTTCGTTGTCAGGGAGCCGTCCTCGTTGTACCAGCAGGCGTTGAAGTCGGCCAGCAGGTTGTTGCCGTTGAGCAGGATGTTCCGCAGCTCATCGCAGGTGGGATTCTGCGGATCAGCCGGGCGCAAGGCGTCGAACTGGCTCGGAAGCGGACAACTGGTCATGCCAGCGGGATACTGGCTGACGGGGATGCGGTGTCAATCCGATTTGGGACTCTTCTTTCGCCTCCAAAAACACGGACCAAATGTGTCAGATTTTTGAGTCAAATCTGAAGTTGACCAGAAATGATTCAGAACCCAGCACTCATCCGTCGGAAGAAGTGGTAAGTTTTCAGACTTCTCTTGATCTGTTATGATGTACGTGAAATTCTCAGGATCACTTCTTGGCGGAATCTCATAACGCTCGGAAGATTTGAACTTCCGTACCAGGTCCATTGTTTTTTCACCAAGGAGTGATGCATCCATAAGGTTACACCAGAAACACCAGCTCATCAAACCTCCGGCACAAGTCCTCCTTCGACCCGTCATTCACGATCTCCAGATCAAAGTCCGGCAGGATCTCTGACCGGTGGCCATCCGACACGCAGCCTGGCCGGGTGACGTGGATGACGATGCCTCCCCGGTCACGAATCGCCTGCACCTCGTTCGGGAAGCGGGTGCCTTCGAGGACGACTGATCGGTTGGAGCACAGAGCCGGTGCAATATCCCTGGCGCAGCAGAGGTTCACCCACAGGTCTTTGTCCACGAGATCGCGGCCCCACTCGGTGCCTAGGGTTTGCATGAGTTGGCGGGCAGTTTTGTTGAAGACGGGGACATTCTCTTCCTTGCGCGCACCGTGGAGAAATTCATCCTCAACGCCCATCGCTGAAAGCGCAGCCTTCAAACGGCCAGCCCACTCGAAACGCACGAAGCTCCATTGGTCAATGAGGTGATTTGCAAGGACACCTTTACCAGACTGCTTGTAGCCGGAGAGGCCGATGAGGAATGGTTTTTTCACTTCGTGTTTGCTGTGGGAGAAATTGACGGGTTCACAGTTTCCTGTGGGGTTTCTTCCATTTGTCGATCTCGCTTGGATTGGCCCGTAACCTCCAAGTTCATCAGGGCGCTACCCTGCCTAAGCAAAACTCCGCACACGGACACTCGCCGGGCGGAGCTTCCGATCCACCCCGCCAGCGTCACGCAGCTATGAGTCTGCGAGATGGCTTGCTGGTGAGATGAGTGGGAAGGGGTGAGCGCGGAAGGAATTGCACCTTCACCCGCCATTTGGATGCCTACTCCGCATTGCTGCGTCTCGGACTTGCGTGCGCTGCTATTACGCCACGCGCTCAAAGTAGTCCAGCCCCACCACGCCTTGCTTTCCGTAAGTTGTGCAGCAAACATGAGCCGGGCGTCGGCGGGGCTGGAAATTGTTGAGGTTGTCTGCTGCACGACGTGAAGATGGACCATAGTGGGCCACCGCGTCAAATCTTTTTTTCAGGAAATCTCCGCCGCCGTGTTGCATGAGCACCAACTCAACCCAAGTGCCGTCGCAAGATCTCCCTGCGCGCCATGCGGCCAGCGGAGAAAATCAGAGGGAATTGCGGTCCCGGCGGCCACCAGCAATCACGATGGCAACCACGGCTGCCAGCGCGGCCAGCGCGAAGACCGCGAAGTCGAATGTCACAAAAGCTGCGGCGAGAATATGTTTCATGGCGCAACTCTCTACCAGAACCGCTGAACTGTCCAGCGTTCCAGCCACGCCTCGAACGACCGCTCGAACACGGCATTGTACATGGCCCGCTCGCACTCGATCTGCGGCTGGTCATTCTTGGCAAGCTGCATGGCCAGGTTGATCTCTCCGATGGGCTGCGTGTGCGCCAACATCATCGCAGAAAACCATCTGGCAGCATCCTCGGGGAAGATCGTGGTGGCGATCATCAGCTTGTTCCGCAGGATGGCCGCTGTCTTGGTGGTATAGGTGGTGGCCGTGCGGAACTGGTGGCCGATTCGAACTGGCTTCAGGAGCCGCACTGACCCACCTGCCAACCACGCTTTCAACGAGAGGAAGTCCTCATCGTTCCCCCACCCGGTGAGCATCCGCAGACCGCCAATCTGGAAGAAGAAGCTCCGCTGGATGAAGTAGCAGGCACCGAGCACGCAAGGAATCTCCTCGTTGTCGGCCACGGGGGAGCGCAGCCACTTGGCCTCCAGGAACTGCATCTTGCCAGTGTTCTCATCTGGTCCGACGAACCGGATGAATGCGCCATTGTACACGCTGTTAGGTCGGCTCATCTCCATGTTACCACGGTCGAGGCCGATGCAGGTGCCGCAGAAAAGTGTCCGATCATGGCTCTTCAGGCGTGCTTCAGCGATCTCCAGCCAGCCGGGCTCAAAGCGCATGTGCGCGTCGATGATGAGCAGCCATGGACGACTGGCGAGTGTGGCCCCGAGGTGACGCGCGGGTCCGACGCCACAGCGTCCGTGGACGCGGTAGAAGACGGTGTTCCCGTCAGCCAGCACCAGCGGCACATCACTGCCGTCGTCGATGACCACAATCTCGACGCGATCACCAGCGGTATCGCGGATGGACTGAATGGTGCGGTTCGCCTCGTCCTGGTCGTTGCGGACGGTCATTACTATGGAGATTATTTGCATAAGGCTTTCACAATCCGGTCGTACTCAGCCCGCCAGTGAGGCCGCAAGTTGATGGTTCCGAACCGGTGCGTCTTCATCAGCACGAGCCGCTCCGCCTCGCGCATCCCGGTAGGGCGGCCCAGCACCGTCGGCCCAATGCCGCTGATGTTGTAAGGTCCGAATCCAAAGCGATAGATGAAACCGATCTCCTCGCACGCGCACGGCACTACATCGCCCTTCGAGCACGCCTTCAAGCGGTCCATGAACACCCGGTCCTCGCCGCTATCCATGTGGGGATAGCCTCCAGAGCGATGCCACGCATCCTTGCGGAACATCACTTGGTTGGTGGCCTGCTCTGACAGGTGAACCTTGCGGCTTGCGTTCATGGACCAGCGGTGATTCTGCTTCACCCAGTCGCGCCCCTCCATGTGCCTCACGAGCCAGGAGATGTAGCCCGGCAGGTAGATGTCGTCATCGTCCCACGTCAGCACCATCTCCCCGAGGCACTGCCCAATCGCGCGATTGCGAGTTTCCCCCAGGGTAGATGGGCGGATGGGCTCGTTGATGATGCGGACGCCGGGATGCTTCAGCACGAGCTTCTGCCGGTTCATCGTGTTCCAGACCACCAGTTCGCGCTGATCCGCTTGGAAGTCCTGCTTCAGAAAGCTCTCGATGGCCTCTTCGAGCAGATCGGGCCGTCCGTAGGTACAGCAGATAGCTGAGATCTTCACGCATGGAGCAGCTCGGGCGAGTTCTTGTGGTTCCACTCCGCCCAGTTATCGTTGAGCATGAAGCCCTTCATGGGATCGCGCTGGACTACCACCCCAAGCACGCCGTCACGGAAAGCGCGGTGGACAAAGCCGTCCACAGGAACGGTCGGAGCCTTGGTCAGCCGGTCGATGAGCACGCGCGCAGCCTTGGGGGTGACGACATAGGCAGCGGTACAGGCGAGATCAGCCGTGGATTTCAACCGCGTGATGAACCTGTCAATAGGCTGGCACTCCGACGGATGGTAGCCCTTGTACGTGTCCTTCAGGTAAGGGCACTGGGAGAGCAAGTAGAGGATGTCGCTGAAGCCAGTGTTCATCGCACCAAATGAATCCAGTGCGCCCTCCACGTAGTATGCATTATGAGGAGACATGATGGCATCGTCCTCCAAGATAAGAACCGACTCATTGCGCTCCACAGCCAGCTTCCAAAGCAGGTAATTGGAGAGCGTGTTTCCAGTGCAACCCTCACCGATGGTCAGCTCCAAGCCGTCGAAGGTGAGCTTGCCATTCACGACCGGAGGAAGATCGACTGAGAGCACGGCTTCGATGGGCTCCGCTTCGATGTCCATGGAGCGGATACTCGGCAACAGCACCTCCTGCACATGCTTCCAGCGGCGCACGAACTTGGAATGGACGCCAGGCTTCCACTGGTGGGGGTGAACTGAGATTACGCGGGCGATCATGCTGGAATCAGTATGGCAAGATTCTCGCAACATAGCCAGCCTCATTTAACCGACGCATCAATTCCTGCTCCAGATCGCGCTCCGCTTTCGGTAGTGTCCTAATTTCCTCCTGTGGCTGATTCTTTCCATTCAGAAAGAAAAGCGGGCGACGTGATAGCTCAGTCACAAGTTAGTCACGCCGCCCGCAGAGGCCACCCAATTAAGGGACCGTAGTTCAATTGGTAGAACGCCGCTGGTTTACACTGCGCGAAACGCGGGTCCAATCCCCGCCGGTTCCACTCAATTCACGTAATACGAATACCGCTGGAAGCGACGTAAAGCAAGGATTTTCTTGCCCAGTCCGTAGGACCAAGACCGGATTCCTTGTTGGGACGGTTGTGGAGGTCGTTGTGAAGCGAGCGCGGCTGAAGTGAATCGCACAGCGAGTCAACGCTCTCGTTGAATCTGCCAGTGCCAGAAGCCGATGCGACGGCGAACGGCAGAATGGTCACGTTGAACCTGGACGACATCGCCTTGGCCTTTTCCATCAGAGCAGGGAGACTCCTCGGGGATGGCTCGAAGAGGAACACCTCACAACCATCGTACCTGTCGGTCTGGCAGAGGAACCAGTCGAATGCCTGGCCGGAGTTCGCGCCAATGTCGAAGAAGTAGTTCACGCCAGCGTTACCGGCGGCCCCCAGTTGTAGTTGATGTCCCCGCCGTGGTGCGCGTCATTGCCATCCCGGCAAAGATCGGTGTGGCCGTGACCTTCCCGGTGGGAGCAGTGCTGGTTGTGGCGATAGCAGAAGTCCCGCTCGACGTGAACCTTCAACCCGAGCACCGGACAGATCACGGTGGCGATCATGCCCTGAACGATGGCGTCATCCCAGCCCATCGTGATGGCCCCATCGCGCTGCTCAATCTCGTCGGTGAACTGCTTGATGACCGGGTGCCGCCACAGCTTCAGGCTGCTGGTGTGATAGTTCGTGTACGGGGCCGTGCGAACTGCGTCGATGCGCGGCCACAGGAACTTGAACCCACGCGCCTGCATGAACTCCTCGGTGAACTGGTTGAAGCTTGGAACGTAGTCCTCGAAGGTGCAGCGGTAGGTATAGTCGTTCTCGGCAATGCGCTGGATGATTCCTCCCGTGAGCGGAGACATGAAGTACGAGTCATCGTCGAGCCGCATGTAGTGGGTGAATCCCTGAAGCGAGGGATGCGCCTGCATGACGCCGCTGAAGAACCGACACATCATGCCGTACCCGTAGGTGCCAACACGGGCATCCCGGTAGCCCGGCTTGTAACGGTCCTTGTGGGTGGAAAAGTCCACACGCTCGAACTTGATCGGCCGGTAAATCTCCTGCAATTCTTCCTCGTCTTTATCGGTAAAGTCTTCGTTGAAGATGATGACCGGCCAACCACCTCCGAACTGCTTCAACAGCTTCAGTGAAGCCTTCAGGCAGTCCAGCCTTGACCATTTCAGCCATGACCACTCACGCGGCGCGGCAAGATAAACAACAGCGAGGTTCATATGCGGAAGTAGGCAGCACCGGTATCGCACTCAATGACAGGCTTTAGGTCGATGCCCATGTCCCGGAAGAAATCGTCCAGCGCCTTGCGGGAGCCCGGCAGCGGGTAATCGTCGAGGATGAGGCATCCACCGCTCACGATACGGAAGAACAGGTTCTCCAGGCAGACCTTGGTGGACTCGTAGAGATCGCCGTCGAGCCGGAGAATCGCAATCGGACCAGTCTCAACGGCACCCACCGTGTCCTGAAACCAGCCGGGATGGTAGAGGAAGTTGGCGTCGAAGTTGAACTTGGCCAGGTTGCGCTTCACGTTCTCCACCGAGGATGCGCTGATGCCGCTGGACACGAGTCGCTGCTCAATCGGAAGGTTCGGATCGACGACGTGCTTTCCAATGCCGGGCTGGTCGTGGTCATGAATTCCGGCCATGGGGATTCCGACGAAGGAGTCGAACAGGTGAAAGGTGCGGGACTGCCCGCGCAATGCCTCCGCCATGGAGCAGATTTGGGCACCATAGGCGACGCCGCACTCGACCACCTCTCCGGGCACTCCGCGCTCCGCGATGTCCAGCGCGGCAAGGTAGGTGTGCTGGATGCCTTGCTTGGTAGAGCAGGCCATGGCGGCGAACTGGTCCAGCATGGCCAGCTTGTCGCGCGGGATGGATCGGTAGTTGAACTTCATGCGGATTCAGCTTCGGAGATTTTCTGCATCAGGACCGGATCGCCATGCTCATTGTAGAAAGCTTCGGCGCGGTGGAAGTCAAAGCCGGGAGCACCCATGAACGGGATCAGGGAGTCGCCGCCAGCAACCACCTCGGGGAGGACTCCGGGGAGAGCGACTGCTGCGATCTTGTCGTAGGAGCGCACCGCGTGCGGCGTGCGGTGGCCGCCCAGGCGATGCTCGCACAGGCTGTGCTGGAGGAATGGCCATACCTTCTTGGCGAGGAGGAGCTGGTCATCGCCATGCCGGTCGAGAGGTTCCTGCGAGATGAACGACTCGTAGTGCGGGATGCGGGTGATCTGGCGGAAGCGGTCGTTTCGGAATCCGCACAGGCCGCCCATGATGCACGCGCCGTGCTGAACATGATCCGCCAAGCAGTGCATGGCAGCGCGGGACTCGATAAACTGCGCCACGGCCATGGCATCACGCGGCGTCGGAAGCGAGTCCATGTCGCGGCAGAGCGTGTGCGAAACATCGGTGTCCCACACCGGCATCATCCGCGAGATCATCGCCCGGCAGATGCTGGTCTGCGGGCCGATGTCCACGAGCTTCACAAGGCCAGCCTTCTCGTAGGCCGCGAGGTGGCGGGCCGTCTTGTCAGAGCCGATGGTGCCATCATGGTGGACGCGCCACTCCCACCCCGGAAATACGGAGTGATGCGCCCGGCAGATGGCCTTGATGCCATTGGAGTAGAGCAGCGAGTGCTCATCCTTGCCGAGCCAGAACAGACTGTAACTGATGACCTTCTTCATTGGTCACTTCACGTTCGTTCCTTCAACGCCGCGACGCATCCGATCCAGCGTTCGCTTCTGGAGCCACATCTGAGCCTCCTCAAGCTTAGTGAGGGCGATGGCGTTCTCGCGACAAGCAAACGGGCCTGCCTGAAAAGATCGAAGCCTGTCAACGCAGATTGCGATCAGAACCTCCTGAGTCAGTCCATTCACACCATTCTCATTGATTGGCCCATTCTGGAACGCGATCAGCGTGCGGTCAGGAATTGAAGTGCCACTATTGCTTGGAACGTACCCACTGACAACGTAGTGATGGTTTGCGCCTCCAGCGCCGGGCTGGTCAGTAACTTCGATGCGAAGCTTGTCGTTTGCTGGATTGATGATGTGGTCGTTGACTGTTCTCATATTATTTTCTGGTTCTGTACAAGTAGTTGTAGATCGAAATTGGAAGTTCCGCCTGGGTCTTGAGCAGCGGTTGGACCCGTTGGCTGAACTCGTGGTCTTCCCCAAAGGACTTCTCTGGGAAGCCAGCCCTCACAGCCAGCTCCCGACGGATGGGATTCAGGTGATTCGGCATCCTCCAGTACACGCCATCCTTCTCGTGCCAGTGGGTGCAGTGGATGGTGTGGATGAACTGCTTCGGATTCACCCCATTCGTGGTCATTGTGCCGCGCAGCTCCACGCAATCGGGATTGAACTTCAGGCGATCCAACACGAGGCCAACGTAGGAAGTGTGAATCGTATCGTCGTCGTCAATGAAGGCCACGTACCGGCCGCTGGCACGGGAGAGCAGGGCATTGCGCTTGGCCCCAACGGTCATGTGCGGCCCCGTGCGGTCGAAGATCATCTCCACCGGCTGCCGGGCCATCTGGCGCTGAAGCATCTGCTGGAGGCGCTGGAGAACGGCCCCGCGCTCGGGCAGCGTGCAGATGAGGATGGATAGTTCGGGTGCGCTCACGGGAATCCTGCGGCCTGGCGTGCGAGGAAGTTCTTCTGGTCACGCTCGAAGAATCCGCTGTTGCGCTTGAAGGTGGCATCGGTGCCGGTGTGAGTGGTCCACTCGTGCTTGAAGAGAACCTGGTCGAACTTGGCGCTCTTGCCATCGCGCTCAGTGACGCACATGAATTCGTTGTCACACCACTCCGAAACGTAGGACGGATGATACACGTAGCCCCATTTGTCCACCAGCCGCTTGCCCATGATCGGCATCGTGTTCAGATTCGCATGGTTGAGCCCATCCCGGAAGTGCAGCACCCCGTCCAGGTTCGGGAAGTGCTTCTGCATCAGCGTGGCGATCAGGTCATCGTACCCGACCATCTGCGGGATCATGTCGTCCGAGGCGAGGATCAGGATGTCGTAGTCGCCCAGCTTGTCCATGTCCGCGTTCACCGCCGCGATCTTGCCCGTGGAGCGGCCCCGGTGGATGAACAGGTTGGGGGTGGCCTTGGCGATGCGCCGGACATCCTCGCAGTTCATTGTGGCGTCATCCTCGTCCACGGAGACAACGAACTTGATCTGGTGCTTGCGGGACGCCATGGAGCGATACCGCTGGAGCTGGCGCAGGAACAGCGTGGGACGCCCGCGCGTGGGGTACTTGACGACGAAGCGCATCAGGTGCTGGTCGTGGTGGTGGAGTCCGAAGATGTGGTCGTCGTCGAGTCGCTTCCGGTGGTAGTTGTGGAATTGCCACCTTCAGGTGTTTCGCAGGGCGACTTGATGATGAGGTCGAAGCGCATTACGATATTTCGATGGTCTTGAAAGATACCTCACCTTGTGTGACCATCACAAGTTCGTATGTTCCAAGTGGGGTTACGTTAAGCTTCCACTTCGTCAAATAAGAACCTTCCCCATCGGTGTACCCAATGATGGCATTCCAAACTACCGGGAACGATGTCATGTCGGGAAGCAGTGAAGATTCAGCCTGGTTCACATCGTACTGCTTGGTGTAGATGTTCCAGAAAATGTCGTACCCAAAAATTCCACCTGATTCAAGCTGGAGCAATCCTTCCATGTGCGGGGGAAGATACACACATGAAACCCTGACCTTGAAATCAGCACTGGATGGGCATCCCGAATCCGATACCGCGTGAGCCTTAAACGTGTACTCTCCGGGGTTGTTGACAGTCACTGAGTCGCTCGGTCCATAAGCATTGGTTTCAGACCCATCATTACCAACCATGGCGAATCCGACCAGCGTTCCACCTGCCACTGAAACCTGGGCTGAAAGATCAACGGAATAATCCGGGCATACGGTGGGCGGATCTCCAATCGTTGGGTCAACCAGAATATTCAGGTCTGACGTGGTAATGGTCGGCTGATCGCACGGAGGAGGTGG
>Ga0194051_1000486_pt1 | contig 22480 bp, 20 predicted proteins | sample SepL2320m_MetaG_FD_161275 | JGI IMG/M metagenome (GOLD analysis project Ga0194051, IMG submission 161275) | Anoxic zone freshwater microbial communities from boreal shield lake in IISD Experimental Lakes Area, Ontario, Canada - Sep2016-L239-20m | ecosystem: Environmental > Aquatic > Freshwater >... | reverse complement strand
GTCCGTAGGCGCCGTCGGCGAGCAGGGATGCGCGGACCGACTGGCTGCCCTCGTCGTAGAACCCGCTCTGGGTCACGTGCTTACCGAGATCGATACCGTAGATACCGCCGCCCAGACACAGCGCGACCATGAGACCGATAACGATGTACCGATACCGGTATACGGTTCGACCCCACCAGGCGAACACTCGATCTCCTCACTAGCGAACCAAATCTTCGGCGGCCGCGCCCTGCTTGCAGCTGCGATATCAGCAGCGCGGACAGCGGCCGGAACGGCTGAAGCCATGCCCCGGGCTAGCGGAAAACATCGGCAATGTCCTCCAAGTCGACGAAATCCAAGGTATCCGACGCTAACGCCCAGCTGTCATGTTCGCGAAATCCGAGCGCGTTGACCCCGGTGCCGGACCGCGCGATGTCTTCCAGTTGGGTGCGGCGGGCCTGCCCGTCGACCGACGCCACCAGCAGGTTTGCCGGTCCGCTGCCCGCGGTTACCTCGATCACTGTCATGGTTGCCGCACCCACAGGAATTCGGTCACCGCGCTGCCCGCATGCCGGGCTTTGGTCTCGTATTTGGTGGTCGGCCGATCCGCGGAGATCGGCAGCGCCTCGCCGGGCTGTGCCCTGCGCAGCAGCGCCTCGCCGTCGCCGACCTGGGCGATCTGCTCGGCATAGCCGGCGTGGTCGGTCGCGGAGTGCAGGACACCGCCGGGGCGCAGCCGCTCGGCGATCAGTGCGACCGTCTGTGCTTGCAGCAGCCGCCGTTTGTGGTGCCGGGACTTCGGCCAGGGATCCGGGAAGAAGATCCGCACCCCGGTGAGTGTGCCGGAGCCCACCAGATGCTCGAGCACGTCGACGCCGTCACCCCGGATCAACCGGATGTTGGGTACGCCCTCGCGGTCGATCCCGCTCAGCAGCTGCGCCAGCCCGCGGCGGTAGACCTCGACGGCGATCACGTCGATATCAGGCTCGTCGCGCGCCATGGCCAACGTCGACGTTCCGGTACCGCAGCCGATCTCGAGAACCAGCGGAGCGCGGCGGCCGAACCAGGCCGCGGTGTCGAGCTCGCGCGGCGGCTGGGCCAGCGTGCCCAACCGGGGCCACAGCCGCTCCCATATCTCCTGTTGTGCTTCGGTGATCGCCGCGCGTCGCGAGCGGAAACTGGTCACCCGCGGATAAGGATGCGTCGGGGTTCCGGGCGTGGTCGAGCCCCCCTGACGCTGCGAATGCATTGATTCATGGTGGCGTATGAACTGCGGCGCACCACCACCGGGACGCAGATTGATACCCAACAGTTGCCTTTCCGACTGACTCGCGTCCCACCTGCGGGGCTGCCACTATGGCGCGATGGCCGAGCACCCGTTTGCCGCACGGCTGGCCGTCGCTGTGAGTGCACCGTTGCGGGTGGGTGTGGCCGGGCGGTCCGGCGCCGGCCGGGACACGGTGCGCCGGGCTTTGCGCGGGGTCGGCGCGGTGGTGGCCGGCCCGGGCGAGCCCGCCGATCTGGACGTCTACGTGTGCGTCGAAACCCTCACCCCGGAGGACACTGCCGCACTCACCGCGACTCGCCGGCCCGCGGTGGCGGTGCTCAACAAGTCCGATCTCACCTGCTTTCGCGGTGCCGGACCCATGGTGGTTGCCGGCGCCCACTGCCGGGAGTTGGAGCGCCGCACCGGTGTGCCGACCCGGCCGCTGGCCGCGCTGCTCGCGGTGGCCGCCTCGGACCCGGCGGTCCTCGACCGATCTCTTGTCGACGCCCTGCGCGCGGTAACGGCCGACCCCGCCGGGCTGACGCCTGCTATCCGGCGGCGACTGCTGTCCGAACTGGACCTGTTCGGTATCGCCACCGCCTCGGCGGCGGTGTGCGCCGGAGCGGATCGAGCGACGCTGGCGGCGCTGCTGGCCAGCGTCAGCGGTATGCAGGCCGTACTCGACGAGATCGACCGGGCTGCCACGGCCGTCCGGTACCGCCGCCTGATCGGCGCGCTGGCCAGACTGGCTGAGCGGGCGGTCGGGCCACAGGGCGCCCGGGTGGCCGATTTTCTCGCCGGCGACGCCGTTGTACTGGCGCGGATGGCCGCCGCGATGGACGTGATGCAGGCCCAGGACGTGCCACCCGGCCCCGCCGACGGGGGTACCGATCACCTGTTGCGGGCAATCCACTGGCAGCGCTACGCGCGCGGCCCGGTCTCGGCGTTGCATCGTGGCTGCGGCGCCGATATCGCACGCGGTGCGCTGCGGCTGTGGCTGCGGGCGGGCGGCATCCCCGAGCCGATGACATGAGCGGTGACCGGGAGATCATCGCGGTGATCGGTCCGACGCGCTCGGGCGTGACGAGTGTGGCCTGCGCACTGCGCGAGCGGCTCGGCCGGTACCGCGTCGTCGAACAACTCCGGTCCGGTGAGCAGCCGGCCGCCGTGGTCTTCGTCGTCTCCGCGGCCGCCCCGATGACGGAGTCCGACGCTCAGCTTCTCGACGCCGCGGCTGAGAACACCGATGCAGTGGTGGCGGCGGTGTCCAAGATCGACGTTCATCGCAGCTGGCCGCAGGTGCTCGCCACCGATCGGGCCCTGTTGGCGAGTCACGCGACCCGGTACGCCGGTCTGTCCTGGGTGGGGGTGGCGGCTGATCCCCACGTCGGGTCGCCGAAGCTCGATCGACTCGTCGACACGGTGCTGGCGGTATTGGTGCGCGGCGGACGAGAGCAGCGAAATCTGTTGCGCACAAGGGATTCTCGGGAAAAATCACGGTCGGTGCGGGTGCTCGCGCTGCGTAGTCACGTTCAGCAGTCGCGGGTGCACATCGCAGGCCAGGCACGTGCCGCATGCGTGGCTCTGCGCACCGAACTGCGCCACGAGGCGGCCCTGGTGACCCGGGGAGGGGTTGATCAGTTCTGTGCCGGGGTGGGCCGTCGGTCGCAGCAGGTCGCTGCCGAGGTTGACGCGACGTTGACCCGGCAGCTGATGCAGATGGCTGACGGCGTCGGACTCGCAGCGGTCGATGCAGCGGCGGTGACCCTGTCGGCACCGGCATGCCCGGCACTCGAGTCCTACCTGCCGCGGTTTGTGCGCCCCCGGGCCCAGAACCGGTTGACGATCCTGCTGAGTGCCGGGTTCGGATTGGGTGTGACCCTGACCGTCGGCCGCTTGCTCGCCGACCTCGCGCCCGCCTGGACCCGGGTCGTGACCGTGGGTGCTTTGGTAGCCGGCGCAGTGCTCACCGGGTGGGTCATCCGCGCCCGCGGGCTGTTGGCTGAGCGCGCGGCATTGGATCGATGGGTTGCGGAGGTGACCGCGGGCCTGCGGTCGGCGCTGGAGGATCACCTGCTGACGCAGCTGCTGGCGGCCGAATCCGCCCTCGCTACCGCGGTCGCCACCCGCGAGTTACCCGCCTGGCGCGGTTGCCCGATCGAGCCGGGGAGCGATCGGACATAATTGGAGATTAACGACGGGTGTCGCGCCCGCGTTAATCTGCACCGAGCTCAATAATCTGTACGGAACTCAAGCGGGAGACACCGATGACCTCAGCGACCATCCCCGGTCTGGAGAACGCACCGACCAAGCATGCCGCCCTGCTGGCCTGGGTCCGCGAGGTTGCCGAGCTCACCCAGCCGGATCGTGTCGTCTTCGCCGACGGCTCCGAGCAGGAGTATCAGCGGCTCTGCGATCGGCTGGTGGCCGCCGGTACCTTCACCCCGCTGCGCGACTCGGAGGATGCCAGCTCCTATCTCGCCCGGTCGACTCCGTCGGATGTTGCGCGGGTTGAATCGCGCACGTTCATCTGCTCGGAGCGCGAGATCGACGCTGGCCCGACCAACAACTGGATGGCGCCCGCCGAGATGCGCGCCACCATGACCGAGTTGTACCGGGGTTGTATGCGCGGACGCACCATGTACGTGGTGCCGTTCTGCATGGGCCCCCTCGGCGCCGATGATCCCAAACTCGGGGTCGAGATCACCGACTCCGAGTACGTCGTGGTGGCAATGCGCACGATGACCCGAATGGGCAAGGCGGCGCTGGCCAAACTCGGCGATGACGGGTTCTTCGTCAAGGCACTGCACTCGGTCGGCGCGCCACTGGAGCCCGGTCAGGTTGACGTGTCGTGGCCGTGCAGCGAGACCAAATACATCAGCCACTTCCCGGAGACCCGCGAGATCTGGAGCTACGGGTCCGGTTACGGCGGAAATGCGCTTCTGGGCAAGAAGTGCTACTCGCTGCGGATCGCCTCGGTGATGGCCCGAGATGAGGGCTGGCTGGCCGAGCACATGCTGATCCTCAAGCTGATCTCCCCGGAGAACAAGGCGTACTACGTCGTGGCGGCGTTCCCGTCGGCGTGCGGAAAGACCAACCTGGCGATGCTGCAGCCGACCATCCCCGGTTGGCGGGCCGAGACCGTCGGCGATGACATCGCCTGGATGCGGTTCGGTAGGGACGGCCGGCTGTATGCGGTCAACCCGGAGTTCGGCTTCTTCGGGGTGGCTCCGGGAACCAACTGGAGTTCCAACCCGAACGCGATGAAGACCATCGCCGGCGGCAACACCGTCTTCACCAACGTCGCCCTGACCGACGACGGCGGCGTGTGGTGGGAAGGCCTGGAAGGCGAACCGCAGCATCTAGTCGACTGGAAGGGCGGCGACTGGACTCCGGAGTCCGGAACCGCTGCGGCGCATCCCAACTCGCGGTACTGCACGCCGATGTCGCAGTGCCCCTCGCTGGCACCGGAGTGGGACGACCCGCAGGGCGTGCCGATCTCGGCGATCCTGTTCGGCGGCCGGCGCAAGACCACCGTGCCGTTGGTGACCGAGGCGCGTGACTGGCAGCACGGGGTGTTCATCGGTGCCACGCTGGGCAGCGAGCAGACCGCCGCCGCCGAGGGCACGGTCGGAACGGTGCGCCGTGACCCGATGGCGATGCTGCCGTTCCTGGGCTACAACGCCGGTGACTACTTCCAGCACTGGATCGACCTCGGTAAGAACTCCGATGCCTCGAAGTTGCCGAAAGTCTTCTTCGTCAACTGGTTCCGCCGCGGCGGCGACGGTCGCTACCTGTGGCCGGGTTTCGGTGAGAACAGCCGGGTACTCAAGTGGATCATCGAACGCGTCGAGGGCAAGGCCGACGGTGTCTCGACCCCGATCGGTTTCGTGCCCGCCGTCGGCGAGATGGATCTGAGCGGGTTGGATGTCGCTGAGGCCGACGTCGCCGAGGCGTTGACGGTCAACCCGGACGAGTGGCGCGCGGAGCTGCCGCAGATCGAGGAGTGGTTCGACTTCATCGGCGAGAAGCTACCCACCAGCCTCAGGGACGAGTTCGAGTCACTCAAGCAACGTTTGGCCGACGCCCGCTAGCTCGTTACTACAGCCTCCAGGACGGTACCGTCAGCATCATCGGAAATCGGCTTCGCTGCCTGTCGTAGACTGCGCCGCATGCAAATCCGTGAGCATGCGCAGGCCACGCCCGACAAACCTGCCGTCATCCTCTATCCCAGCGGTACCGTCGTCACCTTCGGCGAACTCGAGTCTCGGGCGAATCGGTTGGCGCACCTGTTCCGCCAGGCCGGTTTACGCGAGGGCGACGCCGTCGCGATCCTGATGGAGAATAACGAGCACTTCCACATGGCGATGTGGGCGGCGAGGCGCGCGGGCCTCTATTACGTGCCGATCAACACCCACCTGACCGCGGCCGAGGCCGCCTACATCATCGACAACTCCGCGGCGAAGGCCATCATCGGTTCGGCGGGCACGCGGGGTGTCCTGGAGAAGCTGGGCGAACACCTACCCCAACTGCCGGGGCTGTTGTTGATTGCCGGAGCCGCTTTGTCGGCGACCGACGCCTCCGACGATGATCTGGACGGCTGGCTGCGTTACCCGGAATGTGTTGCTGACCAACCGGATACACCCATCGACGACGAGATCGAGGGCGATCTGCTGCAGTACTCCTCGGGCACCACCGGCCGGCCGAAGGGCATCAAGCGGGCGCTGCCGCACCTGCCGCCGTCGGAGGCGCCCGGCCTGATGACCGCACTGGTGAGTTTTTGGGCGAAGCCCGACGGGGTCTACCTCAGCCCTGCCCCGCTCTATCACACCGCGCCGTCGGTCTGGTCGTTGACGATGCAGGCCGCGGGAATCCCGGTGGTGGTGATGGAGAAATTCGATGCCGAGGGCACCCTCGATGCGATCGCCCACCACCGTGTCACCCACGGCCAATTCGTTCCGGTGATGTTCACCAGGATGCTGAAACTTCCTGAGGCGGTGCGTGATTCGTATGACGTCTCGAGCCTGGAACGCGTGATGCACGCGGCCGCACCGTGCCCGGTGCAGATCAAGCAGCAGATGATCGACTGGTGGGGCCCGATTGTCGATGAGTACTACGCCTCCTCGGAGGCGCACGGCTCGACCCTGATCAGTGCCGAGGAATGGCTGACGCACCCCGGTTCGGTCGGCAGGCCGATGGGCGGGGCCCTGCACATCCTCGACGAGGACGGCAACGAAGTCCCTGCCGGTGAGCCCGGCGAGATTTACTTCGAGGGCGGTAACACCTTCGAATACCTCAACGACACCGAGAAGACCGCGGCCTCACGAGATCAGCGGGGCTGGACGACCGTGGGCGATATCGGCTACCTCGATGACGAGGGCTACCTCTACCTCACCGATCGCCGCCACCACATGATCATCTCGGGCGGAGTCAACATCTACCCGCAGGAGGCCGAGAGCCTGCTGGTCACTCACCCAAAGGTGATGGACGCTGCGGTGTTCGGCATTCCCGACGATGAGATGGGCCAGTCGGTCAAGGGTGTCGTGCAGTTGGTCGAACCCGGCTCTGCCAGTGCGGAATTCGGTGATGAACTGCTGACCTGGTTACGGGAGCGGCTCGCGCATTACAAGTGCCCGCGGTCGATCTCCTTCGAGGAACAACTCCCGCGCACCGACACCGGCAAGCTCTACAAGCAGAGCCTGATCGAGAAATACGGGTCACCTACCCCCAGGTGACGGGCAGTGGACGTAGACCGGATCCCAGCGAATCGACATCCACGCCCAACTCGGCGGCATCGACCATCAGCCGCATGTCTGGATACCGCGGGATCAATTGGAAAAGAACCGATTTCAGCTCAAGTCTGGCCAGCGGCGCGCCCAGGCAGTACCGCCTGCCATACCCGAAAGACATGGTTGGCATTCATCGTCACCCGCATCAGTTCCTCGGTCGCCTTCGGAATCAGCGACGGATCTTCCAGTAGCGCCTGCCACTGGGTCGGCTCACTCAGCAACTGCACGATCAGGTGCCAGATCTTGACGACCGAAGTTTCGAAGCCGGCGAACAACAGAGCCATTGCGAGAACGGCGATTTCGCCGTCGGCGAGGTTATCTTCGGTGCACAAATGCCCTATCACATCGGCGCTTGGGTGACGGCGTTTGCCGGCGACCAGGTTGGCGCAGTAGTCGATCAGCGCCGCTAAGCCCTGCATGGACTCAGCGGCGTCCTTCTCGAAGGCGCAGGCGTGGACCCACACTCCGAACGTGTCCCGGTCGCCATAGGGCACACCCAGCAGTTCGCAGATGACCAGGATCGGAAGCGGCAGTGCGAGTTTCGCGTGCAGATCCACGGGTGGACCATCGTGTTCCAACTGATCAAGCAGGCCTGTGGTGAGTGCCTCCACCTTCGGCTTCAACGCGTGCAGGCTACGGGCGGAAAAGTGTGGATTGAGCAGTTCGCGGACCGCGGCGTACCCGGTGACCAGCCAGGCCTCATCGCCGACCGGGGTGCGCACCCGATGGATAGGCCTAGTTGCCCGTCCGGTTCGTGGCTGTGCGGGAGGCACGATCGCGTTTGGCGGCCTTGCGGTCCGGTGCAGCGGTGTCCGCAGTGGCCGCCTTCGCACGCCGGGCCGGAGCCGCGGCCGTCGTCGGCGTGACCTCCAGCGCACCTCTGATTGTCCACTGCGCGTTCTGCAGGGCTGTGCGGAAGCTCGGCACGAAGTTGGCGGCAACGTCTGGCAGGTCGACGATCGGACCGGTCTGAACGCCCGCTCCGGTATTCAGGTTGAGCAACGTGCCGGGAATTCCGGACGGTCCCAGTAATCCGTCGACGGCGGTGTTCCAGGCACCCTCGAAGTTGAGAGTGGACAGGCTGGAGGCCACGCCATTGATGATCGCGACGGTCTTTTGTGCGAGGACCGAGGCGCCGCCAATCGCCGACCCGGCGAAGACCGTCAGAATCTGCGGAACAACAGCCACCACCGCGCCTGCCCTGGCCACAACGTTGCTCACCACGTAGCTTCCGGCGTCGAGCACGCTTTGGCCGGCCGCCATGATCGGACCGATGATCGCGTCGCTGATCACGGTGAGGGCTTCGGCGAACTGGCCCTGCGCAGCCAGCTGGACGGCGTTGAGGGCAGCCGACGGCAAGTCCCACACGCCCGTGGCCAACTCTCTGGCTGCCAGATTCAGTCCGCTAAGGACGACGCTGATGTAGTCCTCGACGTTGATCTGGAATTGCTGGACCGCCGGGAGATACGCCTCGGCGGTAAGATTATCCAGGAAGCCCACGTAGCGGTAATGCTCCTCCTGGTAGAGCAGGAAGTTGAGAACATCGCCGCCGGTTTGGCCGAATCCGGCGTAGGGCCAGTTGGCCTCGCCGGCGCCCGGCGTCGGGACGTCGCCACCGTTGTAGTAGCTGCCGAAGACATAGTTCTCGGCCACCTCCCCGGAGTCGAGCAGTGCCACGATGGGGTTCTGCCATGCCGTCAGGGCGACCAGGTTGCTCGATGGCACCGCCAGTGCGGCGAGCAGCCGGTCGGCATTGTCGGCCGGTGCGGTCATGACGGCGGCCGCGCCCATGACGGCTATTGTCCCTGCCGCAAGCGGTGCACGAAGTAACTGGAGCATGAGCGCTTCCCCTCTGTTTGACTGCTGCCTATGTGACTGGCCGTCGGCTGACGGTGCCGGTAGCTACCACCAGCGGAGAGGATATACCGAGCGTCCGCTGTCGGGACAAGTGAAGCCGGGACGAGTGATAGTGCTGCACCGGTTCTACGGCTTCGGGTCGCCATTGAGTCCCGGTACGCAACCACGGTGACACACTGATGGCTGTGACTCTGGACGGCCACATCGGTGGCGGCGGGCCCTATTTCGACGACCTGGTGGTGGGGCAGGTCTTCGACTCGGCGCCGTCGATGACGCTCACCGGCGGCATCGCGGCGACTCATCAGGCGATCGTCGGCGACCGGTTGCGGCTGGCGTTGGATGCTGAGCTGTCGCACGCCGTTCTCGGCGAGCCTGGGCCACTGGCCCACCCTGCGCTGGTATGCGATGTGGCGATCGGGCAGTCCACGCTGGTGACCCAGCGGGTTAAGGCCAACCTGTTCTACCGCGGCCTGATCTTCCACCGGTTTCCGATGATCGGCGACACGTTGTCCACCCGCACCGAGGTGAGGGGCCTGAAGCAGAACAGCGCGAAACCCGACCGCGCCCCGACCGGCTTGGCCGCGCTGCGGATGACCACCGTCGACCAGGCCGGCCGACTGGTGCTCGATTTCTACCGCTGCGCGATGCTGCCGTGCCGCCGGGGCGCCGGCGACACCGGACATCACGACGACGTAGCGCAGATCGGCGCGGGTCCGGTGCCGGAGGCCGACCCGACCCGACACTGGGACGCCGACGCCTTCCGCCGACGGGTACCCGGGCCCCATTTCGACGCCACGATGGTCGGCTCGGTGCTGCGCAGCACCGGTGACGTCGTCAGCTCCGCGCCGGAGTTGGCTAGGCTCACCCTGAATATTGCTGCCACACATCATGATTCGCGAACCGGCGGACAGCGCCTGGTGTACGGCGGCCACACGATTGGCCTCGCTCTAGCCCAGGCCAGCCGCCTGCTGCCCAACCTGGCCACCGTGCTGGGCTGGCAGTCCTGCGATCACACCGGGCCCGCGTACGAGGGCGACACCCTCTACAGCGATCTGCACGTCGAAGCCGCTGATGTACTGCCCAGCGACCGCGGTGGCGTGCTGCACCTGCGCTCACTCGTCTACGCGGTCGGCGATGGTGAGGACCGTCCGGTGCTGGACTGGCACTGGCGGGCGCTGCATTTCTAGGCCGTCGGCGCCCGGCCGGTAACCTGACGGTCGACCAGAAAGGACCCTTCGAGCGCCCATGACGATTGACAATCCCGTGGCGGACAACCTCGTGGTTGAGACCACCTACGGGCCGGTCCGTGGAATCGACGTCGGCCGTGCCGTGGCGTGGAAGGGCATCCGCTACGCCGCGCCGCCCGTCGGCGACTTGAGGTTCCGGGCGCCCGAACCACCGCAACCCTGGACCGAGGTGGCCGATGCCAGTCGGTACGGGTTCGTGTGCCCGCAACCCCCCCTTCCGGTCTTTCCCCTCGACCTCGGTGGGGCGGAGGACGAGGACTGCCTGAGCGTGAATATCTGGGCTCCCAGGGGCACTACACCCGGCGACGCCAAACCGGTGATGGTCTGGGTGCACGGCGGTGCCTTCGTGCTCGGGTCGGGCAGCCAACCCCTCTACGACGGCAGGCGACTGTCCAGCGAGGGTGACGTCGTGGTGGTCACGCTCAATTACCGACTGGGGGTGTTCGGCTTTCTTGACCTCTCCGGAATGGGCCGCGGGAACTTCGATTCCAACGTCGGTCTGCGCGACGTTCTCGCGGCACTTGCGTGGGTCCGGGACAACATCGCCGCATTCGGCGGCGATCCGAACCGGGTGACACTGTTCGGGGAATCCGCCGGCGCCGGCATCGTGACCACTCTGCTCGCCGTCCCCCAAGCCGAAGGACTATTCGCCGCTGCTATCGCCCAGAGTTCCCCGGCGACATCGGTGTACACCCACGATCGTGCCCAACGAGTCACCCACCTCGTGCTCGATCATCTGGGTATCACCGCGGCTGAGGCCGAGAAGTTGGTCGACGTGGACATCCGTGCCCTGATGTCGGCGACCGACAGGGTCTTCGCCCAGATTCCCGTCAACCATCCGGGCACCGTCGCGTTCGTCCCGGTGGTCGACGGTGATCTGCTGGATGACTACCCCGTGCACTCGGCCCGTGACGGTCGTACGCTTCCGGTCCCGCTGATCATCGGAACCAACAAGCACGAGGCGGCGCTGTTCCGGCTGATGCGCTCACCGCTGCTGCCGATCACCCCGCGCGCGATCACCTCGATGTTCAACGACATTGCCGCCGAGCAGCCCGATATGGCGCTGCCCACCGTGGAGGAACTCGGTTCTTCTCACGCGCGCTACCGCGGCAGTGGACGTGGCGTGAGCATTGCCAGCGATGTTGGATTCCGGATGCCGTCGGTGTGGCTTGCCGAGGGGCACAGCCGGGTCGCACCGGTCTACCTCTACCGCTTCGACTATGCCACCCCGATCATGAAGTTACTGCTCGTCGGCGCAGCGCATGCAACCGAATTGCCTTATGTCTGGGGCACTCTCGGTGCACCCAAAGACGTCACCCTCAAACTTGGCGGGACGAAGTCCGCCAAATCCGTGTCGAAACGAATGCGCAGTCGATGGGTGAACTTCGCGGCCAGCGCCAAGCCCATCGGCTTACCCGGCGACCCGGAGTGGAGCCCCTACCAGGAGGCAGACCGTGCCTGCCTGGTCATCGACCACGAGGATCGCATCGTCTACGACTCCGACGCGAAGATCCGGAAGGCCTGGGGCAGCGACATCCTGCACTTCCGCTGATTAATGCGGCAAATCCCGGAACGCGGTCTCGCGGTAAGGCTCGGGTTCCTTCGGTAGCCCGAGGATTCTTTCGCCGACGATATTGCGTTGGATCTGGTCGGTGCCGCCGCCGATTGAGGTGAAGTAGGCATTGAGGGTGCGGAAGGTCACTGCGTCACCGACCGGGTTGTCTGATCCGGTGAGCATCGCCTCGGGCCCGACGATCTCGGTCTGGATCCGAGCGGTTTCATGCAGGATTCGCGACATCGCGATCTTGCCCAGCGCCATCAGCGTGGCCGCCTCGGTGGGATCGGTCGTGGTCTTGGCACGCTGGGTGTTCCACCGATTGACCGTCGCGAGCGACTCGGCCCTGGCAATCCCCTGGCGGATGTGGGCGTCGCCGAGAACTCCTGCGGCCCTGGCCATTGCGATCAGGCTGTCGGCATCCGGTTTGAGGTCCCGGGTAGATTTCGCGGTGCGTGCCAGATCGCCCATCAGGCGGCGTTCGTAGGCCAGGGCCAGTTGCAACACTGCCCAGCCGCCACCGGGTTCGCCGACCAGGTTGGCGTGCGGCACTCGCGCGTCGGTGATGAACACCTCGTTGAACTCCGACTCCCCGGTGATCTGGTGGATCGGCCGGATCTCCACGCCGGGTTGGCGCATCGGGAAGATGAAGAAACTGATCCCCCTGTGCTTGGGCACATCCCAATCGGTGCGGGCCACCAACAGCCCGTAGTCGGCGGTCTTGGCGAACGACGTCCAGACCTTCTGTCCGTTGACGATCCAATCGTCACCATCGCGGTCGGCGCGGGTGCGCAGTCCGGCAAGGTCCGATCCGGCGCCCGGCTCGCTGTAGAGCAGGCACCACCGAGTCTCCCCGCGCACCGACGGCGGGATCAACCGCAGCTTCTGTTCCTCGGTTCCCAGATCGCGCACGGTGCAGGCCAGCATGTCGGCACGGTCCGCTCCAGTGCCGTACGCGCCGACGTCGGCGAATTCGGCTGCCACGACGCGTGATTGCGCAGTGCTCAGTCCGCGACCACCCCACGGCGGCTCCCAACTCGGTGCCGACCAACCTGCGTCGAACACCTTCCGACTCCACTCGCCGCGGTCGCGGGTGGGTTCGAAGTTATCGGCCAGCCACTGCCGCACCTCGGCCCGGACGTCGTCGTCGGTCACATCGGTCATGAGTTCTCCTCCCGTAGTCGAACGTAGCGCTCCCGGTGCCAGTTCGAGTCGCCGAAAATCTGCGCGTCGGTGCGGGCACGCCGCAAGTACAGATGGGCCGGGTGCTCCCAGGTGAAGCCGATCCCGCCGTGGACCTGGATAGTGGTCGCCGCGACGAACACGAACGCATCCGAGCAATACCCCTGGGCCAGCGCCAGATCGGCCAACCTGTCCGGCTCGCAGGCGTCGAAGGCGGCAGCGACGTGGCGCGCGGCCGAAAGCGCCGACTCCGCCTCCAGGAGCATGTCGACGCACAGGTGTTTGATCGCCTGGAAGCTGCCGATGGCACGGCCGAACTGGTGGCGGACGCCTGCGTAATCGGCTGCCATCTGCATGGCGTGCATCGCACCGCCGGCCTGTTCGGCGATCAACGCCACTGCCGCCCGGTCGAGTGCGTGTTCCAGTGCTGCCGAGCCCTTGCCGACGCCGCCGATCAACCGGCCGGGGGTATCGGTGAGGGTCAACCGACCCTGCTTACGGGTCTGGTCGACGGTGGTCAGCGGGGTGATCGCCAATCCAGGAGTAGTGCGTTCGACGGCGAAGATCGCGACGCCCGAAGTGCAGTCAGCCTGCACGTAAAACCGGTCCGCGATCGACGCATCGAGCACATAGGTTTTCTCACCGGTTAGTAGCCATCCGTCTCCGTCAGCGGTTGCCGACGTCGCGGGGTGCTCAGGAGGGCGTGCTGAACCGCCTTCGGCGAAGGCAACAGTCGCGAGCAACTCGCCCGCCGCGATCCGAGGCAGCGCCTCGGCGCACTCAGGTGAATCACTGAGCGCCAGAAGCAGATACGGGGTCAACACCGCCGTCGAGAGGTATGGCGCGCACAACAGCGCCCGGCCCATCTGTTCGGACACCACCGCCAGCTCGGTGGCATCGGCACCCGCGCCGCCGAACTCCTCGGGGATGGTCAGACCCAGCAGTCCCATCGCCACCAGCTCGGACCACACCGCGGTGTCGTGACCGGATTCGTCGGACATGAGTCGGCGCACCGCTGCCTCGGGCGAGCGCTTGGCCATCAGGTTGGCGACCGCATCGCGCAGGTCGCTCTGCTGCTCGGTGAGCACGGCGGAGATCGGAGTCATAAGCTCAACGCTTTCCGGAGACTGGTGGCCTGGCTGTCGAAATAGGCGCGTGCGACCGACGATTTCGCCGCGATTCGGTCGAAGCCGTGGAACGCCCCGGGAACCACGTGCACCTCGCACGGCACGCCGGCCGCATCGAGACGCTCCGCGTAGGCGAGGTCCTCGCGGTGGAAGAGGTCGAGGGTTCCCACCCCAAGCCAGGCCGGCGGCAGACCGGCGAGATCATCACGACGGGCCGGGACCGCCACCGCTGGGTCGGCACCACCGAGGTAGGACTGCCAGCCGATGCGGTTGCTCGCGGGGTTCCACAACCGGAAGCCGGTGTCGTCCAACGAAGGATCGACACTGCGGTCGTCGAGCATCGGGTAGGACAGGACCTGCAGCACCGGTGTCACCTCGGCGCGGTCGCGGGCCAGGAATGCCAGCGCCGCGGTCAGCCCGCCGCCGGCACTTGCTCCACCGATCGCGATCCGATCGGAGTCAATCCCGGGCAGTCGCGCCAGCCACGTCAGCACGCTGTAGCAGTCCTCCACCGGGATCGGATACGGGTGCTCCGGCGCCAGCCGGTAGTCGACGGCGGCCACCGTGATGCCGAGGCGGTCGACGTATTGCCGGCACACGCCGTCGTCCTGGGCGGCGGTCCCGAACAGGTAGCCGCCGCCATGGATCCACAGCAGGGCAGGCGTCGGGCCCGCGGCGTTGGCCGGGCGATGCAACCGGACACCTGCGCCCGACGGCAACGTCAGGACCTCGACTCCGGCGTTCGAGGGCTTGCGGAGGTTGGAGAGTTTGCGCACCAGCGGCAACGCCCAGGGTTGGATCGTGAACCGCGGGATGAATCGTGCGGCGCGACGAAGTTCGGGGTGGATGTCCTCATTGGGCATGACGGCCATTATGGACCCCTGCCGTCGGCACCGGTGCGGCCGCTACGATCGCCGGGTGAGCGAAGAAGCCAGCACAACAGACGCGGTCCTGACCGAGAAGCGCGGCCGGATCCTGATTATCACCATCAATCGGCCCGAGGCCAAGAACGCGGTCAACGCAGCGGTCAGTCAGGGCCTTGCCGATGCGACGGACGCCCTTGACGCCGATCCGGGCCTGTCGGTGGGGATCGTCACCGGGGCCGGCGGATCGTTCTGCGCCGGGATGGACCTCAAGGCCTTCGCCCGCGGCGAGAACGTCGCGGTCAAGGGCCGCGGTCTGGGCTTCACCGAGCGCCCGGCCGTCAAGCCGGTGATCGCCGCCGTCGAGGGCTACGCCCTGGCCGGCGGGACCGAATTGGCACTGGCGACCGACTTGATCGTCGCCGCCCGCAACTCCGCGTTCGGCATCCCGGAGGTCAAGCGCGGTCTGGTGGCCGCCGGCGGCGGGCTGCTGCGCCTGCCGACCCGCATCCCGTACCAGATCGCCATGGAACTCGCCCTGACCGGTGATCCGCTGCCCGCCGAGCGGGCCCACGAACTCGGTTTGGTCAATGTGCTGGCGGAGCCGGGGCACGCGCTGGAGGCGGCGATCGAACTGGCCGAGCGGATCACCGTCAACGGGCCGTTGGCCGTCGCCGCGACCAAGCGGGTGATCGTGGAGTCGCGCAGTTGGAGCCCGGAGGATCAGTGGCGCGAACAGGCCACGATCATCATGCCGGTGTTCTCCTCGAAGGACGCCAAGGAAGGTGCGGTCGCCTTCGCCGAGAAGCGGCCGCCGAACTGGACGGGAAGCTAGGTTCCTGAGCCGGACGCGCTGCCGATGATCATGTCCCATGGATCATCGGCGGCCAGCGCGAGCCGGCCCAGTCGGCGTGCGTAGTGCGCGGTATCGCCGAACTCGCCGATCCAACTGCGCGCCCGCTGCGTCACTAACCACAGCCGGTGCTCGATCGTCACGCCGATAGCGGCGTGCAATTGGTGGGCGGAGGTAACCACCGCGGGCACGACGCGACCGAGAGTCACTTTGGCGACCGTGACCGCGTAGTCGGTCTGCGGGCTGTTGAAGCCGTGGTCGGCGGCGGCGACGACGGCGAGGTTGGCCGCGGCTCTGGCTCGCTCCACGTCGCCGGCCATCGCCGCCAGCGAGTGCTGCACCACCTGAAACGCACTGAGCGGGCGGCCGAACTGCTCGCGTTCACGGGTGTGGGCCACCGAGAATTCGACGGCGGCGTCCAGTGTGCCGATGACCTGCATGCAGCGCGCCCAGGCGCCGCGCCGCGTCAACTCCGCCGCTGCACCCTCGACAGTGACGAATGCACCTGACGGCGCGGTCACGACGTCGCGGGGCTCGCCACCGCCGTTGTGCCCCTTGGTGATTGACAGATCCGCCGGATCGCAGACCGCGACCCGAAGTCCGTCCCCGTCCGGCAATGCCAGTACGACGGCGGCCGCATCGGAGGCATACGGAACCGCGTCAAGTGTGGTGGCGATCGTCAGCGGCCCGGTCTCCGGCACTTCGAGTCCGGCACGGCCGGCGATCCAACAAGCCAGCACATCGGTTTCAGCCAACGGCACGCTCACGGCATGCCGCGCCAGTGCACGCAGCACCACCGCAACCTCGGCGGGACCACCGCCGGAGTCGCGGGTGCTGTCCAACCGGGTGAGCCCGGCCTCCTCGAGATGTCCCCACGCGATGCGATCGAAGGAATCCGGCAGACCGCGCTGACCGATGCGGGACTCGAAGGACCGCGCCCCGATGTCATCCACGAGGGCGCGAAGGTCGGTGAGATCGTCAGCGGCGCTGCCGAAAACGCCGCCACTCAAGACCGTCATCGGACTCCCATGCCTTTGGCCACCATGCCGCGCAGCACCTCGTTGGTTCCGCCGCGCAGCGTGAACATGGGCGCATGCAGGCCGGCCACCTCCACCAGATCCGCCACCGCCGCGCGGCCTGGCGAATCGGCATCGACGTAGCTGAGCAGATCGGCGGCCAGTTGCACCGATTCCTGTTCGAAGCGGGTGCCGAGGTCCTTGACCAGAGCGGCCTCATTGACCTGCGGGCGCCCGTCGGCCAATGCCCGTGCCACCGACACCGAGAGTTGTCGCAGTGAAATGAGCTGTGCCAGAAGGTCTCCCACGGCCGCTGCGGTGTGATCATCGACCTCGGGTTGGTCGGCCAGCACCCGGACCAGTGCGGTGATCATCGGCGCGGTGCTCAGGATCCGTTCGGGTCCGCTGCGCTCGAAGGACAATTCGGCTGTCACCTGCCGCCAGCCGTCGCCTTCGGTGCCCAGGAGGTTGGTGTCGTCGATGAAGACCTCGTCGAAGGCGATCTCGTTGAAGTGGTGCTCCCCGGTGAGCAGCACGATAGGGCTGATCTCGAGGCCGGGGGAGTCGGTGGGCACGATGAACTGGCTGAAGCCGGCGTGCCGGTGCGCGGAATCCATCGGGCTGGTTCGGGCCAGCACCACCACCTGGTGGGCGAGGTGCGCCCCGCTGGTCCACACCTTCTTCCCGGAGAGGATCCAGCCGCCGTCGGTGCGGACCGCCTTCATCGCGGCAGCTGCCAGATCCGAGCCGGCCTGCGGCTCACTCATCCCGATCGCCGAAAAGTACCGTCCCGCAGCGATTTTCGGCAGGATCCGCTGGCGCTGCTCCTCGGTACCGTAGGACAGCAGACCCGGACCGACCTGACGGTCGGCGATCCAGTGTGCGGCTACCGGCGCACCGGCGGCAAGAAGTTCCTCGGTCACCACGTAGCGATGTAAATGGCCCAGCCCGTGCCCGCCGTACTCGGCCGGAATGGTCAGGCCCAAAAAGCCGGCGTCGCCCAATCGGGCGCTGAAGGGTTCGTCCCATTTGGACAGCCAGGCGTCCACCGCAGGCTGCCAGCCGAACTCGGCGCGATCAGCGGCCAGGAATCCCCGGAGTGCGCCGCGCAGGGTCGCCAACTCGAGCTCGTTCGCGCACAGGGCGGCGAAGTCGTCAGCCATATCGCCTACCGATAGCCGGTGACGCGGGCGATGACGGAGGTCTTCCCGTCGTCGCCGACGGCCCGGGAGTCAGCGATGGCCGACGTGCGGCCGATCCGCAGAGCCGTTCCCTCATAGACAGATTGTGCACCGGCGACGAACGGCCTCAGGAAGTTGATCCGAATTGAGGCGGTGCGGAAGGGCTGGGCCTGGTCGTGGTTGATGGCTGCGGCGGCCACCAGTTCCAGACCGGCGCTGCTGACACCGCCGTGGACGATCCCGATCAGATTGTTGATCATCGGATCCGGCTGCTGATGCAATCGGTAGGTACCGTCCTCGACCGCCATCGGGTGTACCGCCATTAGTTCTGCCAGTGACGTCGTGGGTGTGCGTTCCAGTGGGTCATCACCGCGCCGCAGTGGTTCGTCCGGTCCGCCGGCCAACGGCATCGTCCGCACGGTTCCTCCGCCGATGATGGTGCCGCAGTGGGTGAGCGTGCATACCGCGAGCAGGGTGGCGCCGCCGGGGCCGAGCGGCCGGGCGCTGGCCACCACCGGCTCATCGGGGGCGGCGAGGATGCTGTCGATGGCGCCCGGACTCATCTCCACTGCCAGTTCACTCGACACCGTCCACTGCCCCCGGCCGCAGCGGTCGTAGTTGACCCGGCCCGCGACGTCATCGACGAGCACGGCCAGACCGGCCACGGTCGGCAGCCCGGTGAACGGGTTGCACATCCCGCCGATGGGCATGGCACCCACCACGGCGAATTGCGACAGGTCGCGCTTAAGTGTGGTGATGGCGAAGCGGCGGATCACGCTGATCGGGGTTTCGGGGTCCACCCCGCCACCCTGGGCCGGTGCGATGATCACCGTCAGGCGGACGGAAAAAGAAGTGCGGGCCGCAACGGGAATCCTCGCTCACCGATACCGAACAACTCGCGGCGCTTGCCGGGTAGCCGGCGGGTGATGGTGCGGCCGGCGACGGTGATCTCAATCAGCCACATGGTCGTCTCCTCACAGCCAGATCGACGATCCGAACTCACTGCCGAAGATATAGTTAGACACACTTTGTATGCAAGCGGCGACACGCCGCGACCCCTGGTCACCGATCGATGACGACGGTCTGACCTCGGGTTGGAGCGCTAGTCGCACCCTCCGCTATGGCAAATGTCATAGCGGGGTTGGACCGCGGAGGTCACTAGCTGGCGGCGACGACCTCGCGGTCGGAATGCAGGAACTTGAACGTGACGGCTGCAGCGACACCTGCCGTCAGTTCGGCGACCAGATAGATCCAAAAGTTGCCCCAGGCGAAGATGTTCATCAAGGTTGCGCCGATGGCGACCGCCGGGTTGAACGCCCCACCGCTGACACCGCCCACCGCGAATGCTCCCGCCAGCACCGTGAAACCGATCGCGAACCCGAAGTAGGAGTTGCCCTCGGTCTCTCTCGCCGTTGCCACATTGAGCACCACATACACCAGGGCAAAGGTGAACAGGAACTCGGCCAGCAGCGCCGGGCCGGTATTGAGGGTGGCGAGCCGCGGGCTGGGCGGCATCGCGGGCTTGAGGGCTGTGACCGCCAGCCAGGCCAGAACGGCGCCAATGATCTGGGCCACCCAGTAGCCCGCTGCGGAGGCGATATCGATCTTGCCCCGCAACAGGATGCCCAGCGTGACTGCAGGGTTGTAATGGGCGCCGGAAATATGTCCACCAGCGAACACCATCACCGCGAGCACGCTGCCGATCGCCAGTGGAACGAGGGCGGGAACGCCGGGGTCGGGCGTCATGTCCTGCATGTACTCGGACGGGTTGATCACCGTCATACCGATGGTGAAGACCAGAAAGAAGGTACCGATTAACTCGGTGACCAGAGCCCTGACGTTAACCACGGAATCACTCCTCAGTTTTCGGTGGCGTCGAGGGCCGGCGCCATAGGCAAGGCGCCTCCTCAACTCGGTGAGCTGATACGCCGACGCTAACAAGTTTTGTATTGACCGAGGGGAAATTCGACGGCTCTATCCTGTGAACGTCAGGTGTGGCAGACCCGAGAAGAAGGCGGCATCCCATGAAGCTCATCACCTCCATCGACGATGCGGTGGCGACGGTCGGCTCCGAACTCGGCGTCAGCGATTGGCTGGAGATCGACCAGCAGCGCATCAACGACTTCGCCGATGTCACCGGGGATCACCAGTGGATCCACATCGACGTCGAGCGGGCCAAGAAGGAAAGTCCCTACGGCGCCCCGATCGCGCACGGGTTCCTCACGCTCTCGCTGATTCCCGCGTTGAGTAGGGACAACTTCCGCGTCGAGAACGCCACGTTGGTCATCAACTACGGGCTCAACAAAGTCCGGTTCCTGTCCGCGGTGCCGGTGGACAGTCGGATCCGGGTGCGCTCGGAGTTGGCCGACGCCGTCGCCAAGGACGAAAGCACCGTCGACCTGACCGTGCGGCACACCATCGAGATCGACGGCGTGGAGAAACCCGCGGCGGTCGCCGAGATGATCGCCCGGGTGCTCTTCTAGGCCGCGCGGTTCGGCATCGTCACGCTGACGTCCGAGATATTCATCAGCCCGAACGAGGTGAAGTTCTCGAATGCCGTCGCCGAACTGGTGATCTGCACGGTGAGGGTGCTCGGGGCCGCGCTTGCGTTGGTGTAGACGATGTCCGACAGGTCCATGGTCAGCGTGTGCTGCCTGCCGTCCAACATCACCGGCACCGGGGTCACGACATTGCCGAGTACCCGGCCGGTGCTGTCGTCGACGACTTGCGCGAACACCGCCCGGGTGGTGCCCAGTCCCCGGTAGGTGATGCTCACCGCAGGCGCGCCGACAACCTGGGTGCCCGCCCCCACCGTGACCGGCACGTTGATCGCGTTGCGCGCCACGGATCCCCCGCCGAGCGAGTAGGGCAGGGCGAAGAAACTGTTCGAGCCGCCGACGACCGGAACGACAGGGAGCAGACCTCCGGCCGAGGTGGCGGTGATGTCCGGGCGGTTGTTGAACCCGAACTGGTTCGGCAGCGTGTCCGAGAAGTAATAGCCGCCGAGCTGGTCGAACCACGCGAAGTTGGGGATGTCATCTGCGGGCGTGCCCGCGCGCTTGACGTACTGGGCCAGCCAGGCAAGGGTGTCGCCCACCAGCGTCGCCTCCTGATCGGGATTGATGGGGTCCAGACACACGCCATGGCCGCCGCAGAACCAAAGCACCTTGACCGTGGTGCCGAGGCCGTTGCCGAGAATGGTGTCCGCGTTGTCCAGTGTCTGCCGGAGCGGGAACAGGGACTCTTGGATACCCTGGCTCAGCAGCGTCGGGGCCCGCATCGTGTTCAGCAGCGCGGTCGGACCGCTACTGGCCAACGCCGCCTGCGCGGTCTCGGAGATCCGGCCGAACAGGTTGCCGGTGAGAACCGCGCGGGGGACCAGGCTATTGACCCGGGCGCCGGTGAAAACCAACACCAGGTACAGCACTGACCCGTAGGACGTCTTCCAGGTGTTGTCGGGGTAGAGCGAGGCGTTCAGCGAGTTCCAGGTGTTTTCGGGCGTGATGGCGTCGATGCGCGGATCGGTGGCGGCGGCCACCAGCTGGATGCCGCCACCGTAGGAGGTTCCCACCATGCCGACCGCCGGGTCGTTGGGGCTGTCGAGTGTCGCAGGCGTTTCAGCGGCGATGAAGTCGATCACCGCGGACATGTCACGACCTTCGAAGAATGGGTTGTCCAGTTGCATGATGCCCCCGGAGTTCCGCACGCCGCGTGGGGTCGCGCTCACCACGTTATAGCCGTTGTCGCGCAACACCCCGACAGACGGAAGGTCGTATTCCGCTCCTTCTATCTCGAAAACGCGGGTCGTGTACGGATCGGAATATGCCCCCCCACCCAGGCCCGACATAGTGATGGCCGTCGGTGCGGTGGCCCCGGCACTGAGACCGACCGTCGGGAAGAAGTTGGTGCTGATTCCGACGCCGTCGAATGAGGTGACCATGTAGGTGTAGGCCACCGGGGTGTCGGACGGTGCCAGGGACGCGACGTCGACGTTGATCTGGGCCACCACTGACGCGCCGATGAGGGGTGCGAGGAGGTCACCGATCAGGGGCAGTGTCTGAAGCAGGTTGATGACGGGTGCCGCCACCAACCCGATCAGCGGAATGCCGGTCAACAATGAGTCGAGGGTGGTGACTTCACTGACCCGCACACTGAAGGTCTGGGTGCCCTTAGCGCCGCCGTCCAGCCAGTTGGCGTAGGGCAGGATCGTGAAACTCTGCGGGTCAGTTGTTGGTGGGACCGTCGGGGGGCTGACCGGCACCGTGCCCAGGCTGATCTTGCCGCCGCTTTCGCCCAGCGTGGAGTCGAACCCGGCGGCCTCACCGAGGGCGGTGTAGGTCATCGTCAAACCGCGCGAACTTACGGCCTGCAGGTAGCCCTGGATGATTCCGTCGACGATGGTCACTGTTGGGTTGACGGTGAGGCCGCCGCTTGTCACCGTCGCCGACTCCGGACCCACGACCGCCAGCGCCGCGGCGCGGCGGGCCACACCAGCCGCGGGCGCGGTGAACGACTTGGCGCTCACTTCAGGTGACGCGGTGCGCGCCCGATCGCTGCTCCGAGT
>Ga0194051_1000483_pt1 | contig 22525 bp, 26 predicted proteins | sample SepL2320m_MetaG_FD_161275 | JGI IMG/M metagenome (GOLD analysis project Ga0194051, IMG submission 161275) | Anoxic zone freshwater microbial communities from boreal shield lake in IISD Experimental Lakes Area, Ontario, Canada - Sep2016-L239-20m | ecosystem: Environmental > Aquatic > Freshwater >... | reverse complement strand
TGCCGAGGGCATCAAGATCACATGTTCGGGCCGTCTCGGCGGTGCCGAAATCGCCCGTACCGAATGGTACCGTGAGGGCCGCGTGCCGCTGCATACGCTGCGCGCCGACGTGGACTATGGCACGGCGACCGCTTTCACGACCTACGGCACCAATGGTGTGAAGGTCTGGATCTTCAAGGGTGAAATCCTTGAGCATGATCCGATGGCGCAGGACAAGCGCATGAACGAACCGGCCGATGCGGGCCAGTCCCGTGGCCGCCGCGACCGCGACGCGGCTTGAGGATTGAGAGTTAGCAAAAATGCTGCAACCTAAGCGTACCAAGTTCCGCAAGGCCTTCAAGGGCCGCATCCATGGCAAGTCGACCAGCTGCAACACGCTGGACTTCGGCGCCTTCGGCCTCAAAGCCGTTGAGCCCGATCGTCTTACCGCTCGTCAGATCGAGGCCGCCCGCCGCGCGCTTGCGCGTGGCATGAAGCGCGCCGGCCGCATCTGGATCCGCGTGTTCCCGGACGTTCCGGTTTCCAAGAAGCCGGCCGAAGTCCGCATGGGCTCCGGCAAGGGTTCGACGGAATACTGGGCGGCCCGCGTGAAGCCCGGTCGTGTGCTGTTCGAGATCGACGGCGTTCCGCGCGAAGTCGCGGAAGAGTCGCTGTCGCTCGCGGCCGCCAAGCTCCCCATCAAGACGCGCTTTGTTGCGCGCCTTGGCGAATAAGAAGGGTGAACGCCATGAAGGCTAACGACATCCGCGTCATGACCAAGGACCAGGTCCAGGACGAAATCCTGAAGCTCAAGAAGGAGCAGTTCAACCTGCGCTTCCAGAGGGCGACGGGCCAGGTCGAGAACACCGCGCGCATCCGCCAGATCCGCCGCGACATAGCCCGTCTCAAGACGGTGCAGTCGCAGCAGTCCGCCGCGAAGTAGGAGAGAGATAAATGCCGAAGCGCATCCTGCAGGGCGTCGTGGTGAGCGACAAGAACGACAAGACCATCGTGGTTCTGGTCGAGCGCCGCCTGCGTCACCCGGTTCTGAAGAAGACGGTCCGTCTTTCGAAGAAGTACCACGCGCACGACGAAAAGAACGAAGCCAAGGCCGGCGACATCGTCCGCATCGAGGAAACCCGTCCGCTCTCTAAGCAGAAGCGCTGGGCCCTCGTCGAGAAGGTCGCCGCGGGTCAGGCTTAAAGAGAACAGGGGCCTTCGGGTTCCATGAGTGAACGGGTGATCAGATGATCCAGCAAGAAACAAATCTCGATGTGGCGGATAATTCCGGCGCCCGCCGGGTCCAGTGCATCAAGGTGCTGGGCGGCTCCAAGCGCAGGTATGCCTCCGTTGGCGACATCATCGTGGTGTCGATCAAGGAAGCGATCCCGCGCGGTCGCGTGAAGAAGGGTACCGTGATGAAGGCCATCGTGGTGCGCACCGCCAAGGACATCCGCCGCCCGGATGGCTCGGTGATCCGCTTCGACCGCAATGCTGCGGTGCTCATCAATGCGCAGGGCGAACCGGTCGGAACCCGTATTTTCGGACCCGTGCCGCGTGAACTGCGCGCCAAGAACCAGATGAAAATCATTTCGCTTGCACCGGAGGTGCTTTGATGTCGGCGAAGCTTAAAATCCGGAAGGGCGACAAGGTTGTCGTTATCACCGGAAAGGACAAGGGAAAGCAGGGCGAAGTCATTCGCACCATCCCGTCCGAAAACCGCGCTGTGGTGCGCGGCATCAATGTGGCCAAGCGCCACCAGAAGCAGACTGCAGCCCAGGAAGGCGGCATCATCTCCAAGGAGCTTCCGATTCAGGTCTCGAACCTGGCTCTGATCGATCCGAAGGATGGAAAGCCGACCCGCGTGGGTTACAAGACCCTCGGTGACGGCAAGAAGGTGCGCGTCGCCAAGCGCTCGGGAGAAGTGATCGATGGCTAAGGAAGAGGCAAAGAAGGCAGCGGCGAAGAAGCCCGCAGCCGAAGGCAAGGCTGAGCCGAAGACGGCAAAGGCCGAAAAGGCCGCGCCGGTCGCCAAGGCTGCTCCGGGTTCGGAGTCCGCTCCTGCCGATTACGTGCCGCGTCTGCGCAAGCACTACGACGAGGTCGTGCGTCCGGCTCTCATCAAGCAGTTTGGCTACGACAACGCCATGCAGGTTCCGAAGATCACCAAGATCGTTCTGAACATGGGTGTTGGCGAAGCCACGGCGGACTCGAAACTGGTGAACGTTGCCGCGTCCGAACTTGAGAAGATCGCCGGCCAGAAGCCCGTGATCACCAAGTCCCGCAAGGCCATCGCGCAGTTCAAGATCCGCGAGAACCTGGCGATCGGCACCAAGGTGACGCTTCGCAAGGTGCGGATGTACGAGTTCCTCGACAGGCTCATCAACATCGCACTGCCGCGCGTTCGCGACTTCCGCGGCCTTACCGACCGTTCTTTTGATGGCAATGGCAACTATGCCTTCGGCATCAAGGAACACATCATTTTCCCGGAAATCGACTACGACAAGATCGATCGTGTCTGGGGCATGGACATCATCATCTGCACCACGGCGAAGAATGACGCCGAGGCCCGCGCGCTGATCGATGCCTTCAACTTCCCGTTCCGCAAGCCGGCCCGTAAGGCCGCTTAAAACAGTTCAAGCTGAGGTAAAGCCCATATGGCTAAGACGAGCTCGGTAGAGAAGAACAACCGCCGCCGCAAGTTGGTGAAACAGTACGCCAACAAGCGTGCGAAGCTTAAGGCGATCGTCCAGAGCAAGGACGTGACCATGGAAGAGCGCTTCACGGCGCAGCTGAAGCTTGCCGAGCTTCCGCGCAATTCCGCCAAGAACCGGATCCGTAATCGCTGTGAGATTACGGGCCGACCGCGTGCCTATTATCGTAAAGTCAAGATGTCGCGTCTGGCGCTTCGCGAGATGTCCAACCTGGGTCTGATCCCGGGCATGGTCAAGTCGAGCTGGTAACAGATACGGACTTCAGGAGAGAAGAATGAGTGTGAATGATCCGATCGGCGATATGCTGACTCGTATCCGCAACGCGCAGGAGCGCGGCAAGTCGAAGGTTTCGACGCCGCATTCCAGGCTGCGCGAGAACGTGCTGAACGTTCTGCAGGGCGAGGGCTTCATCCGCGGTTTTGCCGTGGTGCAGCTTGGCAATAACAAGGCCGAAATCGAGGTTGAGCTGAAGTACTTCGACGGCGCTCCGGTTATCCGCGAGCTGCAGCGGGTATCCAAGCCTGGCCGCCGCGTCTATGTTTCGGTTGGCTCGCTGCCGACTGTTTACAATGGACTTGGCATTTCGATCCTCTCGACGCCCAAGGGTGTGATGTCGGATGCCGACGCACGCACCCACAATGTGGGCGGCGAAGTTCTCTGCACCGTGTTCTGAGGTTGCACACATGTCTCGTATCGGAAAGAAACCAGTTCCCGTACCGGCCGGCGTGACCGTCAACCTTGCTGGCAGCAATGTCGCGGTCAAGGGCCCCAAGGGCGAACTCAAGTTCGTGCTCACCGACCAGGTGATCGCCAAGATGGAAGAGGGCGCCATCAAGGTGGACCCGAAGGACAAGACCAAGCTGGCTCGTTCAGCCTGGGGCATGTCCCGCACCATGATCGCCAACATGATCAAGGGTGTGACCGAGGGTTACTCCAAGACGCTCGAAATCACCGGCGTGGGTTATCGCGCGGCGGCTCAGGGCAAGACCCTGAACCTGGCGCTCGGTTACAGCCACGACATCAATTATCCGGTTCCGGATGGCATCGACATCAAGACGCCGAAGCCGACCGAGATCGTGATCACCGGCATCGACAAGCAGCGCGTCGGCCAGGTTGCGGCTGAAATCCGCGACTTCCGCGGACCCGAGCCCTACAAGGGCAAGGGCGTGAAGTACGCCGGCGAGTATATCTTCCGCAAGGAAGGCAAGAAGAAGTAACAGGTGATGGCCATGGCTACGAAATCTCAATCGCTCCGCAAGGCCCGCGTCCGCAAGGCGCTCGCCGCGCGCGGTGCACTGCGTCCCCGGCTGTCGGTGTTCCGTTCGTCCAAGAACATCTATGCCCAGATCATCGACGACACGAAGGGTGTGACGGTTGCCGCCGCGTCCTCGCTCGAGAAGGATCTGAAAGGCAAGATCAAGACCGGCGCCGACAAGGATGCCGCTGTTGCGATCGGCAAGCTCATCGCCGAGCGCGCGATCAAGGCCGGCGTCAAGGACGTCGTGTTCGATCGCGGCGGCTACCTCTATCATGGGCGCGTCAAGGCGCTCGCAGATGCTGCCCGTGAGGGCGGCCTCAACTTCTAATCTCCGGCGAAAGATAGGCGGAAAGCAATATGGCTAAGGAACGTTCGGAGCGCGGTGACCGCAAGGACCGTGACAACCGTGAAGAGCGGGACAGCGAGTTCATAGACAAGCTCGTTCACATCAACCGCGTCGCCAAGGTGGTGAAGGGCGGCAAGCGCTTCGGCTTTGCAGCACTCGTCGTTGTTGGCGACCAGAAGGGTCGCGTCGGTTTTGGTCACGGCAAGGCGCGTGAAGTGCCGGAAGCCGTGCGCAAGGCCACCGAGTCGGCGAAGCGCGGCCTGATCCGCGTGCCGCTGAAAGAAGGCCGCACGCTGCACCATGACATCGATGGTCGCTGGGGTGCGGGCAAGGTTACCCTTCGGACCGCTCCTCCCGGCACCGGCATCATCGCCGGCGGCCCGATGCGCGCCGTTTTCGAGTCCGTCGGCATGGCTGACGTCGTGGCGAAGTCCAAGGGCTCGTCCAACCCCTACAACATGGTCCGCGCCACCTTCGACGCGCTGAAGAAGCAGACGAGCCCGCGTGCCGTCGCCTCTCGCCGCGGCAAGAAGGTCGCTGACGTGCTGGGTCGCCGTGGCGGCTCGGCCGTGGCCGAGTAAGAAGGAAACTGAACCATGGCGAAAGCCTCCAAGACGGTCACGATCCAGCAGGTTTCGAGCCCGCAGCGCCGTCCCGGCGAGCAGCGCGCGACCCTGATTGGTCTCGGCCTCAACAAGATGAACAGGACCTCGACCCTCCAGGACACCCCGGCGGTTCGCGGCATGATCGCCAAGGTCGCGCACCTCGTGCGCATCGTGGAATAAGGAAGAGCGACCATGAAGCTCAATGAAATCGCCGACAATCCCGGTTCGAAGCATGCCAAGAAGCGTGTCGGACGCGGCATCGGTTCCGGCCTCGGCAAGACCGCGGGTCGTGGTGGCAAGGGCCAGACGGCCCGCAAGGGCGGCGCCAAGGCCGGCTTCGAAGGCGGTCAGATGCCCATCTACCGCCGTCTGCCGAAGCGCGGCTTCAACAAGCCGAACCAGGTTGACTACAACGAGGTGAACCTGTCGCTGGTGCAGACCGCCATCGACTCCAAGCGCCTCGACCCGAAGCAGCCTGTGAATGCCGCGGCGCTCCTCGCCGCTGGCGTGATTTCCGCTCCGAAGGGTGGTGTTCGCCTCCTCGGCAAGGGCGAAATCAAGGCAAAGGTTGCCTTTGAGGTCTACCATGCGACGGCCGGCGCCATTGCGGCGGTTGAGAAGGCAGGCGGCTCGGTCAAGCTGCTGAAGCCTGCCGAGAAAGCACCGGACGCTAAGTAAGCTTGCAGGCACTGGTTAGGGGCCCCACATAGGGGCCCCGAGACCGTTGCGAGGACGAAGACATGGCATCAGCCGCAGAACAACTTGCCGCCAACCTGAATTTCGGTGCGCTCGCCAAGTCGGAAGACTTGAAGAGGCGGATCTGGTTCACGCTTGGCGCGTTGATCGTCTATCGCCTCGGCAGCTACATCCCCATTCCCGGGGTTGACGCGATCCAGCTCGCGAAATTCGCTGCACAGAACTCCAACGGCATTTTGGGCTGGGTGAACAACCTGGCGGGCGGCGCGCTCGGTCGCATGGCGATCTTCGCGCTCAATATCATGCCCTACATCTCGGCCTCGATCATCATTCAGCTCATGAGCTCGGTTTCGCCACAGCTCGAAGCGCTGAAGAAGGAAGGCGAGCAGGGCCGCAAGAAGATCAATCAGTACACCCGCTATGGCACGGTGCTGCTTGCCTCCCTCCAGGCCTACGGCATTGCAGTCGGGCTCGAGGGGCAGGGTGGACTCGTCGTCGATCCAGGCATGTTCTTCCGCATTTCGACCGTCATTACGTTGACGGGCGGCACGGTGTTCCTGATGTGGCTTGGCGAACAGATCACCTCGCGTGGCATCGGCAACGGCATTTCGCTCATCATCTTCGCTGGCATCGTTGCCAATCTTCCGCACGGGATCGCGGCTCTGTTCGAGATGGGCCGCACCGGCCAGATTTCGACCTTCGTGATCCTCGGTATCATCCTGCTGGCTTTTGCGGTCATTGCTTTCATCGTGTTGATGGAGCGTGCACAGCGCCGGCTGTTGATCCAGTATCCCAAGCGTCAGGTCGGCAACAAGATGTTCCAGGGCGAAAGCTCGCATATGCCGCTGAAGCTGAACACGTCTGGCGTGATCCCGCCGATCTTCGCATCCTCGCTGCTTCTGCTGCCGATCACGGTTGCCAACTTCACCAAGGGCCAGGGTCCTGAGTGGCTGAACTCGCTCACTGCGATGCTTGGCCACGGCCAGCCGCTTTTCCTTCTTCTTTATGCACTGCTCATCATCTTCTTCGCCTTTTTCTATACCTCGATCATGTTCAATCCGGTCGAGACGGCTGACAATCTGAAGAAGTATGGTGGCAACATTCCGGGCATCCGCCCGGGTGAACGGACCGCGGAATACATCGACTATGTGCTGACTCGCATTACCCTCATCGGTGCGCTTTATCTGGTGCTGGTGTGCTTGTTGCCTGAACTTCTCATCGGCTACACGGGCGTTCCCTTCTATTTCGGTGGCACCTCGCTGCTGATCGTGGTGAGCGTGACCATGGATACCGTTGCCCAGGTGCAGGGACACCTTCTGGCCCAGCAATATGAGGGCCTGATCAGGAAGTCCAAGCTCAGGGGTAGCAAGCGGTGAACATCATTCTTCTCGGCCCTCCCGGCGCCGGCAAAGGCACGCAGGCCAAGCTGATCGAAGACAGACATGGCATGAAGCAGCTCTCCACCGGAGACATGCTGCGTGCTGCCGTAGCCGCCGGAACCGAGACGGGCCGCAAGGCCAAGGAAATCATGGACCGGGGCGAACTCGTGCCGGATGCCGTGGTGGTTGGCATCATTGCCGACCGGCTGGATCAGCCGGACGTGAAAAAGGGCTTCATCCTGGACGGCTTCCCGCGCAACACGGCCCAGGCCGAAGCGCTGGACGCGATGCTCACTGGCAAGGGGCTTAAGCTCGATGCCGCGATCGAGATGAAGGTGGATGACGAGGCGCTCGTCGAGCGCATCACGGGTCGCTATACCTGCGCCAAGTGCGGCAAGGGTTATCACGACCAGTTTGAACAACCAAAGGTTTCAGGTGTATGCGATGTGTGTGGGGGAACCCAGTTCACGCGCCGCGCCGACGACAACGAGAAAACGGTTCGTGACCGCCTCGCTGTCTACAACAAGCAGACCGCGCCGCTGGTGCAGTACTATGGCGAGCGCGGTGCGCTGAAGACGATCGACGGCATGGCGGACATCACGCAAGTGACCCGCCAGATCGAAGGTGTGCTGAAGGGCGTTTGAGATCCGAAATAGGGCGGTTCTGGAGTTGACGCGCAAGCGATTCCCCTCTAGACACCGATCCAATCTCGGTCGAGGACAGGCTGGCTTCAGGGGGAATAACCTCTTGGGGTACGGCCTTATGCCTTTGGAAGTGACCGGTCGAAGCTGAAAACAAATGCGAAGTCAGCGGCTTAAACCGTTGAAGTGATTAGGAGAACAGGCGTGGCCCGTATTGCAGGCGTCAACATTCCGACCAACAAGCCGGTGGCGATTTCGCTCCGCTATATTTTTGGTATCGGCCCGGTGAACGCAGTCGAGATCTGCGAAAAGACCAAGATCGATCAGACCAAGCGCGTTAACGAGCTTTCGGACGCTGAAGTTCTGGCGATCCGTGAAGTTATCGACCGCGATTACGTGGTCGAGGGCGACCTGCGTCGCGAAGTCTCGATCAACATCAAGCGTCTCGTCGACCTCGGCTGCTATCGCGGCCTGCGTCACCGCAAGGGCCTGCCGGTCCGCGGCCAGCGCACCCACACCAACGCCCGCACCCGCAAGGGACCCGCCAAGGCGATCGCCGGCAAGAAGAAGTAAAGGCTGAAAGAACATGGCTAAGGAAGCTCAACGTCCGCGCCGCAAAGAGCGCAAGAACATCTCCTCCGGCGTCGTTCATGTGAACTCGTCGTTCAACAACACGATGATCACGATCACCGATGTTCAGGGCAACGCCATTGTGTGGTCGTCGTCTGGCAAGCTGGGCTTCAAGGGCTCGCGCAAGTCGACGCCGTATGCGGCCCAGGTTGCTGCCGAGCAGGTTGGCCGCGCCGCCATGGAACATGGCATGCGCACCGTCGAGGTCGAGGTTTGCGGTCCGGGTGCGGGTCGTGAGTCCGCTCTGCGCGCGCTGCAGGCTTGTGGTCTTCAGGTGACGTCGATCCGTGACGTGACGCCGATCCCGCACAACGGCTGCCGTCCGCCGAAGCGCCGCCGCGTCTAACTATACGCTGCTCGCCGCCGCCCCACATTTTCAGGGCGGTTCACCGTTATCTTTGTGAAAACATGGCTCCCCTGACGGGGAGCCGGATTTTCGACAGGAAGCATACAAGATGCAAGTCAACCAGAAGAACTGGCAGGAATTGATCCGTCCGTCGAAGCTCGATGTTCAGCCGGGCCGTGACCGCCGCCGCGTCGCCACCTTCGTGGCCGAGCCGCTTGAGCGTGGCTTCGGCACGACGCTCGGCAATGCTCTGCGTCGCATCCTGCTGTCTTCGCTCCAGGGTGCCGCCGTCACCTCCGTTCACATCGACGGCGTTCTGCATGAATTCTCCTCGATCGCCGGTGTGCGCGAAGACGTCACCGACATGATCCTGAACATCAAGGAAATCGCCATCGGCATGCAGGGCGAAGGCCCGAAGCGCTTGATGCTGCGCAAGGATGGCCCGGGTGTCGTTCGCGCTGGCGACATCCAGACCTCCGGCGACATTCAGATCCTGAACCCCGAGCACGTGATCTGCACGCTCGACGAGGGTGCCGAGATCCGCGTCGAATTCACCGTCGCCACCGGCAAGGGCTATGTCTCTGCCGAGCGCAATCGTCCGGAAGATGCACCGATCGGTCTCATCCCGGTTGACTCGATCTACAGCCCGGTGAAGCGCGTTTCCTTCAAGATCGAGAACACCCGTGAGGGCCAGATCCTCGACTACGACAAGCTGATCATGAACGTCGAGACCGACGGTTCGGTGAGCCCTGAGGATTCCGTGGCCTATGCCGCGCGCATTCTGCAGGACCAGCTCTCGGTGTTCATCAACTTCTCGGAGCCCTCCAAGGCCATCGTCGAGGAGTCGCGCCCCGAACTCGAGTTCAACGCAGCACTCCTCAAGAAGGTGGACGAGCTGGAGCTTTCCGTGCGCTCTGCCAACTGCCTGAAGAACGACAACATCGTCTACATCGGCGACCTGATCCAGAAGACGGAAGCCGAGATGCTGCGCACGCCGAACTTCGGCCGCAAGTCGCTCAACGAGATCAAGGAAGTTCTGGCTCAGATGGGGTTGCACCTCGGCATGGAAGTGCCGAACTGGCCGCCCGAGAACATCGAAGAACTCGCCAAGAAGTACGAACAACATTATTGAGAACCCGCACGGCGCGGCTTGAAGCCTGCGCCGGAATTGAAGGAGAACGGTTATGCGTCATGGTTTCAGGGGCCGCCGGTTCAACCGCACGGCAGAGCATCGCGAGGCGATGTTCGCCAACATGGCTGCGGCATTGATCAAGCATGAGCAGATCGTCACGACTCTGCCGAAGGCCAAGGATCTGCGTCCGGTGGTCGAAAGGCTGATCACACTCGGTAAGCAGGGTGGCCTTCACGCTCGCCGTCAGGCGATGGCTCAGGTCCGCGACGAGACCCAGGTCAAGAAGTTGTTTGACGTGCTCTCCAAGCGTTATGCCTCGCGCAGCGGTGGCTACATTCGCATCATGAAGGCCGGGTTCCGTTACGGCGATCAGGCTCCGATGGCTGTCATCGAGTTCGTGGACCGGGACGTTAACGCCCGCGGCCAGGATTCCGGCCCGAGCCATAAGTCTGAAGAGACCGCGGAAGCAGCCGCCTAATTTCTGCTATAGTACCATTCTGACACAGGGGCAGCGAAATAGCTGCCCCTTTGCCATTGCGCGGCCCGATTATTCAGTCAAAACTTGGCCCGTTCCTTGCGTTCGTTGAGTCGTGTGTTCGCCGTTGAGACACGGTGACCCTAAGATTGGACAACGATTGCAATGAACCTGACCAGCCGATTTGACATCTTCAACGCCACGCAGGAACCCTTCTCGGATGAGAAGGAATCTGCCAGCTTCCTCCGCACGGCGCGTGACCGTTTCGGCGTCCTGAACCTTTCCTACTGGTTCCTCGGGTCGTCGCGTGCCGTCCCCGACCGGATGACGTGGTTCTCCACTTATGATGAGAACTACACCCAACTCTACATGAAGGAATACTCGCCGCTGAAGGACAGTGCCTTCCACCTGTGCTTCAGCCGCCTGCTTCCTTTGGACTGGGATGAAGCCCGCACCAGCGATGACACGGTGAAGGACATCCACCAGATCGCCGAGCGCTATGGTATCGGGCGCCATGGCATCTCGATCCCGATCCGGGAACTTGGTGTCGGTGATGCGATGTTTTCCATCAACTTTGATTGTGATGATCGCCAGTGGACGGATGTACGCCGGGAATTGGTTAACGAGGTCCATCTCTTCGCGCACTACTATCACCAGCGCGTCAAGAAGCTCATTGCTGTACAGCAGCGCCCGATGGGCGAGGGCTTCGAGTTGAGCCCGCGTGAACGCGAAGTTCTGATGTGGGCGGCCGAAGGCAAGACCGCTGGCGAGACCGCGCAGATCCTCAAGCTCAGCACCAGCGCTGTAAACCTTTACGCTGCACGTGCCATGAGCAAGCTGCGCGCCCACACCAAGACCCAGGCGGTTGCGATCGCGGTGCGGAACTCGATGCTCAACTGACATTCTCCCCAACTGAACAACAAACGGCCGGTCCTCAAGACCGGCCGTTTGCATTTCATGGCGTTGATGACTCCATCAGCGCGACGCCTGCTGGGCCGGGCAACTCGTCGCCTTAATCGGATTGGCGGGATAGTAGGTGGATGTTGTTGCCGTCTGCTCCGCCGCCGCGGTCGTAGCATCCGTGTACTCCACTTTTGTCACAGTGAAAGTCACGCAGCCATTGCTGCTGCGCTCGGTGGGAGACGTGAAGAGTGGCCCGTTCCTGGTCATGCCCGCTCCGGTAACATCTGCGCTGACTGCGCCACTCCACGTGCCATAGATCTTGCTGGCTCTGAAGCCTTGGCCATCGCTGTCAACATAAGCCGAGGTGAGGGCCGTGACGTTCACCGAGCCGTCGAGGTTGCTATTCCGCGTCATGAGGATACCAGCGGTGAAGGTCTTCCCAACCACGATTTCCGTGGACGTTGTATTGCTGTAGCGGGCGGCCCCTCTGACCTTCAGTTGCACAGTATAGCGCCCCGCCTTGTCAAACCGTACCGTGGTTGACGGTTGACTCGAAGTGGTGCCGTTTCCGAAATCCCATGAATAGGCTGTGATCGAACCCGCTGGTGAGGAAGATCCAGCGCCGAAATTGACTGACAGAGGCGCAGGACCTGCCGTTGTTGACGCAGTGATGACCGCCTTGGGAACCGAAACGTTCGAGGTTGGGTAAGAGGCCGTCAGCCGGTAGTTGCCGCGCACGCCATAGTTCGAATATCCGTTTGAGCGGGCATCACCATAACCTGTGCCGGAGACCTTGAGGTAGTAGACCCCGCCCGCTGGCAGCGTAGCCGAGATGGAGGCACTGAGAGACGTGGCGGGATTGGCTGTCGCAATGACTGCGCCCGCGTCATCCGTCAGGGTAAGGACGAGATCGGCGTCAGGGCTCAACGCGGCGGGTGTGGCCGACGCGGTGAAAGCACCAGGGCCAGCGGTGATTGAGTAGGCGTCTTCATCTCCGATAAGCTGGAGCATGCCATCGAGGCTACCACCGCTGATTCCTCCAGATGAGGCGACGGGGAATGCTGATGCCGTGGCTGGTGTGCTGCCAACCTCATCCTCGCGCAATTTCAAGTAGCTCAACATGAGCGCGAAGTCATCCTGACGGTTGTTGGCTCCGTTGTACTCACCCTTGCTGAACTGGCTGATATTGGCACGATAGCTATTGCCCATGATGGGCGCCCACGTCATCGCGCCGGAGCCATGACCGGCATAGTAGGCTGACCTGCTCGTGCCATCGTGATCTAACCCGAGACGGTGGCCGACTTCATGCGAGATCGCTTCGGCGATGTATTTGCCATTCCCCGAAAAACTGTCGAAAGCGACGAAGGCAGGCTCATAGGCCGGATTACCAAAGGTGCTCACGAAGGCGATGCCAGGCGAAGACGAACTGAAAACCCGTTGGTGGGTGATCACCACCGAGGCATAGCTGACTGCTGGCGCTGTGGTGATCAGCGTATCATCCGTCGTCACGTCGATGTCGAATGGCGCATAATCCTCGGCTACACGTTGCCAAATCTGCTGGATGTTGGTGCGTTCCGCATCGCTGAAGGTGGCAGGCGCATTGTCGGTATCATAGGCATAAGCCAAGATTGGTGCGCCACCGCGCTGCGTGTTCCAGTATGTGCCGGTGATGGTGGCGCCACGGAATCGCAGGATGATGCGCTTCGGCGCGCCAGGCTTGCTGTGCAGGTTGAAGGTTTGGTCCAGAGGATAGAGCTGACCGGTATTGATGGCGCTGGATGCTGGGGCGTTCCGGGGCAGCGAGGGAGCGGCTTCCTGATAGTAGAGCCGGCCATTTCGCGCGACATTGAGCGTATTGTCCCGCAGCAGAAGTTGCCGGAGTTCCTGACCCGTCTTGCCATGCTGGGCTGCCACCGCTGATATGTTATTGCTAAGCGCCTTAACGGCAGCAGTTCCTCGTAGACCGTCTGTCGAGAGGCTCAGAGCTCTGAGGCTTTCCTGCGCCAGAGACACGTTTGCGGCAATGGGCATTAGGAGTGCCGTTGAGGCCAGAAGCGCCAGAGCGCCCTTCAAATGAACTTCCGACATGATGTAGCCCCTTGCTCGAATGATGTTGCCTTGCTCTTTGCTCATGCTCCTGGGCAAGCATGATGAATAGTTGGCAACATAAGTGTAGCGAGAGTTGTGGGAAGTCGGAAACTGTCAAGAATTTGAATGAAAACGTTTGAACCATGCGTTGTGGTTACTCCAATGGGGCATGCAGAGCATCAGAGTAACACGAAAAGGATTGCGCGGCTGACTTAACGTAAATGAAGTGCAGCAAACAAGGGGCCCTGTCGTGACTGGACCCTCTTGTTCGGCGTCAATGGTGTGGCCGAAAATCAGCCGTTGAACACTTCATCCACTGGGATTACCGCGTGGTTGCCATAGCCATTGAACATCGTCGAGGTGGCAATGCCATAGGCGCCGAGTGTGCCGAATTCGATAAAGTCCTCATCACGGATGCCGGCTGGCAGGTCCAGCTTGGCGGGAAGAACATCTAGCGGATCGCAGGTCGGGCCGAAAACTTTCCACGGCTTGCTAGGGCCTTCCAGCACCTTGCCGCCGCGGATGACGCGGTAGGGCGGCTGCAGCACGGGCGCCTGCATGAATTCCATGAGGCCGCCATAGATGCCGTCGTTGAGGAAGATGTCATCGCCATCCGAGCAGACGAGCTTGATGCGGGTGAGCAGCGACATGCAGTTGGCGACGAGGCCGCGGCCCGGCTCGCATTCGAGGGCCGGCTCCGTGCCCTTGCCGAAGAATCGCGTGGTGGCCTCGGCGATGAGGGAGAAGTAGCTCTGGAGCGGAGCAGGCTTGCTCAGCGGGTAACTGGCCGGGAAGCCGCCGCCCACATTGAGCTTGCTGATGTGAACGCCCGCTGCCTTGGCGATGCGGTGTGCGGCCTCGATGTGGCGGACATAGACATTGGGGTCGCGCGACTGCGAGCCTGGGTGGAAAGTCATGACGGGTACGTAGCCGCGGCGCTGGATGTCCTGCAGAAGTTCGACAGCGATGTGCTCGGGCGCGCCGAACTTGGTGGAGAAGTCATGTGCCGCAGTGGCGCGGTCGCGCGGCAGCACGAAGCGCACCGCCAGTTCGACGGAACGGTCATCGCCCACGATGGCGGCGATCTTGGCCACTTCCTCGCGCGCGTCCACGGCGAAGCGGCGGCAGCCGTATTTGCTGTAGGCGTCGAGGATCTCGCGGCGCGACTTGACCGGGTTATGGTAGTGGAAATGCGCTGCGGGCTGGATCGAGTGCACCAGCGCCATTTCATGCACCGAGGCGACGTCCCAATGGGTGAGGCCGGCTTGCGACAGAGCGGTCACTACCTCGCGCGAGGGGTTGGACTTGACGGCATAGCTGACCGTGCCGGGAAATCCATCGGCGAACAGTGCGAGGCGGGCTTTCAGACGGTCTGCGCTGAAGCAGAACAGGGCCTCCTCAGGCTGCATGGCCTTGGCTACGTCTGCGGCATCGGCGTAAATCGGATCGGACACCACGTTCAGGGCAGTCAGGGCCATCGAAACCTCCGTGAGGACAGGAAAAAGCGAAGGTGATAGATAACGCCAGCTCCTGTTGGTTTACACACGGCGTTGTGCTGAATTGTGACGACTGAGTCGTCATTCCGACGAAAACGGACCCCAATTCGCCGATGGTACAGATCACCCCCAAGGACGAGGAGCTCATTGCCCTCCTGAAGGTCGATTCGCGGGAGCCGGTTGCATCGCTGGCCCGGAAACTCGGCCTGTCGCGCACCACGGTGCAGGACCGGCTGAAGCGCCTTGAAGAGTCCGGTGTTATCGCCGCCTACTCGATCCGTCTGTCCCGGGAACTCGATCAGGGCGGCATGCGGGCTTTCGTCACCTTCTCGGTGGAGCCCCGCCGGCAGATCGAGGTGGGGCGCATGCTCGCCAGGTTCCCCCAAATCGAGACGCTGCACACGGTGAGCGGTAAGTTCGACCTGATTGCCCAGGTCAAGACGGGGTCTTCCGAGGCCATGGACCGGCTGATCGACGAGATCGGCCAGATCCCCGGCATAACGCGGATCGAGACCTCGGTCATTTTGTCGACAAAGCTAGATCGCAGATAGGCTGCAGAAAGCGGCCCTATGAGGAGTCACATGCGTTTCATTCCCGCCATTCTCTCCGCACTCATCTTGTGCGCAACCAGTCCCATGGTTCAAGCCGACAGCAAGGTCGTGCCGGGCTCATCTGCCGTCATGCAGCTCAGCTTTGCGCCCGTGGTCAAGAAGACGGCGCCCGCAGTCGTCAATGTCTACTCGCAGCGCAAGCTGGTTGAGGACCAAAGCAAGAGCGGCCTCATGGAGGATCCGTTCTTCCGCCGCTTCTTCGGAGATGGCGGCAGCTTTGGCCGCCCGCGCGAACGGGTTGCCAGTTCACTGGGCTCCGGCGTGATCGTTGATCCGAACGGACTGATCGTCACCAACAACCACGTCATTGCCAATGCAACTGACATCAAGGTGGCGCTGGCCGACAAGCGAGAGTTTGAGGCCAAGGTTTTGATCGCCGACGAGCGCACCGATCTGGCCGTGCTGAAAATCGAGGTTCCGGACGAGCAGCTTCCCGCTCTTGCGCTCGCCGATTCGGATGCGCTTGAAGTGGGCGATCTCGTGCTCGCCATCGGCAATCCCTTCGGCGTCGGCCAGACGGTGACGAGCGGGATCATCTCCGCCCTTGCCCGCACCCGGGTGGGTGTGAGTGACTACCAGTTCTTCATCCAGACGGATGCCGCCATCAATCCTGGCAACTCGGGTGGTGCGCTTGTCAACATGAACGGCGAGCTGGTCGGCATCAATACCGCGATCTTCTCGCGGTCCGGTGGCTCGATTGGCATCGGCTTCGCCATCCCGACGAATATGGTGAAGACCGTGGTCGCAACCGCCGAGACGGGCGGGGCTGCCATCAAGCGCCCCTGGCTTGGGGCGGAACTTCAGGACGTATCACCCGATATCGCAACGTCGCTCGGCATGGCGCGGCCGGAGGGTGCGCTGATCGTGAACCTTCATCCCGAAAGCCCGCTCGCGAAGGCCGGCCTGAAGCGTGGGGACATTGTGCTGGCGCTCGAAGGAAAGCCTGTCGAGACGGCGCAGGAACTTGGCTACCGTTCAGCGACAACGGCGATCGGCGCGACGATCATTGTTGAGTACCAGCGCAAAGGTGACCGCAAGGAGACGCAAATGACCATGATCGCCGCGCCGGAAACGGTGGCGCGCGACGATACGGTTATCAAGGGGCCGAACCCGCTGAGCGGAGCCACCCTCACCAACCTGTCGCCTGCAGTGGCGGAAGAACTGAGCCTTCCGGCTGAACTACAGGGCGTGGTGATCTCGAAAATCGAGAAGGGTCCTGCGATGCGCTTCTTCAAGCGCGGTGACGTGGTCTTGGACCTGAACGGCTCCAAGATCGACAACGTAGACACGCTGAAGGCGGCGCTTGCAGACGAGCGGAACATGTGGCGCATCGCCATCAACCGCGGCGGGCGCGTTTTGAAACTGGCCATCGGCGGTTGATGGCGAGCCTCTTCGAGTCCGCCGGCTTCGGCAAGGACGCACCGCGCCCGCTGGCGGACCGGCTGCGCCCTGCGAAGCTGGCGGATGTCGTGGGGCAGGACCATCTCGTGGGCTCCGACGGGGTGATCACCCGGATGCTGGCCGCGGGCCGCATCCCCTCGATCATACTGTGGGGGCCGCCGGGCACCGGCAAGACCACCATCGCCCGGCTTCTGGCCGGCGAGACAGGCCTTGCCTTCGAGCAGATCTCCGCCATTTTTTCTGGCGTTGCCGACCTCAAGAAGGTGTTCGAGCAGGCGCGCATCCGGCGGGAGCAGGGGCGGGGCACGCTGCTGTTTGTCGACGAGATCCATCGCTTCAACAAGTCCCAGCAGGATTCATTCCTTCCTTTCGTCGAGGACGGCACCATCATCCTGGTGGGCGCCACGACGGAGAACCCGAGCTTCGAGCTGAACGGGGCTCTCCTGTCGCGCGCCCAGGTGCTGGTGCTGAACCGGCTGGACAATGACGCCATGCAGGCGCTGATCGGCCGTGCGGAAATTTTCGAGCGCCGCCCGCTGCCGGCAGACCCTGCCGCGCGCGAAGCCATGACCGGCATGGCGGATGGCGACGGGCGCTATTTCCTCAACATGCTGGAAGAGGTCTTCGCGGCCGTTCCGGAGGGAGCAGCACCGCTGACGACGGAATTGCTGGCGCGCACCGTGCAGAAGCGCATGCCGCTTTATGACAAGGCGGCGGACGGGCACTACAACCTGGTCTCGGCGCTGCACAAGGCGGTGCGCGGCTCGGACCCCGATGCAGCACTTTACTATCTGGCGCGCATGCTGGTGGCGGGGGAGGACCCGCTGTTCATCGTGCGCCGTGTGGTGCGCATGGCGATCGAGGACGTGGGACTGGCTGACCCCGAGGCCCTTCACCAGGCGCTGGCGGCAAAGGAAACCTATGACTTCCTCGGCAGCCCCGAGGGTGAACTCGCCATTGCGCAGGCCGTCGTCTATGTGGCGACCGCGCCAAAGTCGAACGCTGTCTACAAGGCCTATAAGGCCGCGACCGAGCGCGCCAAGCAGACGGGCTCGCTGATGCCGCCCAAGATCATCCTCAACGCGCCGACCAAGCTGATGAAACAGCAGGACTACGGTACCGGTTATCGCTATGACCACGACCAGCCGGATGCATTTTCCGGGCAGAACTATTTCCCGGACGGAATGGGCCGCGAGACCTATTACGACCCCGTCGAGCGCGGCTTCGAACGCGAGGTGAAGCGGCGACTGGAATATTGGTCGAAGCTCAGGAAGGAACGGGGGTCCACTTAGGCCCGTCATCTTGGTGAAAGCCGTGACCCGCTTGCCGTGCTGGCCACGGCAGATCGGCGCCAGAGGCTGTGCGGAGGGCGTGGGGCGGCTTACTGAGGTGGCCCGCTAGGGCCCTACCGAATAGATCCTAACGCAGGAAAACAATCGTTACGAAGCTCATTACGGGGCAGTCGTTCGCGCTCGATATCCGCCGTCACCCCGGCGAAGGCCGGGGTCCAGCTTCGGGCATCGGCGGCAAGAAAGCTGGATCTCGACCTTCGCCGGGATGACGGGCTTAAGGTGTGAAGAACCTGAGCCTCGCCACATAGTCCGCCGGCAGCCCATTCTCCGCCGCACCTTCGAGGATGGTCGCGAGATACTCGACACTCGGAACATGCTCACCCGGCTCCGGCCGCGCGAAATAGGTGAGGCACTCCACCATGTCGCTATTCATCAGCACACGGACGGTATGGCGATTGTAGCGGTTCACATCGGCGGACTTCGCCGGATCATATCCCTCGCGCCTGTCGAGTGCCGCCAGGTCCTCGTCATGCAGCCGGTAGATGACGCCCCAGACTTCCGCCCCCGGCGTTTCCGCCAGACCCGCCACGCCGCAATTGCGGATGGGGGAGTGGCGGGGAAAGCAAAGGGCATGGTCCTTCAGCACCGCAACGCCTAAGCACTCATGGTCCGGGCAGCGCTCTGTCATCTGCCGCCTCGACATGTTGGAACCATAGGCGAAGTAGAGGAACACTACTCCGCGGCCTGTCTCTTTCCCCGGCGGAGCACGTCCTTGAGGAAGTGGCCGGTGTAGCTGCGCTTCTCGCGCGCCACGTCTTCGGGTGTTCCGGCCACGACGATCTCGCCTCCGCCGTCGCCGCCCTCGGGGCCAAGGTCAATGATCCAGTCGGCTGTCTTGATGACTTCGAGATTGTGCTCGATCACCACCACGCTGTTGCCCTGGTCGACGAGCTCATGCAGCACCTCAAGCAGCTTCTTCACGTCGTGGAAGTGAAGCCCCGTCGTTGGTTCATCGAGCAGGTAGAGGGTGCGGCCGGTGGCACGGCGGGAGAGTTCCTTGGCGAGTTTCACGCGCTGCGCCTCACCGCCAGAGAGCGTGGTGGCCTGCTGCCCGACCTTGATATAGCCCAGGCCCACGCGTTCCAGCGTCTCCATCTTGTCGCGCACGCTCGGCACGGCGCGGAAGAAATCCGCACCCTCCGAGACGGTCATGTCCAGCACGCCGGCGATGGACTTGTCCTTGAACTTGATCTCCAGCGTCTCGCGATTGTAGCGGTGGCCGTGGCAGGCGTCGCACGTCACATAGACGTCCGGCAGGAAGTGCATCTCGATCTTGATGACGCCGTCGCCCTGGCAGGTTTCGCAACGGCCACCCTTGACGTTGAAGGAGAAGCGGCCCGGCTCATAGCCGCGCGCCTTCGCCTCCGGCAGGCCCGCGAACCAGTCGCGGATCGGCGTGAAGGCGCCGGTGTAGGTGGCGGGGTTGGAGCGCGGCGTGCGGCCGATGGGGCTCTGGTCGATATCGATGATCTTGTCGAGGAGTTCGAGGCCCTCGATGCGGTCATGCTCGGCCGGTGCCTCGCGCGTGCCCATGAGCTTGCGCGCGGCGGCCTTGTAGACGGTGTCGATCAGCAGGGTGGACTTGCCGCCGCCCGAGACGCCGGTGACGCAGGTGAAGACGCCGAGCGGGATTTCCGCGTTGATATTCTTCAGGTTGTTGGCGCGCGCGCCCTTGACGCGGATCGAGCGGCCCTTCTCCCACTTGCGGCGGATGCCGGGGAGCGGAACGGCCTGCTGGCCGGTGAGATATTGCCCGGTCAGCGACTTGGGGTTCGCCATGACTTCGGCGGGCGTACCCTGGGCGATGATCTCGCCACCATGCACGCCGGCACCCGGCCCGATGTCGACCACATAATCCGCCAGCCGGATCGCGTCCTCGTCATGCTCGACGACGATCACGGTGTTGCCGAGGTCGCGGAGGTGCACGAGGGTTTCCAGCAGGCGCGCATTGTCGCGCTGGTGCAGGCCGATGGACGGTTCGTCCAGAACGTAAAGGACGCCGGTCAAGCCGGAGCCGATCTGCGAGGCAAGCCGGATGCGCTGGCTTTCGCCGCCCGAAAGCGTGCCGGAGGTGCGCGACAGGTTGAGGTAGTCGAGCCCCACGTCCACCAGGAACTTCAGCCGGTCGCGGATTTCCTTCAGGATGCGCGCCGCGATCTCCTGGTCCTTGGGCTTCAGCTTGGCCAGCAGGGTAACGAACCACTCATTGGCCTCGCGGATCGACATGGCGGAAATTTCGCCGATGTGCTTGCGGTCCACCTTCACGGCGAGGGCCTGCGGCTTGAGGCGGTAGCCGTTGCACTCGGAGCAGGGGTGGTCCGACTGGTATTTCGAGAGCTCCTCCCGCATCCACTCGGAATCCGTCTCGCGCCAGCGGCGCTCGATGTTGCCGATCACGCCCTCGAAGGGCTTCTTGGTCTTGTAGGCGCGGATGCCATCATCATAGGTGATGGTAACTTCGTCCTCGCCCGTTCCGAAGAGGATGGCCTCGCGCGCCTTCTTCGGAATGTCCTTCCAGGGCGTGTTCATCGACACCTTGAAGTGCTTGGCCAGCGCCTCAAGCGTCTGGTTGTAATAGGGCGAGGTGTTGCCGGTGCGCGCCCACGGCAGGATGGCGCCCCCCTTCATGGAGAGTGAGGAGTCCGGCACCACAAGTTCCGGCTCGAAGTGAAGCTCGGTGCCCAGCCCGTCGCATTTGGGGCATGCGCCAAAGGGATTGTTGAAGGAGAACAGCCGTGGCTCGATCTCGTCGATGGTGAAGCCGGAGACGGGGCAGGCGAAGCGCTCGGAGAACAGCAGGCGCTCATGCGTGTCGTTCTTCGACTTGTTGGCGCCCTCTTCGGAGGTTTCCGACGCCTTCAGCGGCTTGTCGGCGAATTCCGCGACCGCGAGGCCATCGGCCAGCTTGAGTGCCGTCTCGAAGCTGTCGGCAAGGCGCGTGCCGATGTCGGGCTTGACCACGATGCGATCGACCACGACGTCGATGTCGTGCTTGAACTTCTTGTCAAGCGCCGGGGCGCTGTCGATCTCGTGGAACTGGCCGTCGATCTTGACGCGGGTGAAGCCCTTTTTCTGGAGGTCCGCCAGTTCCTTGCGGTATTCGCCCTTGCGGCCGCGCACGATGGGGGCGAGCAGATAGAGCCGCGTGCCCTCGTCGAGCGCCAAGACGCGATCGACCATCTGCGTGACGGTCTGGCTCTCGATCGGAAGGCCGGTGGCGGGCGAATAGGCCACACCGATGCGCGCGAAGAGCAGGCGCATGTAGTCGTAGATTTCGGTCACGGTGCCAACGGTGGAGCGCGGGTTGCGGCTCGTGGTCTTCTGCTCGATCGAGATGGCGGGCGACAATCCGTCGATCTGGTCGACGTCCGGCTTCTGCATCATCTCCAGAAACTGCCTGGCATAGGCCGAGAGCGACTCGACATAGCGGCGCTGGCCTTCGGCATAGATCGTGTCGAAGGCGAGCGACGACTTGCCGGAGCCCGACAGGCCCGTAAACACGATCAGCTTGTCGCGCGGAAGCTCCAGCGAGACATTCTTCAGGTTGTGCTCACGCGCACCCTGAATGGACAGGACTTTCTTTTGCTCTGGCATAGGCTCTCGACTAGATCAAAAAGGGAACGTCCGCAAGGACGCAGGAAGCTTTGGAGTGAGTACGATGGCGGGCGATGTCCAGTTCGGCTCTGGGGCAACGAAAACGATAAGCCTCACCCGAATCAGGCGCGGGCCGCTAGACGTGCCCGCGTGAAACCACACGACATCCTGCGCAAGACCTTCGGTTACGAGAGCTTCCGGCCCGGCCAGGAGGGCATCGTCTCCACGCTCCTGGAGGGCCGCAACGTGCTGGCCGTCATGCCCACAGGGTCTGGCAAGTCGCTTTGCTACCAGGTGCCGGCACTGGCGCGCGGCGGTCTCGCCATCGTCGTCTCGCCGCTCGTGGCGCTCATGCAGGACCAGGTGGCGGCTCTCAAGCTGGCGGGTGTGGCCGCCGAGAGCATCAATTCGGCGCAGGACCGGGAGGAGAATGTCGCCATCTGGCGGCGCGTGGCGGGTGGCGAGGTGCGCCTGCTCTATCTCTCGCCCGAGCGGCTGATGACGGAGCGGATGGTGGGGGCCTTGTCCCGCCTCGACGTCCAACTCATCGCCATCGACGAGGCGCATTGCATTTCGCAGTGGGGCGCTTCGTTCCGGCCCGAATATGACATGCTGCAGACGCTTCGGCAGTCCTTCCCCGGCGTGCCCATTGGCGCCTTCACGGCGACGGCCGACGAAGCGACAAGGCGCGACATCGTGGGCAAGATCTTCGGTGGCGAGGCGGAGGTTTATGTCGCGGGCTTCGACCGGCCCAACCTGCAGCTGGCCGTGGCGCCCAAGGACAATGCCAAGCAGCAGCTTATCGATTTTCTCGATGGCCGGGCGGGGCAGTCCGGCATCGTCTATGCCCTGTCGCGCAAGTCCACCGAGGAGTGGGCG
>Ga0194051_1000482_pt1 | contig 22551 bp, 25 predicted proteins | sample SepL2320m_MetaG_FD_161275 | JGI IMG/M metagenome (GOLD analysis project Ga0194051, IMG submission 161275) | Anoxic zone freshwater microbial communities from boreal shield lake in IISD Experimental Lakes Area, Ontario, Canada - Sep2016-L239-20m | ecosystem: Environmental > Aquatic > Freshwater >... | reverse complement strand
GTGTGGGTGGCCGAGAGCATGGTCGGGCGCGCGCTCATCATCGGCGTCGACCGCATGGACTATTCCAAGGGCCTGCCGCAGCGCTTCGAGGCCTTCGGCCAACTGCTCGAGAAGCATCCCGAGCACCGCCGCAAGATCCACTATCTGCAAATCTGCCCCAGGTCGCGCGAGGAGGTCGACGAATATCGCAGGCTGCGCATCGATCTCGACCGCCTGGCGGGCCGGATCAATGGCAAGTTCTCCGAGTTCGACTGGACTCCGTTGCGCTACAGCGCGCGGGCGGCGCCGCGCACGACGCTGGCCGGCCTCTACCGCTTGGGTCGGATCGGCGTGGTGACGCCGCTGCGCGACGGCATGAACCTGGTCGCCAAGGAGTTCGTTGCCGCCCAGTCGGACGAGGATCCGGGCGTCTTGGTGCTGTCGCGGTTCGCGGGCGCCGCGCACGAACTCACCGAGGCGCTGATCGTCAATCCGTTCGACCCCGACGCCATTGCCGATGCCATGCATCTGGCGCTCACGATGCCGATCGGCGAACGCAAGGAGCGGCACGCGGCCCTCAAGGCCAAGGTGTTCCGGACCACGGCCCAGCTCTATTGCCGCCGCTTCCTCGACGCGCTGGCGGCGCCGCCGCTCGTGCGGGCGGCGGCCTAGCGGCCGCTACCACATCGTCTTGGCGGCGCGGCCCGACCATTCGCGGTCGTAGGTCTCGCCGCCGACGCGGTCCTGGCTCAGTGCCGCCAGGATCTGCCCGGCGCTGGGCAGGCTCTTGGGATCGACATGGCGCGCCGGGTTCCACAGCTCGGAGCGCACCAGGGCGCGGGCGCACTGGAAATAGACGGCATCGACGGTCATCACCATCACCGAGCGCGGCGCCTTTTCCTCGACCGCGAAGGAGTCCAGTAGCGCCGGCTCGACGCTGAGATGGGCGCGGCCGTTGACCCGGAGCGTATTGCCGACGCCCGGGATCAGGAACAGCAGCGCCACGCGCGGATCGCGCACGATGTTGCGCAGCGAATCGATGCGGTTGTTGCCGCGCCGGTCGGGCAGCATCAGTGTCTTCTCGTCATGGATGCGCACGAAGCCCGGTCTGTCGCCGCGCGGCGAGCAGTCGAGCCCCTCCGGTCCCGAGGTCGCCAGTGACGCGAAGGGCGAAGCTTCGATATAGGCGCGGTACTGCGGCGTGATCCGCGCCACTTCCTTCACCGTCGATGCCTCGGCGGGCTGGCCGTAGAGCGTTTCGAGGTCGGCGATGGTGGTGAGGGCGTGCGGGGCGATCATGTCGGGCATGGTCGTACTCACGAACTCCAGCGGGCGGGGGAACTGCCGAGCGGCTCGGCGGGGCGGGCGTAGAAGGCGGGTGTCTCGCTCAACTGCACGATCGGCCGGAGATGGTTCAGGCGGCCGAAGGGGCCGACGCTTTCGGTGATGAGGCTGGCCAGTTCGTCGTCGCTGAGCTCGGCCGCCCCCTTCGAGGCATCGACAGTGCCGAGGCTCGCGATCCAGTGCGCGACCTGGACCAGCGAGACGCGCACCAGCCAGGAGCCGCCCTGTTCGGTGCGGCGGGCGAGGCCGACCATGGCGCCGAGCGCAGCGAGATAGCCCGCGACGTAGTCGTTGGCCTGCACCGGCATGTTGCGCGGCTTTTCCAGGGTGCCTTGCGTCGCGGAAAGGCCGGTGACGTTCTGCACGATCGAATCGAAGCCGCGCCGCGAGGCCCAGGGGCCTTCGTGGCCATAGGCGCAGATGCTGACGCAGACGATGCCGGGCCTGAGTTCGGCCAGCCGCTCCGGTGAGAAGCCGCGCGCCGCGAGCGTGCCGGGCCGATAGCCTTGCGTGAAGACGTCGGCCTGGCGCACCAGGCCGTTCAGCGTCTCGACGCCGGCCGGCTCGCGCAGGTCGAGCCAGGCGCAGCGCTTGCCGTGGCCGGTATCCATCAGGATTTCAGTTTGGTAGGGCAGGTGCTGGGCCGCGATATGCAGGACCTCTGCGCCGTTCTCTGCCAGTACGCGGCCGCTGGTCGGGCCAGCCAGCACGCGCGTGAGATCGAGCGCGCGGACACCACTCAGCGGCCGGTCACCTTTGGGCAATGGTCGCGTCGGCGCTTCGCCGATCTTGACCATGTCGATCAGCGGCAGCCTGGCGACGGCGATGCCGTGCGGATGGGCGTTCCATTCGTCGCGGCTGCGCACGAGGCCGCCGACACAGTTGCCGGCCGCGATCGCCTCCTCGATGGCGAGCCCGTCCCACTTGGCGACCGCATCGGCCAGTGCCTCGCGCGTCTCGGCCTTGGCGCCCGAGATGCTGAGCGCGCCGACACGGTGGTGCGGATGGTTGGTGTGCAGGAACATGGTCCGGCCGTCGCGTGTCGGGTAGTGGCCGGCCAGCGGATCCCACGACACCGGCTTCTCGCCGTTGCGGCGGACATAGGTATTGGAGCGCAGCGAGGCCGCGGCGGCGCGGAGGTCGATGCCGACGCCCTGGGGTTTGCCAGTGCGCAGGCGCCAGAGATCGGAGACGGCGAGTCCGACAGCGCCCAGGGCGGCCGATCCGGCGAGGCCGATGCGCCATGGCGTCGGGAAGACCGGATCGCTGCCGCCAGTCAGCGTGAGCGAATCGTCACCGCGCTTGGTTCGGCCGAGCTGGCCAAGGACGTCGTGGACCAGCGCGTCGCTCATTTGTTCGCCGCTCACTTGTCCGCCCACGTGTTAGGCATGATGCGGGTCAACAACGCCATCAACGCGTCGGGGCAGGTAATGTGCGGGTTGTGGCTGGCGTCGAGTTCGTAGGACTTCCAGCCCGGCTCGTTCTTGGCGCGCTCGCTGAACTGGCGGAACACGTCGCCCGGGCCGTTGCGTGTCGCGTAGATATAGTGACGCGGCGGCGGCGGTTCCTTCGAAGTAAGCTGGATCTTCTGCTCGAAGGTCCGGATCGGCTGCGGCCGGCGGCGCGGACTGGCCCAGGCGACATCCTCGGGCGCGGTGTCGGGCGGCATCGGATTGATCGGCAGCCGCCAGCCGTCGCCGTCCTTGGTGGCGCCGGCGCGCATGTTGCCCTCGGCCTTGGGACCCACCAGATCGAACAGGCTTTGGCCATCCTTGGGCGCGAAGGCGTCGATATAGACCACGCGGGCAATGCGCCCCGGCGCCTTGTCGACAACACCGGTCGCGACCATGCCGCCGTAGGAATGGCCGAGCAGGGTGACGTCGGTCAGGTCCTCGAATTCCAGCACCGCCAGCACGTCCTGGATGTGGGTCGCGAGATCGATCTCGGGGCGGGCGAGGTGGGCACGCTCGCCGAGCCCGGTGTAGGTCGGCGAGAAGAACTCGTGGCCGGCAGCCCTGAAGCGGGGGCGCATTTTTTTCCAGGCCCAGGCCGCGGACCAGGCGCCATGCGCCAGAACGATCGATGCCATCTCCTTAACCTCCCGCTGGAAAAGCCCATTTCCCAGTGCTACTACGAATTACTCGCAATGACTGCCAAATCAACCATAGCACTAGGGGACGCATCCGTGGGGTTTCGCGGTCGCATCCGGGCGCTCGCCGTGGAGCGCGCCGGAACCGGCCTGCCGGGGCCCGAACTGGAGCGCCGCCTGATCGAACTGGGCTTCGTCGAGGGCGCCGAGGTCGAATTGCTGCACCAGGGGCTGTTCGGCGGCGACCCGATCGCGGTGCGCGTGGCGCATGCCACCATCGCGCTTCGCCGCCGCGAAGCCATGGCGATCCTGGTGAGCGACGAGGCGCCGGTATGAGCGCCGCCGCTCCCACCATCGCGCTGGTCGGTAACCCCAACTGCGGCAAGACGGCGCTGTTCAATGCGCTCACCGGCAGCCGCCAGAAGGTCGCCAACTATCCCGGCGTCACGGTCGAGAAGAAAGTCGGCCACCTCATGACGCCAGCCGGACGTAGCCTGCAGATCGTCGACCTGCCCGGCACTTATTCGCTGCGCGCGCGCTCGCCTGATGAGGAGATCACGCGCGACGCCGTGCTCGGGCGGCTGGGGGGCGACGTCACCCCCGACCTGATCGTCTGCGTTGCCGACGCTTCCAACCTGCGCCTCGCACTCCGCCTCGCGCTGGAGCTGAAGCGCGTCGGCCGGCCGGTGATGCTGTCGCTCAACATGATGGACATCGCGCGCAAGCGCGGCATCGAGATCGACGCGGCGCGCCTGGCGCGTGAACTCGGCGTGCCGGTCGTGAGTTCGGTCGCGGTGCGCCGTGGCGGCACCGACGAGCTGCTGCGCGAGATCGACAACGCGGTGGCCAGCTTGGCCGCGGCGGGCGTCTCGTCTTGGAAAGCGCCCGATGCCGGCGAACTGCGCGGCGGACAGCGCGAGGCAGACAGGCTGCTGGACGCCGCGGTGCGCCGCGGCGGCGAACGCGATGTAACGACGGCGCGGGCCGATGCCGTGCTGCTGCATCCCGTGGCCGGGATCGTCATCCTGCTCGCCATTCTGTTCGTCATGTTCCAGGCGGTGTTCGCCTGGGCGCGGCCGGCGATGGACGCCATCGCCGCAGGCTTCACCTGGCTCGGCGCCCTGGTCGGGTCGGCGCCGTTGCCCGACCTGCTCAAGAGTTTTCTCAAGGACGGGCTGATCGCGGGCGTCGGCAGCGTGATCGTGTTCCTTCCGCAGATCGTCATTCTCTTCTTCTTCATCCTGGTCCTGGAAGACCTGGGTTACATGGCGCGCGCGGCGTTCCTGATGGATCGCATCATGGGCGGCGCCGGCCTGCACGGCCGCGCCTTCATCCCGCTGCTGTCGAGTTTCGCCTGCGCCATTCCCGGCATCATGTCGACGCGCGTGATCGACGATCGCCGCGACCGCCTCACCACCATCCTGGTGGCGCCGCTGATGACCTGCTCGGCGCGCATCCCGGTCTACACGCTGATCATCGGCGCCTTCATTCCCGATCGCGACGTCTGGGGCTTCGTCGGCCTGCAGGGCCTGGTGATGTTCGGCCTCTATGCGGCCGGCATTGCCGGCGCGCTCGGCGTCTCGTTCGTGCTGAAGCGCCTGATCTGGCGTCACTCCGTGGGCGAGCCCTTCATGCTCGAGCTGCCGGACTACAAGATCCCGCAGGCCAAGAGCCTGGCGATCGGCCTGTGGACGCGCGCCACCATCTTCCTCAAGCGCGCCGGCACCACGATCCTTTCCATGATGGTCCTGATCTGGGTGCTGGCGTCCTTCCCGCAGCCGCCCGAGGGCGCGACCGAACCCGCGATCAGTTATAGCCTGGCCGCGATGATCGGCTCGGCCATCCAGCCGATTACGGAACCGCTCGGCTTCAACTGGCAGATCAACGTGGCGCTGATCCCCGGCATGGCGGCGCGCGAGGTCGCGGTGGGCGCGCTCGGCACCATCTACGCCATCGACGGCGGCGAGGGTGCGGCCGAAAAGATCGGCCAGATCGTCGCCGGCCAGTGGAGCCTCGGCACGGCGCTGGCGCTGCTCGCCTGGTACGTGTTCGCGCCGCAATGTGCCTCGACCCTGGCCGTCATCCGGCGCGAGACGGGCAGCTGGAAATGGATGTGGGTCACCTTCTTCTACATGCTGGCGCTGGCCTATGTGGCGGCGCTCGCGACCTACCAGATCGCACGCGCCCTCGGCGCCGGATAACACCACCCTTCCGTCATCGGGCCAGCCGCCGCCAGCCCTCCTTCCTGGGAAACTTCCATGGCCGGTACGCCCAAGCCTCAACGCCGCACCTTTCGCTATTGGCTGCAGCAACTCCATCTTTGGGTCGGCCTGATCCTGCTGCTGCCGCTGGTGATGATGGGCATCACCGGCGCGGTGCTGGTCTACGCCCACGACATCGAGCATCTGCTGGGCCAGGGCGAGCCACCGGCGACGGCAGTCGGTGAGTGGCGCACACCTTCCGAGCTGATCGAGGCGGCGAAGGCCGCGACCAGCGACCCCGGTCGCATTCCCATCGCCGTGCGCTGGCCGATCGAGCCGGGCGAACCCGCGGCGGTGCGGCTGTCGCGGCCGGGCATGGCGAACGAGCGTGCGCAGTTCCGCGGACCTCAGCCGGCGGCCGGCGCGCCGGCAAGGGGAGCCGCCAATCAGGCTCCCAATCAGGCTCAGGGCCGCGTGCCGACGCAGAGCCCGTTCGCCGGCAGCCTGCAAATCCTGATCGATCCGGTGTCGCTGCAGCTTCTCCAGACGCAGCAGGCGATGACGGGCTGGGTGCGCTTCTTCCACGACCTGCACGGTCACCTGTTCATCACCGGCGGCCTCGGGCGCGAGCTGGTGGGATGGCTCGGCGTGGCGCTGCTCGTGCTGGGATGCTCGGGTCTCTATCTCTGGTGGCCGCGGCCGGGTCAGTGGAAGGCGGCCTTCACCGTGCGCCGCAAGGCCAAGGGGCTGCGGCTGAACCGCGAGCTGCACGGCGCCATGGGCATCTGGAGCCTGTTGCTGTTCATGCTGGTGAACTTCACTGGCGTCTATCTCGCCTTCCCGCAGCAGATCTCGGCCGCGGTCAACGTGGTGTGGCCGGGCCGCGACATGCGTGCCGCCATGTTCCAGGCCCGCGTCGAACCGATGCGTGGCGCGACGCCGATCACCCTCGACGCCGCGATCGATCTCGCGCGGCAGCGCGTGCCCGACGCGCGGTTCCTCAATGCCTTCCTGCCAGTGCGGCCCGACCAGGCACTGCGCATTGGCCTGATCCGTCCGGGCTATGCCGAGGGCGCGCCGATCGTCACCGTGATCATCGATCCGTGGCGGAAGAGCGTGGTCGATGTCTTCGACCCCCGGACATTGTCCACGGGCGAATCGATCATCGCCTGGCAGCGCGCCCTGCACTACGGCATCGGCTTGGGCGGCACCTACAAGTTCCTGGTCTTCGTCTCGGGCGTGATCATTCCGGTCTTCGCCGTGACCGGCTTCCTCATGTGGTGGATCAAGCGCCGCAATCGCCGCGCCGGCGAGCGCGCAAAGCAGACGATCCTGCAGGCCGCCGCGATGACAAAGGCCGCCGACTAACGCCGTCGACTAACGCGGCGCCGACTAACGTGGTGGCGGCATCAGGTCGTAGAGCGTGATCGCGCGCCGGGGCTCGGGCGGGAGCGAGCGCCACAGCGCCGGATCGACCGCCACGCCGTGGGCGCGGACCCAGGTCTGGAAGTCGGAGGACCGGCGCGCCGTGCCGAGAATGACGAAGCGCACGTCGCCGTTTGCGACCTGCTCGGCGAAATCCTCGACGTTCATGATCGGATCGCTGCCCAGGAAGCCCCCGAAGGCCATCGCCGGCTCGCCGGTGCGGACGATCACAGGCGCGGCCAGCAAGGCGTTGGGGGCAGCCACCACGAAGCGCGCCTTGCCGCGATGGGCCTGCAGGAAGGCCAGCAACTTGGGATCGCCGGTCAGCGGCTTGTAGGAACGTGACAGCAGCGGGCCACGGCTGTCGTCGAGGCCCAGCCAACGGGGCAGGCTGGCGGACGGCAGGGTGAGATTGCCCGGTGAAAAGATGGCGCTCATCGCCCAGGCGACCGGCAGCACCAGCAGGGCGATGCCGCCGACGAAGGCAGGCGGCCGCTTGTCACGCCACAGCACGGCGGCACCCACCAGCAACGCGGCAGCGGGAAAGCCTATCCACGGGCTGGTCCAGCCGAGCGACAGTTCCACGATATAGCCCTGCCAGAGCGCCGTGGCCGCAAGCCCCAAGGCCAGATGGCGAGAGCCGTGGCGCCACAACTCGATACAGCCCATGGCACCGAGGGCGGCCAGCGGCGGCGCGAGGGTGGCGAGATAGTAGATGTGAAAGATGCCGCCGGCGGCGCTGTAGACGATGCCGTAGGTGAGTGCCCAGGTGCCCCACAGCACCACGGCGGCGCGCCGCCGCCGCCACGCCAACACAGCGCCGAGGACGGCGAGCGGCAACGCCCAGGCGAATTGGCCCGCGAGCATCGGTTGGGCGAGCCTGAACGGACCCACCGGTGCGGCGTCGTAGGCTTCATAGCGTGGCGTCTGTGTCGGCGCCGGCACCGGGATCGTGGGCTGGGGCCTCACGAAGCGTTCCCAACCGTTGTGCATCACGACCAGCTCGAACATCGAGTTGCCGATGCTGCTGCCGGCGTAGGGCCGATGGTCCTTGGGCGTGAGATCGAAGGCGGTGACCCACGAGAGGCTGACGACGACGAGTGCCGCCCCGCCCGAGGAGAGCCAGAACAGATGCCGGCGCCAGTCGAACGGGGCGACGGTGAGATAGACGGCGACGAGAGCAGGTCCGCAAACGAGGGCCGCCAGCATCTTCACGTTGAAGGCGAGACCGAGCAGGGCCATCGCCAGGACGAAGGAAAGGCCGCGCCCGCGCTGGGCGGCACCCGCGGCCAGCAGGAGCAACAGCACCAGCCAGGAGTCGGTGTTGTTGGAGCGGTCGATCGCGACCGCGATCGGCGTGACGGCCAACAGAAGGGCCGCGATCAGGCCCGCCGCCAAGCCGAACGGCCGCCGCACCAGGCGATACAGGATCGCGGCCGAAGCGACGCCCGCCAGTGCTTGCGGCAAGTGGATCGTCCAGCCACTGAAGCCCAGGACCGCAGCGAAAAGCGTCTGGATCCAGAAGGCGAGCGGCGGCTTGTCGAGCGAGACGAAACCTGCCGGATCGAAGGCGTTATAGAAGAAGAGCCAGCCGCCCTGCAGCATGCTGCGAACGCCGGCGGCGTAGTATTCGGTGCCGAAGCCGTTGTCTTCCAGTCGCCACAGCCGCAGGACGGCGGCGATCAGCAGCACGGCTGCAAGTGCCGCCGCCTCGAGCCGTCGCCGGGCCTTCAGTTCCATCGAGCGTCGTTTCTCCCCTGGAAGAGACTACGCAGGCCAGAGTGTTTTCATCCCGCGTCAGGACGGGATCGGGCCCTTGAAGACGAAGAAGGCCCCGGCACAGATCAGGGCGAAGCCCACGAAATGGTTGAGCGTCACGCGCTCACCGAGATAGAGCACCGAGAAGACGGCGAACACGGTGAGCGTGATCACCTCCTGCATGGTTTTCAGCTCGGCGGCGGAATAGACCGTGTGACCCCAGCGGTTGGCGGGCACGGCGAAGCAGTATTCGACGAAGGCGATGCCCCAGCTCACCACCACCACCAGCCACAGCGGCCTGTCGGTGAACTTCAGGTGCCCGTACCAGGCGAACGTCATGAAGACGTTGGAGATCAGCAACAGGACGATGGGTGCAACGGCGGGGGGCAGCCAGGTCATCGGTGGGTCTACTCCGGTTTGATTCCGAGCTTCTTGATCAGGGGCACGATCATCTTGTCCTCGGCGTCGAACATCGCCGCGGTCTCCTGCGGCGTGGTCGGGTAGGCCTCGGCCGTGAGGTCGGCGAAGCGCTTTACGACCGCCGGATCCTTCAGGACCGTGACCATCGCCGCGTTGAGCTTGGCCACCACCTCGGGCGGCATCTTGGCCGGACCGAACAGCCCGGTGAAGGTGCTGAAGGTGAAGTTCTCAAGGCCTTTCACGCCCGACTCCTTCATGGTTGGCACGTCGGGCAACTCCGGCATGCGCGCGGTCGACGAGACGGCGATTGCGCGCAACTTTCCCCCCTTGATGTGGCCGAGCGCGGCGTTCACCTGGTCGACCTGGGCCTGCACCTGGCCTGCGATGACGTCGATGCTGGCCGCACCCGAGCCCTTGTAATGGATCAGCGTGTATTTTGTTCCCGTGGCCTCGCCGATCAGTTCGAGTGCCAGATGGTTGGTGGTGCCGATGCCGGAATCGGCCACCGCGAACTTGCCGTCGCGGCCGAGTGCCACGAAGTCAGCCAGGGTCTTGATCGGCGAATTCGGTGTCACCAGCACGACTGCCGGCACGCGCTGGATATGGCTGATCGGCGTAAAAGCCGTGCGCCAGTCGTAGGGCGCGTTGCCGTAGATTGCGGGCACGGCGACCAGCGAATTGGCCGACACCAGCAGCGTATAGCCGTCGGGCGCGGCGCGGGCCACGACATCGCTGCCGATCATGCCGCTGGCGCCGGCCTTGTTCTCGACCAGCACGGGAACGCCCAGCACATCCTTCAGCTTGTCGGCGATGATGCGGGACGTGACGTCGATGTTCCCGCCTGGCGCGTAGGGCGCCATGATCCGGATCGGCTTGTCGGGATATTCCGCCGCTGCGGGGTGGGCGGCAAGCAGGGCGAGGGCGCCCACGAGTACAGTGACGAAACGCATGAAGTTCCTCCCAGAGTTCTTGGGCCGAGCTTAGCTCATGGCCCGCCCAGAACACACAGAAGGTCGGTCCGTGCCTTTGCATCGCGGATCGGCGGACTGCCCATCCAGCCGCCGGGATACATCGCCTCGGTATCGCCGAGGAAGAGATCGAGTCGCTCGCGCGTCCAGATATCGCCTTTGTCGCGCGCAGCCCGCAGTGCCGGGGAATAGTCGAAGGCCGGATCGCCGGCGACTGGCCGGCCGATCACGCCGACAAGCTGCGGGCCGGGCTTTTGGCCGGCATCCTTGGTGAGCGCATGGCAGGCCTTGCAGGGTTCGAACGCTTGCGTGTTGCAGGATTGGGCGCGTGCGGCGCCCGATGCGGCAAACAACGCTGCCGCGACAATCCAGAACCGCATCCGTTCAGGCTTGCGGCTTGTCGATGACGACGATGCGGTTGGTCCCCGACTCGCCGCCCCAGGCTTCGCCCGGCCGGCCGGCCATCTGGCGGACGTTGGCGCCGGACTTGTCCGACGGGAACGAGACGAAGGTCTCGGTCCTGGGATCGAAGCGCACGACGGCGTTGGCCGAGAAATCGGTCAGCCAGATGGCGTCGCGGTCGTCGACATAGACTGAATAGCAGCGCGGTTTCTCACCCGGCAGCTTCCACTTCTTCCAGCTACCGTCCCTGGGATCGTGCATGGAAACGTTGCCGCTGTTCCATTCGCTAATCCAGAGCCGGCCCTGGCTGTCCGACCAGACACGCCGCGCGCCTTGTTGCGGCGTCGGCGGCTCGACGATGCGCGGTGTGCCGCTCGCAAGATCGATCTGGGCGAGATAGTTGCCGGCCAGCGACACGTACCAGACCGTGCCCTGCGGCGTGAGCGCGATGCCGTAGGGGCCGTAGCCGCGCGGCGCGTCCCACACCTGCATCTTCTCGGTCCTGGGATCGAAGCGGCCGAGCGCGCCGCCTTGGCCGGTGAACCAGAGTGTGCCGGTCTTGTCGAAGACCAGCGTGTTGAGGTTGGCATTGGCCGGGCCGCCGTTCAGTTTCCAGAGTTGTACGCGATGGTCCTTCGGATCGACGCGGGCGATCGAATTCTGGCCGCCTTCGGTCACCCAGGCGGCGCCATCGGGTCCGACGACGACGCCGTGCGGCGCGGCGCCCGGGCCGAGGCTGATCACCTTCAGCCCGCCGTCGCGCGGATCGAGCAGGTTGAGCGTGCCGTCGCGCTGGCCGCAGAACCACACCGTGCCGTCTCCGTTGCAGGCGACGTCGCGCGAGCCCGACCCGGGCCGGACATTGAAGGTGCGGATGCGATAGCCATTCAGCTCGCGGGTCTCGACGGCGGCGCGGGCGGGCGAGGTGATCAGTGTCGGGGCGGCGAGGGCCCCGGCGGACAGGGCGAGCAGATGGCGTCGGCGCATGCGGACCTCCTGCGGCAGAGAAGCCCCGATTTTGCGCCTTCCATCGGCGAGATCAACAGTCTCGGGCAGGGCTAGACCATCGCCAGCTTCAAACGATCGGCAACCTTGTGGAGCCGTTTGTCGCGCGTCCAGAGGACGGCCCCGGCTGTCAACCGAACCGCCGCCAGCAGGTGGGCGTCGACATATCCGATACCGAGCCCGGACAATGCGTGCTGGTCGATGAAAATCAGGACTTCCCCGTCTGTCGCCACCTCAGCCTGAGGCAGGTCCGATAGAGCATCCAGGATAATATCGCGCTGCCGCAGACTCCCCAGAGCCAATTCACCCACGACAAAGGGATGCGCCAAGACTCTTCCAGTGTTGAGGAGGTTCGACAGCGATTTGTCGCTGGCGCGCAGATGGTCGATCCAGATGGACGTGTCGACCAGGATCACGCGGGCGTCGACCGGCGCCGGGGTGGCGCCGTCGCGGCGCTGTCACTGCCGCCCAACCGCGCCAATCGCCGCGCGCTCTCGCGTTCGATCAACGCCTTGAGCGCCTCGCGAATCAAGCTGGATTTCTCTTTGATGCCGGTGAAGGCCTGGGCTTTCGCCACGAGGTTATCGTCGAGGGCAAGGGTAGTGCGCATGAAGAGCGGCCTCGATTCTGTTGGCACGAATATAGGCATCAATGATGCCATATTCAATGCTATCAAAGGAAAGCCGCCGGCCGATGCTGCGCCCACGGCCGCGCCGTTTCGAGGAGCGCACCGAGTCGCAGCACGTCGGTCTCGGCACCCCATTTGCCAATGATCTGGACCGAGGTCGGCAGGCCGTCGGTGCCGAAGCCCGAGGGCAGGGCGAGCGCGGGATGGCCGGTGAGGTTGAAAGGATATTGGTAGGAGGTCCAGCCCTGGCGGGTGATGCCGCACTTCATGCCGTCGATCACGACCTCGTCGTTGGCGGCATCGTGGGTGACATCGAGCGCGGTGCGCGCGTTGGTCGGCGTCACGAGAAAGTCGTAGCGCTCGAGCAGCGACTGGATCTTGCGGAACAGCACGGTGCGCGCGAACTGGGCGTTGCGGAAGTCGGCCAGGGTGAATTTCTCGCCGCGCTGCATGAAGGCCAGCGTCACCGGGTCCATCTGGTTCTGCCACTTCGGCAGGTATTGCGCGCAGGTTACCGCGAAGCCCGCCTGGTAGAGCACGCGGCCTTCGAATTCGATCCAGTCGATCTTCTCGGTCACCTCCTCGACCTCGGCGCCCATGGATTCCCAGGCGGCGAGCGAGGCGCGGGTGTTGGCGCGGACGTCGCCCGCGAGCCGCGGATTGGCCGTGAGTTCGATGTAGCCGATGCGGATGCCGCTCAGATCCTCGCCCATCAGCGCGGGCGAGAGCTGGCGCTTGTCCTCGCCGCCGAGACTCCACGGGTCCTTGCCACTGGGGCCGGTGAGGACGGCATGCATGGTTGCCGCGTCGGTGATGGTGCGGGCGAGCGGCCCGGCATAGATGTTGGCGCCGAAGGCGTCGCGACCCGTGTCGTTGGGCACCGCGCCGAGTGTCGGCTTGAGCCCGACCAGCCCACTGCACGAGGCCGGTCCGCGCACCGAACCCGCGCCGTCGGTGCCGAGCGAGAGCGGACCGAGGCCGGCGGCGACGGCGGCCGCGCTGCCGCCGCTCGAGCCGCCCGGCGTGCGCTCGAGGTTCCACGGGTTGCGCGTGATGCCGAAGGCGGGACCGTCGGTCAGTCCTTTTACGCCAAATTCCGGTGACGTCGCTTTGGCGATGATGATAGCGCCCGATGCGCGCAGGCGCTGCACCAGCACGTCGTCGGCAGTGGCCGGCGGGTTGTCTTCGAAGATCGCCGAGCCATGCCGGGTCGGAACGCCTGCGACGTCGACCAGGTCCTTCACGCTGATGGGAATGCCGTGCAGGGGCCCCAGCCTGGCGCCGTCCATGACCGCTTGCTCGGCGGCCTTCGCGTCGCGGCGGGCCTGATCGGCCATCACCTCGCGAAAACAGTTGAGGCGGGGTTGCGCCTGTTCAGTGGCCTCGAGGACCGCATCGACATACTCGACAGGCGAAAGCTTGCGGGAGCGGATAAGGGCGGCGGCCTTCACGGCCGGGGTGTAAAGCAGATCGATGTTGGACATGGACGCACCATAACGGTCTCCAATTTGCTTGGGAATGTTTCGATGCCCAAGGCGCTCACTTGCGAGGAACTCGACCGCTATATGCGGGATGGATTCGTCTTTCCGCTGCGCGCGATGCCGGCCGATCGGGCGCGCGCCTATCGCGCCCGCCTCGAAGCGTCCGAGTGTGCGGTCGGCGGCGCCTTCACCGGCACTCTTACGCAGAAGCCGCACCTTCTGTTCACCTGGCTGGATGAACTGGCGCGCGAACCCGCGATCCTCGACGCGATCGAGGACCTGATCGGTCCCGACCTGCTGCTGTGGTCGACCGAATTCTTCATCAAGAACCCGGGGGACGGCCGGTTCGTCACCTGGCACCAGGACGACACCTACTGGCACATCGAACCCACAACCCAGGCGACCGCCTGGATCGCCCTCGACGACGTGCCGCTGTCGAGCGGCCCGGTGCGTTACCTGCCCGGCAGCCACCGCGACGAACGGCTTCCCGTCGTCAATCGGCCGGGCCCCGACAATATGCTCATCAGCGGGCAAATTGCGCAGAACGTCGACTCCGGCCGCGCAGTCGACGCGGTTCTGGCGGCGGGCGAGATGGCGATCCATCACACGGGTACGCTGCACGAATCGGCGCCCAACCGCTCGACCGGCCGGCGCGTCGGCATTGCGGCGCGTTTCGTGCCCACCGCCGTCCGCTCGCTCAAAGGCCGCGAATCCGCGCTGCTGGTGCGCGGCAGCGACCGCTACGGTCATTTCGACCATGAGCCGCGCCCCGCGGCCGATCTCGATGCGGCGGCGCGCGCGGCCCATGTCGCGGCGGTCGAGAAGCGCCTGCGCAACATGCATGGTGATGCGGCACGCGCCTTGCACTCCTGACGCCATCGCCGTCTCGCAGGAGCACTTCGCATGATCGTCAATCGCCTGGGCATCGCAGCCCTCGGACTGGTCGCGGGGCTGGCCGCGGGACTGGCCGCTGCGTCCACCGCCAACGCCCAAACCTGCACACCGAAGGTCCCCGACTCCCTGCTGGTCAAGCCCGGCACGCTGGTCATGTCCATCAACCCGACCCTGCCGCCGGTGCAGTGGGTCGACGACAAGGGCCAGTTGCGTGGCCTGCATGTCGAGCTGGGCGACGCCATCGCCCGAAAGCTTTGCCTCAAGCCCGAGCATGTCCGCGTCGAATTTTCGGTCATGGTGCCGGGCGTGCAGAGCGGGCGCTGGGACATGATCAATACGGGCATGTTCTTCACCGAGGACCGCGCCAAGATCATGCAGCTCGTGCGCTATGGCTACGACGGCATCAGCATCTCGGCTCAGGCCGGCAACCCGCTGAAGATCACCAAGCCCGAGGATCTGGCCGGCCGCTCGGTCAGCGTCGAACTCGGCGGCGCGCCGGAACGGCGGGCACGCGAGCTTTCGAAGTCCCTCGAGGACAAGGGCCTGAAACCGCTCACCATCCGCTCCTTCGACAATTTCGGCTCGGCATACCAGGCGCTGCGCGCCGGCCAGGTCGACGCCGCCGTCAGTGTCGATGCCGTCGCCCGGCTTTACGGCGAGAAGGGCGAGTTCGCCGAAGCGATCACCGGCCTCTATCCGACCGTCATCGCCTTCGGCCTGTCGAAGAAGCAACTCGCCGAGCAGGTCGCCGCTGCGATGCAGGAACTCCGGGCGGAGGGTACCTACCAGAAGATGTTCACGGCCTATGGACGTAAGCTTTACGAGGATCCCTTCGACGTCAAAGGCCCCTGAGAAGTCTGAGGGGGTCTCTCTGAGGTAAGGCGAAGCACGCGACAATCTCGACACGCTGCCGGCGCTGCGCTACGCCCGCAGCCGATGTTCTCCCTGCCCATCCTGGTGGCACTGGCGGCCGTGGCCGTCGTGACCTCGTTCATTTCCGGCATCTTCGGCATGGCCGGGGGCATGCTGCTGATCGGCTTCCTGCTGGTCCTGCTGCCGGTGCCGGTAGCCATGGTATTTCATGGCGTTATCCAGATCGCGGCCAACGGCTGGCGCGCCTGGCTGTGGCGTCATCACGTGAAGTGGAGCGTCGTGCTGCAATTCGGCGCGGGGGCCGCCGCCTCGCTGGTCGTGTTCTCGTTCTTCGATTTCGTGCCCGACAAGGCGCTGGTGTTGATGGCGGTGGGCGTCACGCCCTTCATCGCCTTGTCGTTGCCGCGGCGGATCGCTCCCAACATCGAGGCGCCGGGCCAGGCTTTCCTGGCGGGCGCCATCGGCGGTGCCATCCAGCTCGTGTCGGGTGTCACCGGGCCGCTGCTCGACATCTTCTATGTCCGCACCGGCATGACGCGTCAGGTCAATGTCGCCACCAAGGCGGCCGCCCAGGTGCTCGGCCATCTCACCAAAGTCGTCTATTTCGGCGCGCTGATCGACAACCCGGCCGGGCGCGACCTCGAACAGTGGCTGGTGATGGGCTACGCCGCCGCCTTCGCCGTGTTCGGCACCACGCTCTCTCGCCGCTTCCTCGATCGCATGTCGGACAAGCAATTCTATCACTGGACCCGGCGGGTCATCCTGGCGCTGGGCGCGGTCTATATCGCGCAGGGGATCTGGCGCATGGTGCACGGATGACGGACGTGAAGGCACCCAACGTGAAGGCAGAAGTGCGGGCGCTGCTCGATCGCCTGCCGGACGATTGCAGTTATGCCGACGTGCAGCGCGGCATCGCCGTGCTGATGTGGCCTAAACAGGGCGACGGGTCGCTGGCGCCGCCGCAGCGGCTCGACCCCGAAGAAGTGAAGCGCCGCTTGCGCGAATGGATGAAATCCGAGTCGGAGAAGGACAAATGAAGGACCGCGTCTCGATCGATCTCAAGGACGGCGTGGCCGACGTCCGCCTGATCCGCGCCGACAAGATGAACGCGCTCGATCCGGCGATGTTCGAGGGCATCATCGAGGCGGGTGCCAAGCTCGCCGACATGAAGGGCCTCAGGTGCGTCGTGCTGTCGGGCGAGGGCAAGGCCTTCTGCGCCGGCCTCGACATGGGAAGCTTTGCCGCCATGAATCAGGGCGACGCGGCGGTGCCCGGGTCGTGCGACCTTTCCAAGCGCACCCACGGCATCGCCAACCGGCCGCAGCAATGCGCCTGGCTGTGGCGCGAACTGCCGGTGCCGGTGATTGCCGCCGTTCATGGCGTGGCCTTCGGCGGCGGCTTCCAGATCGCCTTGGGCCCCGACATCCGCTACGCCACGGCCGACACGCGCTTCTCGGTGATGGAGATCAAGTGGGGCCTGGTGCCCGATCTCGCCGGCACGCAGCTCATGCGCCATCTCGCGCGCGAGGATGTCGTGCGCGAGCTTACCTACACCGGCCGCATCTTCAACGGGACGGAAGCGCAGCAGATGGGGTTCGTCACGCGCGTGGTCGATGATCCGCTGAAGGCGGCGTTCGAGACGGCCAGGGAAATTGCCTCCAAGAGCCCCGACGCGATGCGGGCGAACAAGCGGCTGCTCAATGCTGCGGTCGCGACCGACGCGGCGTCGGGCCTGATGATGGAGTCGGTCGAGCAGCAGAAGCTGATCGGCTCGCCCAACCAGCTCGAAGCCATCATGTCGAACCTTCAGAAGCGTGCCGCCAACTACAAGGACTGACGTCATGAACCGCCAATGGCTCTACGCCAAGCAGCCCCAGGGCAAGATCGCTGCCGACACGTTCGAGTGGACCGAGACGGCGATCCCCGTGCCCAAGGAGGGCGAGGTGCTGGTGCGCACGCGCATGCTCTCGCTCGATCCCGCCAACCGCGCCTGGATGATGGGCAAGACCTATCGCGACGCGCTGGAGCCGGGCCAGGTGATGAGCGGTTTTGCGATCGGCGAGGTGGTCGATTCGAAGGCGCCGGGGTTGGCGAAAGGCGACATCGTCGAAGGCGACTGGGGCTGGCAGGATTACGCGGCGTTGCCGTCGCGGCGGCTCACCAAGCGCACCACCCAGGCGCCGCTTGAACTCCTGATCGGCCCGCTCAGCGTCACCGGTCTCACCGCCTATTTCGGCCTGCTGGACGTGGGCCAGCCCAAGCCCGGCGACACGGTGCTGGTGTCGGCGGCGGCGGGCGCAGTCGGCACCATGGTGGGCCAGATCGCCAAACTGGTGGGCTGCCGCGTCGTCGGCACGGCGGGCGGTCAGGACAAATGCGATTGGCTGGTGCGCGAGCTCGGCTTCGATGCGGCCGTCGACTATAAGGCGGGCGGCGTACGCCGCGCGCTGGCGGCGGCGTGCCCCGCTGGCATCGATGTCTATTTCGACAACACCGGCGGGCCGGTGCTCGACGCCGCGCTTTCGTTGATGAACCTGCGCGGTCGCATCGCCTGTTGCGGCAACGTCTCGCAATACGATGTGGAGAAGCCCGCCCCCGGGCCGATGGCGGTGCCGGGCCTGGTCGTGACCAAGCGCCTGCGAATGGAAGGCTTCATCGTCATGGATTTTTATGACCGCCGCGCTGAGGCCGAGACGCGGCTGGCGCAGTGGGTGGCCGAGGGCAAGATCAAGGCCGTGGTTGACATCGTCGACGGCCTCGACAAGGCGCCGGAGGCCTTGATCGGGCTCTTCAATGGCAAGAACCGCGGCAAGATGGCGGTGCGGGTCTGACCATGGCGCTGGTTCTCCACGCCCATCCCTTCTCGTCCTACTGCCAGAAGGTTCTGATCGCGCTTTACGAGAACGACACGCCCTTCACGCTGAAGATGCTGGGCGACGCCGATTCGTTTGCGGAGCTGGCACGGCTGTGGCCGTTGCGGCTGATGCCGATATTGATGGACGGCAACGAGGTCGTGCGCGAGGCCAGCATCATCGTCGAGCATCTGACGCTGCGTCATCCCGGGTCGGTGCGCCTGATCCCTTCGGATCCAAAAGCCGCACTGCAAGTGCGCTTCCTCGACCGCGTCTTCGACAACTACGTCATGGGCCCGATGCAGCGGATCGTCGGCGACGCGCTGAGAGGCAAAGGCGAGCGCGATCCCAAGGGCGTGGCCGACGCCAAGGCGCGGCTCGACCAGTCCTATGAGTGGCTCGATGGCGAGCTGGAAGGCCGCACCTGGGCGGCGGGCGAGGATTTCACGCTGGCCGACTGCGCCGCTGCTCCGTCGCTCTTCTATGCCGACTGGGCACACCCGATCGCCGAACGGTTCGGTACGGTCCGCGCCTATCGCGCGCGGCTGCTCAAGCGTCCGTCTTTCGCGCGCGCCGTCGAGGACGCCCGGCCCTTCCGGCCGTTCTTCCCGCTGGGTGCACCCGACCGCGACTAGCTGCACACGTTACTTGCCAGTGAACTTCGGCTTGCGCTTGTCGACGAAAGCCTGAACCGCCTCCTTGTGGTCGGCGGTACGTGACGCCGACACGAGACGCTCGGCCTCGCGATAGTGCGCGGTCGCATAGTCGATGTGCAGCGCGTCGTCGAGATTGTCCTTGATGAGGCGCAGCGCGACCCGCGGCCCGTCGGCCAGCGATTTTGCGAAAGCAAAAGCTTCGTCCTGGAGCCTGGCGTCGTCGACCACGCGGTTGAAGAGGCCGATGCGCTCGCCGCGCTCGGCGTCGACCTTCTCCGAGGTAAGCATCAGCTCGCGCGCGCGCATCGGTCCGACCGTGCGGGTGAGCAGCCAGGCGATGCCGTAGTCGCCCGACAGGCCGATCCTGGCGTAGCCCGTGGTGCCAAAGGCCGACTTCGCCGCAATGCGGATGTCGCAGGCCAAGGCGATGGCGAGGCCGGCGCCCGCCGCAGCGCCGGGCAGCGCGGCGATCGTGGGCTTGCGCACCGCGAACAGCGCGCCGGTGAGATGTGCCTGCCGCCATCGCAGGTCCGACAGCCGCTCCTCGGAGCTCATCTGGCCGCGCGGGCCACGGCCGCCCATGCCCTTGACGTCGCCGCCGCTGCAGAAGGCGGTGCCGGCGCCGGTTATCAACAGTGCGCCGACGCTCGGATCGTCGCCGCGTGCCTTGATCTGGTCGCGCAGCGCCTGAGTGAGGCCGGGCGACATGGCATTGCGTGCCTCGGGCCGGTTGAGCGTGATCAGCGCCACGCCGTCGCGAACGCTACACAAAAGTTCGGTTGTGCCGGTATCGATTTCCATGGAACCTCCCTCAACTCTTCAAGGATTGCGCATGACATTCCCGGTCACCGAACACACCGTCAAGTCCGCCCGTCACACTACGGGCTATCTCGCCTGCGGAGCGGAAAATGCGCCGCTGCTGATCTTCGTCCATGGCTGGCCGGAGCTCTCGCTGTCGTGGCGCCACCAGCTTCCGGCGTTCGCGGCCCTCGGCTTCCGCTGTGTCGCGCCCGACATGCGTGGCTACGGGCGGTCGAGCACCTACACGCGCCATGAGGACTTCTCGCAGGAAGTCATCGTGGCCGACATGCTGGAGCTCCTGGACGTCCTCGGCCGCGACAAGGCCGTCTGGATCGGCCACGACTGGGGCAGCCCCGTGGTGTGGAACATCGCCAGCCACCATCCGGACAAGACCGTCGGTGTCGCGAGCCTCTGCGTGCCGTATCTCTCCGAAGGCTTCACGCTCGACGCCATGCTGCCGCTGATCGATCGCTCGCTCTATCCGGCGGACAAGTTCCCGGCCGGCCAGTGGGACTACCAGTTCTTCTATCAGGAGAATTTCGACAAGGCCTGCAAGGGCTTCGAGGCCAACATCCGCAATGTCGTGAAGGCGCTGTTCCGCAAGGGCGATCCCACGCGCGTGGGCAAGCCCGCGCCGACGTCCATGGTGCGCGTGGCTGGTGGATGGTTCGGCGGCGGCGCCTGTCCCGACGTGCCGCGCGACGGCGACGTCCTCACCGAGGCAGACATGGAGGCCTACACCGCCGCCCTCACGCGCAACGGCTTCTTCGGGCCCGACTCCTGGTACATGAACCACGAGGCCAACGGCGCCTATGCGTCTCAATCGAAGAACGGCGGCAAGCTTTCCATGCCGGTGCTTTTCCTGCACGGCGCCTACGACACGACCTGCGAGACCATGACCTCCCGGCTCGCCGACCCAATGCGGCGTGACTGCGCCGATCTTACCGAAGCCGTGGTGACCTCAGGTCACTGGATGGCGCAGGAGCGGCCGGTCGCGGTGAACGCGGCGCTGGCCAAATGGCTGGCGGCCAAGCTGCCGGACTACTGGAAGGCCTAGCGCCCTCTCAGCTTCCGCCAGGCCGCAAAGGCGACCCTCGCCTGATCGCCGCTGGGGATGTGGAGTCCGTAGACGCCGCCGCCGGCGTCGACCTGCTCGGCGGTGAAGGCTTCGAAGGCCAGCGCGTCTGCCGCTTCTGCCGCGATCTCGTCCGCGAGATGGGCGGGGATCGCGATTACACCCAGACGATCGCCCACCAGCACCTCGCCGCTCGTGATCGACAGGGGTTTAGCGGGACCGGCCAGCCGGTGATAAGCGGGAAGGCCGCGGCGGACGATCTCGGCCGGCTCGCGCAAGGGACCAGCGCTCACGATGCCGGCAACGCCGCGTCGCGCGAGCAAGGCCATCGGCGCCAAAGGCTTGCCGGTCTCGACGACCAGAATCGCGCCAGCGCGGCAGTGCTCGAGTGCCAGGCCCGCTTCGCCGACGAGCGGATCCTGCGATGGTGCCAGCGGCCGCAAGCCCTCGATGCGCCGGTCGGGCAGGCCGCGCGCGGACAGCGCCGCGGCGACCGCGGCCGTGCCGACGCTTTGCAGCTTGTCGCGGGTAAGAGGTTTCAGGGCCATGAGCCTAGCTGCGCCGGAGAGCCGCGCTCCGTTCCAGGCTTTCCGCCGGCCACGTCGTCTTGCGGTCATAGAATTCCGGGACGGCCGGCGTGCCGGCCGGCAGGACGACCCAGGGCTGCTTGCTCATGGTGAAGATGTGGACGTCGGGCGGCAGCCTGTCGGGCTCGTCGAGGGTGCCGACGCGCACGAAGCGCACGGCATCGCCGGCGCCCGAATAGTTGCTCCACACCGCGATGCGGCATCGGGGGCAACGCGAGATCCTCTGGCCCCTGCCGCTGTTGGACGGCGTGTCCACGACCTCGACGTCGCCGGCCAGCGTTTCGACCCGGTCGGCCTCGATCATGGCGTTGAGCGCGAATGCCGTGCCGGTTTCGCGCTGGCACCAGCGGCAGTGACAGCAGTGCACGAACATCGGCTTCGATGTCAGGCGATAGCGCACCTGGCGGCAGGTGCAGCCGCCCTCATAGTTTTCTGTCTTGCTGGCCATGGCGCGAGTCTCCCGGCTAAGGTCGTTTCAAGAAATAGCATTCCGTCGGGAGAGAAGACATGGCCGGACGTCTCAATGGCAAAGTCGCGGTGGTGACCGGCGCGGCGCCGCGCGGCGAAGGCGTCGGCAACGGCATGGCCACCGCCATCCTGTTCGCGCGCGAGGGCGCCAAGGTCGTGCTGGTCAATCGCAGCGCCGAGCGTGCCGAGAAGCTCGCCAAGCAGATCAAGGACGAAGGCGGCGAGGCCTCGGTATTCGCGGGTGACGTGGCACAAGCCGATGCCGCCGAGGCCATGGCCGACTTCGCCGTGAAGAAGTACGGGCGCCTCGACATCCTGCACAACAACGTCGGCATCGGCGGACCGGGCACGCCCGAGACGGTGACGCTAGAAACCTGGAACAAGGTGCTGGAGGCCAATCTCACCACCACCATGCTGTGCAGCAAATACTGCCTGCCCAGGATGAAGGAAGGCGGCGGCGGTTCGATCATCATGGTGTCGTCGATCGCAGGTGCGCTCGGCCTGATGGGCAGCGCCGGCGCGGTGGCCTATGCCACCGCCAAGGCCGGCCTGCACGGCTTCACGCTATCGGTCGCGGCCGACTATGCAACCCAGAACATCCGCGCCAACTGTATCGTCGTGGGCTCGGTGCACACGCCGATGGTG
>Ga0194051_1000481_pt1 | contig 22591 bp, 19 predicted proteins | sample SepL2320m_MetaG_FD_161275 | JGI IMG/M metagenome (GOLD analysis project Ga0194051, IMG submission 161275) | Anoxic zone freshwater microbial communities from boreal shield lake in IISD Experimental Lakes Area, Ontario, Canada - Sep2016-L239-20m | ecosystem: Environmental > Aquatic > Freshwater >... | reverse complement strand
ACCGGCTCTCAAGACCCAGCAGCCGCATCTGCTCTTGTTCCTGAAGACCCCATGCCTCCGCGATCCGGAAAAAAGTGCGCAGGGCGGGTCCGGTCAGGTCCTTGCGGTCCAAGACCTTGGCGGTTGTCGCATTGGGCATTGTAGGTATCCTCCGGAACCGAATATGTGCATATTCTGCGCGGAAATCAAGTTTCTGGCAGATTATAAACAATCAGAGCCCGCTACGGTTCCCAGTAAGGGCCTCCGCCAAGAACACCCAGCGAAGGCCCCCTTGAAGCAACTGACTACGATTTTCCTAAATATTTCAGATGATTACACGCTATTCTGGTTCCCTTCGCCATCGTCAACATGGGCAATGCTTCGAACAGCCTCCAGCAGCTCCATAATCGCCTTCTCGGCCGCGGCCAGTTTCACCGACGCCATGAGATCCTCCCGACCGGCCATCACCAGAAAGGTGCTCAGGACCTCATCCGAGCGCTGCACGAGTACGGCGAGGTGCTCCCCACTCGGGCCGTAGCGGCCCGCAAACCAGTTCTTCACGGTCTTCTCGTTGGCCCCGGTCCAGCCGGCCACGATCTTGATACCTCCTCCGCCCGATCCAACAGACCGACGCAATGCTGCTGCGATCTCGCCGGCAAAACTGGCAGCATGCTGACCATTGCCGCCGGCAGCATGCGCGGTTCCGCCTGGAAAGAACTTGCCCTTTTTTGGAAACGACATTCCATCCTCCTTGGCTCAACATGAGCAAGGAGATTTGAATTGGTGGCGTTGCGAGGCACACGACGGCCGCCGTGAAATCGTGAGGACAGGCGGTTGAGTGGACGGTACGCGAAGACCCCGCAGACGGGCGAAACACTTGCCGACAAGGACGTACCCGCTGTCGCCTATGTCCGAATGTCAACCGACCACCAGAAGTACTCGACCGAGAACCAGCTCGACGTCATCCGGAATTATGCCACCGCTCGCGGCCTAACCATCCTCCGCGTGTTCGAGGACTCCGGCCGTTCGGGGCTACGGCTTGACGGGCGCGAGGCACTCCAGAAACTGATGTCGGAGGTCATATCCGACCAAGCCGACTTCAGGGCCATCCTGGTCTATGACGTGAGCCGCTGGGGCAGGTTTCAGGATGCCGATGAGGGCGCCTATCACGAGCACGTCTGCTCACGCGCAGGGATCCGTGTCCACTACTGCGGCGAGCAATTCGAAAACGACGGCAGTATCGGCTCGAACCTGCTGAAAACCGTCAAACGCGTGATGGCGGGTGAATACAGCCGCGAGCTTTCCGTCAAGGTCTTCGCCGGCCAGTGCCGGCTCGTCGAACTGGGCTTCCGACAAGGAGGTGCCGCCGGCTACGGCCTCCGCCGCGTCCTCATCGACGAGCATGGCACACCCAAGGGAGAGCTATCGCGCGGCGAACAGAAGAGCCTGCAGACCGATCGTGTCATCCTGGTCCCCGGCCCTGAGGACGAACAGCGCATCGTGCAGTCAATGTACCAGATGTTCGTCAATGAGAACCGGCCCGAGCGCGAAATCGCGGCACGTCTGAACGCCGAAGGGCTCCGAACGGATCTCGGCCGACCGTGGACTCGGGCCACCGTCCACCAGGTCCTGACCAACGAGAAATACATCGGCAACAATGTCTTCGCGAAAGTCTCCTTCAAGCTTAAGCAGCGGCGCGTCCAGAACCCCAGGGAAATGTGGATCCGCGCCGAGGGAGCCTATCCTGCCGTCGTCGACACCGCACTGTTCAGCCGGGCCCGCGAGATCGTCGATGCGCGAAGCCGGCACTTCACGGATGAGGAACTCCTCGCCACCTTGCGTGACATCCTCCTCCGTGAGGGAATGCTATCCGGGCTCATCATCGACGAACAGGACCACCTGCCCTCCTCGAGCGCCTACAGAAGCCGCTTTGGCAGCTTGCTGCGTGCCTACCAGCTGATCGGGTATGAGCCGGAGCGGGACTATCGCTATATCGAAATCAACCGGACCCTTCGACAAGCTCACCCCAGGATCGTTGCGGATATCATTGCTGGCATCGCGCGTTCCGGCGGTCACGCAGTCCTCGATTCAAAGACCGATCAGCTCCGGGTCAATGACGAATTCACGGTTTCAGTCGTCTTGTCGCGATGCCAGGAAACAGGGGCTGGTTCCCTGAGATGGACAATCCGGCTCGATACGGGCCTTGTCCCCGACATCACCATTGCCGTGCGCATGGACGAGATGAACGAAGCGCCGCGGGACTACTATCTCCTTCCCAGCATCGACATGACGATCGCCCGTCTTCGGCTCTCTGAGCAGAACGGCTTCTCTCTCGACGCCTACCGGTTCGAAACACTCGATTTCTTCTACGCGCTCGCGGGGCGGGCTCGAATTGCGGAGGCTGCATGATGGCTCGCGGCAAAGACCATGTTTCAGAGAAGCGCATCGTCCATATTCCGACCGAGCTGATCCGGGTGCTCAATCCCCGGGTTCGCAACCGCCGCAACTTCGAGGAGATCGTCGAGAACATTTCCCGGGTCGGACTGAAGCGTCCCATCACCGTCAGCAGGCGTCCCGATACGAACCCCGTCGAGTATGATCTCGTCTGTGGTCAGGGTCGCCTCGAGGCCTTCGTCCAACTCGGCCAGAGCAAGATTCCCGCCATCGTTATCAATGCCGATGAACGCGACTGCCTGGTCATGAGCCTCGTCGAGAACTGTGCCCGCCGCCAGCACAAGGCCATCGATCTCATGCGCGAAATCGGCGCCTTGCGAAAGCGCGGCTACAACGACCGCCAGATCGGGGAGAAGATCGGCGTCTCGGCCGAATACGTGAACATGATCGCTGGCCTCCTCGATCGCGGCGAGGAGCGGCTGGTGTCGGCCGTCGAGATCGGCACCCTGCCCCTCAGTCTCGCCATCGACATATCGAAGGCCGAGGACGAGAATGCCCAGCGCGCCCTAGTGGAAGCCTATACCGAAAAGAAGTTGCGCGGGAAAAAGCTCGCGGCGGTGCTGCGGCTCCTGCAGCAGCGTCAACGACGTGGGCGGCATATCAGCGATCCCCGCGCCGGGCGCAAGGAGGGCTACAAGCGCCCGCTCACAAGCGACGCCCTCGTGCGCGCCTACCGACAGGAAACTGACCGTCAGAAGCTGATGATCAAGAAGGCAGAACTGACCCAAGGCCGGCTGCTCTTCGTCGTGGAGGCCTTCCGATTGCTCCGCGAAGACGAGAATTTCCTGACGCTACTGCGGGCGGAAGGGTTGGAAATGATGCCCTCTTATCTCGAGGTTTCACTCCAGGCACGGCCTGCCGCATGACCAAGCGGGCTCAAACGCAGGGCGGCGACGTGTCAGTCAGCTTCGAGGGTGACGTCATCAGGTTACCCGTCGATTCCATTCTGCCAGTCCGCCCCTTCCCGGCTGCCGTCAGGACCAGCAAGAAGTTCAAGCAGATCGCCGCGTCGGTGCGGGAGGTTGGATTGGTCGAACCGCCCGTCGTGTCGCGTAATCCAGGTCAACCCGGAAGTTTCCTTCTCCTCGACGGCCATCTTCGCCTCGAAGTTCTGAAGGATCTCGGGATCCCGGAGGTCGACTGCCTTGTGTCGACTGACGACGAGGCCTTCACCTACAACAAGCGGATCAGCCGCCTCTCCGCCGTACAGGAACACCGCATGATTGTCCGCGCAATCGAGCGTGGAGTACCCGAAGACAAGATTGCGAAGGCGCTCGACATCGCCCCGCAAAGCGTCAGGCGAAAGGTCAAGATGCTGGACGGTATCAGCGAAGAGGTCGCCGGCATTCTGAAGGACAAACAATGTCCGATGGCCGTCTTCGAAATCCTCAGGAAGATGAAGGTCCTCCGCCAGATCGAGGCCGCAGAACTGCTCGTGAACGCCAACAACTATTCCGTCGCCTATGCCTCAGCCATTCTCGCCGGGACACCACAGGCTCAGCTGGTGGATGGTTCCAAGCCCAAGCTCCTGAAACGGATGACCCCCGAGGCCATGGCGCGCATTGAGGGGGAACTTGCCAGGCTACAAGAGAGCTTCACGTCCATCCAGGACTCCTACGGTCAGGATCACCTGCAACTGACCGTCATCAAGGGCTACGTGGCCAAGCTCCTCGGCAATGCCCGGATCGTCCGGTACCTCATGCAGAACCGGCCGGATTTCATGGCCGAGTTTCAGACGATTGCCGAAATGACGACCACCTTGCCGCCTGAAGCCGGCTGAACAGGTCTGGAGTTGAGGGGGACCCGGACCCGAAAAGCGCGGGGACCGCGGGAGACGCCGTACGGTGAGACGGATCGATCGCGGCGGTGGGGACGACGGCGAACCCGTCCAGAGCCCACCAGGCCAGCACGAGATTTCGCTGGCCGTATGGCTGATCTCGGTCAGCCGTAACGTATGTGGGCGTGCTGGTTGAGCGCTATTGCGCTCCCGGCACGCCCCGTGATCTCCGAAGTTGGCATCACAGTCCTAAGCCACAGAGGAGAAGCAAACTGCGCATTTCCCATTTCAACCAGGCGGAACTTGCGTTTCGCTGGCGGATGTCGCCCCGAACCCTTGAAAGATGGAGATGCTCCAGGACAGGTCCCATCTTCCTGAAGATCGGCGGACGGGTCATCTACCGATTGGAAGACATCGAAGCATTCGAGAAAGCCTCCATCAGGCATACAGTAGCCATGTCGACGCCAAATGCCGGCAAGACGCGGCATACGGCCGAAGGATAGCGGCCCTGGGCTCCCAACCGGACTACGACGGCCTCTTCAGCGTCCCGAGAATTCGGCGTTTCGCGACAAATCTTGGAGTAGCGTCGCCTGAATTTTGCAAACGAGCGGATTTGTTCGCAAAGCGGCGTAGATGCCAGGGGACAAGAGATAGTTTGTAACTACCTGTATCCGCTCAAATTTTGTCGGCTCCTGCGGGGTTGAGCGGGCTCCAGCGTAGTTGTTCGCAATTCTGCGTAATGGCGGAGGGAGAGGTGCTGGGGGCGAACTCTCTTTCGCTTTTAATTATTGATTTCATTGGTCTCGAAATTCGGGAGAGTTCGAATCCCGGGTGCGGCCCCAAGTAGTTTCTCGAAAAGAAAAGCCCCTCAGAGGATGCCCTCAGGCGCCATCGTCGCGATCTGCCGACGGTGCCAATTGCTTCAAGACCTCCGTCTGCTCTGATTGTTGTCCCGAGACTGCTTCGCCAACAGACGAAGTTTACGTGCCGAAAAATCCGTTCGCAAGGGCACTGCTGATGGCACGACGCGAATCCTCCTCGCGCCCAGTGAATCAGAACTCCAACTTCAGGGGAATCCCCACGTAAGTCAGACCCAAGAACCTTTGGTATTAGCAGCGCGCCACGCTTCCCCCTCAATAAAAATTGAGGGACAGCTCTCAGTTCAAATAACAATCACGCGCCCGAAAATCTCTCAAGGCCTTCGGACAATTTCAGACCGCCGACCCTTGATGGCGGACCGGCCTGCCGACAGTAAGTGCGGATGCAGCTCCAATAATTGATAGAGCGTCAATGCCAAAGTGGCGGTAGAGTTCAGCAATGGTTCCGGTCTGGCCGAAGTGTTCGACACCGAGAGCGATTGTCCTGTGGCCGGCAACGCCACCGAGCCAGGCGAGGGTTGCAGGATGGCCGTCGATCACGGTGATCAACAAGCAATGGCGGGGCACATCGCCCAATAGCCGATCAATATGGCTCAGCGCCATGCCATTGCCGCGTCGCCGCGCGCGCTGCGCGGCATGCCAGCCGGCATTGAGTCGGTCCGATGATGTAACCGCCAGAAGGCCGACGTCCCGGCGGTCCTCGCCGATCAATCCTGCTGCTTCGATAGCCTCCGGCGCGATGCATCCCTGATAGGCAATGATCACCTCGGCATTGGGGCCTGGCGGTCGCAACCAATAGGCGCCATCGATCACCCCCTGGGCAAATGCATCGCCTTTACGGTTCAACGGCTGGTCAAGCGCCCGCGTGGACAAGCGGAGATACACCGAACCTCCAGTCTCATCGCGTAACCATGTGCGCTCATTGGGGTCACCGTCGCTATCACGCTGCAGATAATCGAAGGCCCAGTCCATAATGATCGCCAATTCATCGACAAAGGCAGGCTCAAAGGCAGCGATCCCATCCTGAGCTATGCCGATGAGTGGAGTGGCAATGGATTGGTGGGCACCTCCTTCCGGAGCGAGCGTGACCCCCGACGGTGTGCCGACAAGTAAGAAGCGCGCATCCATGTAACAGGCATAGTTCAGGGCATCGAGTCCACGCATGACGAAGGGATCATAGACCGTGCCCACAGGCAGAAGGCGCTTACCGAACAGGGAATGGCTGAGGCCGGCAGCGCCAAGCAGCAAGAAGAGGTTCATTTCCGCGATGCCCAGCTCGATATGTTGGCCCTCCCGCGAAAAACGCCACTTCTGCGCCGAGGCAATGCGTTCCTCCCGGAAGGTGTCGGCAATCTCACGGCGGGCGAAGAGCCCTCGTCTGTTCACCCACGGGCCCAAGTTGGTTGAAACCGTCACATCGGGAGAGGTGGTGACGATGCGATCGGCCAGGGCACCACCTGAACTTGCCAGACCGTCGAGAATTTTACCGAATCCAGACTGGGTGGAAATCAGGCGATCGGCAAGGAATTGTGGCCCAGGCGGCACAATTCTCTCATCGCTGAAGCGCCGGTATCCGTTCGCAAAGAAAGGCACTTCGGCAAGAAAACGGTTGAAGGATGGGATATCGACTTTCAGGCCTGCCAGTCTTTCCCACTCAGCGCCGGTGGGCACGCCCATGCCGGTTTGGAATTGCCGCATTTGCTCAACGGTCATCAGCCCCGCATGGTTGTCCTTGTGGCCGGCCAGAGGCGTGCCCCATCCCTTAATAGTATAGGCGATGAAGACCACCGGGCGATCATGGTCGATGCTCCTGAAAGTCTGAACCAGGCTATCCAGGCAATGGCCGCCGAGATTGGTCATCAACGTCTGCAGTTCCGCGTCGGAACGCCGGTTGATCAAGGCGGTAACTGGTCCCTGGTCGCCGATGTCGTCCATCAGGCGTTTGCGCCATGCAGCTCCTCCCTGGAAGACAAGTGCGGAATAAAGTGAGTTGGGGCAACGGCTGATCCACGATTCGAGCTTCTCGCCGCCGGGCTCAAAAAAGGCTGCTTTCTGCAGCCTACCGTTTTTCAGCACCACCACCTCCCAACCGAACGAGCAGAAAATTGCCTCGATGCGGTCATAGAGGCCTTCTCGCACGATGCCGTCGAGGCTCTGGCGATTGTAGTCGATGATCCACCAGGTATTGCGCAGCTCGTGTTTCCAGCCCTCCTGCAGGCATTCGTAGATGTTGCCCTCGTCCAACTCGCCATCCCCCGCAAGCGCGATCATCCGGCCCTCCACGCCACGAGGTCCCCAGGGTTTGGCTCGCAGATAGTCTTGGACCAGCGCAGCGAAGGCGGTGATCGCCACGCCCAGGCCTACCGAACCTGTGGAGAAATCAACGTCGTCGATATCCTTGGTGCGGCTGGGATAGGATTGGGACCCGCCATAGGCGCGGAAGGCCTCCAACTTCTCAAGGGTCTGATTTCCCACCAGATATTGGATGGCGTGAAACACCGGCGAAGCATGTGGCTTCACCGCAATGCGATCCTGCGGCCGCAAGACAGCAAAGTAGAGCGCCGTCATGATGGACACCATCGAGGCTGAGGATGCCTGATGGCCACCAACCTTCAACCCGTCGGACTTTTCCCTCAGGTGATTTGCGTTGTGAATGGTCCAGCACGAAAGCCACAAGACTTTTTGCTCTATGGCAGACAGGAGTTTGAGCTCTGCATCATCCACTAAAGCAAATCCTTCTCTGGCGCTCGAAAGGAACGCCGGTGATCAGTGCCACTATGATGCGGCTGGTTTCCCAAAACTCCGCCATCTGTGTTCAACGCTATCATTCGAGATTGGTGTGCCGTGCCCGCATGGATTCTGCAGTTTCACCCACCCGTTCGCGCAGCTTGAGGATCACCAGTTCAAAGAAAATGGCTTCCGCGATTTCGAAGAGGGAGCCCATAGGAAGGACTGAAACCGACGCGCCGCGATCGTTCGCCAAGGTCTGGGCAGGAATGACAGCGCGAATATCTGCTTTCTTAGATGCCCGACCTTCGGGTTGGGCTGTGATGATCGCCGTCTGCGCACCCGCAGATTTGGCAATCTCCATGAAAGTTTCCGCCGTTGGAAGCCACCCCTGACCGGCCGTGACAATCAGAAGGTCGCCGGGACCCACGGGTGGGGTTGTCATGTCGGCGACAACATGGGCATCGCGCCCCATATGGAAGAGACGCATGGCAAAACCGCGCAGCGCCAGGCCCTCACGGCCAGCACCATAGAGACAGATGCGCCGCGCTTTCACTACAGCCTCAATGAGGTTATCGGCCGCTGCGTCCGGCATGGCAGCAAAGACGCCGCTCAGGTCAGCGATGGCGCGGACGCCGAGTTCGGAAATGGAATTGCTCATAGAGTCCTCCTTATTCTTCTTCAATTCGAAAGCCGTTTAGTTTGCGCTTAATCGGATCCGCCGGCGTACCCGCAGAGCCAGTCGGCTTTGTACGATGACGACCAAAAGCAAAAATGCACCGCGCAGGATCGATTGCCAATGGGCCCGCAGCGAAACGAATCCCATGCCGTTCTCAAAGTTCAGAATGTTGAACACGAGCCCGAGTAGCAGCACGCCAGACAACGTTGCACCAACTGAACCAACACCGCCGGTGAGTAACGTGCCGCCGACCACGACCGAGGCGATAGCAAAGAGTTCCCAACCCAGCCCCTCAGTAGGCTGGCCGGCTCCGAACTGGGCCGCAAGCTGGACCCCAGCAAGACCAGCCATCAGACCGCTGATAACGTAGACAATGAATTTTACTCGGTTCACCGGCAGACCCATCAGGTGGGCTGCATCTTCGCCACCTCCGACCGCCAAGATATTGCGTCCGAAGGACGTGAAGTTGAGTATGAGTGAACCCAAGGCGAATACCATGATTGCGATCCACGCCGGTATCGGAAATCCCAGAATGTCGCCCTGTCCGATCACCGTGAAACCGCTCTCGTAAGACACGCTGATGGACTCGTTGCCTGCCAACAGCAATCCCAAACCGCTAGCAGCAAGCATGCTGGCAAGCGTTGCGATGAAGGGCAGAATATTGAGCTGGGTTATCAGCAGGCCGTTCAGCACCCCGACGGCTATACCAGCGAGGGCGCCGCACGCCAAGCCGGGCAGCAGACCGTAAGGGCTGACATAGGCGGCGACAACACTCGCCATAGCCGCCGTGGAACCCACCGAGAGGTCTATACCACCAGTCATAATCACAAAACACATGCCAAGCGCAATTAGCGCGAACATGGAATTGTACCGCAGAAACGTTAGGACGTTGAATAGGCCGAGAAAGTGGTCGTAACGCCAGGCGCCGAAGAGTACGAGAAGCGCAAGTGCCAGCAATACGCTCTGCCCACGCAACAAACGGGGGATGTAGGTCATGATGCCGCCCGCCGTTGCAGCCAAACTGCAAGTATAATCAATCCCGCCTTGATTACCAAGGCGGCGGCATCAGGCACGCCATTGGCGAGCAGCGTGAAGCGGACAAGTTGGATGATGAGTGCACCCAGCAGGGTGCCAAACACATAGGCTCTACCTCCCGTAAGCAACGTACCGCCGACCGCCACGGCCGCGATAGCGTCGAGTTCAACCCCAAGGCCAACGAGATTGGAATCTGCAGCTGAATTTCGTGCAATCACAATGAGCCCGGCGATACCCGAACAAATGCCGCTGATAGTGTAGACCTGACGCTTGATGCGCGTCACGCGCACGCCGGCCAGACGGGCGGCTGTTTCGTTGCCGCCAATGGCAAGGAGCTGTTTGCCGAATATAGTGCGCCGGATCGTCCATGCCGCGAGCACTACGATGACAGTCATGATCAGCACCTGGATGGGAATTCCAAACACACGACCTAGACCGATGAATTGAAACTCCGGCGTCGTGAAGATCACCTGGTTGGAATCGGTGAAAGACTGGGCAATCCCGCGGCCGGCAATGAATAGGATAAGCGTTCCGACGATGGGCTGGACATTAAACCGGGTAATCAGCCAACCATTCAAGTATCCGAAAAGGCCAGCAATCATCACGGGAATGACGAAAGCGAAAGCAACGCCGACATAGATATTCGGAAATTCGACAATGCGGTTTAGAAAAACGAGTGGCGCCAAAGCCCCCGCAATCGCCATCAACGATCCAACCGAAAGATCAATCCCGCCCGAACCAATGACCAACGTCATGCCGATGGCTACGATGACGATGGTGGAGACCTGAGTAAGATTGATGTTGAGCGTCTGCCAGGTTGCAAAATTGCGCGTGAAGGCGAGATTGAATAGAATGAGTAGAACCAACGCTAAGATGGTGCCATAGCGGCTGAGCCAAAGGAGCACCCGGGTGCCGGTAGGTTCAGCGTCGCGGTCCACAGCGCTAAGCCGCATTGCCATCGGCTGTTCCCTCCCCATGCGCCATAGCCGTCATAACAACAATCTCGCTCAATTCTTCCCTTTGCAGGTCAGCAACCGTTCGGCCATCACGTAAGACAAAAACCCGGTCGCTACCTTCGATAACTTCTTCCAACTCCGATGAAATCATCAGCACACCAAGCCCCGTCTCGGCCAATTCACGGATAAGCATCTGGATTTCGGCTTTTCCACCCACGTCGATGCCACGTGTTGGTTCATCGAGTATGAGAACTTTCGGGTCCAGGCATAGCCAGCGTGCCAGGAGCACCTTCTGTTGATTGCCGCCTGAGAGCTCTCGGATTTTTTGGTCAGGGCCAGACGTCTTGATGCCTAAGCGCTCAATGAACTTGTTCACAATTTCTTGCTGGCGGACCTCATCGACGATGCCCCATTGCGACAGGCGGGGCAGGATGGCCAGCGTCAGGTTTTCGCGTACCGACATTTCGGGGACTATGCCTTCGACTTTGCGGTCCTCGGAGCAGTAGCCAATGCCGCGATTGATAGCATCAATGGGTTCGGCAAACTTCACAGCCCTGCCTTCCATGACGATTGTGCCGGCGTCAGGTTGATCTACCCCGAAGATGAGGCGCGCCACTTCAGTCCGGCCCGATCCGAGAAGGCCAGCAAGTCCTGAAATTTCGCCAGAGCTGACTGATACGCTTGCATTCTTGACCTTTGTCCCTGCCACAAGGCCATCGGCCGACAAAAGATCTCGATGGACACCATGGCTCTTGCCATGAAAACTCGTCTGGCCCTCGCGACGAACCGACTGCATGTCACGTCCAAGCATTGCCGCCACGAGTTCGAGCTTTGAGATGTCCGCCATGCTGGTGGTTGCGATGGTACGCCCATCCCTCATCACGGTAACTCGGTCGCAGACCTCGTAAAGCTCGTCGAGCTTGTGGCTGACGAAGATCACCGAAATGCCAGTCGCACGCAGTTGCCGGATCACCCCGTAGAGGATCTCAACCTCGTTGTCGGCGAGTGATGAAGTGGGCTCGTCCATGATGACGAGCTTGGCGTCGAAGGATACTGCGCGCGCGATTGCCACCATTTGCTGGATTGCAGTGTTGAAGGCGAAGAGTGGTTCATGCACGTCTATCCGGACATCAAAGCGGCGGAGCAGTTCGGTAGCCTCCCGGTTCATGCGCGGCCAGTCTAGAAAGCCAAAACGCCGGTACGGACGGCCGAGAAAAATGTTCTCGGCAACCGATCGGTAGGGAATGAGATTTATCTCCTGATATATCGTGGAAATACCGCCGCGCTGGGCGGCTTCTGGTGAGGCAAACTCGATGCGTCTGCCTTCGAAAGTGATGTCCCCAGCATCCTTGCGGTAGGCGCCAGTCAAGATCTTGATCAATGTCGACTTGCCGGCACCATTCTGCCCAACAAGTGCATGCACCTCGCCCGGGTCGATGTCGAGGCTCGCCCCCGACAGGGCGGGTACACCCGAAAACCGCTTGTTCATGCCCTCCATTCGAAGAAGCGGCAACGGACCGTCCATCGAGAATCCCCGTAAAAGAGCCGGAGCCAGCGCCTCGCTGGCTCCGGTCATGTGATGGATGATAACTAATTAGAACGCGCTGTCGACGTTTTCCTTGGCGTTGGTCGCGTCGAAGAACCTGTCCTCATTCTTGATGAAGGTGGGAAGGGTTTCTCCAGCAGCATATCGCGCCATGATGGCGAAGGCGCCGGGCCCAAACCGCGGATTACATTCGCAGGTAGCGCCCATCTTGCCGGCGATGATGGCCTCAAGAGCTGCCTTCTCGCCGTCAACGCCAACCACCATCACGTCCTTACCCGGCACTTTACCTGCGGCCTCGATAGCCGAAATGGCGCCCAGTGCCATTTCGTCACTATGGGCGTAAACTGCCGTGGCATCAGGGTGGGCTTGATATAGCGTCTCCATTACCTGGCGGCCCTTGTCGCGGGCAAAGTCTCCAGACTGGCTGGCAAGTATCACCATTCCAGGATGGTCCTTCATGAAGGTGTCGAAACCTTTCCGTCTGTCATTGGCCGGGGAGGATCCGACAGTTCCCTCGATCTCGATGATCTTTGCGTTACCGCCCATGGCCTTGACCAGCCATTCCGCGACGCGCTTTCCTTCGTCAACAAAATCCGAGCCGGTGAAGGTGACATAGTCTTCGCCCGGTTTTGCCAAGGTATGATCAACGTCACGGTCAACGAGGATCACTGGAATTCCCGCATTTTTGGCATTCATGATTGCAGGGATGAGTGGTTTTTCCTCGCGCGGCGGCAGGAAGATGAGATCGACGCCCTGCGCGATCATACTATTGACGTCCGCGACCTGCTTGGCGGCAGAGCCGGCTGCATCGGTGTAGACCAGTTGATAACCAAGCTTCTTAGCTTCGCTCTGCATGCTCTCGGTTTGCGCAAGGCGCCAGGGATTGTTGCTTTCCGTTTGTGCAAAACCGACCTTGTATGAAGCCTTTTTCGCGAGTGGCGGTAGCTGTGCCCAAGCGGGTCGCATCCTAGTGACTAGTGCTAGGCCAACCGTTGCCGTCAAGAGCGAGCGACGGGAGATGGATTTCAACATTTTAGTCTCCTTTGTTGTCGTTTGCATTCCTCAGTCTGGTCTCTTCTGTGCCGGCTAGATTGTCGATCAGCCGGACATGCCGCCGTAGTAGCGTAGTGCGTTTTGGTTTTTCCGCGCCTGAGCATATTTGACATGTTTTGCACAGTCATGCAATGATTTGGAACTCGCCTTTGAGGTGTCGCCAAATGATTTCTTCTGATGCGTTGCTCCGCCTGGCGCAGTTCGATACCCCGACCATCTGCAACGCTCTCGAACTCGTGGATACCCACACTCGGACGAAGGGCTTCAACCGCCTGCCGCTTATCGCGCCCTTCACCGACAGGGGGCCAGTAATCGGTTATGCTCGAACAGCGATCATACGCTCAAGCACCCCCCACCCCGAAGGTCGAGCCGAGCAAATGCGCTTGCGGTTTGGCTACTACGAGTATGTCGAGAACGGGCCGCGGCCGAGTATTGCCGTCATCCAAGACGCCGATGAGACCGAGCGCAATCTGGGCGCTTTCTGGGGCGAGGTACAAACACATCTACATCAGGCTCTGGGATGTTCTGGTGTCATTACCGACGGAGCCGTGCGCGACATTCCCCAAATGGCTGAAGGATTTTTTGTCCTGGCAGGATCGATCATGCCGTCGCATGTCTTTGCCGACATCGTAGACTATGACTGTCCAGTGACGGTGGCTGGTCTCCAGGTTGCGCCGGGTGACATCATCCACGCGGATTGCCATGGGGCCGTCGTCATTCCCAGAGCGGCGGTCGGCTTCATCGCCGATGCATCGGCGCTTTTGGTTCGGCGCGAAAGCGTCATTCTTGATGCATGTAAGCGCCCGGGGTTTTCAACTGCTGATATCCGCGCCGCTTTCAAGCAGATGGAAGACATCAGCTAATCCCGCCTTTTCAGGCGTCAGCTGAATCTGACTTCAGGCTCTGCAATGCATTCGACAGTGCGCCCTGGAATACCCCGATATCGGTCCCGTAGCAGAGACAGCGGAAGCCCTTGGCGCGCCACTCCCGGGCCATCGCTACGTTGGTGGCAAGATACCCCGGCGCTTTCTGGTATTTTTTGCAGGCTACAACCAGTTCGTCTACTGCTGCATGGAATTCGGGTCGGCTGAATTCCGCGGTGATTCCCATGGTGTTAGTAAGATCGTAGTGCCCCATCCAACCGACATCAATGCCGGGAACTGAAAGGATAGCATCGGCATTCGCTATTCCTGTCTCAGTCTCGATCAGCGCGATGACCAGAATTCGCTCATTCTCCTCACGCATGGCGGTTACGATATCCCCCCCGCGGTAGTCATCGTGACCCACGCCGAAGCCCAATCCGCGCGCACCCTCGGGACGATAACGGCACCAGCGCGCCAGGCTCTCCGCCTGTTCCCTGGATTCGATCATTGGCACCATGATGCCCATTGCGCCCGCATCAAGTACTGGTGCGATGAGATGATAGGCAAGCCCGGGTACGCGGACAAACGGAGCGATACCTGTTCCGCGCGCAAAGGCAATCTGCGCCTTCAGCATGTCGATGCCGACGGCACCGTGTTCCATGTCGAAGATCACGAACTCCGCTCCGGCATTTGCGGCAATCTGGCAAAAGCCTGGCGTGAAGAACTCTGCGGCCATAATGCCATAGGTCGTGGCACCGGCTTTTAATCTGGCTCGCACAGTGTTTGGGCGCATTATCATACTAAAATTTGGGAATGGCGACACCAAGGGACGTCGCTGACGCCACAATCTGCCCCCAGGTTTCTTCATCGACAGGAAGTCCGTCGGCCAGTCGCTCAGCATAAGTCTTCCGTTCGATTTCGCCGGGAAGCAAAACCGCTTCACCTGGATTTGCTGGTGGCGACGCCTTGGACCAACCGGCTAACCGAGACACATCTTCTGTAAAAGCTTCGGCGCTCCCGAAGGCGGCTGGATCGAAGACCATTGACAACATGTTATTGACGAGACGCTTGGCTGTTGGTGACTGCGGATTGCTGGCAAACCCGCCGGAGAGCGACCCGGCGAGAACTTCACAGAAAAACGAGAGGCCTGATCCCTTGTGGGCGCCAAAGGGCAGGATCGCACCTGGAGGATCAGCGTAAAAAGCTTGCGGATCGTCGGTAGGGCGACCCTGTCCATCAAGCAACATGCCGGCCGGGAGTTTTTTACCCTTGTTGCGGGCCACTTGGATTTTGCCTTCCGCGGTCGACGATGTTGCAATATCCAGAATATAGGGGCTTCCGCCCGCCCTGGGCACACCTGCTGCGATGGGATTTGCTGAGAAACGCCGGTCGCTGCCGCCATGGGGAGCAACCAGAATGCCATAGCCGGAGGTGTTGACAAAATGAATGGAGGCATACCCCCGCTGTGCGAGCAACTCCGGCCAAGCTCCTATGCGGCCGAGATGGCCTGAGTTGCGGATCGCCATAGCCGCCATTCCGTGGAGACGCGCCCGTTCGGCCGCAAGCTCCATCGCTTCTTTGCCTATCACTTGGCCGAAACCGAAATTGCCGTCAATCACGAGCAACGCGCCGCGATCCGTTACCACCCGAGCATGTTGGTTCGCCACCACTTCGCCCGCGCGCAGCCAACTGACATACTTCGAAATACGTATGAGGCCATGGGAGTCATGGCCCATGAGGCTCGCTTCGACAAGATGGGATGCAATGATTTCCGCCTCTGTTTCCTCGGATCCCGCAGCGGCGAATATTGCCACCACGAAGGGTTCCATCCTTGCTGCTTCAATCTTTCGCATCGCGTCGATCCGCTAAATTGAGGGCGTAGTCGATGGCCTCGATCATGCTCTGGGCCGAGGCGATATCCCTACCGGCAATGTCAAAAGCGGTTCCGTGATCTACGGATGTCCGGACAAACGGAAGACCCAGGGTGATGTTAACGCCCTGAAGCGCCGTCCACTTTCCAGTAGCGGGATCGACATGGAAACCAAGAAGCTTGACGGGGATGTGGCCCTGATCGTGATACATAGCGATCACTGCATCAAACTCCTTCCCCAGCGCGCGCACAAAAATCGTATCACCGGAGATCGGGCCGCTCACGTCGATGCCGCGACTTCGAAAGGATAGAACCGTTGGCGCGATGATATTCGCATCTTCGATGCCAAACAATCCGCCTTCTCCAGCGTGGGGGTTGAGTGCAGCGACACCAATTCGGGGCTGAGCGATGCCGAGCCGTATCAGGGCTGCGACAGTAAGATCGATCACCCGGGAAATTCGGTGAGGGGTAACAAGTGACGTAACCTTGCTCAGCGCTACATGAGTGGACACATGCGATACGCGGATACCGCCATGGGCGAGCATCATGCAACTGTCATCGCTGCCACTGAGCTTCGCCAGCATCTCGGTATGGCCTGAATAGGCGTGGCCTGCAAGATTGATAGCCTCCTTGGAGATCGGAGCGGTAACAATAGCCACAATTGCGCCGGACATTGCATCAGCGACGGCTCGCTCGATGGCAAGATAAGCGAGGTGGCCGGCTTCAGCACTCACGACGCCCACCGGGATTGCTCGCGTGGAACCAAAGATATCGATAACGGGTGCGCCGATGTCAACGCCGAGGGAGTTGGCTGCAGCTGCGAGCACGGGTGGGGCGCCGTAGATCACTGGCGCGAATGCGAGCGTGGTGTCGCGCTCGCGCATTGCAGCAAGAGCCTTTACAATGACTTCTGGCCCGATACCCGCAGGGTCGCCCATAGTAATGCCAATTCTTCGCGGCGTCATTCCGTCCACTTCGCTGCGTCAAGCAATGAACGTAGGAAGTCGCTGCGCCCAAATGCACCGGATTTCGAGACAATGAAAATCCCCGCCCAATGGCCGTCTCGGGGTATAGACACTGCTACACCGGGCGTCCATTCACCGACGACGGATAGCTCAGTCATTTGCATCGTTTGGGTCAGGCGGTAGAGCGTATCTCCGCCCGCAACGGTGACCAAATCCGGTAACGGTAGTCCCTTCAGCTTCTCGAAAAAGAGATGGTGGAGATGGCAGGCGCGGCCTGAGTCCTCAATTTCCGGTGCAAGCTGCGCTAACGCAAGTCCCCGGCGATGTAGGTTAAAGTCGATATGCTTAATTGCCGCGACTACGTCTGACGCGGTCCGAATCATGGTGACGGCTTCTGGATGCAGAGTACGAAAATAATCTACCTGCGCGAGTGTTTCGGGATGACGGCTTCCGACAATAGCAAGCCGGCGCTGGCCCTTTGGTCTGAATATCGCATCCTGGTTCTTGCTGAGCTCGCGCGCGAGACCGGCAGAGCCGCACCAAAGCACAGGCCCATCGAGTTGCGCGCGGGCCGAAACAATATGTTGGAGGTCGCCGTAGGACTCCGCGTCGCAGATGGCAACACCGCCTCCCTCAAGCTCGCCATGCCTGGCGACCAACCGTGTCCGGGCGCGCCCGTTTCCCAACTCCTCCGCGATGACACCCCCGGCGTGATTCCAGGCTCCCCTTGCGTCCACTGCAAATTGCCGGCCGCCTTTAGTGATCCGGCCCTGTTGCGGGAAAGCCGGCGCAATGACAACGGTCCCAAACAGCTTGCTCTCACAACAAGCGCGGAGCTCGGCAAAAGTGCTGCCCCGCATTAGGGAATCTATTTTCTTGAATGCGACGCGGCACGTGCCCAACTCGGGCAGTAGTGAAGTCATTTTATCCATTGCGGCATCTTGCGCCAAATCTCGTGATTCCATGTCGATGGCGAATTTTTCGCATTTTTTTGGCTTGGGTCCCAAACTCACGACGGTGACTGGAGAGCATCGCGTGGCAAACGGGGCTGCCGAATCGAGGGCGCCCGTCAAATCATCCGCAAGTACGCCCAACTCGGGCACCATCGGCGTTTCTCCTTCAATACACTGGTTCCGGAGCCCGAGGCCTCGCAGCTCTAAGACCGACGACGGAGCAGAATTGACAAGTATTGGTAGATATTGGAACACAATGGGCCAAGTCTGTCAACAAACGCAACCATCGAGTCATGTTGCTGATGGGTCGTTGCCACTATTGACGCGAAGCGCTAATAAGTGCGCCCTGCGGATTCGAGCAGAAAACCATGAACGCAGTACCATCAGTAATTGGAATGTTTGAGGCGATCTATGATTTCTGCTCAGCGCCGCGCTTTGATTCTCGAATATCTTCGACGCGAGGGTGCGGGGTCTATAACTAGGCTATCGGAGACAGTTGGCGTATCGGCCTCCACCATCCGCCGCGATCTCGAAGCCCTTACTCAGAGCGGGCACCTCGAACGGAGCCATGGCGGGGCAGTTCTGAAGGAGAGGCTACAAACCACCTTTGAGACGGCGCGTGAAATTGTTGTCCATGTCGCTCACGATGCGAAGATGAAGATAGGCGCGCGTGCGGCAACTCTGTTGGAGCCTGGCCAAAGCGTTATCTTTGATTCGAGTTCTACGGTGCTAGAGGCCGCGAAGGCGGCTGTCCGCAGAGATTTCAAATTGACGGCCTGCACGAACGATTTGGGAATTGCCAACGTGCTAGCTCGGGCGCCCGAGTTCCATCTCGTTGTGCTTGGTGGAACGATCCGTCAGGGATCCCCGACGATGGTTGGTGATCCCGGCCTTTCATTTTTGGATCGACTCCATGCCGACATCGCCTATATTGGCATCCACTCTCTGGCCGGAGGGCGGCTTTCGGAGACCTCCATCGATGTGGCTGCGATGAAGCGGCGTATGGTTGACAGCGCTGCCCATGTGGTCGTCCTTGCCGACTCTAGCAAGTTCAAGCACCCCGCATTCTGCGATGTCTGCGGCATTGCGGAGGTCCGCACCATCATTACCGACACTGGGATTGCCAGCGCCGATCACGACAAACTCAAGGATGCAGGAATTGAAGTCATCGTCGCTAAGTAGGAGCGGCGTTAGTGATTCTTCTTGACCTCGACGGTCTCGGCAGCAGTCCATAACCGTGCGGATTTGGGCATTGGCGGATAACCTTTGACGCGCGGGGTGGCGCCGTCGATATCGAGCAAAAACTTCTGACTGGGACTCGCACGGTGATAGAGATCATCGGTGAGGTTCGCGCGCTCATTGAATTGTTGAGGCAGGTTCCGCCGCCCGATTGCAAGATGTAACACCCTGCGTGGTGCACCGGTCTCGTTGCGCGTGCCGCCGTGCCAGATATGGCCATTGATGACGGCTACCGATCCGGCCTTTCCCGTAAGCTTGATCTCCTCAGGATGTGGGGCATAGGGATCGGTTGGCATGATCTTCTTGTCTTCGGGCGTCACCTCAATGTACTTGACCTCGGCCATGTTGACGTCCGGTACGTTGATCGGCACCCACTTGTGAGAGCCAGGCACAACGCGCGTCGGGCCATTGTCGAGTGTCATATCGTCGAGCATCACCATCGAGTTCACGACTCGCCAATCGGTTGGTGACACCCGCGGCACATCGGAGTGCAGCAACTGTTGGCCTTGGCCCTTCAAGGGATTGCGGGCGTTAAGGGAATAAACGCGGATCTCGCCCAACAGGTAATGCGCGGCGGCAAGTGTTGGCGTACAGTTCAAACAGCGATCAAAAGCCGCAGACTTATTGAAGAGATTTGAGAGGCGCGGCGCGCCCGGCTCAATGTGAACCTCGTGGCCACCGTACTCGCCCTCAATGCCGCGCAACCGCTCAAACTCATCGCGCATTTCCTTTACTTCGGCAGGACTGAAGACGTTCTCCACGACGAAATAACCGTCGTCATCAAACTGCTTGCGCTGAGTTGCAGTCAGGTTGTCGGAAGAGATATCAAGTTTCGCCAATGCTTCCTGAGTGTTCATGTTCGCGCTCCGCCGATCTATTTTGGTTCGTTTGATAAATGGAAGGTGCCTCTACGTCACCCAAAGTGTCTCAATAGTTGCCATTAATTGCCAAGGAGGTCAACACGATGCCGCTACGGTGTCGCGACAGACTGTCGTCGAACGGCAGGTGTCGCCCGGACGCAATGCCTCACTTGGACGGGTCGGCTGGTTCAGGGGATAGCGAATATGAGGGATCTCTAGGCACAACCGGCGAACTGACGTTAGAGCTGGCAACTTTGCCTTTCGATCGTGCCGTCCAGCAAATTGCCAGTGTAGAGGTGGAGCCCCGGTTCCGCCGTGAACACCTCGACCGTATTGCCGCGCGGGGGATTAGCGAAAAGACCAGTTGGAAACAGGATTCCCGGCGCTGTCGAGTCTACACCACAGCTGAGTTTGTTGTCTTTTCTTGCAGTAATTTGGTGGTGAGACATGGCGTTGCAATCTCCAAACCGCCGGGGCTGGCAGAAATCGAAGGGGGTGCCTCCCACTGGTGCGGTTCTGCCGGTCGGGGTTAGATGCAGCGCTCAAATGCAATGGTGTTGATCTCATCGAGATTGGAAAGCGTCACCACCGCAAGGTCCGCCTAGGGTGATTCAGAAGGTGGAACCACAAAGCACACAACCGAGACACAAACAAACTCTTCCAAATTAATCCAAATTATGCCAGTTTTTATCTGAGCGGACATGTAGATCCGTCAAACACGGAGGAATTGACAATGACCTTGAAACTGAAGTTGCGCACAGCGCTATTGGCGTTCGCGGGATTTTACGCCGCTAGCCTTGGCGTGAATTTCGTAAACACGGCCGAAGCAGCTGGCTCGAAGCGCATCTGTGTCAGCTGGAGGCATTTCCAGGAAGAACGGTGGCGGATTGACGAAGCGGGCATCAAGTCCATACTTGAGCCCGCAGGCTATACCTATGTGAGCGCAGATGCCCAATCGGATCCACAGAAGCAATTGACCGACGTTGAGAGCCTACTGTCATCTAACTGCGATGCTGCGATAATCCTCGCCCAGGACTCTAAGGCGATTATGCCAGCGGTTGCCGAGGCGAAGGCCGCCGGCGTGCCGGTGATCGCTTACGACGTGCCAATCGACTCTACCGATGCCACTTTCATCTCCTTTGACAATGTTGCCGTTGGCCGGCTGATGGCCGAGGCGATGGTGAAAGTGAAGGACAATGGCAACTGGGTCAAAATCGACGGCGATGCCACCATGACCATCATCAATTTGTTCGGCGCCGGACAGATGCAGGTCATTCAGCCGTTGATCGACGCAGGCAAGATTAAGATCGTAGCCCAGCAGAACATCGAAAACTGGAAGCCCGACCTGGCCCAGGCAGCGATGGAGCAGATTCTTACCCAACAGAACAACAAAGTGGATGCGGTTCTGGCGATGAACGATGGCATGTCCACTGGCGTTGCGGCGGCACTTTCGGCTCAGAAAATGCTTGGCATTCCTTTGTCTGGGCAGGATGGCGACAAGACAGTGCTCAACCGAATTGCCAAAAAGCAGCAAACGGTGACGATCTGGAAGAACTCCTATCTTCTGGGGCAAGCTGCCGCTAAGGCGGCAATCGAAATGGCCGAGAGCAAGCCAGTTACGGGGGCCAAGCCGTTCAAGACCGAGTCCGGCCAGGAACAACCATCGCTGCTGCTCGATCCCATTGCCATAACCTACGACAACCTCAATTTGGTGGTTGATGCGAAGTGGATCAACAAGGAAGAGTTGTGCAACGGCGTAACCGAGAATCCACCGGCGCCCTGCAAATAACGGACGACGGCTGATGAACTTTCTTGCCGTCAAGTTTCGGTCAGTTTCTGACCGGATCGCCCGAGCAGCCGGACTCGATGTCCGGCTGCTCGGTATGTTGTTCATGATGGCCGTGATCTGGCTTACACTGGATGTGTTAACCGGGGGGCTGTTCATCACCCCCCGCAATATCTTCAATCTGTCGCTCCAAGTCTCAGTAGTCGGCATCATGACCTGTGGCATGGTGCTGGTCATCGTGTCGCGCCATATTGACCTGTCAGTGGGCTCACAGATCGGGTTCATCGGTGTGTTTGGTGCCCTGCTGCAGAACGCTTGGCTGCCAATCGACGGGAGCTCGACTTGGTGGATAACCTCTTTGGTCATGCTCGGCGCGGGAATTTTCATCGGTTTTGCGCAAGGGCTACTGGTCGCCTATGCGAGGATACCTTCTTTTGTCGTCACCCTTGGTGGATTGTTATTCCTTCGAAATGCGGCATTTTACATCAACAGCGGAGTGACGGTTGCTCCCTTGAATGAGACTTTTCAACTGCTCGGCGGCGGGCTGGATGGCACAATTGGTGTGTTCTGGAGTTGGGTGGTATGCGGTCTCGCTATCGCCGGGGCCGCCCTGGTTGTCTGGTGCAACCGCCGGCGTCGTTCCGTTCACAGCATGGCGCAAAAGCCTTTGGCGAGCGACGTACTGATGGTAGCGATCTGGGCAATTATCATCGGAGTCTTTACCGCCACGATGAACGGTTACAAGCAGCCCAAAACCGATATTGGTATGGGTATTCCTATTCCAGTCCTCATTCTCATCGGTGTCACCATCATAATGTCCGCGGTGGCGCGGAAGCATCGTTTCGGCCGCCATGTCTTCGCCATGGGCGGTAGTTCGGAAAGCGCGGACCTCGCGGGTATCGACACGCGCAGATTAACACTGTTGGTCTTCATGATGATGGGCCTTCTCTGCGGTCTCGGATCGATCGTGA
>Ga0194051_1000480_pt1 | contig 22610 bp, 22 predicted proteins | sample SepL2320m_MetaG_FD_161275 | JGI IMG/M metagenome (GOLD analysis project Ga0194051, IMG submission 161275) | Anoxic zone freshwater microbial communities from boreal shield lake in IISD Experimental Lakes Area, Ontario, Canada - Sep2016-L239-20m | ecosystem: Environmental > Aquatic > Freshwater >... | reverse complement strand
ACATACAACTACGTTTGCGGCGCTAACCACCGAAGATGGCAAGTACTGCCTTCGCGAAAATGAAGTCCAGAACTGCCACGATCGCCGCAACAACCGCGACGAACGTAATTACCACGGTGGTGTAGGTGAGTAGTTCCTTGCGGGTCGGCCAGATCACCTTGCGGAGTTCTGCGACGACCTGTCGATAGAACAGACCCAAACGCGCGAAAAGACCCGGGCGCTCACCGTTACTCGAGCGGTCCGGAACGGATGTGTCGACTACGTCGCTCACACGTCCTCGCTAACGTCGTGCGATGCCAAGGCATCGCAGTTTCGAACCGGTCGGTCGACCGATCCGTACCGGCTTGAGCCGGGTCGAGCAGGGCCGGAGGGACTTGAACCCCCAACCGTCGGTGTTGGAGACCGGTGCTCTACCAATTGAGCTACGACCCTTCGGGACGCCTCTCACGTGAACACCACCTCTGGGCATGCTCGCGCAAGGGTGGACGTCCACCAGAAGTCCGAGTGTAGGGGACATCGGGGCCTCGACCCAAACTGTGGTCACCCGAGCGAGCCCCAAAACTCGCCCTCCGACGCTGATGCGCGAGACTAGGTCCATGACTGAACGCGCGCGCGTGTCCACCCGCATCGGATCCATTGCTGAATCAGCCACGTTGGCCGTCGACGCCAAAGCCAAGGCCCTCAAGGCCGCTGGCCGGCCGGTCATCGGTTTTGGTGCTGGCGAACCCGATTTCCCAACCCCCGATTACATCGTCGAAGCCGCCGTCGCGGCCTGCAGAGACCCAAAGTGGCATCGCTACACCCCCGCGGGCGGATTACCCGAGCTGAAAGAGGCAATCGCGGTTAAGACCCTGCGCGATTCGGGCTTTTCAACCAAGGCCGGCAACGTCCTAGTAACCAATGGCGGCAAGCAGGCGCTCTACAACACCTTCGCTGCCCTACTCGATCCCGGTGACGAGGCGATTCTGCCCGCCCCTTACTGGACGACCTACCCAGAGTCGATCCGGCTCGCTGGCGGAACTCCCGTAGAGATCCTCACTGACGAAACCACGGGCTACCGGGTCTCGGTTGATCAGCTCGACGCCGCCTACACGCCGCGAACCAAGCTTCTCGTTTTCGTATCGCCTTCAAACCCGACTGGTGCGGTCTATTCCCCCGCTGAGGTTGAGGCGATCGGCCGCTGGGCCGCTGACAAGGGGATTTGGGTTGTTACCGACGAAATCTACGAGCACCTCGTTTATGGCGATGCGGCATTCACCTCCATGCCGGCAGTGGTGCCCGAGATTGCTGATCGCTGCGTGATCGTTAACGGTGTGGCCAAGACGTATGCGATGACGGGTTGGCGGGTGGGCTGGATGATCGGTCCGGCCGACGTCATCAAGGCTGCTGGCAACCTCCAATCGCACTCAACGTCCAATGTCGCCAACGTCTCCCAGATCGCGGCACTTGCTGCAGTTTCTGGGAACTTGGACGCGGTGGCGGCAATGCGCACAGCATTCGACCGTCGGCGTCAGACGATCACCGGGATTCTCGACGCGATCGACGGAGTCACCTGCCCACTGCCCGAGGGCGCGTTCTACGTGTACCCATCGGTCAAGGGCGTGATCGGACGAACGATTCGGGGCCGTGAGGTCACTTCGTCTGCTGAATTGGCGGCGATCATCCTCGATGAGGTTGAGGTGGCAGTTGTACCCGGTGAGGCATTCGGCACGCCTGGCTACCTGCGACTTTCGTACGCACTCGGTGACGATGACATCGTTGAAGGCGCCAACCGCATCGCTCGTCTGCTGGGCGAAGGTTAGGTCCCGGCGCCACATCCTCGCGTCGAGCTTGGTCGAGATCTACAGCTCGCAGTTCACCAAAATCGGTTCGGGATCGATCGTGATTCCGAAAAGATTTTGCACGCCCCCTCGGATTTCTCTCGCTAAGGCAAGCACATCGTCCGCTGTTGCGTTACCGCGATTGGTTAGCGCCAGCGTGTGCTTCGAAGAGATTGCCGCCAGCTCATTGCCGTAACCACGTGCGAATCCCGCACGCTCGATCAGCCATGCGGCACTTGTCTTTACCTGGCCTGAACCGGCCGGATACCGCGGGGCATCGGCCGGTAGCAACTGCGCTGCTTGTTCATCGGTCAGAATCGGATTGGTGAAGAACGAGCCGGTGCTACGGGTATCAGGATCATTAGGGTCCAAGACCATGCCCTTGGTTCGGCGCACAGCCAGAACCGCCTGCCTAACCTCAGTTAATGGGCGACGGGAGCCAGCGTCGATTCCTAACTCACGCAACACATCTGCATAGGTGATGGGCGTAGATGTTGACGACAGAGACAACTGCATTGTCACGTCAAGGATGAGGAAACGCGATAGATCTTCGCGGAAAGCGCTCGTACGATAACCAAACGCACACTCTGCAGCCGCCAACGTCCGCTGCACCCGGTCAACCCGATCCCAAGCGCGAACTCGGGCAATAACATCACCAACCTGCTGGCCATAGGCGCCAACATTTTGGATCGGTGTTGCACCAACACATCCCGGAATCCCAGACAGCGCCTCAACCCCGGACCATTGCGACGCCACTGCATGGCCAACGAAGTCGTCCCACGGCTCGCCGGCGGCCGAAGTAACCCAAGCACCACCAATGGAATCAGCCTCAATGTTGATTCCGCGAGTTCGAATCAGCACAGCAGTGCCGTCAAAACCAGAATCCGCGATCACCACATTGCTACCGCCACCCATGATGAGCACCGGCTCACCGCGCTGATCGCAGTCCATAACTGTGGCGACGAGTAACTGCTCGTCCTCGGCAACAACAAGGCGACGCGCGAAACCCCCAACACCCAGGGTGGTGTAGTCGGCAAGAGCGGAAGTCACGTTGCGAGCCTACGGCTTTCTTAGGTCAGCCGTACGACCGCAGTCGCCCTGGCGAGAACCGTCACGCCCTCGCATTTCGCGGTGATATCAACGCGCACCGTGCCATCGTCGAGTTTGGCACCAACGATCCCGGTGATCTCAATGAGCGCGCCAACACCGTCATTTGGCACTACGACGGGACGGGTGAAGCGAACACCACAATCCACGACCGCACCCGGATCACCAACCCAATTCGTCACGAGTCGCTCGGCGCTAGCCATGGTGAACATGCCGTGGGCGATGACATCTGGCAGCCCGACCTCGAGTGCAAAGTCCTGATTCCAGTGGATCGGATTGAAGTCGCCCGACGCACCCGCGTAACGCACCAGGGTGGCCCGCTGAACCGGCACGCTGAGCGACGGGAGTTCGGTACCAACTTCAACCTCAGCCCAAGAAATTGATGTGCTCATACGTCCGCTCCTGCCGCGCGGGAAACAATGACCGCAGTCGCGGTAACTACATGTGCGCCGTCGGTGGTGACGATATCCGTGCGCGTGGTCACCATGTCGTTGCCGGCAGCAATTCGCAGATTCTCGATCGTCGCGGTGGCAACGAGTTGGTCACCAGCAGTTATCGGCCGACTGTATGTAAAGCGCTGCTCGCCGTGAACGACCCGGCTGTAATCAAGACCAAGATCTGGATCATTCACGACAGCGGAAGCCGCTAGGAACGACACGATGATGGCAAAAGTTGGAGGGGCGATGATGTCGCGATGGCCGAGTGCTTGCGCGGCAGACACATCGTGAAAGGCCGGATTATCGTCGCCGATTGCAGTGGCGAATTCACGAATCTTTTCTCGACCCACCTCGTAAGCCGGCGCTGGGGGATACGACTTTCCAACAAGCTCAAGATTGATCGCCATTGACTACATCCCGCCAATCTGGCCGCCGGTGACCGGGATAGTTACACCCGAAACATAATCAGAATCACTCGAGGCCAGGAATGCGTGCACCTTTGCGATGTCCTCGGGCTCACCGAGGCGGCCGAGCGCAATCAGTGATAGCGACTGCGCACGCAACTGCTCGGGGATTCCGTACGTGTCACCTTCGGTTTTTGCCTGCGTCAAACGGGTCTCGATAAAACCGGGTGCAACGGCATTAACGTTGATCCCGAAAGGACCCAACTCGCGGGCCAGAGTCTTGGTAACGGCAATCAAACCGCCCTTAGCTGCCGTGTAGTTGAACTGACCAGGATTGCCCATGAGCGCGGCAACGGACGAGGTGAAGACAATCTTTCGGTTGTACGCAGGCTTACCCGTCTGCGCGATCTCAGCCTTGGCCACTTCACGCATGTACGGCATTGCCGCGAGCGTCGTGTGATACGCGGTTCGCAGGTTGGCATCCATGACGAAGTCGAAGAGATCGTCGGCAAGACCATGGAACATTTTGTCTCGCGTAGTACCAGCGTTATTGATCAGAATGTCGACCTTGCCGAATTTGTCGGCAGTGTGACGAACAAGGGCGTGTGCCTGATCGAGATCAACCGTATTAGCGATCATCGCGCTTGCCTTACCGCCTGCCGCAGTGATCATCTCGACCGTTTCGGCGGCCGGATCCCCGTCGATGTCGTTAACGACGACCGCGGCCCCATCTCGGGCCAACCGCATGGCCGTCGCCCGGCCAATTCCTCGACCAGCGCCGGTAACAATCGCTACCCGGTCATTGAGAGCCGACATCACTGCCCTTTCATTCGTGTGCAGATCAGTCGACCCGCAGTTCGAAACTATCGCCTGACCTGACGCTAGTGCAGAAGGGGCAGCGGTGAACACCTGCACAGAAAATGCAAAACGGCCGCCCAATCCATGGGCGGCCGCGCAGGTGGATCTAACCCCTAGCGGGTTTCCTTGTGCACGGTGTGCGAATTGCAGCGCGGGCAGTGCTTATTCATCTCAAGACGATCTGGGTCATTACGACGGTTCTTCTTGGTGATGTAGTTGCGCTCTTTGCACTCCTGACACGCCAGGGTGATTTTGGGGCGAACGTCGCTCTTGGCCACGGGAGTGCCTTTCTTCGTTACGGGTAGTGCATTAACGGACTGTTCGAACTGTTCTTACACTTCGGTCTTACTTGTAGCGGAGGCCGGACTTGAACCGGCGACACAGCGATTATGAGCCGCTTGCTCTACCAGGCTGAGCTACCCCGCCGAGGTCCGGCACTTGAGGAAAAAGTTCCGGTATTACGAGCCCCCATACGGAATCGAACCGTAGACCTTCTCCTTACCATGGAGACGCTCTGCCGACTGAGCTATGGGGGCCTAAGGCGTTAGAAGGGTACCCGGTCAGACAACGTTCTTCCAAAACGGGATCCGATCCTGCCCCCGAACGGGCGCACAGAACTGGCGTCGCGCAGACTAAGAGTATGGCAACAACACAGGCGAAATGGACAGCGGACAGCATCCCGGACCAAACCGGTAAGACGATTTTGGTCACCGGAGCTAACTCTGGGCTCGGCTACGTGACCGCGCGCGAGTTGGCGCGACACGGAGCAACGGTTGTAATGGCCGTTCGTGATCTGGACCGAGGTGAACAAGCTCGCAGCCGAATGCTCGACGAGATCGCCGGTGAGGCACAGATCTCGGTCGTCCCACTCGACCTTGCCGACCTAGCCTCCGTCCGCGCACTTGTTGACGATCTCGAGGGGTCGCGACTCGATGTCCTGATCAACAATGCCGGCATCATGGCGATCCCCCGTCAGCTCACGGTGGACGGGTTTGAGCGCCAGCTCGGTACGAATCACCTCGGCCATATGGCACTCACGTTGGGACTCCTACCGAACCTGCTTGCCACCGGGGGCACCAGCGCCACCACGCGCATCGTCACCGTGTCCAGTGGGGCGCACCGACTCGGCAAGATCAACCTCGACGATCTGATGGGCGTGCGCTCGTATTCCCCGTGGCGGGCCTATGGCCAAAGCAAACTTGCGAATCTGCTTTTCACCCTCGAACTTCAGCGTCGACTCGACGATATGCGAGCTCCCGTCAACGCGTACGCCGCGCACCCCGGATATGCCGATACCAACCTGCAAGCTGTCGGGCCAGCAATGCGCGGGGACAAGCGAGGCCAATCGATGATGTCGTGGGCCAACGATAAATTTGCTCAGCCGGCGACCATGGGCGCCCTACCAACGCTGTACGCAGCCACCGAGCCGGGCGTTCCTGCTGGCTCCTTCATCGGCCCTGACGGCTTCATGGAGCAGCGTGGCTACCCAACCGTAGTTACACCCAATTCGGCCGGTAGGGACGCGCAGATGGCCCGCGCGCTGTGGACTGCAAGTGAGGCCTTGATTGGCAGCACGTTCGAGCAGGCCGTGGCGGCCAGCGGAACCTCGTCGTAACGCGGAAAGTCGGTCCACGGCCGTGGGAACGGCAAAGGGACCCGACCATAAGTCGAGTCCCTTGACGTGGCGGGTCCAGGATTCGAACCTGGGAAGCTTTCGCGACGGATTTACAGTCCGCTCCCATTGGCCGCTCGGGCAACCCGCCATGCTGCACGAATGCAGCCTGTGAAGGATACAAGGTAGAAGACCGTGGATGAAATCGAGAGTCAAAGTCAGCACTTTGTGAGGCAGAATCGGCGATGATCTAACTTGCGAGTTCTTCGGGCTAACCCGACCTCACGTACTTCGTTCGAACCTCAACAGCACGGCACCTAAGGAGTTCCACTCGTGGCAGATAGCAGTTTCGACATAGTCAGCAAGGTCGATCGGCAAGAACTCGACAACGCTCTCAACCAGACGGCTAAAGAACTCGTCCAGCGTTTCGATTTCAAGGGCACCGACTCCACCATCGAGTGGAAAGGCGAACTAGGCGTTGAACTCACAGCCTCGACCGAGGAGCGGGTTGCCGCAGCACTCGACGTATTCAAGGACAAGTTGGTAAAGCGTCAGATTTCCTTGAAATCGTTGACTGCCAGCGATCCGCGCGCCTCAGGTAAGGAATACAAAATCTCCTGCACGTTCGCGGCCGGGATCAGCCAAGAACAGGCCAAGAAGCTCGGCAAGATCATCCGCGATGAAGGCCCCAAGTCTGTGAAAGCACAGGTTTTGGGCGAGGAACTGCGCGTCACGTCGAAGAGCCGAGACGATTTGCAGGAAGTTCAGAATCTAGTTCGCGGGGCAGACTTGGACTTCGCCATTCAATTCGTGAACTACCGCTAAACCGGCTTAGTCCGCCGACGGCACAACCTGCTCATCGAGCCCGGCACCCCAGGTTGATAGGGTGCCGCGCTCGATCAGCAGATCAGTTGGCCCCTGGCCTGCGAAGCGGTAGTCGGGGGACCACGCCAATGCATCAAAGGGGCATACGTCGATGCAGATACTGCAGAACATGCACGTCGAGAAGTCGATGGCGAAGCGGTCCAACACATTGACCTGACGATCTCGACCACGGGGTTCTGTCGCAGGCACGGTTTCCTTATGCCCCTCGATGTGAATACACCAGTCGGGGCACTCACGGGCGCAGAGCATGCAGACCGTGCACTTGTCTTCGATCAGAACGATCGAACCGCGAGACCGGCTAGGCGGCGTTGATGTTGACTTCGTCACGATAAAACCTGCGATTCACCCTCGTCTATCGACCATTCCGCGAGAACTCCAGGTGGCAATGACTTGCGTCGTGCACGTGGACGAGCGTTCACATCCGCCGGCTCGACCTCCCCAGGCCAGAGATGGTCGACGCGTGGAGTCAACGCGAAACTCTTCAGAAGCGGATGACCCTGAAAACCATTCGGCAGCAACAGATGTTCAGGATTTGGATGACCATCGAACGTGAGTCCAAACATCTCCGCAGTCTCACGTTCATGCCAGTTAGAACCGGGGTAGATCGACGTCAGCGTCGGCAGTGACGCACCCGCCGCCACGTGCGCACGAATCATCACTCCATTCACCACCGCAGGAGAACAGACGTGCAGCACCACATCGAGCTCATCACCATGGACGTACGTGGTTAGAAAATCGAAGTACGTAAGCCCCGCATCGCGAACGACGGACGCAGCCGAATGCCAATTGGTGACGTCTACGTCAACAACGCTGCTGCTCTGCCCGATGACGTCAAGACATCGAACATCGCATACCCGAAACGGCGAAAGTGCGGCAATCACAGCCGACATCTGTGCAGGTGAACTCCCTGCGGAGACGGTCATGTGACTGTGTCCTTACCGGCGTCCAGTAGAGAAAGGCCGTGTAACAGTGCCTCTGGCCGGGGTGGACAGCCTGGAACATAAACATCAACGGGAATGAGTTCACCGATGCCTTTGACGACCGAATACGAATCCCAGTAAGGCCCGCCGCTTGCGGTGCAGGCCCCAAAAGACATCACCTTGGTTCCGGCGGGCATCTCGTTGAACATCTTCGTCACCAGCGGGGCAATCTTCGTCGTGCACGTGCCGGAGACAACGAGCACGGAAACCGCACCCAGATCGGCAACCGGGCCGTCCGCCGGACGCGATGACGAACCCCAACGCTCAAGGGCACTTGCGTACTCGATAGAGCAACAGGCAAGCCCGGCATTAACCACCGTGACGACATACGTGCGGTCGTGCTTAATCGTGAGGTACTCAACAGGTGGGGTCGCGCGAACCGTAACACCGGGGATACCGAGGTCAACAACGTCGGACATGTGCCAACCACCTTCCGCGATTTCGCGACCCTCTTGTGAGTCCGCAGTTCCATCGCGTACCCACGAACTGACTCGTGCCACCACAGCCTAGTGACTTGCATTGTCCGATCCGAACCAGCCTTCGAACAGAATCCTCAACAACTAGGCGGGCCGATTCACACCTGCCTATCTGACAGCGTACGGTCATGACATGAGCACCCGGGCCGCGCACAACGAGGTTGCTGCCCAACATCGCCTTGGGTTGATCTTCGGCGTCAGCGCATACAGTTTATGGGGCCTCTTCCCCCTTTACTGGTCCAGATTGGAACCGGCGACTCCACTTGAGATTCTGTGCGATCGATTCGTTTGGTCACTTGTCTTTCTCATTATCTTGATGACGGTGACACGAACGTGGTCACGATTGCGCCCCGTTTTAACTGATCGGCGATCAATGGTTTTACTTGCCGTTGCTAGCGTTTTGATTGGGATCAACTGGGGTTTGTACATCTGGGCTGTCACCAACCAGCACGTCGTCGAAGGCGCTCTCGGCTACTTCATCAATCCCCTTGTGTTGGTGGTCGTTGGAACAGTGTTCCTCGGAGAAAAGCTACGCAAACTTCAGTGGGTGGCCGTCGGATTGGCTGTGCTGGCCGTTTTCGTGACAACGATTGGCTACGGACGATTGCCCTGGATCGCCTTGATTTTGGCGTTCTCATTCGCTGGCTACGGTGTGATTAAGAAGGTCGCCGACATTGATCCGATTGCTAGCCTGACAATCGAGACCACATATGCCACGCCGCTGTGCCTCGGTTACCTGATCTGGCTCGCTTCGTCTAACTCCCTGGTGTTCGGTCACTCGTCCACCAGGGAGACACTGCTCCTGGCCGGTGCCGGCGTGGTGACAGCAATTCCCCTTTTACTTTTCAGTGGGGCGGCCATCCGAATCCCACTCTCGACGATGGGCCTCTTGCAGTATCTGACGCCAAGCATCCAATTCTTCTTAGGCATATTCCTGATGAATGAGCACATGTCACCGGTACTCCTGACCGGGTTCCTGATCGTTTGGGCGGCGCTGGCGCTATTCACGTTCGACAGCCTGCGCAATGGCCAGCGCAATCGTTCCATCCGCAACGCACCATCGATTGCCGACGACGTCGAGGCGCCAATCTAAAGTCCGCTAGCAACCACAGCTAGCTGCTTCGGTCTACCACCACATCGCACATCATCGACAACGCCTCTGTTGGCGGACCGGAAGGCAATGCCGCGAGCTCTGAGCGCGCATCCTGCGCCCACTCAATCAGGACGCCGCGAGCCTGAACCATCGCCTGCGATCCCCGCAGTAGAGACAGCGCTTCTCCATGCACATCGTCGTCGACGATCGGCCCAGCCACTAATTCGCGCAAGCGTGCATCCGCCGGATCTGTTCCCGCCAGCGCGAATAGGACAGGTAGGGTGCGGATGCCCTCGCGAAGGTCTGTCCCTGGCGTCTTACCCGAATCAGTGGATTCACTGGCGATATCGAGCAAGTCATCGGAAAGCTGGAACGCGACGCCAAACTTCTCACCATACGAAGAAATCGCAGTCGCAATCTCCGAGGGTGCACCTGAGGTCATGGCACCCATACGTCCCGCCGCGGCAATCAGCGAACCGGTCTTGCCCGCTAGTACATCGAGATGGTGGGCAATGGGGTCCTCACCTTCAGCCGGGCCGACCGTTTCGCGAATCTGCCCAGTACAGAGTCGCTCAAAGGTGCGCGCTTGAAGGCGAACGATGTCGGTGCCTAGGTCCGCTGCAATATCTGCCGCTCGCGCGAACAGGAAGTCGCCTGTGAGGATCGCTACGGTGTTGTCCCATCGCGCGTTTGCAGAGGGCGCACCTCGGCGCAGCGGAGCCTCGTCCATCACATCATCGTGATAGAGCGTCGCTAGATGAGTTAACTCAGCGACCACAGCACCGGGAACGTTACCGGGCGCCGAAGAATCACCATACTGAGCAGCAACCAGTGCCAGGAGCGGACGAAAGCGCTTTCCCCCAGCATTGATCAAATGTTGCGAGGTCTCTGTAACGAATGGGTAGTCGCTACGGACCGCCGCAATGAGGGCGAGCTCGACATCATCTAGACCCTGTCGAAGATCATGTGCGAGAGCAGGATCTACATCAGAAAGCCCAAAGGGGAGGCTATCGCTCATGACGATCTTCTCTCCCTGCCTCGACTATCGGATGAACAAGCCAGCCTGATTCGCCAGATCCAAAATGAGCTGGGGAACCAAACCGATAACCAGAGTCAACGCGACGCTGATCGTGATAGCCAACGTCGTAAAGCCACTCGGTACTGCAACGCTAACGCTGTCGTCCGCAGTTGGCTCGTTAAAGAACATGAGGACAATGACGCGGACGTAGAAGAAGGCAGCTACGGCGCTGGCAACCAGACCGATGACGACCACGGGGGTTGCACCACCCGCAATACCGGCAGTGAACACCGCGAACTTACCGGTGAAGCCCGAGGTGAGTGGAATACCTGCAAAAGCCAACAGGAACAGGGCAAATGAGCTGGCGACGATCGGTGCTTTACGACCCAAACCAGCCCACTGTGATAGATGCGATGCCTCGCCCGTGCTGTCACGCACTAGCGTCACGATGGCGAATGCACCGATCGTTGCTATGCCGTAGGCCACGAGGTACACCATGGTGCCGGTAAGGCCCGCCTGGTTCGTTGCGATAACGCCCACCAGCATGAAGCCGGCCTGAGCGATGGACGAGTAGGCAAGCATGCGCTTGATATCAGTCTGCGTAAGTGCGAATAGAGTTCCGACAATCATGGTGAGCGCCGCTATGACGTACATCATGGGACGCCAGTCCCAGCGGATACCACCGAGTGCGACATACAGGATGCGCATCAGCGCACCGAACGCGGCGATCTTTGTGCAGGCCGCCATGAATCCGGTGATTGGAGTGGGTGAGCCTTGATACACGTCCGGTGTCCATTGATGGAACGGCACCGCACCGATCTTGAAGAGCAGTCCAACACTGACAAGTGCAGTCGCAGTGATAACCAGCAGCATCGATCCAGCATTGGCAGTAAGCGCATCAGAAATGGCTGACAGATCAACTGACCCGGCGTACCCGTAGAACAATGCTGTGCCGTACAAGAAGAACGCGGACGAGAATGCGCCCAGCACGAAGTACTTCAACGCTGCTTCCTGTGAGAGCAGTCGACGTCGACGAGCCAGCCCAGCCATGATGTAGAGCGGAAGAGACAGTACCTCGAGCGCAACGAACATGGTCAGCAGATCAGCCGATGCTGGAAATAGCAGCATTCCGCCAACACTGAACAAGAAGAGCGGCCAAACCTCAGTTTGCAACCACCCAAGCCGGGTGAATGCAATCTCATCTGCCGAACCAGGCAGAGCGGACGCACGCGGCGCAAACGCATCACCGAGTGGATCAACCTGGCGTTCAGCCATGACCAGAGCCGCAATGAAAGCCAAGACCAGAATCGAACCCTGCATAAACAGGGTCGGGCCGTCGATCGCAACCGAGCCCATGGCTGCGATGTGTTGGGTGCCACGGATCATGACCACAGCCGCGAAGGCAGCCGCCAAGCTTGCGAAGACGAGGACAAGTTGAATAGTCCGGCGAGCTTCACGCGGTGCGAACGCTTCCACCAAAAGCGAAAGGACAGCCACACCGAAGATGATGAGCATCGGAGCCAATTGCCCGTACTCAATTGTCGGCACCTCAAAGGACGCAGCGGCAAGCAGTGAACTCATGGCTGTGTCCCTTCAGCGACAGGAGCAACTTCTGGGGCAGGATCCGTCGCGTCCACCGCGTGCATTACCCGATCAATCGCCGGGTTAATCACGTCGAGTACAGGTTGTGGGTAAAACCCGAGAACAATGATGATCGCGAGGATCGGGGCGATCGCAAGGACTTCACGGCCGCGCAGATCTGAAACCCGCTCACTGACCGCCTCTGGGGTCGGCCCCGTCATCGTCCGTTGGTACATGAGCAAGACGTAGAGCGCCGCCAACACGATGCCGAGGGTGGCCACTACACCGATCCAGCGATAACGCTCGAAAGTACCCATCAGCACGAGGAACTCGGAAACGAAGGATGACAAACCGGGCAGCGCCAAGGACGAAAGGCCCGCGACCAAGAAGGTGCCGGCCAAGATCGGCGCCACCTTCTGAACTCCACCAAAGTCCTCGATCAAACGTGAACCACGACGACTAATCAAGAAACCAGCAATCAGGAACAACGCTGCGGTGCTGAAGCCGTGGTTGACCATGTACAGAGCCGACCCGCTCTGACCACGCGTCGTCATTACGAAGATGCCGAGCGCAATGAATCCAAAGTGACTCACCGAGGTGTAGGCGATCAGTCGCTTGATATCGCTTTGACCTATAGCCACCAGCGCGCCGTAAATGATGCCCACTACCGCCAGCGCAATGACCACCGGTGTCGCCCAGCGAGATGCGTCCGGGAACAACTCGAGGCAGTAGCGGAGCATTCCGAAGGTTCCAACTTTGTCGAGCACGCCCACTAGGAGAACTGCGGTACCAGGGGTGGACTCTGCGGCTGCATCGGGAAGCCAGGTGTGGAAGGGGACGAGTGGGGCCTTGATTGCGAAGGCAATAAAGAAGCCGAGGAACAACCACTTTTGTGTATCGGAATCAATGCTCAGGTTTGCCAATGTCGTGAAATCAAACGTTCCGGTTCCCGTAATTCGCGCCGACACGACGTAAAGGCCGATCAGCGAACCGAGCATGAGCAGGCCGCCGAAGAGCGAGTACAGCAGGAACTTCACTGCGGCGTAGTTACGCCGCGGACCACCGTAGCGGCCGATCAGGAAGTAGACCGGAACCAGCATTGCTTCGAAGAACACGTAGAACAAAAACAAGTCGGTAGCAGCGAAGACGCCAACAATCGCGGCCTCGAGGACCAGCATTAGAGCGACGTAGCCACGAACCGACCCTTGCGAGCCGTCGACATCGTTCCAACCCGCGAGCATCACGACAGGGACGAGGGTTGCGGCCATCGCAATGAGAACGAGTGCGATTCCGTCCACACCTAGCGAGAAATTGACCCCGAACGCGGGGATCCATGACACCGAATAGGCGAACTGGAAGTCAGCTGCCTGCGCAACAACGAATGCGAGCGCCATACCCACCGTTAGTGCGAACACGACGAGTGAGACGAGGAGCCCGACCTGCTTTGCCAAGGTAGGTGAGCCCTTCGGCAGCAGCATCACAAGTGCGGCTCCGAGGAGAGGAACCACTAGAAGGGCCAGAAGCCATGGGAACGTAGACATGGTTACAGCCTCACCAGCACTAGAGCAGCAATGACCAGAGCGGCGCCACCGAGCATCGTCAAGGCATACGAACGAGCAAAGCCGTTCTGGGTACGACGCGCTCTACCGGAGAGCCCGCCAATAAGTGCCGCAGTGCCGTTAACCGCGCCATCGACAACCCTGTTGTCGAACCAGACTAGGAACCTAGTGAGGTACTGGCCGGGACGCATAAATACCGCTTCGTTCACCGCATCGCCGTAAAGATCCGCGCGCGCTGCCTGCGTCAACAGACTGCCAACAGGAGCGACCTCAGGAACAGGTCGACGTGCATACAGCACGTAGCCCAGCGCCGCAGAAACAACGACGATAGCTAGCGTTCCGTACTGCAGGATGTTGACATTGAAGCCCAGCACCGGCTCTTCAAATCCGACAACGGGCTCAAGCCAATTGACAATCCAGTTGTCATGCAGCAGCAGGAATCCACTGACTGCCGACAGCAGTGCGAGGATCGAAACGGGGACCATCATCATCGCTGGGGATTCGTGAGGATGTGCATCGTCTGGCCAACGCGCCTTGCCCAAGAAGGTCATTGCCACCAGACGCGTCATGTAGAACGCAGTGATCGCGGCACCAACCAACGTCACCAAACCAACCAGGGTGCTGTGTGCAAAGGCTGCCTCGATGATCTTGTCCTTGGAGTAGAAGCCCGCGAAAGGCGGTATACCCAAGATGGCTAGGTAGCCGGCAAAGAAGGTGATGGTGGTAACGACCATGACCGTACGAAGTGCACCGAAGCGCCTCATGTTGACCTGGTCGTTCATTCCATGCATTACCGAGCCCGCGCCAAGGAACATCGTCGCCTTGAAGAAGCCGTGGGTCAGCAGGTGGAAGATCGCAAACACATAGCCGATGGGGCCGAGGCCGGCAGCCAAGATCATGTATCCGATCTGGCTCATGGTTGATCCGGCGAGCGCCTTCTTGATGTCGTCCTTCGCGCAACCGATGATCGCACCCATGATCAGAGTGATCGCACCAATGACGATCACGGCAGTTTGGGCCGTAGGCGCAGCGTTGAAGATGGCACTTGATCGAGCGATCAGGTAGACACCAGCGGTCACCATGGTGGCGGCGTGGATCAGGGCCGAAACAGGGGTCGGGCCTTCCATTGCGTCAAGCAGCCACGACTGGAGAGGAAACTGAGCAGACTTACCACACGCCGCGAGCAGCAATGCAAGACCGATGAGCGTCAGCGACGTTTGATTAGCTTTGGGCGCATTTGCAAATACACCCTCGAACGTGACAGATCCGAATGTGACGAACATCAGCATGACGGCCACGGACAGTCCGATATCGCCAACGCGGTTTACAACGAACGCCTTCTTAGCCGCAACTGCAGCCGTCTCCTTGTAGAACCAGAAGCCGATCAGAAGGTACGACGCTAGACCAACGCCTTCCCAACCGACGTAAAGCAGCAAATAGTTGTCAGCCAATACGAGCAGCAGCATCGAGGCTACGAAGAGGTTGAGGTAGCCAAAAAATCGGCGGCGCTCATGGTCGTGGCTCATGTAGCCGACCGAGTAAATGTGGATCAGAGTTCCCACGCCGGTGATCAGAAGTACGAACACCATCGACAGTTGGTCTATGCGCAGATCGAATGGAACTTGGAAGCTACCAACCGAAATCCACTGGAAAAGATGCTGGGTGAAGGCTCGATTTCCGCCGCTTTCCTGACGCATCGCCAGGAAGAGTGAAACAGCAATTGCGAAGGAGCCCGCAGACATGAGCACGCCGACCCAGTGACCCCACGCATTCGTACGGCGACCCAGCAGAAGCAAGATCGCAGCACCGAGTAATGGCAATGCGATGAGCAGCCAGATCTGCGTGAAACTACCGGTGGCAGCTCTAGCGGAGATCTCCCCTGCCGCTGGCGCTAAGGCGCCTGAGAACGGTGACACGTTTACAGACCCCTTAGTACTTCAGCAGATTGGCTTCGTCGACCGAAGCCGAACGGCGGGTACGGAAAATAGTCATGATGATCGCCAGACCCACAACAACCTCGGCGGCCGCGACAACCATTACGAAGAACGCGATGACCTGACCATCCAAATTGCCGTTGATGCGAGCGAATGAGACGAAGGCCAGATTGCACGCGTTGAGCATCAACTCGACGCACATGAACATGACGATGGCGTTGCGACGCACCAGCACACCGACGGCGCCAAGGCTGAACAGAATTGCCGACAGGTACAGGTAATTGGCCGGATTCACGATTCGTCCTCCTGCGTAACAGGGATGATTGCCCCGCCCGCGGCGAGAGTGTTAACGCGAAGCGTGTCTTGGTGATCGACGCCAACGGCCGCGCTCACACCGCGAAGCGGTTCGGGAACCGAACGATCAGTGGGCTGTCCGTCGGGAAGAAGTGCAGGTGTGCCCACCGCATTGTGGAGTGCATAGACACCGGGGCCGGGAAGGTTTTGTGGTTCACCGGAACGAACTCGGTCTTGGGACTGCTCACGCTGAGTCTTACGTGGGGTATGACGCTCACGATGCGCGAGCATCATGGCACCGAGAGCCGCGGTGATCAGCAGAGCTGAGGTGACTTCGAACGCCAAGAGGTAGCGATCGAAAATCAGGTGAGCGATGCCCTGGACATTGCCACCATCAACCGCGTTGGCCCCGTCGATACCGACGGCCAGATTTACCGACACGTTTCCAATTGCTGCAAACAACAGCACCCCGAAGCCGAGCGACAACAAGATCGCCGCAATTCGTTGGCCTTTAAGGGTTTCAACAAGTGATTCAGTGCTGTCGACGCCGACAAGCATGAGGACGAATAGAAAGAGCATCATGACGGCGCCCGTGTATACGACGATTTGAGCCATGCCCAAGAACGGCGCACCCAGGCTCACATACAGAACCGCCAACGAAATCATCGTGGTAGCAATGAATAAGGCGCTGTGAACGGCTCGTCGCGATACCAGCATTCCGACTGCGCCAATGACAGCCACTAGCGCACAGATCCAAAACACGATTTGCTCACCGGTGTTACCCGATTGATCGATCGACGCGATCAAACCGCTCATGTGATGACCTCTTCATCGAGATCCTTGGCATTCCAAGTACCGAGTCGACGAGCTTCAGCTTCACCAGACTGAACGGCAGCTGCGCCAAGAACGTTGCCCAGGTAGTAATCGGTCTCCGTTGTGCCGGGGTACATCTGGTGCGGCGGAGGAGCCATTCCTGCAAGCAGCGGTCCGAGGAGGTCATCCTTTTCGTAAATCAATTTTTCGCGCGAGTCATCAGCGAGTTCGTACTCATTTGTCATCGTGAGGGCGCGAGTTGGACATGCCTCGATGCACAGGCCACACATGATGCAGCGCAGGTAATTGATCTGGTAGACGCGACCGTAACGCTCACCAGGGCTGAATCGCTCTTCGTCAGTATTCGGTGCACCCTCAACGAAAATCGCATCCGCCGGGCAGGCCCACGCACACAGTTCACAGCCAATGCATTTCTCAAGACCGTCCGGGTGACGGTTGAGCTGATGGCGACCGTGGAACCGAGGCTGCGTTGGAGTCTTCTCCTCGGGATAGAACTCTGTGTTCGGCTTCTTGAACATCTGCCTAAACGACACTGCAAAACCGCGGAAGAACCGCCGCTCGTCACTCATTGCGGTCTCCTTCTAGATCATTTCCAGTGGCTTCCAAAGCTGCTGATTCAACGACCGTTGCTGGAACGGTCTGCGGTGCACGTCGCGTGTAGGTGAATTCCTGTCCCGGCAGCGGTGGGACTGGGTAGCCGCCGGCGTACGGATCAAACGTCGGTTCCACTGCCTCTTCCTCCGGCTGGCGACGTAGATCTAGCAGGAACGCAATGGCTGCGATGGCGAACAGGATGACGCCAAGCCAGATCAACGTGGTACGCAGATCCGTACCGTACTCATTGCGAATTCCGCGCCAAGCCGAGACAAGCAGGATCCACACGATGGAGATCGGGATCAGGACCTTCCACCCAAAGCGCATGAATTGGTCATAGCGCAGGCGAGGAAGGGTTCCGCGCAGCCATACGAACACGAAGAGCATGACGATGATCTTCGCGAGGAACCACAGGATCGGCCACCAACCGTCGTTTGCCCCAGGCCAGATCGTAGAGATCGGCGCAGGAGCACGCCAGCCGCCGAGGAACAACGTGATCGCAACTGCCGAAACGTTAATCATGTTGACGTACTCGGCAAGGAAGAACATCGCCCACCGAAGACCCGAGTACTCGGTGTGGAAACCCGCCACCAGCTCGCCTTCGGCCTCGGGCAGGTCGAAGGGGGCACGGTTGGTTTCACCAACCATGGAAATCAGGTAGATGACGAATGATGGAAGCAGCAGAACTGCGTACCACCAGTCCGTCTGACCGGCGACAATTTGTGAGGTGGACATCGAACCGGCGTAGAGGAACACGGCTACGAACGAGAGCCCCATGGCAATTTCGTACGAGACCATCTGCGCACTCGATCGCAACCCACCGAGCAGTGAGTACGTCGAACCACTCGACCAACCAGCAAGCACGATTCCGTAGATACCGATTGACGCGATCGCCAGGATGTACAGAGTTGAGACAGAGAAGTCCGTCAGCTGGAGCGGAGTAGATACCCCGAAGACGCTAACGACTGGGCCGAGCGGGATCACGGCGAAGACCAGCATTGCAGCTGCTGCGGCGATCATCGGCGCTAGGAGGTAGACAATCTTGTCGGCATTTGCCGGCGTGATGCCTTCCTTCAACGCCAGTTTGATTCCGTCAGCCAGTGGCACGAGAAGACCAAAAGGTCCGGCACGGTTCGGGCCAACGCGCTGCTGCATCCGGGCAACGACGCGACGTTCAAACCACGTCGTGAACAGCGTGAGCAAAATCAATGCAACGAAAAGGACGAGCGCTTTGAGAATGACGAGCCACAGCGGATCGTGACCAAATAGAGCTAGATCGCCATAGGAAGGCGTAGTCGTGTTCACGCAGCACCTCCGCTGATGTTCACTACATCGCCCTGACCCACGCCGAGTTCAGAACGTAAGTACGAGCCATCGGAATTCGTCGGAAGCCAGATCACATCGTCAGGCATTTCGGTGACCGTTACTGGGAGTTCGATCGATCCACCATTAGTCGAGACCACCACAAACTCGGTGGCACCCACGGCCTCGGCAGTGGCCCGCGATAGTCGAGCCACCACTGGCCGGGCCGTCGCTGCCAAATAAGGATCACCCTCTTGCAGAACTCCACGATCGAGCAGAGGCCGCCATGTAGAAACGGTTGCCTGTCCTGATTCCAGCGATACGCTCTCGGCAAGATCCACAGTCTTCATCTCTGCCTGACCGCCTGACCAAGGACCGATTCGGCGGATCTCGGCACGTATCGAGGCAATCTCCCCGCGACCGAACTCGACGCCTAATTCCGTCGCGATCATGGCGAGCACCCGGGAGTCCGACATCGTCAAGGCATCGCGGAGAACCTGGCCGAAGGTCTGCGTGCGTCCTTCCCAGTTTGTGAATGCACCCGCCTTTTCGGCCGCGGCCGCAATGGGAAGAACCACGTCCGCGCGCTCTGTCACATCTGAATGACGCTGCTCAAGTGAGACGACGAATGGAACGGAATCCACCGCGCCGAGGAACAAAGCGGGCTCGGCTAGATCGCCGGCTTCAACACCTGCAATGAGCAGTGCTGTGATCGAACGCTCCACCTTGGTCGGATCCGCCGCCGCTGCGATGGCCGCATTGTCCGCGTGGACACTGGAAACGACATCCGTTAGCGAAAGACCGAGCTCAGGAAGCTGATCAACCTCAATCCCCCACTCACCGGCAACCTGAACACGAGCCTGATCGTTGTCGATCGGACGTCCACCTGGCAGGAGCCCGGCAAGTGCACCGGAATCAAGTGCACCGCGCTCACCAGCGCGACGTGGGATCCAAGCGATACGAGCGCCCGTCGTGGCAGCGAGATCGGCAACTGCAGTGAGCAGCCCGCCAGTTTCAGCTGCGCGTTCACCAACGAGGATCACTGCGCCTGACTCACGAAGCAGGCGTGCGGTTTCAGCAGCCTCATTGAGTGCGGTGTTATTCGTCAGAGATAAGACCACCGACGTCGCGTCACCGGGGGCGGCCTGAATGAGCGTGCCATTCAGCTTGGCCAGACCCGAAGACGAGAATGGCGCAATCGCCGCAACCCGCATCCCCGCGCGGATGCCCTTGCGCAGACGCAGGAAGACAATCGGAGACTCATCTTCAGGCTCGACATCGACGAGCAAGACGATCGGCGCCTTCTCAAGATCAGCATAGGTCGGACCATCAAGGCGACCAGCAACATGGGCAGCGAGGAAGTCCGCTTCCTCTGCACTTGACGCTCGTGCGCGGAAGTCGATGTTGTCAGTGCCAAGAACGGCTCGAGCAAACTTCGAATACGAGTACGCATCTTCAACGGTCAGACGGCCACCGGTGAAAACCGCAGCACGTGAGCCCGTGCCCTTAAGACCGGCAGCAGCGAGGGCGATCGCCTCCGGCCACGATGCGATGACAAGTTCGCCTGACTCATCGCGAACTAGTGGATGCTCGATGCGACCGTCCGCTTGATACCCAAATGCGAACCGGCCCTTGTCGCAGTTCCACTCTTCGTTGACCTCAGGGTTGTCCCAAGCCTGACGACGCAGAACCGTCGAACGACGAACATCGGTGCGCAAACCGCACCCGGACGCGCAGTGCTCGCAGATCGTTGGGGTCGAAACGAGATCAAATGGGCGTGACCGGAACCGATACTTAGCACTCGTCAACGCACCGACCGGGCAGATCTGCACGGTATTACCGGAGAAGTACGAATCGAATGGCGTGTCATCACCGATACCGACCTGCTGATTTGCACCACGCTCGAGCAAGTCAATGAATGGATCACCGGCGATCTGCTCAGCGAATCGAGTACAGCGAGCACACGACACGCAACGCTCCCGATCGAGAAGGATCTGCGCCGAAACGTTGATGGGCTTGGGGAATGTGCGCTTAACTCCATCAAATCGAGTCTCACCGCGGCCATTGGCCATGGCCTGATTTTGCAGCGGACATTCACCACCCTTGTCACAGATGGGGCAGTCAAGCGGGTGATTGATCAGGAGGAACTCCATCACACCCTTCTGCGCTTGGTCAGCAATCTCCGAGGTCAGCTGTGTGCGAATCTTCATGCCCTCGTTAACTGTGATGGCACACGCAGGCTGCGGCTTTGGCTGGCCCTCAATTTCAATCAGGCACATACGACAGGCTGCTACCGGATCAAGCAGCGGGTGATCGCAGAACCGTGGCACGGCAATACCGAGTTGTTCGGCAGCGCGGATAACAAGCGTGCCCTTAGGCACGTTGATCTCAATGCCATCAATACTGACGTTTACTCCGTCAGTTGGCTGGGTCGCGGGAGCCGCCGCACCCGGGGTTGTGACAGTCATCAGGCCATCGCTCCGGTGAATACGGTCGACGCGACCGGGTCAAAGAGTTGATCCGCCGGTGTGTGGGTTCCGGCAAGGAACTCATCGCGGAAGTAGCGAAGCGCAGGTGCGTAGGGTGTCGCTGCTGCATCACCGAGTGCACAGAACGAGCGGCCGGCAATCTGCTTGCAGATCTCGTCAACCTTCTCAATATCTGTCTCGGCGGCGGTGCCATGCTCAAACCGTTCGAGAATTTGATCGAGCCAGAACGTACCTTCACGACATGGGGTGCACTTACCGCACGATTCATGCTTGTAAAAGTGAATCCACCGACTGATGGCGCGAACGACGCTGGTTGTTTCATCGAAGACCATCGGCGTGCCCGTACCCAACATGGTGCCGAGGGCGGCCATGTCTTCGTACGTCAGAGGGGTGTCGAGATGCTCGGGCATGAGCATCGGGACGGACGATCCGCCGGGGATCCAGAACTTGAGCTCGTGACCCTTGCGAACACCGCCTGCGTACTCGAGCAGTTCGCGCATCGTCGTGCCAAGCGGTGCCTCGTAAATTCCGGGTCGCTCAACATGTCCAGAAACCGCAAAAAGCTTGAAGCCAGGGCTCTTTTCGGTCCCAAACTGCTTGAACCAGTCGGCACCGTTGCGGACGATCGTCGGGATATTGGCAATCGTCTCAACGTTATTGATGACGGTGGGCGAGGCATACAGCCCGGCGACAGCAGGGAAGGGCGGCTTCAACCGTGGTTGGCCGCGACGTCCCTCGAGTGAATCGAGAAGGGCCGTCTCTTCACCGCAGATGTAGGCACCAGCGCCGGCGTGCACAACCATTTCGAGATCGAATCCAGAACCCTGGATGTTCTTACCGAGGAGACCGGCCGCATATGCCTCCCGAGCCGCAGCCGCGACTCGACGAATAACGTGCGGGACCTCGCCGCGGATGTAGATGAACGCATGGTTCGCGCGGATAGCGTACGACGCCAGGATGCAGCCTTCGATCAGAGCATGCGGATTGGCCATCATGAGCGGGATATCTTTACAGGCACCCGGCTCTGACTCATCGGCGTTAACCACGAGGTAGTGCGGTTTACCGTCGTTCTGAGGAACGAATGACCACTTCATTCCAGTCGGGAAGCCGGCCCCACCACGGCCGCGCAACCCTGAATCCTTGACGAGAGTAATGACATCGTCCGGGTTGGCATTGAGCGTGACAGCAACCATGTCGTAGCCACCGTGGCGACGGTAACCGGTAAGGGTGTGCGAGTCCTCGTCGTCCCAGTGCGCGGTGAGGATGGGAGTTAATGCCATGGATCAGCCCTCCGTCTTTGCTGATGCAAGTGGTGACTGGGCCGGGCCAGCAG
>Ga0194051_1000479_pt1 | contig 22636 bp, 25 predicted proteins | sample SepL2320m_MetaG_FD_161275 | JGI IMG/M metagenome (GOLD analysis project Ga0194051, IMG submission 161275) | Anoxic zone freshwater microbial communities from boreal shield lake in IISD Experimental Lakes Area, Ontario, Canada - Sep2016-L239-20m | ecosystem: Environmental > Aquatic > Freshwater >... | reverse complement strand
ATCATCGGGGTGTTCCACTCCCACACCCACACTGAGGCGTACCCGTCGCCCACCGACGTCGCTCAGGCGCCTGATCCGGCATGGCATTACGTGTTGGTATCGCTGCGCGATATGTATCCGATGGTGCGCAGCTACCGGATCGTGGCTGGGGTGATCGAGGAAGAACCGGTACGCCTGCTGGCCCGGTAGAATCCTCACCTGACAAGTCAAGATTCGAAGTCGGATCGGATCAGTCCTCTGCGGGGGAGTGGCCGACCCGAATCAAGCAGGCGTAATCACCCGACCGCAACTCACCGGCCGCAAGAGCGATCCCTTCTGGGGGGTCGAACGCAAAGGAGCACCCGTGCCCGTCAAAGTCAATCTTCCCACTGTGCTCCGGCCCCACGCAGGAGGCGAGCGCACGGTGGTCATGGACGGTGTCACGGTCGGCGAGGTGCTCAACGCCCTGGTGGCGCAGTACCCGGGCATGGCCGGCCAGGTCATCGACGACTCGGGGACCCTGCACAAGTTCGTCAACATCTATATCAACGATGACGACGTCCGCTATCTCTCTGGCACCGATACCCCGGTGTCCTCCTCTGACGAGCTGTCCATCCTTCCGGCTGTAGCCGGCGGAGCCGTCCATGCGGGGGGACTGCACCCGCGATGACCGTCTACGGGTCGATCCTCGACCTCATCGGCAATACGCCCCTGGTGGATATTTCGGCATTGAGCCCGAACCCCGACGTCCGGATCCTCATGAAGCTCGAGGGCCAGAACCCGGGGGGCTCGGTGAAGGACCGGATCGCGCTGGCCATGATCGAACAGGCCGAACGCGACGGGACGCTCACCCCGGGGGCCACCCTCATCGAGCCGTCATCGGGCAATACCGGTATCGGGCTGGCCATGGTGTGCCGGATGAAGGGCTACAAGCTGAAGGTCGTCCTGGCCACCAACGTCTCCATCGAACGTCGCCAGCTGCTCGAGTCGTGGGGTGCCGAGATCATCGAGTCCCCCGGGGCGGAAGGGTCCAACGGTGCCGTGCGCCGGGCTCAAGCCCTGGCGGCCGAGCATCCGGAGTGGACGTTCCTCTATCAGTACGCCAACCCGGCCAATCCCCGTGCCCACTATGAGAGCACCGGCCCCGAGATCTGGCGCGACTGCCCCGAGGTCACCCACTTCGTGGCCGGCCTGGGCACCTCGGGCACGCTGCTCGGTGTGGGTCGCTACCTCAAAGAGCAGAACCCGGCCATCAAGGTGCTCGCCATTGAGCCGCCAGCGGGGGAGATCGTCGATGGGTTGCGCAACCTCGACGACGGGTACATCCCGCCGATCTTCATCGACAACCATGGAGCCGAGCTGCTCGACGGCAAGCGCATCGTGCGGCCCCGGGAGTCGATCGAGTGGACCCGGCGACTGACCGAAGTGGGCATCTTTGCTGGACTGTCGTCAGGAGCCATCCTGGCCGGGGCGGTCAAGACCGCTGCCACCCTGGAGTCAGGGGTGATCGTCACGATCTGCTGCGACGGAGGATGGAAGTACCTGTCTACAGGGGCATGGACCGACGACCTCGACACGGTCGAGGCTCGGGCCAAGGAGATTACGTACTTCTAGGGTGTGCTTGGTGGCGACTCGTCCTGGCCAGGCAGACGGCCCACCGGTGCGCATAGCCTGTGGCGATGGCTCCCTCGCGGTCGACTTCGAACGGTGGCTCTGCGGCTCCAGATCCCGGCGATGCCTTTACGCTGACTGTGCTCGGATGTGACGGCAGCTATCCGGGTCCCGGCGGTGCCGGAAGCGGGTATCTGATCCAAGTGGGTGAGACCTCTGTGGTCGTCGACGCCGGCCCGGGCACCTTTGCCGTGCTCCAGACGGTCATCGACCCCTCCGAGATCGATGCCGTGGTGATCACCCACCACCATCCGGACCACTGGACCGATCTGCTGGCCATCGAGACCCAGGCCCGGGTGGGCCGCAGGCGGCGTCCGATCCCCGTGTATGCCCCAGCCCAGGTGGCCGAGGTGGTTGCCGTCGACAAGACCCCGATGCTGGAGTGGCGAACTGTGACCGATGGTGACCGGGCTGGCATCGGTGAGGCCTCCTTCGCGTTCCACCGGACAGCCCATGCCCTCGAGACCCTGGCCGCCCGGATCGATGGTGCCGGCCGGGCCATGGGCTACTGTGCCGACTCCGGACCGGAGTGGTCGCCAGGGGTGCTCGGACACGGCCTCGACCTGCTGTTGTGCGAGGCGACCTATACCGTCGAGCACGAAGGCACGGCCCAGCACATGAGCGGCCGACAGGCGGGCATGGCGGCCCGGGAGGCCGGCGCCAAGCGGTTGGTCATCACCCACCGTTGGCCTACGGTCGACGCGGACTCCGTGGCAACAGAGGCCGAGGCCGCATTCGGTGGCCCGGTAGAGCAGGCATCGATCGGAAAGGAATACACGCTGTGAGCGACAAAGGCACGACGAAGCGGATCGACGGGAGAGGAATTGACGAGCTGCGGACGGCATCGTTCGAGCGAGACTTCACCGTCTTCGCCCCGGGATCGGTACTGGTGTCGATGGGCCGCACCCGGGTGCTGTGCACGGCATCGGTCGAGGAGCGGGTACCGCCGTGGATGCGTGGATCGGGCAAAGGCTGGGTGACAGCTGAGTACTCGCTGCTCCCCGGTTCAACAGGGGAGCGGGTTACTCGCGAGGCGGCCAAGGGCAAGCAGTCCGGTCGCACCCAGGAGATTCAGCGGCTGATCGGTCGATCGCTGCGTTCGGTCTGCGACATGGTCGCCCTCGGTGAGATCCAGATCACCGTCGACTGCGACGTGCTCCAGGCCGACGGCGGCACTCGGACGGCCTCGATCTGCGGTGCCTACGTGGCCCTGCATGACGCACTCACCCGGCTGGTCCAGAAGGGGACGCTGCGGGCCAACCCGCTGACCGAGGCAGTGGCGGCCATCTCGGTCGGCGTCGTCGACGGAGTGTGCATGCTGGATCTCCCCTACGAGGAAGACAGCCGGGCCGAGGTGGACATGAACGTGGTCATGACCTCGTCGGGCCGGTTCATCGAGGTGCAAGGGACGGCCGAAGGCATGCCCTTCTCTAAGGCCGAGCTCGATGAGATGCTCAGCCTGGCCGAGCACGGGATCGCCCAGCTTCTCGACTTGCAGACTGCCACGCTGGCCACCCCACCTACCCCCCGCTGATCGGGCACGGGCCGGACATGGCGGACCTTTCGCTGGTGATCGCCAGCGCCAACGTGGACAAGGCAGCCGAGATCGCCGCCATCTTGGGCGTCGTCCCTGGGATCACCTTGGTGCCCCGACCGTCCGACGTACCCGACGTCGAAGAGACCGGGGACACCTTGGAGGCGAACGCTCGACTCAAGGCCCGCGCCCTGTGCGAGGCGACGGGAATGGCGGCAGTGGCTGATGACACGGGCCTCGAGGTCGATGCTCTCGACGGAGCGCCCGGGGTCTACTCGGCCCGGTTTGCCGGCGAGGGTGCCACCTACGCCGACAACGTGACCAAGATGCTGGTCGAGCTCGAGCGCGTGGGGGCGGTCGATAGCGCCGATCGCCGGGCCCGGTTCCGCAGCGTGGCCTTCATCGCCTATCCGGACGGGTCGGAGCTCTTCGTCGATGGCGAGGTGGCTGGCACCATCACCACCGAGGCGCGTGGCTTGGGCGGGTTCGGATATGACCCGATCTTTGCCCCCGAGGGGTTCGACGGCCGCACCTTTGCCGAAATGTCGAGTGACGAGAAGCACGCGGTGTCCCACCGAGGCCGTGCCTTTCGGGCCTTGGCCGACCGGCTGGCCGCAGTGGGCCGATGACCTCGCCCCGGTTGCGCTCCACCGGCAACCGTGCCCGCCAGGTTCTGATCGACCTAGCCGCGGGGCACGGTCGTGTGCGGGCGGTGCTAGCCCGTGGCGGCGCTGAGCTCACTGCCGCCGCCGAGCGGGCCACAGCCGTAGCCGAGGCCCGTGCCGCCGGGGTGCCAGATGCTTACGGCGGGGCCTATTTCGGTGAGGGCCGTGACGCTGATGGCGACCGCGAGGGTCGGTCGGGCTATGCCCGCTACGACCGGATCGCCTCCAACGCCGACATTGCCGGATGGCTGCTGTGGCGGAACTTCCCGGTGGCCACCTCCCTCGACGTGGGGTGCGCGGTCGGTTACCTAGTGGAGGTACTGCGCGAGCGAGGGATCGAAGGCGAAGGATGTGACCTCAGCCAGTTCGCCGTCGACCATGCCAGCCCGGGTGCGGTCGGACATGTCCGGGTGGCCAACCTGTTTGCCGGGCTTCCGTGGGGAGACGGTGCGTTCGACCTGGTGACCACGTTGGAGATCCTGGAACACCTGCCCCCGGACCGGGTACCGGTGGCTCTGGCGGAGTTGGCCCGGGTGTGTGGTGGCTATCTGTACGCCACCATTCCGTCATTTGGCCCCAACCGGTCGGGTCCGGACGGCCATTTCGAGGGCAAGGTGCGGCCCGAGCGGGTCGAGCACTACTACGGACTCGGTCCTGACTACCAGGGTCCGATTCCCGAGCCCGACCTGGCCGTCGACACCGATGGCGAACTGATGGAGGGACACCTCTGCATCGCTTCGTTCGAGTGGTGGACCGAGCAGTTCGCCGATGCCGGGTTCACCCGGTGTGTCGACGTGGAAGAGCGCCTGTACGCCGACATCGAACCGGCTGACCTCGCCCAATACTGGAACCTCTACGTGTTCCGCATCGATGGGGCTGACCCCGCGATGATCGAGCCACGCGAGCCTGGTCGCACGCTGGGCGATCTAGGGCTCCGCCACCCGCTGCTCGGCACCTGAGGATTAGCCATTGAGCCGGGGAGTTTGCCGCAAGACGGATCCTCTGCCTACGAAACAGTGACGAGGGTGCCCACTGGCGTATAGGGAAAGACGACGGCGGCGTTGGCCGGGGGAAGTTCCACGCACCCGACACTCTGGGGAGAGCCGTAGCTCGACCGCACGAATCCGTGCAGCGCGTCGCCCCCATTGAAGTAACTGACCCAGGGGACGTCCGGATCGTCGTACTTGGTCCCATCAGGGTTCGTGCCCCGCATCCTGGTCAACTTCAGGTGCTGGAACACGGGAAAGGTGCCTGAGGCTGTCTCGGCCCCGGTGATACCGAGGTTGGCGGGCGTCGAGTAGACGGCGGCACCGTTGCTGTAGACGGTCGCCTTTTGGGGGAGGGTCTTGGAGACGTATACATAGTTGTAGTTGTCGGCGTTGACCGTGCCGGATGCGGCATCGGCCAGCAACTTGCCCCACACGCCGGGTCCGGGCGCCCCGTCGGTCTCCATGTCGTGCTTGTTCTCGAAGGCCATGACGGCGGCCTTGGTGATCACATTCGTGGTGCCTGTGGTCCACTGGGCCACCAGCGGGTCGGGCTCGGTGAACCGCCACGAGAAGGTGCCCTCCTGGGGCTGGGCCAGCTCTTGAGGTGCAGCCACCGGGCCGGCAGGGGCGAAGCTGAGCGGAAGGTAACCCTGCTGCGCCAGGAGCTGCTGGAGTCGCAGGGTGCTTCCGGTGGCCACGGTGAAGTGAGCCGTGGCTTGCTGGCCCAGGGTGATACCGCCGACGCTCTCCACTCCACCGAGGCCAGCTGGCACGGTGACGGTCTCGGTAGAGGACGGCACCAGGGGTGCGGTGGCGGCGAAAGCCAGGGTGGTGGGGGACAACTGCTGCCAGGTCCCGGCCACCGCCGGCGTGAGGGTCGGCATGGGAGTGTGGGCCGAGAGCGGCTCAGAGAACTGCACGGTGATGGTGGTATTGGAGGCCACACCGCTGGCTCCATCAGCCGGGTTCATCGACACCAGGTGCAACGGGCGGGTCGAGGCCGTTTCGTGTGCGGCTACCGGGGGAGCGGCCGATTCGGTCGTCCCTGTCGACGTACCGTTCACCACGAAGGTCACGCCAGCTCCGACGACGATGACGGCGGCTACGAGGCCGAGTATGCGCAGACCATTGCGCTTGGCGGGCTTAGCGTGTGCGTGGGCTCCGGGCATGACAGATCAGCCTTAATCTAGCAGTGCCACCGAGGAACCCGGTGGCAGAAGCGTCGTCTATTCGCAGCCAACAGCCCAGCGCCATCATCCCCCGTCGGCCGTACCCAGGCCGGCGTGGATGGCCCGCTCGACCGCGGCGATCTGGGCCTGCTCGGTCAGCTTGCGTCCATCGGGACCACGGACGTAGAAGGCATCGACCACTGCCGAGCCGAAGGTCGAGACCCGGGCCGAAGTGACGTCGAGGTGGCACTCGACCAGCGCTCGGGTGATGCGGTGGAGCTGACCGACCGCATCTTCGGCCCGCACCTCGACCACCGTGGCCGACGCCGAGGCGTTGTTGTCGATGGTCACCTGGGTGGAGACCGACTGGACCACCTTGGGCCGCGAGGCGTTGCGATAGACGTGGGCCCGGACGGCCAGCTCTTCCTCGATGGCCAGGGTGCCGGCCATCACTCGGGCGAGGTCGTTCGAGATCTCGGCAGTGGCGGGCCACCGCCCCCGGTCGGGCTCGGCGGTGAACACCTCGACGGCTACCCCGTGCTCGCCGGCCAGCACTGCCGAGCGCACGTTGAGCCCATGGAGGGCCAGCACCCCGGTGACCTCGGCCAGAAGGCCTGAGCGGTCGGGGGCCACCACGGTGACCACGGGCGGCTCGATGGACAACGCGGGGACGCCGTGGCGTCGCACGGTGTCCATCACCATCTGGAGTTCTTCGGTGATCAGTGGCGCCGGCGGTGCCACCGGCTCACCTGCCAGCAGTCGGCTGGTCCGCTCCACCAGATCGGCTACCAGACCCGCCTTCCAGCCACCCCAGGCCGAGGGACCGGTAGCCAGGCTGTCGGCCTCCACCATGACAGCCAGCAGGTCGAGCGTAGGGCGGTCACCCACCTCGTCGGCCACTCGTTGCGCCGTGGCCGGATCATCGAGGTCCCGACGCGTGGCGGTATCGGGCAGCAGTAGATGCAGGCGGACCATGGTGACGATGGAGGCCACGTCCTCCGCTGGTAGTCCCATCCGGCTGGCAATGTCGGCGGCCACCACCATGCCCACGTCGGTATGGTCGCCCGGGAAGCCCTTGCCGATGTCGTGGAGGAGCGTCCCGATCAGCAAGAGGTCGACCCGGCTGACCCGGTGGGCCATGGTGGCAGAGTTGGCCGTCGCCTCCAAGAGGTGTCGGTCGACGGTGAACCGGTGGTACGGATTCCGCTGGGGCTTGTTGCGCACCGTCGCCCACTCGGGCAGGTACCGCTCGAGCAGGCGACGCTGATCCAGCGCTTCGAGGGCCGCGATGGCGCTGGGTCCGGTGGTCAGCAGCCGCACCAGCGTGTCCCGCAGCGAGTCGTCCCACGGGACCGAAGGAGTTGGCGCCTCTCGGCCCAGCAGGTTGAGTGCATCGCGGGAAACGGGTAGATCGCGCTCGGCGGCCACGGCAGCCATTCGGAGGCTGAGCGACGCATCGCCGGGGACGTCGGCTCCATCGATCAAGACCACCTCGTCGTCGGTCACACCTATGCCGGGCTCCACCATCACCGGGGTGATCGTGGGTGCAGAGCGACGGTCTCGTCGTCGACCGGAACGGGTGTCCTGGGCACGGGACCAGGCCGTCCGCCGCCGCCACGCGTCGTCACCCTCCCAGGCCACGGTGCGGCCAGCAGTGGCCACGGCCAGCATCAGTTCGTCGGAGTCCGCCAGGTCCATGGCCGCAGCCACCTGCTCTTGCTCCTGGAGCAAGAGAGTGTTCAGATCTCGTCCAGCTCGACGGTGCAGCGCTACCCGGGCGGCGACCAGCACGGCACGGGCGTCGGCCACGGCGACGGTGTCGATGCGGTCGGCCAGGACCGGGACGGCAGCCATCAGGGCGACCAGGGCACCGATGTCGCGCAATCCACCATGGGACTCTTTGAGGTCGGGCTCGAGGAGGAATCCCACGTCGCCGTTGGCCGCGTGCCGCTCGGCGACCAGGTCGGCCAGGATGCCCAACCACGGCGGCTTCTGACTGACCCAACGGTCACGGGCGCCCTCGATGACCGATTCAGCCACCGACGACTGCCCGCAGATGACCCGGGCATCAAGGAGGCCGAGGGCCACTTTCAGGTCTTCGCCCGCCATATCCAGGACTTCGCTCGGACGCCGCACACTGTGGTCGAGGGAGATGCCCTCATCCCATACCGGGTACCAGATCCGGTCGGCCACAGCCGAGATGTCTTTTCGGCCCTTGTGGATCAGCACCACATCGAGGTCGCTGAAGGGACAGAGTTCGCGGCGTCCGTAGCCGCCCACAGCGACCAAGGCCAGGCCCTCGTCGCCGCCCCCGGTGGCTTCGTCGAACAGCCCGCGCAGCCAGTCGTCGGCGGCAGCAGCGTAGGCCTGGCAGAACGCGTCGCCCTGCAGGTCGGGCTGGTCGATCAGCTCCTGACGGCGGAGGCGGAGGGACATCGGCCGACCGTACCACTGCAGTGCTGGAACCGGCCCGGACCGATACGCTACGGCTATGTCCTCCGGCGCACAGGGAAGTGGTTCCAACGGGTCGGGGCTGTCCACCACCGGGGTCGTCCTGGTCGTGGTGGGAGTCCTGGTGGCGGCCTGGTTCCTACTGGGTCTGGTCCACCTGGTGGTCGGCCTGGTGTGGACCCTCGCCAAGATCGCCCTACTGGCAGTCGTGGCGGTCGTAGTGGTGAAGTTCGTCTTCGGGCGGTCCAAGTCCTCGTAACTGGGACGTCACCCAAGGACCAGGCGCCTGCCGGCTTCAGCCGGCCGTGGCCCCCGACAGCATCGATTCGAAGAGCTCGATGTGGTCGGCCACCATGCGACGAGTCGAGAAGTAGTCCTCGACCGCCATGCGGCAGTCCTGGCGATGCAACTCGCCCAGGCGTCCGATGGCCTCGACCATGGCTTCCTCGTCTGCGCACAGGAATCCGGTGGTGCCGTCGGTGACGACCTCGGGGGCTGCACCCTCGGGGAAGGCGAGTACCGGGGTGCCACAGGCCATGGCTTCGATCATGACCATGCCGAAGGGCTCGTTCCACCGGATGGGGAACAAGAGTGCGGATGCGCCAGCCAATAGCTCGAGCTTGCGCTCATGGGACACCTCACCGAGGTAGACGGCGTCGGGACCGAGCAGTGGCTCCACCTTTTCGGCGAAGTACTGCATCTCGAGCGGCTCGCGCATCTTGGCTGCCATCAGGATCCGCACACCGGCCCGTCGTGCCACCTCGATGGCCCGATGACATCCCTTGTCGTCGGCCATGCGGCCGAGGAAGAGGACGTAGGGGCCGTCCGCATCACCAGAACCGTCACCCATCGGGAACTGCGATGCCTCCACGCCGTGGTGGATGACTCGGGCCACCGGGATCTGCGGGGCGGCGCGGTGCTGGGCATGGGAGATGGCGATGAGTGGGACCCGATCAGCGGTTACCCGATAGAGGTCGGTGAGTTCGGCGTTGAACGGGCCGTGGATGGTGGTGGCCACCGGCAGGCCCGGGTAGTGCTCGGCGTGGAACGGGCCCATAACGGTGTGGTCGTGGACGACGTCGCACTCCTTGACTGCCTCGTAGGCGTGTATGACGTGGCGCAACTCGGGCACGGCCATGCCGATGCGTTGGCCTTCGGCCTCAGGCAGCACCCACTTGGTCGGCACCGGACAGGTGGAGTCACCGGTGGCGTAGAGGAGCACTTCGTGGCCAGCCTCCTGCATCCCTCGGGCGAGCTGGTCCACGACCAGTTCGATCCCGCCGTAGAGCACGGGGGGAATGGGTGTCCAAGGTGGGGCGATCAGTCCTATCCGCATGGATAGATCTAAGCATCCCCGCCGGTGAGGGTAGGATCACCGGACGCCTTGGCGGCGTGGCCGAGTGGTTTAGGCAGGGGCCTGCAAAGCCCCGTACGGCGGTTCGATTCCGCCCGCCGCCTCCAAGAGATGCCCCGATGGGGTGGTTGACGGCTGGCACCCGAAGTGAGCGGTAGCGGTGCGTGCCACTGGCCCGCCATTTCGAGGCCGAGTGGGTAGCAGTTGGTGACCGTTTGGCCAGACCACGGATCCTTCAGGGGATCCTTCAGCGGATCCTTCAGCGGATCCTTCAGGGGATCCTTCAGCGGATCCTTCAGCGGATCCTTCAGCGGATCGGTGGTGCACACTGTGCATGTGGGCACTATGACGCACCGGTTGACAGTTCGGCGCCGGGGCAGCGATGTCTGCACCATGTGCATCGAAGGACGTTTCCGGCCTGGACTCCGAGTGAACGCGACCAGACAAACGCCCCAGATCCCGGACGGCACTTGTTGAAGCCCGTGCTCCGCCTGCATTCGTGGCACGACCGGGCCGTCCTCGGCGTCGTCCTGGCTGCCGCTGCAGCCGGGTTCGGCCAGTTCGGAGTGGTCGCAGCACTAGGCGACGTGGCTCGGGACTTCGGCCGGATCACCAATGGCGCCACCATTGCCGACCAGGCCGGACTGTCGGCATCGGTATTGGGTGCAGGGCTGGCGGTGATCCGACTGGCGTCCCTCCTCGCTCTGCCGCTGACCGGCCTGGCTGACCGATTCGGCCGTCGGACGATGCTCCTGATCACAGTGGTGGCTGGACTCGGTATCACGGCAGCATCGGCGGTGAGCCCGAGTTACTGGTGGTTCGTCGTCATCTTCGCCCTGGGTCGACCGTTCCTGAGTGCCGTCAACGCGCTGGCTCAGGTAGTGGCGGCCGAGCAGACGTCGACCAAGGACCGGGCCAGGGCAGTGGCTCTGGTGGTCGCTGGCTATGGGCTCGGTGCCGGCCTTACTGCAATCATCCATAGCCTCGCCTCTTCGGTTCTCGGGTTCCGGGGCGTGGTTGGTCTGGCGGCCGTAGCCCTGCTGGCCGTCCCCCTCATCGCTCGGTGGGTGAGTGAACCGGATCGGTTCGTGGAGGCCGAGGCAACACCTGACCATCCAATGCCCGTGCTAGGCGCGGTAGCCGTCCGGTTCCGTCGGAGGTTGGCCATTGTTGTCGTGCTCGCCTTCGCAGTGTCCGTCATCACCGGCCCGGCCAACACGTTCGTGTTCATCTATGCCCAGAACGTGCTGCACCTGTCGGGCTCACTGACGGCGGCCATGGTGGTGGCAGCCGGTGCCGCTGGCCTGGTGGGCTTGCTGGTGGGTCGCTGGCTGGCCGACCGGGTGGGTCGCCGGCCCACGGGGGCCCTGGGCATGGTCGGCATCGCCGTGTTCGCAGTTCTGGCCTACAGCGGAGGGAAGCCCGCCTTGGCCGCTGGATACATCCTGGGGGTCTTGGCCGGAGGGGTGTTCGCCCCAGCCGGTGGTGCGCTGGTGAACGAGCTGTTCCCCACATCGGTGCGAGCGTCGGTGGCCGGGTGGTGGCTGGTGGCCGGGGTCTTGGGGGCATCAGTCGGTCTGGTCGTGTTCGGCTCACTCGCTGATGCCGGTGATCGGTTCACTGTGGCCGCTGTGGTCACGTTTGTGCCGGTCATGGCGGCCGCAGGTCTGTTCTGGTGCCTGCCGGAGACGAAGGGACGGGAACTTGAAGATCTATGGCCGGCGGGCTGAGCTGCCTGCGACGCCAGAGGGGTCACGTACCCGGCGTATTCAGGTACCCGGCGTGTTCAGGTGCCCGCCGGGGTCACCCCTCTGCCGGAGCCGCCAGATCCCACAGCAGCCGAGGGTCACCGGGTGACTCGAGCAGCACATTGGCCGGCACCTGCTTGTCGATGTGACCGATGAGCCCCCGGTAGATGCCGTAGCCGACGAGCTCTTGCAGGCGGCGGGGAAAGTTCCGCACCGTCTCGCGTTCCAGGCCCAGCTGCTGGTTCTCCTGCTGGCGGATATACCCGGCGCAGTAGTTCATGGCGATCCCTATGCGTCGTTGCGACGTGGTGTTGGCGCCGCCGCCGTGCCACAGGCTGCCGTGCCAGACAAGGACGCTTCCCTTGGTCATCTGGGCAGCAACGGTCTCGTAGGGCTGGGTCAGGTCGGGGGAGTGATCGGCCATATGCGACCCCGGGATGACTCGGGTGGCCCCGTTGGCCTCAGTGAAGTCGGTCAGTGCCCACATGGTATTGCAGACCGTGGCCGGATGCGGCTTGGGGAGCGGCAGGATCTGGTCGTCGGCGTGCACGGGCTGCGGGGTTTCGTCTGGGCCGATGGCGATGGAAGAGAGCGAAGAGACGAGGAGACCGGTATCGAGCACGCTCTCGCAGATCGGCAGGATCCTTGGATGGACGGGTATTTGGGCAAACAGCGGCCCGTGGGCGAGCAGGTTGTAGACGCGGGTCGTCTTCGTGCCTTCGAACGCATTGGTGGCTGGCGTGATCCCGAGGTCGCGCTCGAGGCGCTCGAGGTCGTCCACCAGGGCGTCGATGAAGTCGAGGTCGATGGCATCTTCGACGATGGTGTAGCCCTGCTGTTCGATCTCGGCCAGATGGTCGGCGCTGTCCTTGTCCATGGCTGCATGCTCCCAGGTCGTGCCCCGTGTCAGCCTATGGTGATCGTGTGCCAGGAACGAAACGCCCGGACAACCGGTACGAACTTCTCACCTGCGCCTGGAACGGCCATGCATTGGTGGGTGAGAACGCCGCGGTGGTCACGCCTGACGACGCGATCGTTGTGCGCGAGGCGGATGCGATGCGTTGGTGCCGGTGCCTCAGGTGCGATGCCTGGCTGCCGGTAGCGATCCCAGAGGATCCGAGCCATGACCGTGTGCCCGCACGTGAGGAGATCGAACTTCCGTTGCGAGGCCCAGCCCTCCGTGACCGCTACGTCCTTCGTCTTATCGCTGTCGACCGCGTCGCGCATGTGGTGGGCCTGCTGCTCTTGGCGGCTGCATTCGTGACGTTCGCTACCCACAACAAGACCCTGCACCAGGACTACGCCAATATCATGGACGCCCTCAGCGGGGGAGGGGTGGCGGCCGCCAAGGTAAGAGGAGTGCTCGGCTACTTGCGCAAGGCGTTCGAGTACACGCCGACTCATCTGTTCGTCCTGGCGGCGATATTCGTGGCCTACGCATGCCTCGAGGGGGTGGAGGCATTCGGGTTGTGGTTCAACCGCCGGTGGGCCGAGTATCTGACGTTCGTTGTCACCACACTGCTCATCCCCTATGAGATCTACGAGCTGGTACTGAAGATCAGCGTGTTCAAGGTCATCGCTTTTGCGATAAACGTGCTTGTGGCCGCCTATCTGCTGTACGCGAAGCGACTGTTCGGTGTTCGTGGCGGGCACGCAGCCGAGGCAGAGCGCAAGAATGATCTCGGGGGCTGGAACGCGCTCGAGCGGTCGATGCCGGCTGCGGTGCCCGATCCTGTCGGATAGCAGGAGCGGCAGGGGAGCGGCACGGTAGCGGCACGGACATTGGGCCGGTCGTTGGTCACTGGGACGAATCTGTCGTTTCGGACAGGTACACCAGGGAGCGAGTGGTAACGTCAAGGGTCACGGGCCGTTGGCGCAGTTGGTAGCGCACTTGCATGACACGCAAGGGGTCGTGGGTTCAAGTCCCGCACGGCCCACCAGAGAAACCCCAGGTCATCCTGGGGTTTCTTTCAATTGAGCGCCCTGGTTGTGGCCCCGAGGCGTCCGAATGCAGCAACGATGGCAGCAACGGGGGCCGGGAGCCACTGTCGGTGGAAGACGAGGCAACAACGCAGGTTCGATCTTTCAGCGGTCCTCGGACGGTCGAAGGCGTAGGGCGCCACGCGGAAGGACACGGCCCCGAGATCGAAGGGCACGGATACCGAGGTCAGCTCGGCCAGGGTTCGGGATGTTTCGAGCCGATCGAGCAACGGCAGCGGCAGTGCTGTGCAGTCCGACAGGTAGAGGTCGTCGACTCCGGAGGCCGACTCGATTGGCTCGGGCATCAGGCGTTGATTACCAAACAGCGGCACGGTCGTCACACCCTGGGATCCGTTGCGCAGTCGACAGCGACGTGACCCGTTAGCCCAACAAATGTTGCGTAGAGGATCGGCGGCTTCAAGGGGTGGTCGCAATACGTCGGCGAAAAGAACGCAACTGTTGTCATCGATCGGAGGAGTTCGATGCGGTCCCCGGATGACCCAGGACGACAAGGCACGCTTTTGTGGGGCAACCAGTGCCAACAGCAGACTGCGTAGTCATCCTGTTGAATAGTCATTAAAAGTGATATTATGGAGGTGTGTCGCTCAGCGAGGTTCGCCATCACTACTTTGACCGTTGGCTGGGACGGCTTCCGGCCGTGGTGGCTGCGGAGATCGCCGCACTGCTGGATTACCTCTCAGAGCACGGCAGGGGGTCGACCCTTCCGTACGTGCGGCATCGTATCCAGATCAGCCGGCACTTCCCGGACATGAGCGAGCTGAGGACCGACCACACCGTCGAGGGCGTCCGTTACGTGATGCGGGTGCTTACCTGTTTCGTCGACGGAGATCAGGGAGTGCTGGTCTGTGTTGGTGGCAACAAGGAAGGCTGGCAGGAACGCACCGGACACGACTGGTATGACGACTTCGTGCCGGTTGCAGATCAGATCGTTGACCGTTATCTCACCAGAGGAGGAACATCATGAGTGCCGAGGAGACCACCGAACCGACACCCGGGGACTGGCTGACCGGAGCTGACACGGAGTTCGTGTTCAACCAGGAGATTCGCCATTCCCATCCGGCCTTCGACGAACTGCGCGACAAGGCCAGAGCGCGGCTCCATATCGAGCACGACGTCGTTGCGACGCTAGGAGAACTGCGGAGGGCGGCTGGCTTCAATCAGTCAGAGATCGCCGAGCGATGGGGGAGAGGTCAATCTCAGGTGAGCAAGGTCGAGCGGGCCCCGGACTCCGTCGAAATTGCCACGCTCGCCGGGTACGTACGTGCGCTCGGTGGCAATCTCTCCATCACCATCGAAGTCGGTGGCCATACCTATCATGAGGATCTGGTGGCTCCGTAGGACACCCGTCAGGCAGCCTGCATTTGGTCACACGTTGGTCACATGCGTGACCAACTCTGCCGGTTGAGTGTGACTGCCTGACTTGGCCCCTACGAAATGGTCGAACGGTGGGCGTGGACCAGGTCGCTCCTGGTGATCCAGGCCGAGATGCGACGTCCATGCACCATGGCGAGACGAAGGCGGTACCTGAGGTAGTGCTCGGCCACGGACACCCGGAGGTCGTTCCGAACGAGCTTTCGCAAGGCTCCTGCTGGGGGGCTAACGCATGGGTGAGGAGCGAGCAAGGCCGACGTCTCTGCGGAGAGGAGTAACAGTGAAGATCGATGACGTGCTGGCCGAAGGGGGCGGAGATGGCGAAGGCTGCGAACTCCCAGAGGTGCTCCCTGAGGGGGTCAAGGTGAGCCGGCCTCAAGCTGGCCGCCCTGCAGCCATCTCGAGGCGCCTCTCACCAAGCGAACTCGAGCCGCTGAAGCATGCGGCTGAGGAGGCGCAGCTTGCCGTGTCCACGTTCATCCAGATCGCCGCCGTTGGTCATGTGCATTCCCGTGGCGAAGGTGCCTCGGCGGAAACCACCCGTCGTCTGGAGCGTGCCGTCTTCGATCGAGTGGAATGACTCCAGGCCAATGCACGTAGGTGTTTTGTTCTTATGTATTTTGCAGGTGCCGTGATACAGGGAGCGCACCCGAGATGTGAGACCGTCAGCGGTGTCGACCGGAGCCGTCGCTTCCCTCAATCCGGGCCTTCGAGTGCGGCCAGCGCATCATCGATCCGGAGATACATCCGGCCGCCGGCGTCGCCTTGGATCTGCTTGAAGGCGAACTTGTCGTAGAACGCCCTGGCGTTCTCGTCGATCGGATCGACGGCGATAAACCGGGCAGCTACCTGGGTACCGGCATCCGATGCCCGCTCGATCGCCTCGATGAGAAGGTCACGGCCGAGCCCCTGACCCTGGTGATCATCCGCAATGGCGAAGCGGGCCAGGAGCACCATCCTGATTTCGTACCGGGGCAGACCTCTCCCATAGCGAGCAGGCAGAGCCTCCCGGCGAACTCCACCCATCGTGAGTGCGTAGTAGCCGACGACTCGGTCGCCGTCATCGAGCAACGCGAACGAGCGCGACAGGTTGCGTCGTTGGTTGTCGAGGGCATGGTCGCGCAGCCAGTCGTCGAGTGCCTGCACACCGCAGATGAACGAGCCGAGTTGGTGATGATCCCCGAGGCGCTCGACGCGCACTCAGTCGACTCGCTTCAGTCGACGTGCTCGACGGGCCTGGGCGACAAGTTCCTTAGGTGGACGGACAGGACCGTCCAGCGCCTTGAGGAACCGCTCATGGTCATCCTCGGCCAACTGGATCGCATGGTGCGCGTCGACCACGGTTGCAGCGTCAGGGATAGCGCGGTCGAGCAGGAACTCCGACACCGAGACGCCCGTCAGTCCGGCGGCCTCCGCGAGGAGATCGTCGTCGTCGGCGGAGATCCGAACTTCCCGTCGTTTGTCTTTTACGGTCATGATTCCTCCTGTCCGTACAAGTGTACGACTGCTAATGCCCGGGATCAAACCGGCCCGTTTAGGTACAGGGACGGACAACCCCGGACAGCCGGCGTCGGAGGTAACGACGGCGACTCACTGACCGTGGCCCGCTCGTGCGGGTGCAGGACCAGGCTACGACGAGTGATTGATCTACCGCCGGTCTTTCGATTGTCGGTCGGGGCCGTACCTACCTGTCGACGCGGGCCGAGCAGGCGCACGGATCGGCGGAAGTTGCCCCGGGCGCTCAGGCCGAGGTGAGGGCGCGCCATAGGGCCATGTAGCTCGGATAGGTGATGGCGTCGGTGATGTAGCCGGCCTGCTCGAGTTCCTCGTGGTAACGGGGGAGATTGCGCCAGGGCACGCCCATGTCGACATGGTGGGCCAGGTGCCAGCCGGCGTTGTACGGCACGAACCAGAACCGGGCGAACCATCCCTTCTGGCGGATGTTGTGGGTGTTGGCCCGCCGGTCGCTGTTGTCCTCGAGACCGCCGTGTTCGGCGATGGGAATAAGTCGGTTGAGCACCCGCCACTGGGTCATCCACGGGAGCCACCACAGCAGCGGATAGATCCACCACCGTCCGGTGAGGGCCCACATGGCAGCCCACAGTGCGAACTGCACCCCGATGATCGACAGCGTGATCCGGCGAGATGAGGGCACCTTGAGGGTTCGTAGAAAGGCGGCGAAGGTCTTGCACCCCGAGATCCCGACCGCATCGCGGACCAGGAAGCCGACCATGGTGCGACGGGTGCACGGGTAGCCGCTGTACAGAGCGAGGTCAGGCTCATCGGGTCCCAACTCCTGCTTGTGGTGGACGAAGTGGGTGCGCCGGTAGACGCCGATGAGGGACCAGGAGGGATAAGCGATCACCCAAGTGCCGACCCAATCGTTGATCCGCTTGTTGGTGAAGAGGATCTTATGAGCGGCCTCGTGCATGAGGACGTCGAACCGGGCGTACATGGAGCCCATGAGCACGAAGGCGACAAGGTAGGCCCACCACTGGTTGATCCATGCCGAGCCGCCGATGATGGCTACCAACCAAAACCACAGCATCGCCACGTTGACGGCATTGCGACGATCGTCGATCTTGCGCAACTCGGCCCGCAGTTCGCGGCGTGCCTTGCCATTGCTGAGCAACCGGTCGGTGGGGAACACCTCGGGGCGGTCGGCCAGATCGACCACTCTGACTGATGCCGTTTATTCATTGTTACAGGAGATCACGTCGCGCTGATTCGTGTCACTTGAACCGCAGCATCCCCATGGACGGAAGGGCGGATTGGCGGGGGAACCCTGTCCCAAGTACGGCCCCCGAGCACCACCGTCACGCGGAGGTTCTTACATGAGGCAATGAATGGACCCACTCAGAGGTTTGAGAAGGGTCGATGCGGGCTCTCACCCTAAAAAGTATCAAGTGATACCCTGGCGCCATGGTAGTCCGATCGGCCAGTCGATCGCCGGAACAGGTGACGAGCGGTGGTCGTGCAGGGATCGCACTGACCGCCGCTGAGTCCACCTCCTCCTCACCCGGCAAGCCGTACCGCAAAGGTGCCCCCAATGTCGTTGTGATCGTCCTCGACGACACGGGGTTCGCCCAGTTGGGTTGTTACGGATCCGACATCGCCACGCCGTCCATCGACGGCCTGGCGTCGCAGGGCGTCCGGCTCACCAACTTTCACACCACGGCGGTGTGCTCGCCCACCCGGGCCTGCCTGCTGACCGGACGCAACCATCACCGGGTGGGTGTCGGCATGCTCCCGGACCTCCCGATGAACTTCCCCGGGTACACCGGGCGCATCCCGAACGAGGCGGGGACGCTCGCCCAGATACTGGCGGAGGACGGCTATGCCACCTTCGCGGTCGGCAAGTGGCACCTCACCCCCCGCGATCAGCGGTCGCCGTCGGGCCCCTTTGACAACTGGCCCCTCGGCAAGGGCTTCGAGCACTACTACGGCTTCCTCGGCGGCGATGCGAACCACTGGGCACCTGAACTCGTCAGGGACAACAGTTATGTCGACCCTCCCCGGACTCCAGACCAGGGCTACCACCTGAGTGAGGACCTTGCCGACGAGGCCGTCACCCGGCTGCGTGAGCTGCACCGCAACCAGCCGGCACGGCCGTTCCTTCTGTGGCTGGCGCTCGGCGCCACCCACGCCCCCCATCACGTGACCCCCGAATGGAGCGATCCCTACCGCGGAAAGTTCGACGCCGGATGGGACGAATGGCGGAGTCGGACCCTCGATCGGCAGATCCGCCTAGGCATTGTTCCCCCGGACACCGTGCTGCCGTCCCCGTCGGAGCACGTTGCCCAGTGGGAAAGCCTCGGAGCTGAACATCGCCGCCTCTATGCCCGCATGATGGAGATCTACGCCGGGTTCCTCACCCACGCCGACGCCCAAATTGGCCGGGTTCTCGCCGCACTGGACGATCTCGGTGCTCGAGAGAACACCATCGTCATGCTGACGTCGGACAACGGGGCATCGGGCGAAGCCGGACCACACGGGTCGGTCAGCGAGTTCCGATTCGCGCAAGGCCGTGACGAGGATGTCGAACTGAACTTGGCGCTGATTGACGAACTCGGTGGGCCGCGTGCCTACAACCACTATCCATGGGGGTGGGCGGAGGCCGGAAATACGCCAGCGCGACGGTTCAAGCGCTACACGTTCGAAGGCGGGATCCGCGACCCGTTCATCATCTCGTGGCCGGCCGGTCTGGCCGGCGCCGGTGAGATCCGCAACCAGTACTGCCATGCCGTCGACGTCTTGCCGACCGTGCTTGACCTTGTTGACCTTGAGGCGCCGGCCACGATCGCCGGCGCCAAGCAGATGAGTTTCGACGGCGTGACGTTGCGGCCGATGCTGGCCTCACCCGACCTGCCCGATCCACGCACCAGCCAGTACTACGAGTGCTGGGGAAGCCGGGCCATGTACGAGGACGGCTGGAAAGTCGTCACCGACCACGTCAACCAGCTCACCCACGCCGAGCGGGAGCTCATTTCGGGCAGTAGCGACTTCGAGAACGACCACTGGCACTTGTTCGACACCCGCAACGATTTCGCCGAGAACCACGATGTCGCCGAGCAGCATCCCGAGATCCGGGACCACCTTGTGGCCCGCTGGTATGAGGAGGCCGAGCGCAACGAAGTCCTGCCCCTGAGTGATGGCGTGATGGACCGTATTGCCCACCTCTTCCTTCCCTGGCCCACCGGTGCCGCCCGTGTCGAACTCCGACCCGGGGAGCGGGTGTTCGAAGACAACGTGCCCGTGCTGTCCCGCGGGTTCACTATCACCGCACAGCTCGATGAACCGCTGGGCGCTGATGCTGTGGGCGTCCTCGCCGAACAGGGCGACTACAACGGCGGATGGGTGTGGTTCGCAAAGGAGGGCACGCTGACCTTCGCCTGCAGCTTCGTAAGCGAGTACGTCACGAGGATGTCGGCGGCGCTCCCGGTCGGCACGAGCGAGCTGCAGATCGTGGGACGCCGCTCGGGCGACGGTGTGGACCTGGCTCTCGTTGCCGATGGGGAACGGGTTGCCGACACTCGCCTCGAGCATCCCTGGCCGGGTCTGTGGACACCGAACTCCTCCGCATCGTTGCTGGCAGGATTCGGTAGGCCTCTGCCCGTCTGCGACGGCTACGACCCCCTGGTCTCCTTCAGCGGAACCCTCGGACGACTGGTCGTCGAGGCCGACGGCGGATCGTCGTTCAATGAGTTGGCCCACCAGGTCGAGACAGCGTTCCGGAACCAGTGACCACCGACGTGCACACGGTGAAGTCGTGACGGACACCGTCACCCAGGGTGGGGACGTCCCGGGGCGTCGCGGTCGCCCAGCTCATACCTCTACCGATGACACCGTGGCGGCAATGCTCTCCTCGGCACGGCGCCTCTTCGCCGCCCACGGCTACACGGCCACGTCAAACCGGGCGGTCGCCGCCGATGCCGGACTGGCCCATACGGCGATCTACAACCATTTCGGTTCCAAGGCCCGCATGTTCAGCGCCGTCTTCATCGACGTTCAGGACCTGCTCATCGCCGAGCTTGGCCGCTCGGTACGAGAGGAGCCGACAGAGCCACCGTTGCCCGGCGCTCTTTTCGGGGCTATCGAGGGGCTCCATGCCGCAGATCCGAGTTATGTGGGATTCCTGGCCTCGATGTACGTCGAAGTGCGCCGTCATCCGGAACTTCGCGAGACCTTCCAGCGAGGGTCGCCGTTCCCAATTGTCGACGTGCTGCGGGACCTGGCCATCCGGTCCCAGCCCTCTACTGCAGGCAGCACCGGCGAGGAGCCGATGTGGTTCTGGATCGCCTTCGCCCTCGGGCTCGCCCAGATCAGCGCCCTGGCTGACCCGGAAAGCTTCGCAACGACCCTTGCTGCGCTCCGGCGCCAGGCGGCCGGAGCGGCTCCGATGTTCTTGACCACCGACGGGTCCCCGAGCGGGTTTACCTGATGACCGACTCCGATGCCGACGTGCCCTCTCTGATGGTGTTCCCGTCCGAAGTGGCGAGCCTCACACCCGAAGTACTGAGCGCGGCTCTGGCCATCCGCGTACCGGGGGTCATTGTCGAGGAGGTAGACATCGTGGCTACCAAGCTCTGCGGCGATGGGTTGGCCTCCACCGCGGACCGGGTCGTCATCGATCTGACCTACGTGCCAGGTACGGGCCAGGGACTGCCCCGCAGGCTCATCCTCAAGACGATGCTCGCATCACCGAGGGCCCCGGCGGCAATGTACCTGAACGAGGTCCGTTTCTACCGCGATATCCGCCACGAGCTCGACATCGAGGCGCCGATGGCGTTCGCCAGCCAGTTCGACCGGACCAATGGACACTTCGGCCTTCTGCTCGAGGACCTGACGGAACGCGGGGCCCGCTTTCCTTCGGCCCTCGATCCGGTGAACCTCGACGAGGTGCGGTCGGTGCTGGGCCACCTCGCCCGGCTCCACGCCCAGTTCTGGAACAGCCCCAGGTTCGCACAAGACCTCAGTTGGGTGGCCACGCCCGTAAGTGGTGGAATGTCCGACGTCTTCGACATGATCGGTCTCGACCTCATCGAGGACCAGGTGTCACGGCACCCGTTCAAGGCGGACCTGATCGCCCCGCTCGGCCGCAGCCTCCCGGAACTATGGGAGCTCCTGTGGAGAGTGCAGACCCGGCACTCCCGCGGACCGACGACCCTCCTGCACGGCGACCCCCACCTCGGGAACACCTACCTCCTGCCTGGCAGCCGAGGAGGACTCCTCGACTGGCAGCTGATGATGCAGGGGAGTTGGGCGCACGATGTGACCTACCTGCTGGTCACGGCGCTCGAGCCCGAGGTGCGCAGGGCCCATCAGGACGACCTTCTCCTCGAGTACCTCGACCTACTGGCCTCGGGCGGGGTCGCAGAGGTGCCGTCGCCGTCGGAAGCATTCGAGCAGTACCGCATGGCGGCGCTGTGGGGATTGGTGATCGGGTGGCTGATCTGCCCGCCCGAAAACTACGGGGAGCCGATTACCGCCGCCAACATCGTCCGCACCGTCACCGCCGTCCGGGACCTCGAGACCCTGGCCGCTATCGAGGACACCCTGCCCGGCGCCTGAGCCATCCACTATGTGAAACCGACAGCCCACCGCACAGAACGGAGCCCTCTGATGACCACGACCGATGACCTCCACTTGGACGGTCGGATTTCCGACCCCGGTCGCCTGGCTGATCGGGCGGCGATCCAGGATCTCGCCACTGCGTACGCCTACGCCGTCGACGACCGGGACTGGACCCGGTGGGAAGCATTGTTCCTGCCTGATGCCGTCGTCGACTACTCCTCGGCCGGCGGCATCGCCGGCACCCCCGCCGAGGTGGCGGCGTGGATGCCCGGGGCGATGGCCATCTTCGCCTTCTGCCTCCACACCACTTCGACCCACGAGATCCGCTTCACGGGTCCGGACCGTGCCGAGGGGCGGGTCCACGTGTTCAACCGCAACGGTGTCGAGTGGGAGGGTCGGCCCGAACTCTTTGATGTCGGGGCCGTGTACCACGACACCTATGCCCGACACGGCGACGTTTGGAGGATCGCAGGTCGGGTGGAACACACCACGTATGTGGCTGGCGGAGCATTCGCCGACATGATTCGAGAGATCGCTCGGGCGGCGCAGACTGGTCGGCCACCGCCGTTCGGCTAATCCAGATGCGACACCCGGTGACGGATCAGCCCGCCCAGCCGCCCAGCCGCCCAG
>Ga0194051_1000478_pt1 | contig 22702 bp, 15 predicted proteins | sample SepL2320m_MetaG_FD_161275 | JGI IMG/M metagenome (GOLD analysis project Ga0194051, IMG submission 161275) | Anoxic zone freshwater microbial communities from boreal shield lake in IISD Experimental Lakes Area, Ontario, Canada - Sep2016-L239-20m | ecosystem: Environmental > Aquatic > Freshwater >... | reverse complement strand
GGAACGCTTACGAGCCCCGTTGCCACACCTGAGCGACAGGTTTGAAGCACATTCGCATCGGTCGGAGTGGCTCGTCCGCTGGCGGCAATTTGTACTGGAATTCCTGCCACACGACCGGCTTCGAGAAGTCGTTCTACCACACGAGGATTCATATTGGGTCCCCGATAGACCACCGGGCCACGTCCGAGCGCAATATCGCCGCTCTGTTTTTTGTCGATTGTCGGACAATCGGTAGCGTGCGTCACATCGACCGCAATCGCAACATGTGGATCGATGCCAAAAGAACTTGTCTGGGCTCCTCGCAGTCCTATCTCCTCTTGAACGGTAGAAACCACAAAAAGTCCGCACGAAAGGGGCTCTTTTGCGGCCCTGCGAAACGCTTCAAGCACCACCCAAAGCCCGATCTTGTCGTCCATCGCAGGACTCGCTGCCAAAGAACCCATCAGTGGTTGAAAGCGAAGTTCGAGCGTCACAGGATCGCCAACGCTCACAACTCTTTCGGCATCCGTTTTATCCTTTGCGCCGATATCAATCCAAAGGTCCTTCATTTTCGGAACGACTTTGCGTTCCTCGTCGGTAAGAAGGTGAATCGGTTTTCGCGACATGACTCCAGGCACAGCGCCACCGGCAGTCCAAATGGTTACACGCATACCGATCAACTGCATCGGATCCCACCCTCCGATGGGCTGTACGGAGATATATCCTTCCGCATCAATGTATTGGATGAGCAATCCGATTTGGTCACAGTGCCCAGCAAGCATGATACGCAGAGCCGCTGATGGGTTGATTGCTCCAATGACATTGCCATGGACGTCCGTCGATACGTCTTGAGTAATGCCTGCGAGTCTTTGTCGAACCACTTCTTGGATTGGTTGCTCGTAGCCTGAGGGACTTGGTGTTTCAAGAAGCTTGATCAAAAAATCGCGATCTGATATTTCCATGACGCTCTACACTCCAAAAGTTCTGAGGTGGCTTCCCTCCGAATTCGTAACTGCGAAGCGACGCATGCCAACTGCAGTTTTCGGCCATCTGAAACACCCTACCGCTCACCCCGGGGCCGCTGCAATACAATCGCTTCCTCGTGCGATGGAACCTGATTACATTCGTCAATGTCTGCTGATGTTCGAGGTTCTGATTCGACAGCGAGTAGAATTTTATGCCAGTGTGTTACAGATCGAATGTGCCCTTGAACGCAGCGAAAGAAACGGTGGCTTCCTGAATGAGCACTTCAAGTGAACCCGTAAAAATAGGGATTGTTGGTTTGGGCACCGTCGGCACCGGGGTTGTCCGCTTGCTCATCGAGTCCTGCGATCACATCACTCGTCACGTCGGACGAAATCTTGTGGTGGAACGAGTGGTGGTGCGCGACGAATCATTGTCTCGGCAGGTAACGTTGCCCAAGGGAATGGTCACCTCCGATCTTTCACAAATTACGGAAGATCCTTCCATTTCAGTTGCTGCGTTGCTTGTTGGCGGTCTTGAACCTGCTCGATCGATCATGATTGAGCTTCTCGAACGAGGAAAAGATGTGGTGACTGCCAACAAGGCGTTGCTCGCAGAACATGGCCCAGAACTTTTTGCCCTCGCCAGACGCAAGGGCCGTTCGATTGCGTTCGAGGCGGCTGTTGCCGGCGGCATTCCAATTGTTGCAACGATCGCGCAGTGTCTTTCGGCCAATCGAATCGAGGCCGTTCGAGGCATTCTCAATGGAACAAGTAATTTTATTCTTGCACACATGGAGGAAGAAGGAGCCTCCTATAGCGAATCCCTTGCAATGGCTCAGAAGCTTGGCTTTGCCGAAGCCGATCCTTCAATGGATGTGGACGGCACGGACGCCACTCAGAAGCTTGCAATCCTCATCCAACTGGCATTTGGAATCTGGATTCCATGGCGTGAAATTCCTCGTACTGGCATTGAAGCAATTCATGCTGTGCACATTGCACGAGCTGCCGAGATGGGATACCGCATTCGATTAGTGGCATCTGCTTCCCGCGCCGAAAATGCACTCACCATGCGTCTTGAGCCGATGCTCGTCCGGCAAGGCAGTCCATTGGCAGAAGTACGAGGCGCTTTTAATGCCGTTGAAATCAAGGGAGACGCTGTTGGACGAATATTTTTCCACGGTCAAGGTGCTGGACAAATGCCAACGGCTTCAGCTGTTGTCGCCGACATCATCGACACGGTGGTTGGCCGCGCGGCAATTACATTTGACACAACAGGACGAATGATCGACACCCACGCTCGCAGCAAAGAACCTCTGCAGTCGGATCCAATGAACCGCCACTTTCTGCACTTGCTTGTACGCGATAAGCCAGGAGTTCTCGCCGATATTACGGGAATTCTTGGCACCCACGGGATTTCTATCGCCTCTGTGATTCAGCAAGAACCAACCGAATTAGGTGCGGGAGTTCCTCTGGTCATTATGACGCATTACGCGCGTCAAGCGTCTCTTCGCCTAGCGATGCAGGAGATCGATTCAAGGCCAACTGTGACCGCACCGAGTACCTGCCTGAGCGTTCTTGACGAACTCGATGCACCCCGGCATTCAGTGCGTGAATCCAACTGATCTTCATTTCATATATTTTTTTCTACACGTATAAAGGCTGTTTCTGTTCATGAAATACGTTCTGGTGATTCCTGATGGTGCGGCCGATGAACCGATTGCCGAACTTGGCCAACGTTCACCGATGGCTGCCGCTCACACTCCCACAATGGACGCTCTTGCCTCGCGAGGAAAGGTGGGCCTCACCAATCATGTGCCGCCAAACCTGCCACCTGGCTCTGAAGTGGCATGCATGAGTCTCTTGGGCTACGACCCACTTGTTTATTTTACAGGACGCGCCCCACTCGAGGCGGCTGCCAAAGGAATCTCTTTGGGTCCTGATGACTGGGCCGTGCGATGCAATCTCGTAACGATTCGAGAACAAATCATGGAAGATTTTACCGCCGGACATGTTTCCGATGAGGAAGCTGCGTCGCTTCTCGTCACGGCACAGACGGCACTTCATAATCCTGCATGGGAGTTTGTGCCAGGAGTGAGCTACCGCAATCTGTTGCTTTGGCGAGGAGATCATTCGCCGTTTGCAAATGATTCTTGCACAATCCCACCACATGATCTTATTGACAAATCGGTTGTTGATTCATTTCCACGAGGCTCAGGAAGTCGCGAACTTACCGAAATTATGTCGTCGAGCGCCGAGTGGTTTGCCGATCACCCGGTGAACGTGTCCCGCCGCGCTTCTGGGAAACTTCCCGCCACTCATGTTTGGCTCTGGGGACTCGGTCGATCTCCAACTCTTGAGTCTTTTGTTTCTCGGTATGGCATCAACGGCACAATGATTACGGCCGTTGATCTCCTGCGAGGACTTGCGTCGCTCGTAGGTTGGAAACGGCGAGAGGTAGTAGGTGCCACTGGTTATCTCGACACTGATTATGCCGCCAAAGGACGTGCGGCAATCGATGAGCTTCGATCGTCTGATTTCGTATGCGTGCATGTGGAGGCACCCGACGAGGCAAGCCACGAAGGAAATGTGCGAGCAAAGGTGGAATCCCTCGAAAAAATTGATGCGTTGATCGTGTCACCGCTTTATGAGGCTCTTCATTCCATGGGTGACTACAGAATTCTTATCTGTCCCGATCACCCAACTTTTATTCGTCTTAAAACTCACTCGCGGGGGGATGTTCCATTTTTGATCAGCGGTACGGGTATTCCATCCACCGGCGCCACTGCGTATCACGAAACCGCTGCCGCAGGTGATTCTCAAAGAGTGACGCATGGCTGGCATCTGATGGGGGAATTTCTCGGACGTCCGCTCCACCTGCCTCAGGGTTCTTGCTAGAGCGATCTCAATGAGCCACGATTTGTAAGCAGGACCGTTTCATAATTTCTTTTTTTCGGAGTCTGACTCTGATGGCGACAGTGGTTCAAAAGTTTGGCGGAACGAGTATTGCGGATGCAACGAAGCTTTTCGCTGCCGCACAAAAAGCTCTGCTAAGAAATATTCAAGGTGACCGCGTCGTGGTCGTGGTGAGTGCCATGGGACACCAAACCGACGTGCTCGTTGACCTTGCCAAACAGATCACCGATCAGCCCAGCGCCCGCGAAATGGACATGCTTTTGTCAACTGGAGAGCAGGTAAGCGTCGCACTTTTTGCCATGGCAGTGCATTCTCTCGGTGGCAAAGCGGTGAGTCTCACCGGTGCACAAATTGGCATTCGCACCGATAGCACGCACACCAAGGCCCGCATTCGTTCGATCTCAACGGATCAAATCACAAAACTTCTCGATGATGGAAACATCGTGATCGCTGCAGGTTTCCAGGGATTTGACCAAAACGGCAATATCACCACACTCGGTCGTGGTGGTTCTGACACCACAGCGGTGGCCCTTGCGGCGGTACTCGAAGCTGATGTCTGTGAGATCTATACCGACGTCGATGGCGTGTATACGACCGATCCGCGGTGCTTCACCGAAGCTCGATGTCTTCCCTCTATTAGCTACGACGAAATGCTTGAACTCGCGAGTCTTGGTGCAGGCGTGATGCATTCACGATCGATTGAATTTGCAAAAAAGTTTGGCGTAAAGGTTCTGGTTCGATCCAGTTTTCGGGACGCAGCTGGAACGTTGATTGTGGCAACCGATCAATCGATCCAGCGACCGGTCAGTGGCATTGCGCTTGCGAAAGATGAATCTCGCATCACGCTTGAAGGAGTTCCCGACCAACCTGGTGCCAGCCACGCTCTCTTCTCGCAGCTCGCTTCAGCGGGCATTGCCGTTGATATGATCGTGCAAAATATGGGGAGACTGGGACTTGCTGACATTTCATTCACCGTTCCCGTCGAAGATCTCACTTTATCGCTCGAGGTCACACGTCGTGTGGCAACCTCGCTTGGGGCCAAGGACGTTTCACACGACGCATCGCTTGCTAAGATTTCTGTGGTCGGTGCGGGGATGGCGCGAGAGGAAGGAGTTGCCGGACGGATGTTTTCATCGCTTGCGCGACAGAACATCAATGTCCGCATGATCACCACCAGCGAAATTAAAATTTCAGTTCTTGTTGATCGTCCCGACGCTCAGGCTGCCATCCGTGCGGTGCATCAAGCTTTTTCTCTTGAAACTTTTGATACAGATTCCACTGAGGAACAGTCGCACGCTGCAAGAAAACGGCTCTCTAAGACAAATCCCCTCGAGGTTGTTCGCAGGCTCGAGGGCATGGAAGATCTTGCGGTTGAGGATGTCTCGCTCGATTCCTCACAATCGCTTGTCACCTTTACTGACCTTCCAGACCGACCGGGAGTGGCAGCGGACGTCTTTGAGGAAATTGGTCGTGCGGGACTCTTCGTTGACATGATTGTGCAAAGTCACCCCCGGGACAATCGTGCTGAGTTGAGTTTCACCGTGCCAGCATGCGACCAAGTGCGAGCGCTCGAAACTGCCGGCACCATTGCGGCCACCCGCGGCGCAAAAGTTTCAAATGTACCGCACGTCGCAAAACTCTCTATCACTGGCGTTGGTATGCGAAGCCACGCCGGGGTCGCCGATCGGCTCTTCGCACCGCTCATGCGGGAGGGCATTAACATCGACCTGATCAGCACCAGTGAGGTACGGCTAAACATTGTCGTTGCCGCAGAGCATGGCGCTCGGTCGCTCGCAGTGTTGCGACAGGCTTTTGGATTGTCCGTCGACAATTAACACGCAGCCCGCGAACGCTCCACAGATTCCATTCTCACCCCAACACGTCTGAGAGCACCTCTTCGGAAACGTAGATCGGAAGGTTTGGATCGCAGGTCACTGCAATGGCAATCGCATCGGAGGGACGCGCATCAATCTCAACGATCTCCCCATCTTTTCGAACACGAAGAGTTGCAAAGTACGTATGTTCTTTCAGTTCACTGATAATCACATCCTGAAACTCGCCTCCGAGTATTTCTACTGCGGCGACAAGTAAATCATGTGTCAACGGGCGAGGTGACTGATGTCGCTTGACGCGACGATCGATGCTCGTGGCTTCAAAGAGACCGATCAGAATGGGAAACGTTCGGTCGCCTTGGACTTCCTTTAAATACACCACCTGCTGGTCATTGATTTCGCTGATGATGATTCTGGACAATTCCATCTGCACGCTCATAAGGCTCTCCGTCCATCTATCATCGTTCTCACACACTTTTTATTGTTCACGATGTTTTGAGTATAGTGCGGCGAATGATCATCAATCAGGCAAAGATATAAAAAGTTTTTTGACTCAAACAGTTTGAATCTTTCATCCGGATTCCCTTCTCTTGACAGAATCTCAGTCTCGCGTTTCACAATTGGGCACACGAGTCGTTTTCGACAGTTCATTATCGTCTCGGCAGGTCATTCATGTGAATTGACTGCGATGCGTTCATACCCAGTGCGGCAACGATCGCAACTCCATAACTGGCTGCGCAGACGAAAAACATTTCATGCCAATCTTTATTGGAATCGAGATTTGTAAGTATCCATGGAAGAAGTTTGCTCGTGGCTGATGCCCCAAGGTTTCCCCACATATTCCCCCAACCAGCCACGGTGCCGACGCTGCGGCCTCCGACGTCCTGCATAAATGCCCACGTTGACGAGTTTCCCAAATCTGTTCCAAACGACACCATTGCACAGCATGCGATAAAACCCCAAACGTTGGAAATAAAAGGACAGACAAGATACGCACTCCCCGCAAGCAGACTTCCAATAATAATTGGAGCGATGCGTCCGATTCTCTGCCCAAGAATTCTGGTTGAATAATCGCACAGCACTCCGCCGCAGAGCATGCCGACCATTCCACACGCCAGCACAAGAGTCACCATCCTGCCTCCCTCAACAGCCTCAACGTTTCTGACTTCGCTGAGATAGGTTGGCAGCCACGTGACGAGAAATGCCCAACCTACATTGCTCGCGGTTTGCACCAAACAGTTCAGCCAGATACTTCTGTTACGGCACGTGGCAATCATGACGCCACGAAGGTCACGAAGCGACGAAGGCTTTTCGTCTACCGTGGAAGGAAGCATCATTCGCTCATGCGAATTGCATCTAGGGTGTTCTTCAGGACGAGTGCGAACGATGTGCCAGTAGAAGGCCGCAATCACAAGCCCAATACATCCGTCGATCAGAAGTGCCGGTCGCCAATTGGAAAATCGCACAATCATCCACGCTGTCAGAAAAGGCGCAAGTGCTCCTCCCAGTCGTCCGCCAAAAGCCACCGCGCTGCTGGCTCTGGCACGCTTGTGAAACGGGGTCCACCGACGGATCACCGCTCCACTCGTTGGGTAGGCTCCTGCTTCGAACATTCCACATCCCAAACGGGCAAGCAGCAACCCCCAAAACCCACCAGCCAACCCCGTAAACGCTGTCATGACGCTCCAGCCAACGATATAGATCGTGAGCATTCGTCTGGCACCAAAGCGATCGCTGGCCCACCCTGCTGGCACCTGAAAGATCGCATAGGCAAAGAAAAAGGCAGCCAGAATAGTTCCGATCTGTTCCTTTTTAAGAGGTATTTCAAGATTGAATGAAGCCGATTTTACAATCTCGCCAAGACAGATTCTGTCGAGATAAAGAATAAACGACATCGCTACGCTCACGGCGATGACGGCAAATCGAACGTTGGTCGGACGACCGTTCATACTGCTTGTGCCGGCCACGCGAATTGTTTCCCTTTATTAAATCGTAATGCGTCGTGTCCTGGCGACGACCGGCCAGATCTCGACTACGCGGCCTCCTCGCACAGCACAAACGTCGCTGTGAAGAGCGACGGTCGGACAGATGTGCCGCGGCATCGCATACAATACGCTTCCTACGGGAAACTCTGCCGCTTTGGGAGTTCGAACGACCAAATGTTCCTCGCTGTGTAATACAAACGATGCGTCTTCAAGACCGAATATTTTCACTCTTGGATGAGGCATTTCGCTGGCCACACTCTTGTGACCAATGTCGAGGCACAAGGAATCGTCTGTTGGGCGACTGATAACGCGAGTCATCAGAATCGCAGCACTCAGAAAATCAAGATCGGGCGAGAGTGTTTTTTGACCCTCATCCCATAGAACCGTCGTGCCTGCCCCGAGCTCGATATCGCTACGTTTGGCGAGAATTGAAAACGTGGGCGTACCACTTGCGACAATTCTTGGAACCGATAAACCGGAGGCGATCAGACCGTCCCGCAGGTTCCACACCGGCACAAAAGCCGCCTCGGCAGCCGCAGTGAGTCGCGCATAATCGGCATCGTGCAGGTGACCGTCGTATGCATGCAAGCCACCGGCAGAAAGGCCAGGCGCAGAGACAATGTGTCGGTAGAGTTTTTCGGCATCCTTTCCAGGAGAGATTCCGGTGCGATTCATCCCTAGATTCAAATCTAAAAGAACATCGATTTCGACACGTCCGGCAGTTGCGGCACGCGACAAAGCATCGATTCCGCAGTCGCTGTCAGCAATCGCCCGAAACACAACATGTGGGAATTTTTTTACCAGCTCAGTCAATCGATTTGGCCCGGGACCGACCTGCGGATACGCCACAAGAATGTCACGCCCTCCGCTTTGCGCGGTCATTTCCGCTTCGGCAATGGTCGCAACTTTGAACTTTGAAATTCCATGTTTTATTTCAAGTGCAATCACTTGCGGAAGTTTGTGTGTTTTGACATGAGGTCGCAAACGATCGACATCACCGACGCACGCAATCATTCGAGAAAGATTTTCTTCGATGCGTTCTGGGAAAATCAGAAGCGACGGGGATGGCACTTCGGTTTCATTGGTAATGCGAAACCAATTAGCCTGCATGAGAAGAATCCTTTCTCACGACGGCCACCGCCTCAATTTCGTACCGAATCGCAGCACCAAGGCATTGAACAATTGTGGTACGCGCTGGAAAAGGCTGCTGAAACACTTCGCGGTAGAGCCGGTTATAAAGCGGCAGATCCTCGTCATCGCGAACGTAATTTCGGGTTTGAATTACGTGTCCTAAATCGCTTCCAGACGCTTCGAGCACTTTGGCGAGATTCGCAACAGAACGACGGAACTCTCCTTCGAATGTGTCCGAGATAATTGTTCCGTGCTGATCCACCGAGGCCTGTCCGGATACGAATATCAAATCGCCAAACACCACGCTCGGACTAAAGGGCAGCGAGGATGTGGGAGTGTCACTTGAACATGGATAGCGGACGAGTGGATGGGTCATTGATTCAACTCCTGTCTCGATGAATAGATTCCTCTTCCTGACAACAGCCTGACACAAAAACGTTTTTCATACGACACAATCAATCTGAGAACGACCCCTCATCCAGCGGAAAGATTGGATGGGTAATCCTTTGATAGGGAAGTGATTGAAGCCGACTGGTACAGGGGCCAGGGGTTTCCACGGAAAACATTCTCACCGCTATCGGTTCATACGCACACCGGTGCGCGACCGCAGCCTTCACACCGAGATAAGAGAACGTCGAAGGATCAATTCCCTGACTTGTCCACTGTGCCAGATCCATTGGAGGTGTAGGCCGACTCGTGAGCAGAATGGTGATGCCTGCATGTCGCACAACTGCACACGGACCCATACTGAAATGATCCCCCGACGCGGAAGCCAGATGGCTGCGCTTATCTTGAATCGTAAAGTTTCCGTTACTTCGGGAGACGAGTTCCACAAGCAGCGTCACGGGTCCCTGATCAAATCGATTTCCTTGTCCACCGAATGCGAGAGTCATTCGATCTCCTGGTGTGAGCGACTCGAGCATTCTCACTGCATGCGGATCGGTCATCGCAAGAGCTGCATTGTGCACCCCGAGAGCGAGAAATTCGCGAAGCAATCCGGTACCGTTTCCTATGGCACCTGCGCCAATATTGTCTGACGGCTCCGCAAAAACATTGAGCCCGGGAAGCGGATGCTCAATCGCCCACTGAATCACCTCACTCGCAGGCGGATCGATGACATTCCCTTGCTCGCGAAGATCCCATGCTCTTTGGCAAAGTTGATCGAGTGCCGCCTCTGCATCGCGGCGATCCCCTGGGGTGTTTACCGTAAAACTGATACCAGTGTCGGCAGTATCCGAATACGAAAAACCAGCAATCACATTGACCGACCAAAACTCCGGAAAACGTTTTTCAAGATCGAGCGCAATCGATTCGAGCGAACGCATCGGTTCATTTGCAGTGCCCGTACCCGTCGGCGGCCAGACAATCGGCGGGTGACGCCAGTATGTTTGTATGTGCGTGCGATCTGTTTGTGCGCGGTTGAGAAGTGCGAATGCCCGCTCGGCCGATGCACAACCGTCGGTGTGAGGATTTTTTCGGTAGGCGATCAGACCATTGGAGTTCGTGGCCATCAACTGCGTGAAATTGGCATGCAGATCAAATACTCCATACAGAGGAATAGTTTCCGCGCCTGGCATTTTTCGAATACGGGAAAGAATTTCTCCTTCCACGTCGGGAAAGCTCTCGGAAACCATTGCACCATGAAGCACAACAAAGATGCCATCCACGCCTTCGATGAACGCTGATGAGGCCCTGGCATAGAACTCTTTCCAAAATCGCTCGACGACTTCGTCTTCAACAAGTCCTGAAGGCATCGCGCGAACATCGACCGTCGGAAGAACCAGCCATCCACTTTGTATCGCAGCCTGTAACGCGGCGCCGAGCGGCGAACTATCACCACAGCAGGCGAGCATCTCCTCGCCGCAACAGATTTGAAAGTCTTCAAGACCCGTCGTTTTTTCCACGAACGTATGGGTCTCATGAAACAGCCCCGCCATCACGACGCGGGGCCTGCTGACACGATCTGAATATGTTGCACTCATGCGATTTTCCACTGCGTAGCATGTTGAGTGAACGCCAATGATGCGCGGCTGAGTGTATCGTCGATGTCTGCCGGTGTGTGTGCAAGACTCATAAACCAGAGTCCTCGCTCGATTGCCCGCACACCATGTTCTAAAAGGCAGCGCCTCAGGTGAGCCCATCGCGGTGCGTCGTGTCGTCGCACGCTGTCTCGATAGTCGAGAATGGGCCCGTGAACTGCCCCAGGCTTGAGCATTGTCGTATGAAAGACAACACCCGGGCCTTGCGGAACCAGTGGGATAGCATTCTGTTCGGCAAGTATCTGAAGTCCCTGCATCAATCTTTTTCCAAGAGTAGAACTTTCGCTCGGGTGCAATTCGGATCGCTTGATTATCTGATCGAGACACCACTTTGAACCAGCCAGGCAAAGCGGATTGGCGTTGAGCGTACCGGCATGCACCACCGTGCCATTGGTGATTCCTGAAAAAACATTTTCAAGTCCAACCAAAGCAGCAAATGGCATTCCGCCTCCAATCGCTTTGCCGAGAATCGTAAGGTCGGGAGAAACTCCGTAATAGCCTTGGGCACCAGCCGCACCAAAGCGAAATCCCGTGATCGTTTCATCGGCGATCATAAGAGCTCCCTCACGATCACACGCTTCTCGAATTGCAGCCAACATCTCTGGAACTGGTTCGATGCAGCTTGTATTGCACAGACACGGCTCGCACACGATCGCCGCCAACTTTCCTCGAAATTGACTCACTCGGCGGCGCAGATGATCAGGATCATTCCAACGCGCTACAACAAATTGATCGAGAACCTCAGGTATGACTCCCGCACTTGGATGGAGATGCGTTGGTGCCTCATCGGGGCCCCAGGCACTCTCTGGTGGTGCAAAACCAACGAGCCCTTCATCGCCCCATCCGTGGTAGTGTCCCTCAAATTTGAGAATCAGCCGTCGATTGGTTTGCGCGCGAGCCAGTCGAAATGCCGCGAGCACCACCTCAGTCGCCGAGCTATTAAAACGGACACGCTGCGCACTGGGGATCATCTGCTGCAATCGCTCAGCAACTTCTATTTCCAGTTCACACTGCGCGGCAAAGTGCACTCCCCGACGTGCTTGATCTGCAATCGCATCAGCCATACCGGCAGGGGCATGTCCAAAAAATAATGCCCCCTGTCCAATTTGGAAGTCGATGTATTCATTCTCATCAACGTCGTACAGCCGGCACCCATTGCCATGCGTGAAATACAAGGGAACGGGCGATTCCATCTTCCGAATGCCGGAGTTTACGCCGCCTGCAATCGAGCGCATAGCTCGTTCATAGAGTGCGTGTGATCGAGTAAAACGATTGGGCACATGTGTCACGGAGTTTCCTTCGAAGCAGTTTCTCGCTGTCTGTTTTCCAAGGATACTTGCGATTGCAATCCTTTCTGCAGACGTCTCTCAAGATCGGCGAGCTGCTCTCGCTCTTTTGACACGACAGACTCTGGCGCCTTTGACGTGAACGACGCGTCGTCGAGTTTCTTTTTCTTTGCTGCAATCAGTTCGGTCAGCTTTTCATTTTCTTTGATGGCTTTTTTCAGATCGGCCCCCACGTCAACGAGATCGGCCAAATCGATGAACACCTCGCACCCAGCAGCGAACACAATTGTTGCTGTCGGCGTGGGCGCTGAATCCCCCACCAGAATAGAGACTCTCGCTCCAGCCATTGCCTCAAAGCAGTCGATCAGCGGACTGAACAGGGCGATCTGATCCAACGGCCCGCGGAGTTGAACTTTAAGAGAGGATTTTGGCGGAACGTTCTGCCGACTCCGTACTTCGCGAATGGCGCTCACCACGAGAAGAAAGACTGTGAATCGCTTTTCGGTGATCCGATCGATCCATGCAATTGCAGGCTTGGGATACGGAGCAACCATAACGCTCAAGGGCAGGGGGGATGAATCTGTTTTAACATCCCACGGCATTCGTCTCGCCCCGACTCGCTCCCGAAGATGCTGCCAGATTTCCTCTGTTACAAAGGGCATGATCGGGTGCAATAATCGCACGATTGTATCGAGGCCAAGAATCAACATCGACTGCGCAGCAACACGCGTAGAAGGATTTGCCAAGCGTCCTTTTGCCAATTCGAGGTACGTGCTGCAAAACTCATTCCATGCAAACTCGTACAGAAGCTTTGCCAGTTCTGAAAATTGATACGAGTCGAGAGCCTCGCTGGCTTCCACTGACACACTTGCTAGCCGACTCATAAACCAACGATCTTCAAGCGGAATCTGTTCTTGGTCGACTGCTGTTGGGTCGATCGCTGTCGCGTTCCAGTCCTCGAGATTCATAAGCACAAAACGGGTCGCGTTCCAAAGCTTATTAGAAAAGTTTCGGCCCGATTCAAATCGCTCACTCACTGCTCGACCCCGAGGCAATTCAAGATCTTCAGGCAGGCTCGCCCACTGCGTTCGAAATGGTTTCCCGCACGCGCGGCAATCAATTCTCGCAAGCAGACGATTTTTGTAGTTTTGCTCCAAGAGCACACCACAGTGAGGACATTGAAAGTCGACTGGCATCCGCACGTCCTGCGTCTCGGTCGACATGCTCACCAACGCAAACCTCAGCGCATCGGCACCGAGCGATTCAATGACGTCTACCGGGTCAACACCGTTGCCTTTACTCTTACTCATCGTTTCGCCGTAGCGATCGAGTATCTTTGGATGGATGTAGACGTCACGAAAAGGAATCGATCCCGTATCGGCAATTCCCATAATCACCATACGTGCTACCCAGAGCGTGATGATGTCGCGACTCGTCACCAAAACAGTTGTTGGATAGAAGCACTCGAGTTCGGGAGTATCGAGAGGCCAGCCGAGCGTTGAATGTGGCCAGAGAGCCGAGGAAAACCATGTGTCGAGCACATCGGGATCCCGCAGGAGTGGTTGGCCGTTGATTTCGTCGCACTCAAGACTTTCTCGCGACGTGGAAATAAACCAGCCTCCTTCGCCATCCTCATGCCATGCAATATCCTTGGCATCTTGAAAGTGATTGTGGAGCTGCGATTCGCTTACATGTTTCACCTGCCAGATCGGAATGCGATGCCCCCACCAGAGTTGTCTACTCACTGGCCAGTCACGTTTTTCTCCCAGCCAGTCGAGATAACTTTTCGCGTATCGCTGCGGTGAGATACGCACATCGCCTCCTCTCACGGCGTCGAGCGCTGGCTGGGCAATTTTCTCCATTCGAATAAACCACTGATCGGCAAGATAGGGTTCGATTGGTGTTTTGGAACGATCGGAATGCGCGATTTCTATCTCGCGATCTTCGACCTGTACAAGTTGTCCTGCAGCCTCCAGATCGTTCACCACACGCGTCCGAGCCTTCATGATCTGAAGACCACTGTACGGACCTGCCTCGGCGGAGAGAGTGCCATCGGGGTTAAGGATGTTGATCATTGGCAGCTTCTGACGCAGTCCGACTTCGTAATCGTTGGAATCGTGTGCAGGGGTGATTTTCACGCATCCCGAACCCAACTCGGGCTTGGCCCATTCATCGGCCACCAGTGGAATAGTCCGATTCAAAAGCGGCAGCCGCACCCGGCGGCCGTCGCTGGCCATGGCCGCTAATTGCTCGAGCACGGGCAGCAGGTCTCTGCGTCGCAGAGCAAGATCTTCTATGGACGCATCGATTTCGGCGCCTTCCTTTGAATTCGCAGCAGCTCTTTTCTCCTGAAGAATTTGTTCTGTGCGAGAAAGTGCCGTTGCTGGAAATGGGTGAACCGCAACCGCAGTATCCCCAAGAAGAGTTTCAGGACGCGTCGTAGCCACCGTCACACTTGTGGGCTCTCCCGGCTTGGGATCGATAACGTCGTAACGAATGTGCCAGAAATGTCCCTTGACTGTTTCGTGAAATAATTCATCGTCGCTGACGGCCGTCTGCAAGAATGTGTCCCAGTTCACCAGACGTTTGCCACGCCGCACGAGACCCGCGCGAAACAAACGAAAAAAGGCTTCTCTCACTGCCAGTGCGCAGGTTTTATCGAGCGTGAACCGCAGACGGTCCCAGTCGCAACTCGCCCCAAGATCGCGAAGTTGTTCGAGAATTCGCTTTTCGTACTGTTCCTTCCACTTCCAAATGCGCGCTACCAATTTTTCTTGACCGAGATCGTGGCGAGAAAGCTTCTCTTCTTCGAGCAATCGTCGTTCGACCACCGCTTGTGTTGCGATTCCCGCATGATCGGTACCGGGAATCCAGAGCGTCAGAAATCCATTCATTCTCTTCCATCGAACCAGCACATCCTGAAGTGTGCTATTGAGAGCATGCCCCAGGTGCAGCGCGCCGGTGACGTTCGGCGGTGGAATGACGATCGAAAAAACATCTCTGCCTGCCTCTGGTTCGGCATGCCACAGTCGATTGCTGTCCCAAATTTCACGGCATCGTGCTTGTGCGGCGAGGTGATCGTACTGCTTCGGAAGTTCTTGCATGAATCATCACGTAAAAAGGTGTTTAATGGAGCCGACACAAGCAGTAGCCTTCTACAATAAGAAACTTTGAACCCAAAAGCGACATCTGTCATTCGATCACTCATCCGCTCACACAACCATTGAACGCTGCAGGTGTGACGGTCATCAATACCATCCATCTCCACGTAAGTTTTCTAAAGAGTTTTCTCAAAGCTTTTCAATGGTTGAACGTTTTTCTTGACCGAGTTGCCCGCGTGGAGTGATTGTGTCATTTTTTTCAAATACCTCACTGCACAATTGCTCGTGGGGCAATGCTCTGTCAGATCCACCACTGACGAAGGAGTTTTTGTCATGATTGCGTTGAATCGGGTTTGTCGCCTACTTTGTCGCGCCGCCATCGTACTGACGTGCAACGTGCCGTTTCTTTATTCGTTGTCCTCTGTTCGCTGCGACGATGCTGGGGCCGAACAGTGGCAGTCGCTGTACAACGGCAAGGATCTTTCTGGATGGGTACTTGTCAACACGCCGCCAGAAACGTGGAGCATGAAAGACGACATGCTGATCTGCTCCGGAAAGCCAGTTGGTGAAATCCGTACCGAACAGATGTATCAAAATTTTATTCTTGAATTGCAGTGGCGGCACATGGTGCCAGGGGGCAATGCCGGGGTATTCGTCTGGGCTGATGACATCACTGCCAGAGGAGTCCCATTTCATCGCAGTATCGAGGTGCAAGTTTTGGATCGTGGCTACGGAGAATCTGACGGCCACACAACCCACGGCGATATTTTTCCAATCCACGGTGCAACCATGAAACCGCTCAATGGCCGCAAAGGTGACAGAGCATTTCCAACGGAAAATCGTTCTAAGGCCAGTCCCGAGTGGAATCAGTATCGAATCGAATGCAGAGATGGCACGATCGCCCTGTCGGTCAACGGAAAGGTGGTTACTCGGGGAGAACATGCCAGTCCTCGCAAGGGCTATATTTGCTTGGAATCCGAAGGCGGCGTTGTCCATTACCGCAACATTCGTATTCACAAACTCCCCGACTCACCACTTGCTTCAGAACACATCGCGATTGAAGATCGAGGGTATCGAAGTCTTTACACGGGCCTGGATCTCTCAGGCTGGAACGTATCCGATGAAGGCCATTCACACTGGAAACCCCAAGACTGGATTTTATCCTACGACGGCAAATCCGCTCCTCACGATCAGACTCTTCGCTCAACTGAACAGTTTGAAAACTTCGGATTTGTGATTGATGTTCGCCCTGGAGATGATTTTCAGTCGCTCGAACTTCTTCACGGAGCCGATCTGCTTGCGATGATTGACACTCTTCAGCCAGGGCAGTGGAGCCGCATTGAGGGAACGCTCGGTGAGACGTTTGATATGAACATCAATGGAAAACCTATTCTTTCCAAGTCGATGCCACGCTCAGCAAAAGGTTCATTCTGCGCAAAGCCACTCGGCAGCTCTCAATTTGCAAACATTTTCGTCCGAGCACTTCCATGATAATAGGATTTTTATGAAATCGTACATCGTCAACGTCTGTTTGATTCTCAGTATTTTCGTAGTCAATGCGCTCGGCTGTTTTGCAAGTGATAAAGATGAGGCAATCAAAAAAGATCACCTGCTCTACGAGGGTACCTGGAAAGTGGTTGCTCTTCGAGTCAATGGGGTTGCGGCATCAGAACTCGATGCGAGACAAATTAGTGTTGTCAACGGTTCCGATGGAACGTGGATCCTGCGAGTACGCGACAAGGAAATCAGCAGAGGAACAAGCGTTATTGATCCAACGACCATGCCCAAGGTAATCGATTTCACGCCGACTGACGGAAGCGGCAAAGACAATCGATCCGAGGGCATCTACGAACTTACCTTGAACACGAGAACTCTTTGCTTCTCGCCACACGGAAAAGCTCGCCCCACTGCGTTCGACTCTGCTGTAGGAAGCGAAAGTATTCTTGTTGTTTTTGAACGACAGTAGACATCTGCGATCTCATTGAACGCCCTGATCAGTTCGATGAGAGTTTTCCCGGTAAGTCTTTCGTCGCATCTTCGTTCTTTATTTTGTTGATGATCTGTTTCATTTTTGATCCTGATTTTCAATATGTGATTGATTTTATTCTGTAGTTCGAACGAATCGTGGTATCTCTCGATTTCACGCGCAAGTTTCTACAAAAAGGAACACCGATGGTCTTTTTCGTATCACGCGTGCACCGCTGCGCGGCTGGACTGCTGGCCTCTTTCTTGATTTGTTCGATCACTTTGCAGAGTGCTGCTGTTGAAACTTTTTCTGACGCTCTCACCCGTTACCACGACTGGAAACATTCTGGCTCAATGTGGTTGCTGACAACGCCAGAAGGGGCAAACCTTCTGCAAACAGATCCGATCAAGGATTTTCCGGTGCTCCTGCGGTTGCACAGTGATTTCTTTGATTTCAATCAAGCCAAAAGTCACGGTGAAGATTTTCGGGTCTCTGCGAGCACAGGTGAACCCCTTGCCTATCACATTGACATGTGGGACGCCTTGCAGGGAACCGCGAACATTTGGGTGAGGATTCCAAATATCGAAGAGAACTCACGACAACACATCCATTTGCATTGGGGAAAGGCAGACGCAATCAGCGAATCTGATAGCCGGGCAGTCTTCAATGAGTCCAACGGGTATCTCAGCGTCTGGCATATGAACGACCCAGTGACTGACGATGTTCAAACGCTTGCGAGCATCGATACCGGAACAACGCCCACGCATGGGATCATTGGTGCGGCGCGTCACTTTGCAAATCAAAAAGGAATCTTCTGCGGTGACATGATCACCAACTATCCCACGGGCTCACATTCCCACAGCACCGAAGCCTGGTTTCGCGCCGAGAAATCGAACGGGAGAGTGATCGCTTGGGGCAACGAGCACGCGCAGGGCAAAGTTGTGATGCATTGTGTCAGCCCGCCTCACGTAACTATGGATTGCTACTTCTCTGGTGCAAACGTGACCGGTAGAAGCAAGCTTTCTCTCTCACAGTGGGTCCATGTAGTTCATACTTATGAACAAGGCGAGTCTCGTCTGTATGTGAATGGCGTTCTGGACGGCATCACAAAAACGCAGTCGGCTCCATTGGCTCTCAAGAGCCCGTCGCGGCTGTTTCTTGGCGGTTGGTATCACCATTACGACTTTGTGGGTGACCTCGATGAAGTACGGGTCTCACAGGTTGTACGATCGCCGGAGTGGATCAAACTGCAATACGCAAACCAACAGCCTCATCAAACACTGGTCGGACCGATCGTGCAGCCAGGTGACGAGTTTTCAGTTTCTCAAACACAGATTGCCATACTCGAAGGTCGCAGTGTGACCATTCCTGTAAAGGCTGGCGGCGCTCAGATGATCCAGTGGATTGAAAAACGTGACGGACACGAGTCAATCGTGGCGACGGATCGGTTCTCGTTCACGTTCAACGCAGGGCGAGTGCTCGGCAATCAAAGTGCGACGCTTACCGTCAAGGCTATCTACGCGAACGAAATAAAATCCCATGACATCGCGATTACGATCCGTGATGACATCCCAGAGCCAGTCTTCACGCTCGCTGCTCCGGAAAATTGGAACGGACGGGAGACGATCGAAGTCGTGCCACAATTTAAGAATCTTGCCGCAATGCAGGAAAAGGGCGAGGGTCAGATAAACGTCAGTTGGACCGTCGATAATGTCGCGGTCATGCACCGAATCGATGCCGGCAGACTGGTTCTCACGCGAGCACAGGGCAGCGGTTCATTGCGAGTAACCGCTTCGATCGACAACGGCGGCGCGAAGGTCATCGAGTCGATCACGATCACCGTAAAAGAACCACCACCATCAGAAGACATCTGGGTTTCACGCCCACTCTCTGAGACCGAACAGCCACAGGATAACCAATTTATTGCTCGCGACGAACCGGGACGAGGCGGCGTGGCCTTCGGATCGTTGGTCTATGCAGGATCACTTACAGATGTCGCCGATTCGGTTTTCGTACGAGTCTTCGCCGACGATCAACTCTTTGCGACTCAAACAGCCACGCTCAATGCCGACAAAAAGTACTCGCTGTCGGTAAAGCTCCACGTAGGGCTCATCACGTACCGCACCGAATTTGGTTCCAAGACCGGAGAGGAAGAGACTTTGCTACACAGCGCAAGCAACATTGTTTGTGGCGATGCGTATCTCATCATCGGTCAGTCCAACGCGGTGGCGACTGACTTTGGCGTCGAGAATCCGCTCATGGCGAGCCATTGGGTGCGTACGTTTGGCTCGACGGCAAGTGATCCTGATGGATCGCGATTGATGCTATGGGGGAATGCGGAAGCTCGCAGTGCCGGCGGCAAGTCAGAGATCGGTTTCTGGGGCATGGAACTCGCAAGGCGGTTGGTCGAAAGTGAGAAGATTCCAATCTGCCTCATCAATGGAGCGGTCGGCGGTACGCGCATCGATCAGCATCAACGCAACAATGCCAACCCAACCGACGTCGGCACGATCTACGGTCGGCAGCTCTGGCGAACCCAACAAGCGAAGCTGACTCACGGCATTCGCGCTGTTCTGTGGCATCAAGGCGAGAACGATCAAGGAGCCGACGGTCCGACCGGTGGCTATGGCTACGAGACGTATCGCCAGTTTTTCGTCGACCTGGCCGCGAGTTGGAAAGAGGACTATCCAAACATTCAGCACTACTACGCATTTCAGATCTGGCCGAAGTCGTGCTCGATGGGCATCAACGGCTCAGACAATCACCTCCGCGAAGTACAACGTACTTTGCCGAAATTATTTTCAAATCTGAGCGTGATGTCTACGTTGGGAATCAAGCCGCCTGGCGGCTGCCACTTTCCGGCGAAGGGTTATGCCGAGTTCGCTCGGTTGCTGCATCCGATGATGCAACAACACCTCTATCACCGTCATCTCGATGGTTCTTTCGATCCACCAAATTTAAAAGGCGCCTCTTTTACTTCGTCACAACGCGATGAACTCATCCTAGAGTTCAGCAACCATGTCGAATGGAAAGACTCACTGGTCAATCAATTCCATCTCGACGGCCCAGCGATGCAGGTGGTGACGGGCTCAGCGAAAGGCAACCACGTCACGCTAAAACTCAAGGAATCGACGACGTCCAAGACCATAACATACCTCGACAGCGCCAACTGGAATCCCGACAACCTGCTCTACGGCGAAAACGGACTTGCGGCGCTGACGTTTTGCGATGTGCCCATCCAAGAAAATAAATGAAGCGGTGAAAGAAGCAAAACCATTTTTCCGAAGACGAGCGTATTTTTTAAAGATGCTTCTTCACAAATTCCCAGGCCGAATCATCATGAAATTCATGGCCGCCTTCAAATATGAGATGCTCAAATCGATCGCTGAGACCAAGCGTTTTGTAATAAGCACCCGACTGTGAGGCCAGTGGCCTACCACCGTCGCGATGATCGACTCCATCATTGCTGCCAGCTTGAATCTGGAGCGCACGAGGACAAATGAGTGCGGCAATATCAGAGTCTCGGTAGAGCGTAAACCGATCCTTAAACTTGAAGTCGCTGGGAATTGACAGCTCGTCACGTTTATAGCGAGCCTCTTGAACACCGTAGTAACAGCTACACACCGAGACCTTAATGCGTGAGTCGATTGCAGGTGTAACAAGCGCGTAATACCCGCCGTACGACAATCCCACCATCGCCACTCGTGAACCATCGACTTCAGGCCGATTCAATAACAGATCGAGACTACGAGTAATTTTCATGATTTCGACCGCAGTCAGACTCGTACCGACTAAACGCAAACGCTCGTCGGTACGGTTGCGAACATCTTTCGGATATCCCTCTGCCGAGAACAGATGCTGTGGCGCAAAAACAATGTAGCCTCGCTTAACCCCACCACGCACCATGTCGTGATAGTTGGAACCTCCGTTGTAGAGCGCCACCTCTGGCGACCCGCCTCCGCCGTGCATTGAGATCACCAGCGGCGCTTTCTCACCGGGCTTGAGTAATTTCGGAACGATGTAGATTCCTTCGGCATGAACACCTGGCAGAATTGGAATCATTGCTCGAAAGTATCTGCCGAGACTGTCTTCGCCAATCTCCTTGAACGTCGCAGCCATCGTTGGCACATCTCCCGGTGGCGGGTAGCCGATGCTGTCGCAGAACGCCTGTCGATAACGTTGGGCCGACTTTTCAAACGCCTCCGGAGAGGTGTAATCGCTTGGCACCAGTTTCAGCAATCGCGCGTCATCTTTTTTTAACGCAAGAACGTACTCATCTAATTCTTTTGCCTGACTTGTACGCAGCGGGTCGGAAGCTTTGATGTCCTGCTCAAAGTAGACGGGGGCGATTGATTGGTCTTGGGCCATGACGCTTTTCCAATCAATCACAACGGCAATCATCACGATGCACAGCGTTCTTAAAATCATATTGAAATCCTGACTGTAGTTCTGGACCCATCGCTTCAAGACTCTTTGATTGAGATGCATGTGTCCTGCCTGCCTGCCAGTCACAGGCAGGCAGACTCATGTTTTCTCTCACTATTACTATCACTTTATCACCGCAGGACGAATATTTCCCGGGCCTCTACGCCGCCCCGGCCACGTAAATGGCACGGGCAGGGCTGAACTGCCACCAGCGTGAAAAATGTTTCTGCCGGTCGAGTCCTCTGCTCTCTGGATCAACCGGAACATATCGACGACGCCGTGGACCGGAGCCTTTGGCCCGTCTGGAAGGGACACTCTCACCATGGGTCGCCTGCCCTCGATCTTTCTTCGCTGATACCGTCCGAACGAATCGAATTGGTCTGGGAAATCAGCAAGAACGCATGGCCGCTGAGCGGGGCGACGCTGGATGAATCTTCATTTTTTCGCGATGTTACGAGCGTTACGAGACGAGGGCGTTGAACATCTCGTGATTGGCGGCAACATTTGGTTAATCGCCTTTATCAGCCGAACTCGACTCTGGAGTTTCGGGAGGACTATTCTTCCAAGAGAATATCAGCGACACGACAGAGATACAGCATGAATCGACCCAGTAAAGACGATGTAGAACGCCTGAGCCGCGGCCAACCCACCCGAACGAAAATCGGTAGCCGCCGCATTTCCCACCGACTCACCCAAAAGGAACGAATTCTCTTTGTGGCAGCTCAGCGGCAGGGATTTCTCAAAGTTCCCGTCACCGGAGTACGCGTTAATGTTCTGAATGTGTACCGGCTCTGGTGTGAAGCCGAAGGTCGTGAATTCATCGTTCGAGGCGGTCCGAACCCCTTCACGCACATGTAACTTGCACGTACCAAAGCGCAGTCTTGCCCATCAAAAAAGAGCAGCGGCAAACAAAGATGAATTACGGCGTGTACCAAACCTGAAGTGCACGCCCCCTATCTCGATGCCATGACAAACCATGTCATCGCGGGTGGTGAAGCACCCCAATCTCCATTTGATTGAGACGGAGTTCAGTGTCCTCGATCCGGCTATCGAATCAATGTGCTTGGAGCAGCGCACCTG
>Ga0194051_1000472_pt1 | contig 22822 bp, 24 predicted proteins | sample SepL2320m_MetaG_FD_161275 | JGI IMG/M metagenome (GOLD analysis project Ga0194051, IMG submission 161275) | Anoxic zone freshwater microbial communities from boreal shield lake in IISD Experimental Lakes Area, Ontario, Canada - Sep2016-L239-20m | ecosystem: Environmental > Aquatic > Freshwater >... | reverse complement strand
CTGGCTTGGGCCCGTGCACTCGGTGAGTTCGGCGCCACCATTACCTTTGCAGGCAACATTGTTGGACGCACGCAGACCTTGCCGCTAGCAATCTACGCCCAGTTGGATTCCAACCCGGATGCAGCCATTGCGCTCAGCTTGGTGCTCCTCTTTGTTTCACTCAGCGTCCTCATTGCATTACGAGATAAGTGGCTGCGCGCAATCTGACCCTCGGCAGAAAAAGCAGAATCCCCTGCCGGAGCAGGGGATTCTTCGGGTGGGCGTACGCAGACTCGAACTGCGGACCTCTTCCGTGTCGAGGAAGCGCTCTAGCCAACTGAGCTATACGCCCGAGCGGGTGCGAACTTAGCAGGAGTTCAGCAGGCGGCGACATCTTGGAGCCCTATTGCGCGCTGGCAGTGAAATCCTTATCTTGCAGACCGGCCTCTTGTGGCCCGCGGTAGGTGCGGTCAGGCCTCCGAAGCAGCGGTGGCCGTTTCGACAGGGCCGAGGACCCCGACTGCGATGACCACGACCACACCGACCACGAGTTCGACCCAAATTCCAGCACCGGGACCCGTGCGGCTGTTGCCCGCACCAAGGCCCCATTCTGCAATGGCAAACAGCATCAAGGCCGTTCCGCTGAGCGCCGCGAGCACCCTGCCGGCTCGGCCGCTTTCGGCCGCAATGAGTACCCCAGAAATAGCCAGAAGGACTGCCAAGAAAACAGTTATCCAGCCGCGACCCAGGTTTCCATTCGCTCCAGCCCAACCTGTCTCTTGAGCGCGGGTTCCGTACCTGAAGGCATAGTCACGCCAAGGCATCAGACTCGATGCGCCTACGAGGAGTGCCGAGATGAGCAGGACTGCAGTCAGAATCAGCTCGCGTCGATCAGATTTCACTGGTGCGGCAACTGTTCTCGGCAGGGTTCCACCGAGCGGTGAACTCTGCGAGAAGCTCATGCCGGGCGAGTTCGCGGGTACAACCGGAGAAGCTGGATTGGGCGCACCCGGCGCAGATAAGGGAGTTTCGGGGGATGACACTCCCCTAGTGTGCCCTAAATCAACCGTTGCCCCGCTGAGGGGTTCAACCGTGCGATGAGAAGTATCAGGATGGGCTCTGTCGGCAGTTTGCCCGACAGAGCCCATCAGTTGAGGCGACGAGGGGAATCGAACCCCTGTGCAAGGCTTTGCAGGCCTCTGCCTAACCACTCGGCCACGTCGCCAGTGACTCCCCATGCTAGCTGTCCGAGCAGTAGTTCCGTAACTAGCCGGATTGCTGCCACAGAAGAAAAAAGAAAATAATCCCGGCCACGCGTGGCCGGGATCTTGTGGAGCGGACGACCGGGTTCGAACCGGCGACCTCAACCTTGGCAAGGTTGCGCTCTACCAACTGAGCTACGTCCGCGAGGCTTGTGGATCGTATCAGACCACCCCGGTTGGGCAAGTTGAGCGGGGTAGCAGTGCTGAAGACTCACCAAACAGCACTGCTACCAATCGCTCTGCACCCCCGGGCCCCTGATGAGATTTGCTAAGTCGACCGCCATATCAACTTCGTGAATGCCATCTACCATCGAGAGCCGTGTTCGGTCAGAAAAACTGAGCGCCGCTATTTCACGGTCCTGCCTGCCGCGCACGCTGAGTTCTGCGTTTATTGCGAACACGTCGACTACTGGTTGCCAACGGCGATCATTTGCAATCACGACTCGGTATTCAGTCACCATTACCGCAGCAGGCCGTCCGAGCATCTGCCCCGTAACGAGAGCAACCACACTCTCGCCTTCGGGGAGCAGCGCTGCACAGATCGAGAGTGCAACATGGGCCAATTCAGCATCCTCAGGGTGAAGCCGAAGCACCGCCGTCTCAAAGTCAGCACTCCCGAGGTTGGAGCGCTGGTCGTTCCAAGAGTGTGCTGTACTGCTACGCGCTCCGTTCTGCGGCGAGTTCCTCGGTGGAGGGGGCGCAGAGAAGGTTTCCCAGTCTGGACCAGCGGATTGGCGCTGCTCCCACACATCCTCGCCCTCGCTTGCTGCATGCCCGGAGGAGGCGCCACCGGGGCCCGAATAGCTTGGCTGCGCAGTTCGCTCGGGCCCACTCGAGAAGAGCGGATTGCTCTGCTGCTGGGCTACAGGAGGAATCCAGTCGCCAGAATCGATGACCTCGGCCTCGTCGATGGTGTCTTCAAAGTGATCTACGGGATCGGCACTAAATACTGACCCAGTTGCATCACTCACGGGTCGACGAACCGTCGCTTCGAAAGGCTCAGCATCGGGAATCTGTGACCAGTCATCACCGGCATCATCTTCAACATCACTCCAGAGATCCGAGGAATCCTGCAGTGTTGGATCTGCGGTACTCCAATCATCAGAGTTCCAGTCATTGGATTGTGCATCTGTTTCATGGTTCGGAGCGACGGTCCACAATCCTTCAGAAGCCCGATTGGATGCCTCACCAACTACCTCAACGTTGTCTGAAGCAACCGTTGAAAACAGTCCCTGAGAAGAGTCCAGATGAGCTTCACTATCAATGTCGGTCACTCGGGCTCCTTGAGGCACTCTGGGGGAAGAGTGTGATCACCATGCTAGGGGGATCGAACTACAGATCCCCCTCGGATTCAAAACTCTTTGCATGAAGCGCCACCGCCTGACTCACAATGCCTGCACCCTGAGCGCTGAGGTCGAGCAGTGCGACTGCTTGAACGCCCCGTGCGCTCATCTTTGGCAGCGTCTTCGCAATGACCGCCACGATCTCCTCTTCACCCATCTTGAGCGCCACATCGTCGAGTTGGGTATCTAAGAACACCAGACACAGGGCATCCTCATGCGTTTGTACAGCCGAGTCGGTGCTGAGGTGTTCTTTGCGAATCAGGCTTGCCACGCGTTCAACCATCGCATCGGAGTAGCCGCAGGTCCCGAGCAACTCGGCAACCTCTGCCGCCTGCCGCTTCTTTGCCTGGGTCCGCCACCGGAGGTAACCCGAGCGTCCAGATGGGTAGTCAGACCGAGGGCTGAGCCACCGCCGATAATGGTGAGCACGCGCTGCGAGCATCTGTGCCTCATCTGCTTGCGGGTCAAGCAGTAGCACCCATCTGGTCATCATCTCTGCGTGTAGCAGTTCCTTTGGGTGTGACTCACCCCGGTAAATTAACGTTTCGGGGTCCTGCGCGTTTGCTGCATCGATGAGATCACAGGATGGCCCATACAGTCGCGAGAACCGCTCACTCATGCGCTGCTAGGTCTCAGGTCGATGCGCAATACCAGCACCCCATCCTCGAGTGACGCTTCCGCATCAGCGAGCAGGGCAAAATCTTGAAAGTCGGTCTCCGCTTGCCGAATGAATTCTTTGCGAGCCTCACCCTCAACGGGTGGAATATTTCGGCGCTTTACCGAGGATGCCCGCTCGGCAAATCGCTGGATCATTGCATCAGGATCAAGTTCAGCCATGGCCTCAGGGTAATCGAACTGCCGCGAGCGGCACGGACTCACCACCCTAGTCAGGGCGTGTTATTCGCCAGAAAATCACCGTGGCGATCACCACCACAAGCGCCAACAACAGCAGCCCTGCAATAGCCATCGAGAGTCGAGAGCTCGGATCAGAATCAGAGATTGACCATGCCGCTGTTGCGCTGCTCATTACGGCAGACCGTAAGGAAAGGGCAGCGCTCACGGTCGGCCTCCGAGGGCATTCAAGACATCGTCCACCACATCTTGTGTGGCTTCGAGACCGGCAGATATGCGCACGGTGCTAGGGGTAATTCCTGCAGCTTCGAGTTCTGCAGGTAACAGGTTCACATGCGTGGTTGAAGCTGGATGGGTCACCAGTGTTTCTGGACCACCCAAAGATGTCGCAAGCTGACAAATCTGAGTTGATTCAACAAAGCCCTTACCCGCCGCGTAACCACCGGCGAGTTCAACAGTCAAGAGCCCACCGGTGTACTTCAGCTGCTTCTGCCCGAGCGCATACTGCGGATGAGACACCAAGCTTGGGTGACGCACTTCGCTCACACGGTCGTCTGCCTCGAGTACCGCAGCAAGTCGTTCAGCAGTTGCCGTCTGCTGGCGCAAACGCACATCAAGAGTTCTCAGACCACGGAGTCCCCCAAGTGCATCAAAGGGTGCGGCGTTGGCTCCTTGCAACACGGCAAACCCCCAGATCCAATCCATCAATTCTCGCGTGCCTGCCACAACCCCCAGGGTGATGTCATTGTGGCCACCGATTGCTTTGGTTGCCGAGTGCATGACAAGGTCAATGCCATAGTCCAACGGGCGCTGAGAGAGCGGGGTGGCAAAGGTTGAATCTACAGCCTTCATGGGACCTGGGATTGCACCAAGCTGTTCCAAATCCACAAGGTCAAGACGCGGATTCGCTGGGGTCTCGGCGAGCAGCAACATGGTGCGTCCGGGAATAACTGCCGCACGCCAGGCTTCGGGGTCGGTGCAATCCACAAAAGTGACGTCAATTCCAAAGCGGGGACACACCGACTGCAAGAGCATCTGTGTGCCCGCATACAGCTGATGCTGACTCACGATGTGGTCCCCCTTGGAGCACAAGCCGAGCACCATGGCTGCAATTGCGCCCATGCCCGAGCTAAATGCACGGGCAGCCTCGGCACCTTCAAGCTGCGCAATGGCTTCTTCGAAGGCGTTGACGGTGGGGTTGCCGTAACGGCTGTAGAACTGTGCGGCCCCGACCATGGTTGCCATTTTTCGGCCATCTTCAACCGTAGGCGTGACAAAAGTCGAGGTGGCCCAGAGCACGGAAGCGAGTGAGGAACCATTTGCGCTTCGTCCAGAGCGAATCGCTAGGGTTTCGGGCTGCAGAGTGTTCTCTGGTGTTTGCCTAACCGGTGTGGAATCTTCGCTCATGCGTGCTCCTCGATGAACTCGGTAATCCTCGGTGCCATCCGAGCGGTTTCGACTAAGAACCCATCATGGCCCTCAGGGGAATCAATTTCGAGCCACTCACTGCGATTACCTGAATCAAGCAACCCCTGATGTAAGGAGCGCTGCTGCTCAGGCGGGTACAGAGTGTCCGAGGTGATCGAGATCACGAGCGCGGGGCTTTCAACCCGAGCCAAAGCTTTCGCAACGCCACCCCGGCCAGGGCCAATATCGTGCAGGTCCATTGCGCGGTTTAGGCGCAGGTAGCTGTTTGCATCGAAGCGACCCACGAGTTTTTGGCCGTGATATTCGAGGTAGGTCTCTACATCAAATTGAGGCTCAGGAGTGAGCTCCAATTCGCTCTGCGAGCGACGACCAAACTTCTTTGTAAACACCTGATCGGTTCGGTAAGTGACTTGTGCGGCCATGCGTGCAATGGCCAATCCGCGCTGAGGCCCCCCGCCGGGTCCAGCAGCGTAATAGTCGCCTCCTAAAAAGCCAGGGTCGGCCTCAATAGCGCTGCGGCCAATGTGACTCCATGCGATCTGCTGAGCGGAAGCCTGTGCAGTTGTGCTCGCTAAGACCATCGACCCCACGCGCTTTCGGTACATCACCGCCCACTCCAGAGCCTGCATGCCCCCCATTGAGCCGCCAAGCACACACCGCCAGCGTGTGACTCCAATGGCATCGGCGAGTGAGGCCTGAGCGCGCACGATGTCGCGAATGGTCAGGATTGGAAAGAGCGAACCGTAGGGCAGGCCCGTGTCTGGGTTTTGCGATGCTGGTCCGGTGGAGCCCTGACACCCACCAAGGACGTTCGCACAGACCACGAAAAGCTCATCAGTGTTGACTGCTAAGCCTGGACCAATGAGTGCTTCCCACCACCCGGCCACCGGGTTGGCTCCGTCCGATCTTCCTGCTGCGTGACTATCGCCAGTCAGCGCATGACAGATCAGGACAGCGTTTGAGGCTGATTCATTCAAGGTTCCCCAGGTTTCATAGGCCAACTGAACCTCGCGCAGCGACACTCCCCCGTCGAGTCGAAGGCCGCGGCGGCCGAGCACCGCATGAAACTTCCGATCGCCAGGCGCGTCACCAGGTTGCCACGCGCCTGTTGGCGGGCGCTTGTCCTGACGGTTCGGTTGTGCGGGTAAGGAAGTCACGAGCTTGAACTCATATCGAATCTGTGGACGTTGGCATGGTGCGGAGGTCGACAGCTGAGAGGTTCCGCGCGAGCGGAACACTTCGGACACTTGGTTGCGAACCTGCGCGGTCTGCCACATCCTCGCCGAAGCGAGAAGGCACCTTGGGTGTCCGTCCCAGGTTGCCGGACCCCGAGGGGCCACTCCTGATGATCATTTCATTGTCTCACAATGCTTACCCTTTTGGTCAAGCGGAACGAACAAAATCGGTGTGGGTGTCCTGTAGTTCATGGCTTCGCTGCGCGCAGGGCCAATTCCAACCACCATCCGAAGACTGCATCAGTTGAGTCAATCTCATAGGCAGCACACATGACCTTGCCGAGCTCGGCAAGGTTCTTTGGCCTATCAGCTTGGTCACAGCTAGCGAGTTTCTGAGTGAGAACTGCCCCAGAAGCCCAGACTGTTTTATCGATGGGGAGTTCCACCTGAAGCACTGACCGCGCCGACCACCGCAAAGCACCCGAGGACAACCCAGCACCAAGATGCGTCGCAAGGGCTCGGGCCGAAACTGGAGGGGACAACAGTGCTGCAGTTAGGTGCCACACGGACTCTTGAGGGCGACTGGTGTTTCGCGGTTCAACACTGATGGTTGGAGTGACGGGGATCAATCTTCCCACGGGGTCAGCAACCGCTTCCACAATTCGGGTCTGAGTAGCCACAAGCACCTTTGGCACCTGTCTGGCACGGGCCCACTCAGCGATACGAGGGTGCAACTTCTCTAAAGCGGCCATATCGGCTGCAGGAGCGAGTTGCTTGCGCCCACCGAACCGGCGCGCCTGCATGCCCCAACTGTGACTGCCAGGGTCGATCATCCCGACAGTGATGAGCGGCGAGGCCTGAGCACCACCGAGGAGTTGAGGACCAGACTGACCAAGGTCCACCGAGGAGTCGAGCAAGGCATAGAACTCATCACGAAACCCCGCTGTTGCAGTGGCAACCTCGCAGAGTCGCTGGCCGGCAGTTGAGGCCACCGATGGCAAGCCATGCGCACGTGCAAAGAGCGGTCCCCAGGAGTCCCCCGGAAGTGGCTGTTGCTCTACAAACTGCTCGGTGTTTCCAAGGTCGTTGGGCTTGCCGCCCCACCAAACCTGAACCGACTGGGTCGACTGAACTAACTGGGAGTCGCCGGTTACTGAGCGTTGAAGCACGGGCGCACAGACCCGAACAGAAGCCTCAAAGAATTCAGACTCGCTTGCCCAGATTCCCCGCAGTTGTGCGGAACCAAGCAACGATGACCGCACCGCTGCAGTGTCGCGAGTTGCTAAAAAGGACTGCGGCTGCACCATGACGACCACTCCCCCCTCGCAGACCATGTCTAGGGCACCAAGCAAAAACAACGAGGCAGAATCCGCGTAGACCCCAATCTCACCAAAACGCTGCTGAACGGCTTCTCGAACTGCGGAACTTCGAGAGGTACGAGTTGCAAGTTGACTAAGAAAGGGCGGATTCCCAATGACTAGGTCCCAGCCTTCAGGATTTCTACCAACCCAAGACTCCGGCGTTCGCAGCAACATGTCGCCAACGGCGATCTGCGGGCATAACCGAGACCCCGCCACGCGGCCAATACGCTGCTCTGCCCAAGCACGAAGCGAGTCCTGAGCCAGCGCTCCGGCTTGCGGGTCGATCTCACCACCGAACAGTCTCTGCTCAACAATCTCTTGGACAGCCACGCCGCGGTCGGCAAGCGCATCTGCAGCAGCGAGCAGAAACGAACCAGCACCGCATGTCGGGTCACAGATCTGTTGTGGCACATAACCGAGCGCCGAAATTGCCTGCTCAACCAAAAACCGAGCGAGCACAGCCGGCGTGTAGTGCACCCCATCAGCCTTGCGCTGCTCGGCAGATACGGAACTCTCGTGGGCATGAATGCGCGCCTGCACAGCAGTGGTCGAAGGGGCAGCACGCATCCCCCTAGTCTGTCGGCACGCGGGGATCGGGTGAGCGATGCCCTAGTGGGCCTCGGTCGCAGGTCGCAGATTGCAGGTTGCAGTGAGCGGCACTTGAAGGGCGGGGACAACTTGGAGTGGACAGTTCACGGGCAGCGCGAGGTGTACCAGAGTCCATGGATCACACTCTCACTGATAGACGTAGAGACGCCCGGTGGCCGGCGCTACGAGCATCACGCGATTTCTTCGCTCGACGCCGCAGGGGTGATCGTGAGCGACCCCGACCGGGGGGTGATGCTCATGTGGCGACACCGCTTCTTGAGCAATCAGTGGGGATTCGAAGTCCCGGGCGGGATGATCGAAGAAGGCGAAAGCCCCGAGGAGGCTGCTCGCCGCGAATGCATTGAGGAGTCCGGATGGTCACCAGGACCTATGCGTCTGCTGCAGTACTTCAACCCGAATGCCGGGCAGTCAACGCAGCGATTTTGGGTTTTTGCAGCCGAGGGCGGCGAACAAGTTGGGCCCGCGTTCTCAGATGAGGCAGAGCGCGTGGACTGGGTCTCACCTTCGCGTCTTCGGCAAATCGTTTCCGAGAACCTGGTTCTGGATGGACTCAGCGCAATCGCAGTGCTGCGGTACTTAGCAAGTCTGACCTAGCGCTGTCCTGACTAAGGATCAGAGCTTCTGTGATGCGCCTGCAGGCTTAGGAATCAGAACTCGGATCCCATGCTGCAAGATCTTGCAGGCGGGGATCGTTCGAGAACATCTCGACAATGGGAATATCTAGGCCGAGTCGCTTCTGGATTCGCTTCACTTCGAGTTCTTGATTCCAAAGAACCAAAGACACCACTAGACCATCTTCGCCAGCTCGCGCAGTGCGTCCGGAGCGGTGAAGATAGTTCTTGTGGTCAGAGGGCGGGTCATAGTGAATGACCACGTCTACTTCATCTACGTGAATGCCTCGAGCGGCAACATCGGTAGCTACGAGCACCTGCAGTTTTCCGGCAGAGAAATTCGACAGCGCTTTTTCACGCATGTTTTGGCGAAGATCACCATGGATTGCTTGGGCCGACACTCCAAGGTCATCAAGCTTGTCAGCAAGGCGATCTGCGCCGTGCTTTGTATTTGAAAAGATCATCGTCCGGCCGCTAGCCACAGCAATCGTGGCCGCAACTTTGGCCTTGTCCATCTCGTGAACGGTGATGAACCGATGCGTCATTTGCTCAACAGTGGCGCCCTTGGACTCGACCTCGTGGCGTGCCGGCTCATGCTGGTAACGCCGCACCAGCGTATCCACCGCACCGTCGAGCGTTGCAGAGAAAAGCAGAGTCTGATGCCCAACCTCGACGTTGCGAAGGATCCACTCCACCTGCGGAAGGAATCCCATATCGGCCATCCGGTCGGCCTCATCGATGATGACGTTCTTGACGTCTTCTACTGACAAATCGCCACGCTCAATCAGGTCAATGGCCCGCCCAGGCGTGCAGACTGCAAGATCAACGCCGGCCTTGAGTGCCTTAATCTGCTTCTCGATTGGGTCTCCACCGTAAATGGCAGTAATTCGAATGCCACGCGCATGAGCGAGGGGGAGCAGTTCATCACGAACCTGCGTTGCGAGCTCGCGAGTTGGCACGAGCGCAATGCCTGTGGGTCGTCCAGGTTTGGCCTTTTGCAGGATCTGCAGCATCGGCAGACCGAAGGCAAGAGTCTTACCCGATCCTGTTTTTGCTTTTCCACAGACGTCTCTACCGGCAAGGATGTCTGGAATGGACATCTCTTGGATAGGGAATGCGGTGGTAATGCCCCGCTCGGAGAGGGCGTGGCACAAGTCTGGGTCCACACCGAGCTGTTCAAAAGTTTTTGTCATGTCCACTTCAGGATCGTTGTAATGCTTTCTAGGTTACCCGTGTCTGGGCTCAAGGCCGTATTCCCAAGGGAACCCAATGACAAGTGAGACTCTGCAAAGCATTGACTCATGGGGCGCTCAGCATGCAACGGCCGCCGTGGTTGGCTCCTCTGCGGTGTTGGCGATCCACGGGGATTCACATTGGCGTTTCCCGCTTGCCTCGGTCACCAAGCTGCTCAGTTCGCTTGCCATTCTGGTAGCAGTCGAAGAAGGAACGGTTTCGCTCCAGGACCAAGTAGGTCCACCCGGTTCGACCCTCAGACATCTGCTGAGCCATAGCTCTGGGTTGAGTTTCGAGACTGACGATGTAGTCGCTGCGCCAGGAATCCGAAGGATTTACTCGAACCGAGGCTACGAACTCGCAGCAGAATACCTTGAAGCGCGTGCAGAGATGCCCTTTGCGCAGTACCTCTCCGAGGCAGTCCTCGAACCCCTGGGGTTGCTCGACACCTCATTGGATGGTTCGGCGGCAAAGGATGCAGTCAGTACCTCAGCGGACCTCTGCCTGCTAGCTCGAGAGATGTTCTCCCCAACTCTTCTTGATTCCTCAACCTGGAGCATGGCTACTCAGGTGCAGTTCCCTGAGCTGGCCGGGGTGGTTCCCGGGTGGGGTAGATACGAACCCTGCCCGTGGGGACTCGGACCTGAACTACACGGCGCTAAAAACCCACACTGGATGGGTCAGACGGCAAGCGCACAGACCTATGGGCACTTTGGCGCGTCAGGCTGTTTCTTCTGGGTGGATCCCGTCCGCAGGCTCGCCTGCATTGTCCTCACTGACCGAGACTTCGGAGATTGGGCCATCAACCTGTGGCCCGGTTTCTGCGATCAGGTCCGAGCCAGCTTCCTCTGAGTCAGACTCATCTGAAGCAGTCTCAGAATCATCCCCTGCTTGCTCTGGATCAGTCGTCGGCACGTCATCCTCGGCGGAAGAATCCAACTGTATGAGCCCTGCTATCGGGTCCCCGCCGGCACGAAGTTCTGCGGTGGAAACCGAATCAACAGGGTTCCCTTTCCAGAACAGCCAGGTTGCGCCACCAATAATTGCAAAGAGCGAGATCCATGTGTTCACGCGCAATCCGAAGATCTCATTGGCAAAGTCAATGCGCAGAGACTCAACCCAGAGTCTTCCGATTCCGTAGCCAAGGATGTACACGGCGAACCAACGGCCGGGTTTGAGTACCAGTTTGCGACCCAACAACACGATGAGCCCCGCCAGGGCCAAATTCCAGAAGGCCTCATATAAAAAGGTGGGATGAAAGAGAGTGTCGACCGCGTAGCGCAGCGGCGGATTCTCTACCTGAAGACCCCACGGAAGTCCCGTCGGCCGACCATAGAGCTCTTGATTGAAGTAGTTGCCAAGGCGACCAATGGCCTGCGCAATCGGAAGAGCTGGGGCAGCCGCATCGGCCATCAGCTTCCAATCCATCTTCATGCGCCGTGCCATGAAGATCGCTGCAAGTGCTCCAAACAAGACTCCCCCGGGAATACCAAGGCCGCCCTTCCACACAAGGAACGCGTTCGGCCACCAACGCCCATCTGAGTACAAGTCGGGCCAGTCTGTGATGACGTGATAGATCCGCGCCCCAATCAGGCCGGCAGGAACAGCCACCAGGGCAACAGTGGTGATGTCTTCTGGGTCTCCACCACGAGCCGCCCACCGGTGACGAGCCACCGTGACCGAGACAAGGACTCCAATGGCAATACAGAGGCCATACATTCGAAAGTGCAAGGGCCCAAGTACGAGTTCCTGAAAGGGTGGGCTTGGGATGCTCCCAAAGAGCAGTGACATGAATATCCTTGTTGGTTAGGCAGACTCAGGCGTGTGGACTACGTGAATACCAGTGTGTCCCGTTCAGGCCAGTCAGGCTGTCATTGTAGAACTGGCAATTCAAGGAAGTCACGGTGCTGCAGTGGTTTGGGGCGTGATCGTGACCGGCGGGGTGTTTCCTGATCCGTCGGGACGGTCAGCTGGATAGGCCGAGTTGCCAGAACCACCCGGAGAGTCAGAATCGATAAGTGGATCGGTGCCTGGCAGCCTCACATCGGGCCAGTTCAACGCCGTGGGAGAAATACAGACATCTGCCTGAGCGAGCATGGCGGTAGCGAGAGCTCCCCCTTCGGCGAGCGGATCAGTGGCTCTACCGAAGGCCCAGGCCTGAACGAAAGGGCGAAGCAACCCCTGGTCTCCGAGGCCCTTTGCCATGCAGATGGCCGAGCGTGTGCTGAGTCGTCCATCTCCGAAAAAGACTGCTGCTATTCCTTGAACCAAATCGACACATTCGCTGAATTGATCAACTACTTGACTGCGTTCTGCATCAGTGAGCGCAATGTCATTGAGTGCAGCCCCTGGGGTGCCCGGCCGATACCCGAGCGCCGAGAGTCGGCTCGTTCCAACACTCTTGACAATCCCTTTCGCTGCGCATTTCGCTTGTGCTCGAGGGGGTGTCCAGTAGGACTGATCTGCCGGCCGAAAGGTCATGTCATACACGAGGCCATCAACGAGGAGCGCCGAGGGAACCTCTCCTCGACTAGGAAATTCAGGAGCCTTTGCTGGTTCGCTAGCAGAGTCGCTTCCGTCGTTGACCTCCGAGGATTGCCCGTGCTTTTCGGGGACGCAGGCCGTTACAAGAAACGCGATAAAGATGCCAAGGAAGAGTATCCGCAGACTGACTCGGCTGCGAGCGCTTGGAACGCGCAACTGTTTTCCCGACTGCGAACCCATCTCACTCAGGCTAGCGCTGAGCTCAAGGTCGCGAGCCACTGGGCCTGGGTCTGACCAAGTGAGTACTCAGCTTGGACTCGCAGAATCCCTGCGGTAGCAAGTGCGAAACGTTGCTGAGAATTGCTAGCAAGTTCAGCTAGGACTTCTGAGAGTGAACCATCGGCAGACCCCACCGAGGAGAATCTCCGTCCGGTCACATGATCCTCGACGAGCTCGCCCATGGCCGGGGAGTCTGCAGCGACGGCTACCGCTCCAGTGTGCATCGCTCGCAGGAGTTCCACTGACGGCCCATCGGCGCAGTCAGAAAATATCACCACGTCGGTAGCCGCCAAGAGCAGTTCCTCATCGGCGCTAGAAGCTGTCAGCGAATCTACGAATTGGGCTCCTCCCGACAAGGCCGCCTCGCGCACACCGCCCGACGACCCAGCGTTGCCGCCTCTTGAGCTCACACTCACAGACTGCAACGCCCGAACGGCAAGGCGGCTGACCTCAAGGCCGAGCGCCTGCTTGGCAGCCGCTCGACGAGCAGTTTGAGAAGCCTCAGAGAGTGCGGCTGATTTGGCCGAATTCGCAAGCCGCACACCCGTGTGAATCAGTTGAACGCCGCTGGATTCAGAGTTGATACCAGTACTCCCGCGATACCGATCAAGCACGCGTTGCGCACTTGTTGTAGCCGCAGCATTCGTCACCACAAGTTGCACGCCGTCTCGCATTGCTTTCGCCATCCTCAAGCTCACGCGTTTGCCGCCCTCCCAGTCCGCCGGTTCTGACCAGAGCCCAACCGCTGTAGGAAGAGCCCCCGGAATCACCGCAGCAACCTCGGCAGCCTGAACCCCCTGCAGGATTAGGCCATCGGCCCATCGCTGCTCTGCGCGAAGTTGGGTGTACGCAGCAAGCGACTTCCGCGAAGGGGCAATCACTGGAACCGACTGAGCAAGCTGCCCCGTCTTGCCAGGGCCCAACGCTAGCGTTCGCACCTCGCATCCAGAGCGGGTGAGACCATGGTGCAACTCAAGGGCAGCGAGATGCTGGTCTGTGGCATCGGTGTCCTTGAGAATCTGCAACACCCGTTGGATTGCCACGACAGACTCAGGAGAGCTGCGCCTCAACACGAGAAAGCGCGTCTTCCTCGCTCACGTCTAACGCAAAGCTGAGTTCAGATACGAGCACACTTCGGGCCTTCACGAACATCGACTTCTCTCCGGCAGAAAGACCTTTGGACTGATCGCGCAGCGCAAGGTTTCGGACAACCTCGGCAACTTGGTAGACGTCACCAGACTTCAGCTTCTCTTGGTGGTTCTTAAAGCGACGGCTCCAGTTGGCCGGTTCACGAATGTCTTTCTTTCCGAGGAGCTCAAAGAGGTCTTCAACTTCTTCGGCTCCAATCGGGGGACGCATTCCTACGTCATCGGCGTTTTCTACGGGAACTCGCAGCGTGAGTTCGCCATGGGCCATCTGCAGAACGAGGTACTCCGTGGACTTTCCCTCGACTTTGCGCTTCTCACGCTTAACGATAACTGCAGCACCGTGATGGGGATAGACAACCCGATCGCCTACATCAAAAGACACAACATTTTCCTGACATTCAGAATCGAGAATCCAGCCGCCGAATCTCAGAACACCTCTTCGTAGCGCTGAGGTTCTGGATATGGGTCTCTGGGGGACATACCATGATAGCAGGTTTTTAGGGCAAAACCGGTGCGGGTTCTCGCAGTTCCTGAACCCTCTAGTTCAGCATCAACAGCGGTTGGCGCAATGACCAATCTGGGTCTCCAGGTACCGCAGGGAACTCTCCATCGGCGTCAGACCACACCAATTGCAAGGTGTCGGGCCATCGTTCTCCCCAACTTTCCATGACTGCCCGGCCGAGTTCAAACCAGTCTCCGCGTGCGAGCCAGAGCGGATCTACTTCTCGGACCTGCAGGTTCATACCGCCCGCGAGTTCCACGGTGTCACCGGCTCCAAGCTCCCTGCCCTGAGAGATTTCCTCACCAAGAAGTTCGATCACCGCCCCCGCAATGGAGGCGTCTAGGCCAACCACCAGAAGTTCTGCGTGATTGAAGCTGTGCTTCAATCCAATTGAATAGGCCCAGTCACATCCAGTCTCGTCAGCGAGAAGGGCAGCCACGTTAAATGAACCTGCCTGAATCTCGATTCGAAACATCTCGATCACTCCGTTAACTTCCACATAACAAGGGTGGGCGTTCCTCGAGAAATCGACAATGGGTCAAGAGACCTAGCCCCTGCAGGGTGACGCTGCGCAGGCGTCTTGCACGCCGAGGGTGAGACTCATTCCGCTTAGCGTGTTGACGACACCACCCATAGTGCGGATTGCCTAGTTTTAGCGCGATTGCCGTCAATGCAGTGTGACTCATGCCACAGGGCTAGTCGGATTGACTCGGGCCTTCAGGAGTCTGAGCGGGTGTGTGATCCGGGCTGGACGGAGGGCTGTTGCGAGCCAGGAATCGAAGGCGTGCACCTCGCGCATCCCAGCCATAGACCACAGTTGTCTTAGCAATGCGATCATAGAGAGCCTGATGTTCTTTGTTCGTAATGATGCCAATGAATCCAAGTCCAAGGGTGATGAATCCCAGCGGGAACATGACTGTGCGCAGGACTCCGCAGCGAAGTGTCGTCTGCGACCCATCGCGTTGAACCACGCGCAGTCCAAGGATGGCCATGCCAGCAGTCTTGCCACTCGTGGACCAGGGGTAGGAGTAATAGATGAACAGCCAGAACACGTAGAGACAAGTCACTAGCGTTGGCGGCATCTGCAGTTTGTAGTTATCGGGGGTGATGACCACGATGATGTACGTCAACGAGGCGGTTGCAATAGAAAAACAGATGGTCGCTATGGCTTGGTCACAGCAAAAAGCCACCAGACGACTGACTGCTCCGGCATAGTGGCCTTGCTGCGTTACGCCGAGTTCACGTTGCGAGATATCGGTCACGACTGGGCCTTTTCTGAGTCACTCTGTCCGCTTGGAAGCGCTAATGGCGCTAACTCAATCAGTAGCGGCGGCCCAGCAGGCAAGGCGATTGGATCCCTTCGCAGCACCCGGTTTGCCCAGCGATTCAGGAAATTGTCAAGGCCCACACCTTGGCTTCTGACGACATCAAGCGCTTCTCCTGCGATACCAGAAGTTGACTGCGCAATCAGGCTACCGATCTCGGTATTGCGCACGAGCGAGTCGATATCAAGTTTGTTGACGAGTGAGTTCATGTCCACGCTGTCGAGCAATGCATCAAGGTCGACGTTTTCGAGCAGTGCATTCAGGTCGACATTCTTGAGCAGCTCATTCAAGTCAATTTTTGTGAGCAGCAGGTTTAGGTCGATTCGATCGAGCAGTAGCCCAATGTCGATTCGTTCCAACAGAGCGTCAAGGTTCACCTTCGAGATCAGGGAGTCAACGTCTACGCGCTCAACCACTGCAGCGACGTCGACACGAGAAACAATCCCATCGATGTCAACTCCCTGTACAAGTTCGTTCACATCGACCTTGGAAACAATCCCGCCTACGTCAACTCGCCCGACAAGGCGGTCGATGTCAATACGGTCAAGCAGTGCGTCCATGTCGATTGCAGCGAGCACCTCGTTGATGTTGACTGCGTCAATCACCCCAGGGGTTACCCGTTGTATTGCATCACGGGCAACGGGGCCAGCATCGGTCACCAGGCGCTCGCGGACCTCGTGGCCTTCTTTGGCTAACGGCACCGTCAGACGCTTTGCCACTGCCGCAGCTAGTCGTGCCGGAGCACTTCCGCCCACAGCGGATGCGACATCAGTGGCTGCTCGAGCAGCACGAGTTGCCGCGCCAAGTGCAGCGTCAACTCCCCAGTCATCGTTGTCCTCTTCCGGTGGAGCACCGGCCGCGTCGTCACTACTCACTTCTAGATCATGGCTCAGTATCGGTACCCGGTGCCTAAACCTGCCGAGAAGCTCAACCACACCTAACCAATTGGGGGTCCCCTCACGGCATGTGTCCTCATCGACCGACCCAACTCGACCGTTCTTTGCAAATCGAGAGCCGAGGATGGCCGAGTGGTGCCCAACTTCATCACCCAAGCACTTGCCGATCGGCCAACCACTGGCGTGCAGTTATTCCCGCTTCCCCGCGAGATCATCCCTTGACCGAGGCATGCGTGGTACTACATTCAAGAGCTCATCTAGAAAGGTCCGGTTCAGCCATGATCAAACCGTTCTCCTCCAGTGCAACGAAGATTTTAGCTGCCGTGTGCGGCTTGGCCGCAGTCCTAGTGCTGTCTATCGGTTCCGCATCAGCGGGTGTGGCGCAGCCGGATTCCGTTACTGTTAGTCCTTCTGCGCCTTCTGCAGGTGGGCCAATTACGGTCACCGCTCAGAAGTTCGACCCAGACTCGGCAGTTGCGTTCAGCCTAGAGTCACCTTCACAATCCTTGGGATCAGCCAGCGCTAACTCAAGTGGTGTCGCCACGCTGACCACAACCTTGCCGGCCAACCTTCCAGCAGGCTCCTATACGATTCGCGCCGTCGGGTTCATAAAAATTTGTGATGCGGTAGCGGTACCAGCCGATGAAACCACCACCACCACTGTGGATTGCAAGGAAGTTGCGGTCAACCTGACCACCACCATTACAGTCGGTGCAGCTGAAACCACCACTACGACCCCCACTACGACCCCCACTACGACCCCCACTACAGTCAGTCCAACAAAACTGGCTGCAACCGGATCAAGCAGCGCCAGACTCGTGGGGATCGGCGTTGTGCTTGCAGTTCTTGGCGGACTCCTGATGCTTGTAGGTAAGCGCAGAACTCGATCAGTCTGATCCCTGCCCGCTAGGTGAGTGACGAGTTCGAGTGCGAGTCGGCTGATCCGACGCCCCACGTCTTCCCGCTCGAACTCGTTGCTCTCTTCGGCTTCGAGCGGGGTGATGAGGCAGTAGCCCTCGCCGCTGTAGTTTGGCGCGACCTTTGCGGTGTCCCACTGGCCGGATGACGCCGCGAGGGGTTGTCGATGTGTTGGGGCAAGAGAGGGTGTGGCGCCGCAGAAAGTCGCTGGTGGGTCCGTGGATGCGGCCATCGAATGTACGCAGATACCTTCTCAGCGTCCTTCTTTCACCTCAGTATCAAGGGGACACTCATAGTTTGGCCATTTTCAGGAGCAGCCGCTCGTGCTGCCACAGGCGCTACATACGTAACACGAACCAGCGCGAGCCATTTGAATGCCGCACTGCATGCAGAGCGGGGCATCCATTGCTTGACCCAGAGTGGAATCAGAAACTGAGGGTTCCGCTGACGTGGTCTCGACGAAGTTGCGATCGGCCTCGGTGGCAGAACTTGCCAGGTCGAGCCCCGGAGAGGACCCAACCGCATGCTCTTCTACCCCAGGCAGAGTCTGCTGCAGCCGCTCGTCCGTACCAAGCACCCCAAGATCTAGGCGTTCGGGGTAGGTCAAATAGTCCAGAGCCAATCTGCGGAATAGGTAGTCAATCAGACTGTTTGCTAGCCGCACCTCGGGATCATCGGTGATTCCCGCAGGCTCAAATCTCATGCCAACGAATGCGTGAACAAATGCTTTGAGTGGAACCCCGTACTGGAGTCCGTGACTGACCGAGATTGCGAAGGCATCCATGATTCCCGCAAGCGTGGAACCTTGTTTGGAGACACGAATAAAGAGCTCGCCTGGGCGGCCGTCCTGATACTCCCCAACTGTGACGAACCCTTTGCAGTCAGCCACTCGGAATTCGAAGGTTTTTGAGGAACGCGAACGTGGAAGCTTCTCACGGACGGGCTTTGCTGCGAGGAGTTCGGCTGGCAGGTCAATGGTCTGCTTTCCCGTACTGAGCGGTTGTGCCACCTTGCAGTTGTCGCGATACAAAGCCACGCACTTGATGCCCATTTGCCAAGCATCAATAAGTAGTTGTTCGACCTCATCCACCGTGGTCTCGGCTGGTACGTTGACTGTTTTGGACATTGCACCAGAAAAGAACGGCTGTAGAGCAGCCATCATCCTCAGATGACCACCGTATGAAATGACGTTGTCTCCCATGGCGCAAGCAAACACCTCAAGGTGTTCGGCCAACAGGTGCGGTGCCCCAAGCGCTGACTGCTGCTCGGCTATGTAGGCAACCATCTCTGCGACCTGCTCAGCGGTGTACCCAAGCCTGACAAGCGCCCGTGGAACCGTCTGATTGACGATTTGCAAGCTTCCACCGCCTACCAGCTTCTTGAACTTCACTAGGCCCAGATCTGGCTCAATCCCTGTGGTATCAGCATCCATCATGAAGCTGATCGTGCCGGTTGGCGCAGCCACGCTGAGTTCGGCATTGCGACTTCCCACGAGTTGCACCCGCTCAAGGGCTTCGGTCCAAACCTGGGTGACCCGGGCGTTCAGTTCGGGTTGAGCCGATACAGATGCAATCTGCGTTGCCGCGCCAAGATGCATCCGATACACCCCAATCCAGGCTGCCGCATCGCTCGCGAACAGTGGTGCAGGGCCAAGGAGCTGCGCAAGCTCGGTAGATCGGATTGCCGCAGTTCCGGTTAAGAGAGCCGTGACCGATGCGGCCCAAGATCGCCCGCTTTCTGAGTCGTATGGGTAGCCCAGCGCCATCAGGCATGCACCTAAATTCGTATACCCGATTCCAATGTCTCGGGACTTAGCCGTCATCTCTGCGATGGGCCCCGTGGGGTAATCCGATGCGCCAACAAGAATGTCTTGAGCGGTGACCACAATCCGAACGCTCCGCTCGAAGGCATCAGCGTCAAAGGTTCCCTCCTCGTCGAGGAATCGCAAGAGGTTGAGTGAGGCCAAGTTGCAGGCACTATTTGGCAGACGAAGATGCTCCGAGCACGGATTGCTCGCAGTGATTTCTCCGGCGTTCGGGGTGGTGTTCCAACGATTGATGGTGGAGCCAAACTGCACTCCTGGGTCGGCGCATTCCCAAGCAGCCTGAGCGATATGGCGCATGAGTTCTTGGGCCGGGACTCGTTCAATCACCTGCATTGTTGACCGTGCGAGGAGGTCAAAATCCTCGCCCGCGATGACAGCCTGCATGAACTCATCGGTAAGCCGAACCGAGTTGTTGGCATTTTGGTATTGCAGCGAGATGGAGTCTTTGCCGTCGAGGTCCATATCGAAGCCGGCGTCTCTCAGCACTCGGGCCTTGCGTTCTTCTCGGGCTTTACACCAGATGAATTCCTCAATATCAGGGTGATCAATGTCGAGAATCACCATCTTGGCTGCGCGGCGGGTGGTTCCCCCGCTCTTGATCGTTCCTGCTGAAGAATCCGCCCCTCGCATAAAGCTGACTGGACCCGAGGCCGTTCCGCCGCCACTTAGGTGCTCGCGCGATGATCGTACCTTTGACAGATTGGCACCTGCACCGGAACCACCTTTGAAGATGACTCCCTCCTCTGCGTACCAGTTAAGGATGGAGCGAAGGTTGTCCTCAACGTCGAGGATGAAACATGCCGAAGCTTGCTGGGCAACTCCCGGAACACCGATGTTGAACCAGACTGGAGAGTTGAACGAGAGCATCTGATGCGCCAAAAGGTACCGAAGTTCTTGGGCGAAGCAGTCGGACTCCTCAGCATCGGCGAAGTAGCCATCGCGCTCGCCCCATGTTGTGATCGCCCCCACTACCCGATCAATGACCTGCTGCAAGGAATCCTCTCGCTCAGGGGACCCCAACAAGCCTCGAAAGTATTTCTGAGCCACGATATTTGAAGCGGTGGCTGACCAACCCTCTGGGAACTCCACGCCAAGTTGCTCAAAGGCCACTGAACCATCGCGGTAGTCAGTAAGACGAGCATCTCTTCTTTGCCAATTGAGATCGGCATAGGGCGAGCGACCCGGCACGGTGAAGTGGCGTTGCAAGCGCGGCACAGGCTCTGCTTGGGAAGTGAAAGAAGGACCGGGCTCAGAAGCAAGAGACATGTGAATTGCCTTTGTCAGTGGAGTGAACAGAACTGCTGGGCAAGCACGCACCGTTTATGGGTTGGGCGGGCATAGACGACCGGGCGAAGACCAGCCGGCACGCCGAATCACTCAAATGAGTGCTTCGAGTTCCGACCCCCAGGAGACGCCCTTCTGCATGAGCAGAGTGGCGCCAGCCACCATTCCAGTCGTCTATGCCACAACCTACGGAGAGCAACTTAGTCATGACTGCCTGTGGGGTAAAAGTGGATAACCATGTGAATTTCCGGAAAATTTCTCCACAACGGCTGGGGATAACCGTGTATAACCAGAGATTGGCTATTCTCGGCATGTGCAGCAACTCTTTCCCCAACACCAGCCCCTGGCCGAGATTGCAACACTTCTGAGCAGAACTGATCGGCGCGCCCCTTCTGGCCGCCCTTGGGTAATGGCAAACATGGTGGCGAGCGCTGACGGTGCGTACTCCGTTTCGGGTGTTTCTCGAGCCCTGAGTAGTCCAGCGGATCGAGAGATCTTCCATGCGCTGCGCGCCTCGGCCGACGCAGTTCTGGTTGCGGCAGGAACTGCACGTGCTGAGGGCTACCGACGCCCGACTCCCGTGGCGGAACTGGCGAAAGAGAGAAGGCAGATCACCGATAGCGATGCACCTCGACTCGTTGTGATCAGCAGATCTCTGATGCTGCCCGCGGAGCAACCCTTCTTGGTTGGCCCTGGCGAGCAACCGATTGTGATGCATCCAGACAAAGTCGACACCGCCGGAGTGCCATCTGGGGTTGAACTTCGGCCGATGGGCACCGACGGGGTCGACTTGGACGCCGCGCTGCGGTCGCTTTATGTCGATGGCGTTCGCGTGGTGCTTTGTGAGGGTGGGCCAACACTGCTTGGCCAACTTCACCACCTGGACTTGATTGACGAACTCTTTTTGAGTGTTGCGCCAATTCTGACTGCGGGCAGCCACCTTGGCATTTTGGGCGGTCAGTCCGAGCACCTTCGCCAACAGAGCTTGCATCGCGTCTGGGAAGCAGAGGGATTCTTGTTTCTGAACTACCGGCGTCTTCGCGCAGGTCAGATGCCGGAGGGACTCACGACCTAGTCGGAGTTGCAGCTGCATCGCTGCTGTCGCTAGCAACCCCAGGCCGCGACGGACTCTCTTGGCCAAGCAACTGGATCTCTCGCTCAAAGTCTTCTGGATCTTCGAATGACTTGTAGACGCTCGCAAATCGGACCGCTGCGACTGGATCAAGTCGGCGGAGTTCATCAAGCACCAGCTCGCCCACTTGGGCGGCCTCAACCTCACCTCGAGTGGTTGAGAGCCGATCCTCAACCTGAGCCGAGAGAGCTGCGATGGCGGCCTCCTCAACAGGGCGACCCTTGCAGGCTGACCGCACACCTGCTTCAACCTTGCTTCGATCAAAGGGCGTGCGACGACCATCGCGTTTGACCACCACGGCGAGCACCTCTTCAACGCGCTCAAAGGTGGTGAAACGTTCTGCACATTTCTCGCATTGCCTGCGCCGGCGAATGGAAGATCCATCATCAGCTGCGCGTGAATCCACCACTCGATCCTCAAGGGCTCCACAGGCAGGACATTGCATTTCACCGACGCTACCGGTCCGACACGCATGGCGCATGTTGAACCTTGATCCAAACCCACAGACATCTCAGCGAGATCAGGAAGTCTTGCGTTCGGGCAGTCTGAGAGACTGACCTACTCGCAATGGTGATTGAGCAGTAAATCCCGCCTGGCCTAGGTTGAGCCGCACAATTTGATCGACCACATCTCGAGGATCTTCCTGGGGGGCTACTCGCTCTGCGAGCGTCCACAGTGAGTCACCAGAGTGCACGAAGTAGGCAACCGCTGGATCGATGTTCGCTGCTGGGGCTGCAACGGGAGTCAGTGGGTTTGCTGTGCTCGTCATGACGGCACGGACAAGCAGTCCCGAAGCGATAACCGCACAGGACACAACGAGAAGCGCAACAACGCGACGCATTAGGAACACGCGTCGGCGTTGCCGAACTACCAGGGACTTCCCACCATGGAGTACCCGCAGTCGTGGGCCGCTGAACCGGCTTGAGTTGGGCCCATGGGCAAGTTCTTCTGCGCTGAGATGCTGTGCTAGGCCTGCGCCGGTTCTGATGTCGATGATTGCTGCCATGTGAATAGTCTCCAGACGAGGTGTGACAGTGAAGAAGTTCTTGAGGTTGTCAGCCCATATTTGGGCTGTGCTGAGTTGAATTCGTTGAGAAAGTTCGACCTAGACGAACGAACGTTCGATGTACAGCATGCACGAACAGTTGTTCGATGTCAACACGTAAACCGAACGAG